>Ga0137403_10000297_pt1 | contig 63439 bp, 61 predicted proteins | sample CZOMad2_1_16fung_FD_122057 | JGI IMG/M metagenome (GOLD analysis project Ga0137403, IMG submission 122057) | Vadose zone soil fungal communities from Angelo Coast Range Reserve, California, USA - CZOMad2_1_16fungal (Hybrid Assembly) | ecosystem: Environmental > Terrestrial > Soil > Vadose zone...
CAAACCGGTGGCAGCGATAAAGTGCAAAACCTGATCGGCAGCGGCGCAGAAATCGTGTCGCGCTCACTCGACAAAAGCGCGGAGTTTGAAGCTGACCGTATCGCGATCGTGCTGGCAACACGCGCCGGATACGATGCCTTTGGTTTACCGCAGGTGTTGCAGGAAATCGGCCACACCGCCAGCAACGACAGCAGCGTGGCGTTGTTATTCAAGACTCACCCAGCCCCTGAAGAGCGGCTCACCAGACTGGGGGACGCAATGGACGACCATTTTGATGGCGTGAAAGGCCAGACATTAATGGGGCGGCTATACCGGATTAAATAGAGTTGCGTCAGCCTGTCAGTAACAACAAAGGCTGCCTTAGCAGCCTTTGTTGATTAGCTCAAATTAACACTCAACCCTTCTCGAACTTCATCACGCCGTTTACGCAATCCACTTTGATGGTGTCTTTTGCGGCGAAGCGCCCCTCCAAAATCAGCTTGGCCAATGGGTTTTCCAGTTGCCCCTGAATGGCGCGTTTCAACGGTCTTGCGCCGTACACCGGGTCGAAGCCCGCGTTGGCGATTTCTTTTAGCGCGGCATCACTGATGTCCAGTTTCATTTCCACCGCAGCGAGACGTTTTTCCAGATATTGCAGCTGGATACGCGCGATGGACGTGATGTTCTTTTCATCAAGCGCGTGGAACACCACCACTTCGTCAATGCGGTTGATGAACTCGGGACGGAAACTGGTTTTTACCTCGCCCATCACGGCCAGCTTGATCACCTGATAATCGTCGCCCGTCATTTGCTGAATCATTTGCGAACCCAAATTGGAGGTCATCACGATCACGGTATTTTTGAAATCCACCGTGCGCCCCTGTCCATCGGTCATGCGTCCATCATCCAACACTTGCAGCAACACGTTGAACACATCGGGATGCGCCTTCTCCACTTCATCCAGCAGAATGACGCTATAGGGCTTCCTGCGCACCGCCTCGGTCAACCCGCCGCCTTCTTCATAACCGACATAGCCGGGCGGCGCGCCGATCAAACGTGACACGGAATGTTTCTCCATGTATTCGCTCATGTCGATACGGATGAGATGATCTTCAGAATCGAACAGGAAGCTGGCCAGTGTCTTGCACAGCTCAGTCTTGCCCACGCCGGTAGGCCCTAAAAACAAGAATGAGCCGTAAGGACGATTCGGATCGGACAGTCCGGAGCGCGAGCGCCGTATCGCATCCGACACCAAGCGCACTGCTTCATCTTGCCCAACTACACGACCGTGCAGTTTGTCTTCCATGTGGAGCAATTTATCGCGCTCGCCCTGCAGCATTTTGGACACCGGAATGCCGGTCGAGCGACTCACCACTTCGGCAATTTCTTCTGCGCCGACCTGGGTGCGCAATAAACGGTTCTTGGGCTTGTTTTCTTCCAGGCGTGCGGCTTCTTTCAGCTTGGCTTCAAGCTGTGGCAGCTTGCCGTATTGCAATTCGGCGACTTGCTCCAGTTTTCCATCACGTTGCAAGCGCGCCATTTCACCACGCACTTGTTCCATTTCTTCCTTGAGCTGCGCGGTGCCGTGTGCCACACCTTTTTCGGCCTTCCAGATTTCTTCCAGATCGGCATACTCACGTTGCAACTTGGCGATTTCGATTTCAATCAAAGCAAAGCGTTTTTGCGAGGCCTCATCTTTTTCGCGCTTCACTGCTTCGCGCTCGATCTTGAGTTGAATCAAGCGGCGATCAAGTTTATCCATAACTTCCGGCTTGGAATCAATTTCCATTCTGACGCGTGCGGCGGCTTCGTCGATCAAATCAATCGCCTTGTCCGGCAAAAAGCGGTCGGTGATATAGCGATGCGAAAGCTCTGCTGCGGCAATGATGGCCGGATCGGTAATGTCCACGCCGTGATGCAGTTCGTAGCGTTCCTGCAAACCGCGCAAAATTGCGATGGTGGATTCCACCGATGGTTCGTCCACCAGCACCTTTTGAAAGCGACGTTCCAGCGCGGCATCTTTTTCGATGTATTTACGGTATTCGTCCAGCGTGGTTGCGCCGACGCAATGCAACTCGCCGCGCGCCAGCGCAGGCTTGAGCATGTTGCCCGCGTCGATGGCGCCTTCTGCCTTGCCCGCGCCGACCATAGTGTGCAGCTCGTCGATGAACACGATAGTTTGGCCTTCATCTTGCGCCAGCTCCTTGAGTACATTCTTCAGTCGCTCTTCAAATTCGCCGCGATATTTTGCGCCTGCCAGCAGGGCTGCCATATCCAGGCTCAACACTTTCTTACCCTTGAGTGATTCCGGCACTTCGCCATTGACGATGCGCTGCGCCAGCCCTTCGACAATGGCGGTCTTGCCCACGCCCGGCTCGCCAATCAACACCGGGTTGTTTTTGGTGCGACGTTGCAGCACCTGAATGGCACGGCGGATCTCATCATCGCGCCCGATCACCGGATCAAGCTTGCCCTGACGAGCGCGTTCGGTCAGGTCGATGGTATATTTTTTCAGTGATTCGCGCTGCCCTTCAGACTCGGCGCTATCCACACTGCCCGCGCCACGCACCGCATTGATTGCCTGCTCCAGCGGCGCACGCGCCACACCATGCTGTTTGAGCAAACGCCCGGTCTCGCCTTTGTCGTCGCAAGCCGCGAGCAAAAACATTTCCGATGCGATGAACTGGTCGCCGCGTTTTTGCGCAGCTTTGTCGGTAAGGTTGAACAGGTTGGCCAGATTGCGCCCAACTTGCACCTCGCCATCATGGCCTTCCACTTTGGGCAAACGTTCAATCGCCTCGCCCAACGCACTTTTCAGCGGTGTGACATTCGCACCTGCACGTGCCAAGAGCGCGCCTGCGCCGCTGTCAGCATCATTGAGCAAGGCCAGCAACAAATGCTGCGGCTCGATGGATTGGTTATCCGCACCGACCGCCAGACTCTGTGCGTCGGACAACGCTTGTTGAAGCTTGGTAGTGAATTTATCGAAACGCATGATGGCGTACCTTCAAAGTAAGACTGACTGCCGGTTAGATGGGGAAGTTTTGGAGAATTTCAAGTCTGCGGCGCTTCACTTATACTGTGCGACATTGCACTGCCCCCACTCTCAACTTTTTGAGTTAATTCATTATGCACACGATTCTGGATGCCATTGGCTCAACACCACTGATTCAGATTGACGGTATCTGGGCTAAATTGGAATTCCTGAACCCATCGGGATCAATCAAGGCGCGTATTGCAAAATACATGATCGAGCGCGCCGAACGTGAAGGACGGCTAAAACCGGGTGACACGATCGTGGAAGCCAGCAGCGGTAATACCGGCAACGCAATGAGTATGGTGGCTGCCGTCAAAGGTTACAAGATGCTGGTGTTGATGCCCGCTGGCATGAGCCGTGAGCGCACCGCGATCTCGCGTGCTTATGGTGCCGAGGTGCACACTATCGGTGATTTTCATGTCAGTGATGCGCTAGCCGAAGCGAGAAGACTGGGCAGTCTGCCCGGCTATTTTGCCCCACAACAATTCGATAACGAATGGAACGTGGATGAAAATCGCGAATGGCTGGCGCAGGAAATTCTGGCGCAATTGCCCGCAGGTGTCCTGCCTGATCTTGTTATCGGTGGCGTAGGCACCGGAGGCACTATCATCGGTGTAGGCCAGGCGTTCAAGGCAATCAACCCAGCTTGCAAGGTAGTCGCACTTGAGCCCAGTGAGTCATGCACAATACTCTGTGGCGAAATCGCCAAACATCTGATTGAAGGAATCGCCGATGGATTCGTGCCCGGCATTATTCAACGCCATCGCGCTCTTCTGGATGAAGTCATTGCCGTTGAATCTACCGAAGCTGTACGGGAGATGCGCCGCCTGGCGCGTGAGCACGGCATTTTCGTCGGGCCATCGTCAGGCGCACATTTGATCGCTGCGCGGGAATTGCGCGAACGGCACAAGGTCGAACATGTCGTCACCTTTTTCTGCGACAAGGGTGAGAAATACATCAACGACTATTGGTTATGATGACGCTTGGAATGAAATTCATATTTTTAAAAACCTCCATAACATGATTGGTGAGCACGATCTTGCCGCGCACATCCGCGCAAATGTTGCCGCCGCGCTGAATGAAGATGTGGGCAGCGGCGATTTGACCGCACAGTTGCTGCCGGAAACACAAATGTCAGGCGCGCAAGTTGTCACGCGGCAGGCCGGCGTGCTATGCGGCACACAATGGTTCGATGGCTGCTTCGTCGCGCAAGACCCGCATTGCAAAATCAATTGGCTGGCGCAAGACGGTGATCGCATAAAACCCGGTCAGGTGTTATGCGAAATTCGCGGCAAAGCGCGCGCCTTGTTCAGTGCCGAACGCTGCGCGCTGAATTTTCTGCAAACCTTGTCCGCCACCGCCACGCACACCCGGCAATATGTGGATGCCGTGACGGACATAGCTGTGAAAATCATGGATACCCGCAAGACCTTGCCCGGACTGCGCCAAGCACAGAAATATGCGGTGCGTATCGGTGGCGGACATAACCAGCGCATCGGTTTATTCGACGGCATATTGATCAAGGAAAATCATATCGCCGCTGCGGGCGGCATCAAACCGGTGTTACAGCAAGCACATCGGTTGGCCAAACCCGGCATCAGCATACAAATCGAGGTAGAAAATCTGGCGCAACTGGACGAGGCGTTGCAGGCTGGTGCCAAGCTGATTCTGCTCGACAACTTCGATCTGGCAGATTTGCGTAACGCGGTACGGCTCACGGCAAAACGTGCCGAGCTGGAAGCTTCGGGCGGCATTACGCTGGGCACATTGCGCGAGGTTGCGTTGACCGGCGTAGAGCGCATTTCCATCGGCACGCTCACCAAGGACATCGCCGCGCTGGATTTATCCATGCGCATCACCCGCTGATGCTGGCAGCCCCACATGCACGGTTATTTTTCTGCTGCCCAGGATAGGCGTTCGTCGAGCAATTCCACCCAATGTCTGACGGGTGTTGTCGTACCTTTTTGCAGCTGCATCAAACAGCCGATGTTCGCGCTGGCAATCACCGTAGGCGTACCTGACTCCAACGCGCTGATTTTGTTTTTGAGCAATTGCTGCGAGAGGTCTTGTTGCAGTATTGAGTAAGTACCCGCAGAGCCACAACATAAATGCTTGTCCGGCGTATCGGTCAACTCAAATCCGGCTGCAAGCAAGATATTTTCAACCACGTTGGCGATCTGCTGCCCATGCTGCAAGGTGCAGGGGGAATGGAATGCCAGCTTGGTGGGCGGCAGTTTATGGTGACTCATTAAATTCGCTAACTGCGTTTGTTCGCGCAGCACGATTTCGGAAATGTCGCGGGTTGCGGCAGAGATCCGTGCGGCTTTATCCGCATAGTGCGGATCGTCTTGCAACAGGTGTCCATATTCCTTGACGGTCACCGCGCAGCCACTGGCCGTGATGACAATCGCCTCCGCACCCTGTTCCAGATACGGCAGCCATGCATCAATATTGCGGCGCATGGCATCCAGCCCATCTTGCTGCGCATTGAGGTGATAAGCAATCCCGCCACAACAACCGGCTTGCTGTGCGCGGATCAAAGTGATACCCAGTTTATCCAGCAGGCGCGCTGCTGCCGCATTGATATTCGGCTGCAATGCCGGTTGCACGCAGCCATCCAACAGCAGCATGGTGCGCGCCTGCTTGCTTTGCGGCCAAAGCGTTTTAGCGGTTGCGGGCGGCACAAATTGCCGCAAGGCATGCGGTAAAAACGGACGCAATATCTGCCCCATTTTCAACAATGCAGCAAACACCGCGGGCTGAGTCAAAACTTTACGCAAAATCGTGCGCTGCAATGCGGCCAATGCGCCCCGCCCGACTTTCTGCTCCACCATACCGCGCCCGATGTCCAGTAAACGTCCGTACTGCACACCGGACGGACAGGTGGTTTCACAGGCACGGCAGGTCAGACAGCGATCCAGATGCAACCGGGTTTTTTCGCTGACCAGTTCGCCTTCCAGCATTTGCTTGATCAGATAAATGCGCCCACGCGGGCTGTCCAGCTCGTCATCCAACAATTGATAGGTGGGACAAGTAGCGAGGCAAAATCCGCAATGCACACAACTGCGCAAAATGGCGTCCGCCTCTTGACCGGCACGACTGTGCTTGATGGAATCAGTTAAATTGGTCTGCAATTTTGTGCACCTCTAAAAATCATACATCCGCCCTACATTGAATATCCCGTGCGGGTCGAACGCATGCTTTAATTTTTTCTGTATTTGCAGCAATGGCGCAGGTAGCGGATGAAACACCCCTGTGGATTTGTCCGCACCGCGGAACAAGCTCGCCTGTCCGCCTGCCGCCGCGGCGGCGTTACGTACGGTCTGCGCATCTGCATCGGTTTTCCACCAGCGTAATGCACCGCCCCACTCGATCAACTGTATGCCGGGCAAATTCACTGGCGGCGTCACAGACGGCAATGAAAGTCGCCATAAAGGCAAATCGGTTTTAAAAAAATCCATTTCTTGTTCACGCACACCGCGCCAGAACGAGGCGCCTGCTTCAACCATACTCCCACCCAATTTATCTTGCGCGGCTTGGACGGCTCGTGCCGCACCGGAGAGACGTAGGGTTAAAACATGATCGTGATAACAACTGGCGGACAAGGGTAGTGGTTGACCGGCCCAACGATTCATTGCGGCCAATGCCTGTGTTTCACCCATATCAAAACGCACGGTCGCCTCCGCAACCGGACGCGGCAACACCTTCAGGGAAATATTCAGCAACACACCCAGCGTGCCCATAGAGCCCGTCAGCAAGCGCGAGACATCATATCCAGCCACGTTTTTCATCACCTGACCGCCGAAAGTTAATATATCGGCACGTCCGTCCAACATGCGCACCCCCAGCACAAAATCTCTTACCGCACCCTGATAGGCACGGCGCGGGCCGGACAGTCCGGCTGCGACACAACCGCCCAGCGTCGCAGCCGAACCAAAATGCGGCGGCTCAAAAGGCAACATCTGGTCATGTTCTGACAATATTTTTTCGATCTCCAGTAGTGGTGTGCCGGCACGCGCGGTGAGTACCAGTTCGTCATGCTGGTAGGAGATGATGCCGCCATACGGCCGAGTATCCAGCACATTGCCGGATAGCTGCCCGCCATAAAAATCCTTGCTGCCCGATCCGCGTATGCACAACGGCTGACGCTGTGCGGCGGCATGGCGGATGATTTCGGCAAATTGCCCGGTGACGTTTTGCATGTTTTATTTACCGCGTAACCGCTGCGGCATGGTTAAAATCATTTTCTGGCGCGCATTTCTTTTTTACGCAATTCGCCAAACTTCAAATAAAAATCATTGGCCGAAGTTTTCATCTGCTCGACAAATTCACTGTGTGCGGTGGCGCGGCTAAAGGTATCGGCCATGGTAACCAGCATCTGGTAATAAAAATCAGCCATCTCATCTACCATCATTTCTTTGGTCCACAGGTCGATATGCAAGGCAGATTTTTTGTCGCCATCCCAAAATGCCAGCATCATGGCCTTGGCTTGTTGCGCATTGTCTATCCCTGAATCCGTGGCTTGCCATTCGATGGAGTTGGGGTGGCTGTTGCTGTCCGTGATGACATCAATGGTTATGGTTGAATGCTTCATAAGATATATCCTCGTAATAAATCTGGTCACGCAGCCATCATGCTGCTGCGCTTGATCATTTCAAAATCTCGGCAAATCGGGAAATTTTGTTGTGCCGTGATGCACGTGCATGGCACCCAACTCTGCGCAGCGCTGCAAAGTTGGCACGGCCTTGCCGGGATTGAGCAGGCCATGCTCATCCCATGCTTTTTTAATCGCATGAAACACACTCAATTCTTTGGCGCCGAACTGGCTGCACATCTGATTTATTTTTTCCACGCCTACGCCATGTTCACCGGTGATGGCGCCGCCCACTGCCACGCATAATTCAAGAATCTGCGCACCAAATTCTTCAGCGCGCTCCAACTCACCCAGCTGGTTGCCATCATACAAAATCAGCGGATGCAAATTACCGTCCCCGGCGTGAAATACATTGGCGACACGCAAATCGTATTGTCGCGACAGCTCCCTGATGCGGGTCAACACGTGCGGCAACTTGTTACGCGGAATCGTGCCGTCCATGCAGTAATAGTCAGGCGAAATGCGCCCAACAGCCGGAAATGCTGCCTTGCGCCCGGCCCATAGTTTGTGCCGCTCGGCATCATCCTGCGCAGTGCGTAACGACGTGGCGCCGCCGGCCAGCAGGATGTCGTGTACGCGCATGATTTGTTCTGAAACTTCTTCGTTGGTGCCGTCCAGCTCGCACAACAAGATCGCTTCTGCGTCCAGCGGATAACCGGCATGCACGAAATCTTCAGCAGCATGAATGGCCAGCTTGTCCATCATTTCCAGCCCGGCGGGAATAATCCCTGCGGCGATGATGTCGCCCACTGCCGCACCGGCTTTTTCCACCGCATCAAATGCTGCCAGCACAACTTGCGCACGCTCAGGTTTGGGCAACAACTTGACCGTGATTTCGGTGATGATGCCCAACATGCCTTCACTGCCGGTCAGCAGCGCGAGCAAATCATATCCTGCGCTATCCAGCCCTTCGGAACCAATCTCCAGCACTTCACCGGTCATGGTCAACATGCGCAGGCGCAAGATATTGTGTACCGTCAAACCATACTTCAGGCAATGCACACCGCCCGAATTTTCTGCGACGTTGCCACCGATGGTGCAAGCAATCTGGCTGGATGGGTCGGGCGCGTAATACAGCCCATGACAGGCAACGGCTTCGGAAATCGCCAGGTTGCGCACGCCACATTGCACTCGCGCAATCCGTGCGAGCGGGTCGATATGCAGAATCTTTTTGAACCTTGCCAGAGACAGCAACACGCCATCACCTGATGGCAATGCGCCGCCGGACAGTCCGGTGCCCGCGCCACGTGCCACCACCGGCACGCCCGCCGCATGGCAAATGCCTAAAATCTGACAAGCCTGTTGCTCGGTATCGGGAATGGCGACGATCAGCGGCGTCTGCCGATAGGCGCTCAAGCCGTCCGATTCATAGGGCTTGAGGTCTTCCGTGCTGAACAATACCGAATTTTCGGGAAGAAAGCTCAGCAGTTTTTTGACGAGCTGATGTTTATGCATGGTAGTAATTTTATGACTTATCATTTCGGCATCTGCTCACGTATTTGCCATTACAGAGAACTCAGACGTTGAAACGGAAATGCATCACATCGCCGTCCTGAACTACATATTCCTTACCCTCCACACGCATCTTGCCGGCGTCTTTCGCGCCTTGCTCACCTCTGTATTTTACAAAGTCATCATACGCAATCACTTCGGCACGAATAAAGCCACGCTCGAAATCATTGTGTATCACGGCTGCGGCTTTGGGGGCGGTATCCCCGATGTGGATGGTCCAGGCGCGCACTTCTTTCACGCCGGCAGTGAAATAAGTTTGCAGCCCGAGCAGTTGATAGCCGGTACGGATCAGCCGGTTAAGTCCGGGCTCATCCTGCCCGATATCAGCCAGAAATTCTTTTTTGTCCTGATCCGAAAGCTCGGCAATTTCGGCCTCCAGTGCGGCGCAAATCGGCACTACCGGCGCGCCTTCCTGCCTGGCAAATTGTTCCAAACGAGTTAACAACGGATTGTTGTTGAAGCCATTTTCTGCAACGTTCGCCACATACATGGCCGGTTTGATGGTGAGCAGGCACAGCGGCTTGAGCAGCGTCATTTGCTCTACGTCCAGCTTCATCATGCGTGCCGGTTTGCCTTGGTCAAGATGCGCCGAAACTTGCTCTAACAATCCGCTGAGCTTGATGGCATCTTTATCGCCGGATTTCGCCAATTTACTATTACGCAACTGCGCTTTTTCCACAGTGGCAAGGTCAGCCAGCGCGAGCTCGGTGGTGATGGTTTCGATATCGGCAATCGGATCCACTTTGCCCGCGACGTGTATCACGTTGTCATCTTCAAAGCAGCGCACCACATTCAAAATGCCATCGGTCTCACGAATGTTGGCAAGAAACTGGTTGCCCAGTCCCTCTCCTTTGGAAGCGCCCGCAACCAATCCGGCAATGTCCACGAATTCGGTGATCGCATATTGCATACGCTGTGGGCTGACGATTTCCGCCAATGCGGCCATACGCGCATCCGGCACTTCAACAATCCCAATGTTTGGCTCGATGGTGCAAAACGGATAGTTCTCCGCCGCGATGCCGGCTTTGGTCAGCGCATTGAACAGAGTGGATTTGCCGACATTGGGCAGCCCGACGATTCCGCATTTCAAACTCATGGTTGTTCCTCAACTTTTGCCGGATTCAAAAAGGCGCGAATTGTAACACCTGGGGCAATCGGCTTTGCCAGACGCCCATGCCCGGCGAGAAATAATTTCAGCAATACGGCTGGATTTTCGGACAAGTCGCTGAAACTGCCGCAAGAAAGCATGGGTGAAGTTGCAGGCCGGCCGCGGTGGTAAGCAACCAACATTAAAAAGGCATTGATCTGCGGCCCCTGATATCAATAGTCGGCAGGCCTCACTGAAGGAAAAGCATACTGCAGGTGATTATTACGAGTTCGCTGCTTAACTTTTGCCATCGAACGATGTGTATTTTCCCGGTAACAACTTAATGTGCCGATGTTCAAGTGCAGTGGGAAATTTGCGCGCTGATTGGTACTGTTGCACAAATTCCTCGAACTCTTCCAGCGGCAGCGGATGGCTAAACAGATAGCCCTGATAGAAATGGCAGCCTTGGCGAGCGAGGAAGTCTCTCTGTGCCTCGATTTCCACCCCTTCAGCGATGACCGCCAAACCCAAACTCTCGGACAGGGCGATGACAAGCTTTGCAATGGCGGTGTCGTTGGAATCGGTGAGGATGTCTCTGACGAAACTCTGGTCTATTTTCAGTTGGTCCAGAGGCAGTCGCTTCAGATAGGAGAGCGACGAATAGCCCGTGCCAAAATCATCCAGTGAAAAACTCACCCCCCTTGCTTTCAGTATGGACATTTTGGCGATGACGTCTTCCACATCATTCACCAATAAACTCTCGGTCAGTTCCAGTTTGAGCCGGTGCGGGTTCGCACCGGTATCATTGAGTACCATCAGCACCTGATCCACGAAGTCGTCGCGGCGAAACTGGCAGGCACTGACATTCACCGCGACAACGAGGTTGGCCATCTCTGCCCGGTCAGCCCAGCGCGCTAACTGGCCACATGCAGTCTCCAGCACCCATTGGCCTATGGGCAAGATCATGCCCGTATCCTCAGCCAGGGAGATGAACTCGAGGGGAGGCACCAGACCACGCTGAGGGTGCTCCCAACGCAACATGGCCTCTGCGCCCGTCAAACGCCCCTCGCTATCCACTTGTATCTGATAGTAGAGCAGGAATTGAGTTTTCAGAACGGCCACATGTAAATCTGCTTCCAGTTCAGCGCGAGTTGTAACCACGATCTGCATTTCCGGGTCGAAGAAGCGCAGGGCGTTACGGCCTGCGGCCTTGGCCCGGTACATGGCCAGATCGGCCTGTTTCAGCAGGTCATCGGTGGCCCCATGACCATCTGCAAACAGGACGACACCAATGCTGGCGGTAGCGTGATATTCGTAATCTGCGACCTGGTAGGACTGGTTGAGAGAGCCGAGAATTTTTTCGCCCACGATTTCGGTCTGTCTGGCAGCTTCCTGTGAGTTCTCGCTCAAGCCTTCCAGTATCAATACAAATTCGTCGCCTCCCAGGCGCGCCACGGTGTCGCCCTCACGCACGCAGGCGGTGAGTCGCTTGGCAACCTGTTTCAGCAGCAGGTCGCCGATATCATGACCAAGATGGTCGTTAAGCGTTTTGAAGTTATCCAGATCAAGAAATAGCAGCGCGCCGTGTCTTGCGTTCTTGGTACTTGATCCTATAGCCTGTTTCAGCCGGTCAAGCAGCAGCCGGCGGTTGGGCAACTCAGTCAATGGGTCATAGAAGGCCAGACTGTTGATTTCCCCTTCGGCCGTCTTGCGCTCCTCAATCTCGCTCAACAGATTCAGGTTAGTGGCATTCAGCAACTCGGTGCGCTCCTTAATACGATTGTCCAACTTCAGTATGGACTGCCTGAGTACCACTTCCTGCCCGTCAATAATCATCTGCGCGCGCGCCACAAGGACATACAGCAACACATAGAGAAGTCCCAGCAGACCCAGCACGATTGCAATTACAATCAGGCGGGTGTCGTTAAGCAGCGCAATCAGGTCTGTAACATCGCTGTATATTTCGAATACCGCAACGATCCGTTTCTGCTCATCAAATACTGGCAGATAGGTCTCAATGATATCGAGATGGGTGACCTTCCCTTCAAGGACATCCTCGGTGTTCCGGACGGAGAGACCGCTGGTTATATGTCCGGCCAGCGCTGCACGAAACGCAGGTTTGCTACTTTTGTTTGCGCCGATCTGGGCAGGATCGGTGGAGAATACTGTTACTCCGTTGAGCGCATAAATCTTGAGCGCAATAACCTTGGTGCCCTCCATCTCGCTTGCGACCAGCTTGTAAAGATTTTCGTTTTTCGCTATGGAACGTAGCGTGTCTGGCGAGGCTTTTTCGCTATTTGCTACGAGGTTGGAAAACCGGGGCCAAAGCGAATTGGAAAACGCATGCGTCAGAGCTACGTTGCGAGCTTCGGCCAGACGCCTTAGGTCACCCAGGGCCAGGTACTGATAGCTCCAGCCGAGTAATGCAGCGACCAATATGGTGCAAACGAGACTGGCAATAGAAAAATAGCGCGTCAACGCAAAGCGCGCGGGTACCTCAGTGTTGATGCCCTCGTGTAACATGCCGCCCGTTCCTCACTATATGCCGGTAAATGCCGCAATGACATCGGGTTATAAGCAACACCGAATATCGTCGTATGTTGCTCTAACCTCTTCTGAAATCAAATTTAATATTTCGATGATTACTGGCGCATTCTTTTATTATTAGTCACTTCGATTTGTTTGTTGACGATGTCAGGCTTAATTCTGCAGCGTGCCGGCTTGATCGAACAATCTTATTGAATTACGCCTCTCCATCCTATCGAATCCACATTGTTTTTGCATTCACAAATTCATGTATCCCCAGCCTGGACAATTCGCGCCCGTAACCCGAAGCCTTGACGCCGCCGAATGGCAACCGCGGGTCGGATTTGACCATGCCGTTGATGAAGGTGCAACCAGCTTGAATGTGCGCCGCCAACTGCTCGGCGCGAACCACGTCTTTACTCCAGATTGATGAACCGAGTCCGAAGCGGGTTCCGTTGGCGATACGCAGCGCATCCTCCTCCCCTGCGGCACGCATCACAATTGCCACTGGCCCGAATAGTTCTTCCTGATAGGCACGGGTTTTGGCGGTGACATGATCCAGAATTGATGGCTGATAAAAGCATCCTTCCCGTTCCAGCGGATTACAACCGGTCACCGCCACTGCGCCTTGCGCGATGGAATCGGAGATTTGACCATGCAAGGATTCACGCAGGTCGAGACGCGCCATCGGGCCGATTTGCGTGGTATCGTCCATTGGGTCGCCAAGCTTGAGCGCCTCTACTCTGATTTTGAATTGGCGTACAAATTCATCGGCAATCTGCGGCACAACGATAAAGCGTTTGGCGGCAATACACGATTGCCCGCAATTGAGAAAGCGCGATGCCACCGCCATATTGACGGCAAGTTCCAGATCCGCATCGTGCAACACAATGAACGGGTCGGATCCACCCAGTTCCAGCACACACTTCTTCAGATACTGGCCAGCGCACGCCGCCACTTGACGTCCCGCGGTTTCCGATCCGGTGAGCGTGACCGCATGCACATGTGTGCTGGCAATTACATCTGCCACTTGGTCGACTTCAATCATCAGCGTGGTAAATAATCCCTGCGGCAAACTGCAATCGCGGAAGATGGCTTCCACCGCAAGCGCGCACTGTGGCACATTCGATGCATGTTTCAACACCACCGCGTTGCTCGCCATCAAGGCCGGTACGGCTGCGCGAAATACTTGCCAGAATGGAAAATTCCACGGCATGACGGCAAGCACCACACCGAGCGGGTAATACGCGACATAGCTATTACTGGCATCCGATGCCACCGGTTCGGCGCGCATGAATTCCTCGGCATGCAGCGCGTAGTAGTCACAAACACCGGCACATTTTTCAACTTCGGCGCAAGCCTCACTCAACGGCTTGCCCATTTCCAGTGTGATGAGGCGCGCGTATTGATCGCACCGCGCATGTAAGTGCAGCGCTACGTTGCGCATCACTTCGGCGCGCAGCGGAAAAGTGGTTTTTGCCCAGACTTGTTGCGCGCCGTGGACTTTTTCCAGCACTTGCTCCAAACGATGAAAATCCCAGCTGGCGTAGGTCTGAATGACTTGGTTAGTGGTCGGGTTAATGCTTGCTTGGGGCATAGCAGCTCCACTGTGCTTTAGTAAATCATCTGGTCGTCATCGGGTGACATTGTTGTAACGTGAATCAGCGTCTTAACTTTTGCCACAAAACAACGCGTATTTTTTCAGCATTAGTTCACCGTGACGCCCCATTGTATGAGCATTCCGCCTGTTTTTACAGTGCGCTGATGCCCAAATACGGGTGCCCGTAATTTTCCGCTAACAGGATTTCTGATAATCAGGACAGGTCGACCTGCTATCGACCTTTTTTATATTCAGTTACCAGAAGGACTCATCCAGAATATTTTTACAAGATTTATATATAAACACCCGCAATCTTTACACCATCTTAACTGGGTACTTCCTACCATTTGCTACCCGAAATTCTTGCGAGGAACAAACAAATGGACTGGATATATCTGTTGCTGACTATAGCCTTCTTCAGCTTGAGCGTACTGCTGGTAAATAGCACAGGTCTACGAAGGCAAGCTGCCAACGTTTTTGCGCTGGATACGCAATCGCCGGACGCCAAGGTTTATACTCCCTATGTATTCACAAACTGAATGGAAACCGCCATGTTGATCAATTGCGTCGCTTATCAGAACGGCAGCAAACTTGCCGAACCGTCCATTGAGGATATCAGCGAATATCTTAAACAACCCGGCTGTTTAGTCTGGGTTGCATTGCGCGATGCGACCGATGGTGAGCTCGATAAAATGCAGGAGGAATTCGGGCTGCACGATCTGGCGGTCGAAGACGCCAAGCACGGACACCAGCGGCCCAAGATTGAAGAGTACGGCGATACGCTGTTCGTGGTGATGCACCTGGTAGAGGTTGTCCACCCCGATCTTACGGTCGGTGAAATCAGCATTTTCGCCGGGCACAATTTTATCCTTTCAGTGCGCAACCGCAGCGGACAGAGCTTGCTTGGGGTGCGCGAACGCTGCCAGCGCGAGCCGGACCTGCTGCGGCTGGGCTCAAGTTTTGTGCTTTACGCATTGATGGACGCGGTAGTGGATCGCTACTTTCCGGTGATAGATGATCTGGAGTCACAACTGGAATCCATTGAGGAACACCTGTTTGACAAGGGAAATGCTCTCACTAATATTGAACAGCTCTATGAACTCAAGCGCAAGGTAGCGATACTCAAACATGCGGTCACGCCGATGATGGAAGCCAGCGGAAAACTGTCCGGCGGGCGTGTACCACCGATCTGCATCACTACCCAGCATTATTTCCGCGATGTCTATGACCACCTGACGCGCATTAACGCCACGATAGATGCCATGCGCGACACCATCACCACCGCGATTCTGGTCTGTCAGTCCACGGTGTCCATCGAACAAAATGTGATCAACAAACAATTGGCCGCCTGGGCGGCGATCTTCGCCATCGCTACTGTTTTCACCGGCATTTGGGGCATGAACTTCAAGTTCATGCCAGAACTGCAATGGAATTATGGCTACCCCATCGCGCTTGTCATCATCATTGCCGTCTGCGGCTTTTTTTACCTGCACTTCAAGCGCTCCGACTGGCTGTAGTTTTCTCGAAAAGATGATGATGATCGACCAACGTCCCGATCCCGACTTTTTGCTGGAAATAGTGCAACGCGCGGAAGCCAGGCGCTGCCGTGGCAGCTCTGGATACCGGTGCGGATGATTATCTGGTTAAACCTGTCGGCGTAGGTGAGTTGCTGGCACGCCCGCGTTTTCTGGCGCTTTGATCGCTTCTACACACTGTGCAAGCGCAACATCGCCGCTTCGGTTTTTCCCTCGATAAGCAAAGGCACAATTTCCAGCGCATGCTGCATGGCCTGCTCAATCAGCTCACGCTCTTCGCGACGTGGATTATTCAATACAAAATCGGAGACCTCCGCCGCTACGCCGGGATGGCCGATACCCAGACGCAAGCGCCAAAAATCCTTGCTGCCGAGATGCGCAATAATGTCTTTCAGACCATTGTGTCCGCCGTGCCCGCCACCCATTTTCAGGCGCGCCACACCCGGCGACAAATCAAGTTCATCATGCACCACCAGCATTTCTGCTGGCGTGATTTTGTAGAACTGGGCTAACGCGGCGACCGCTCGGCCACTCACATTCATAAAGGTTTGCGGCTTGAGCAGCAACACTTCATGACCATGTAATTGCGTGCGTGTAGCCAAGCCGTGAAATTTTGCCTCATGTTTGAAATGCAAATTTTGTTTCTGCGCAAGCTCGTCCAGCCACCAGAATCCTGCGTTATGCCGGGTGGTTGCATATTCACTGCCGGGATTACCCAGGCCAACTATCAAGCGTATCGGGATCATAGTGTCTGAACGAAACCTCTAAACAGAAAACCCGCCATGCTGATTTTGCAATGGCGGGTTTATGCAGCTATTCGACCGATTATTTGGTCTTTTTAGCAGCAGGTGCAGCAGCCGGGGTGGCTGCTCCGGCAGCAGGCGCAGTGCCCGGAGCGACGGCTGCTCCGGCAGCAGGCGCGGCAGCCGCAGCTTCCACTTCCGCCTCTGCTTCAACCATGCCGCGCGGCACTTGTACGGTTGCCACCACTGCTTCACCGGTGTGCGTGCCATGCGCTGCAACCCCCACACCCTTGGGCAATTTCAGGTCAGACACGTGTATGGAATGACCCAGTTCCAGTTGCGCCAGATCCACTTCAATGAACGCGGGCAAATCTGCCGGCAAACAGGTGATGCTTAACTCATTCATCACGTGGCTGATCTTGCCGCCACCTTGCTTCACGCCGGGCGCGATATCTGCATTCAAGAAATGTAGCGGCACCTTGATGTGCATCTTTTTCTTGGCATCTACGCGTTGCAAATCGATGTGCTGCACTTGTTGGCGGAACGGATGCATGACGAAATCGCGCAACTGCACAGACTCTTTTTTACCGTCCAGCACCAGTGTCAGCACCGAAGCGTGGAACACCTCTGAACGCAGCTTGTGATACAGCTCGTTGTGATCCATTTCAATCAGGTTCACGTCGCCTGCGCCATACAAAACACCTGGTACACGACCGGTGTTACGCAGACGGCGGCTCGCACCCGTACCTTGCGTTTTACGAGTTGTTGCATTGATTTCAATTTTCATTTTACTTCTCCAAAAATAGATGATCCGCGACCAGACCATCCTATGGAACATCCGAAAAATCGGCTGCTGGCAGTCATTAACACCGCGCCTGCCCCGCCAATTTTTACAACTGTTCCCACATTGTGACAGCCCCCATGACTGCCATTCAATTCACTGAATACTAATCGGTGAATAACGAACTCACCGATTCTTCATTGTTGATGCGACGTATCGTTTCTGCCAACAATTCGGCCGCGCTTAATTTACGGATCCGTTTGCAGTTACGTGCCGCTTCGCTCAACGGAATGGTATCGGTTACCACCAGTTCATCTATTGCCGAATTTTCAATCCGCTCTATCGCAGGGCCGGACAATACCGGATGGGTACAATATGCCACGACGCGCTTCGCGCCTTTTTCTTTCAGCGCGTTTGCTGCTTCACATAACGTGTTGGCGGTATCCACCATGTCATCCATAATCAAACAGGTGCGCCCCGCTACTTCGCCAATGATGTTCATTACCTTGGCCACGTTTGGCTTGGGGCGGCGCTTATCGATAATCGCCAGATCTGCTTCCAGTTGTTTGGCCAGTGCGCGGGCACGTACCACACCACCCACGTCCGGCGAAACGACAATCAGATTCGGGTAATCGTGCTTCCATACATCGGACAACAAGATCGGACTGGCGTAAATGTTATCCACCGGTATATCGAAAAAACCCTGAATCTGATCCGAGTGCAAATCCATCGTCAACAGGCGATCCACCCCGGCGCTGGACAGCATGTCGGCGACCACTTTGGCAGTGATTGCGACGCGTGCCGAGCGGGGACGGCGATCTTGTCGCGCATAGCCGAAATACGGCATCGCTGCGGTGATTCGCCCGGCTGAAGCGCGCTTCAGCGCATCCACCATCACCATCACTTCCATCAAATTATCATTGGTCGGCGCGCAGGTTGATTGCAGCACAAACACATCTTTCCCGCGCACATTCTCCAACAGTTCGACCAGCACTTCGCCATCGGAGAAACGCCCTACCGTGGCGCGCCCAAGACGAATGTGCAGGTGCTGTGCAACCGCCTCAGCAAGCTTAGGATTGGCATTTCCGGTGAACACCATCAAGCTGTCGTAGGACACGTTCAACCCCTTAAAATAACGAACACAAGGATATCTATCCTGAAATACTGGCTGGGGAGGTAGGGATCGAACCTACGAATGCTGGGATCAAAACCCAGTGCCTTACCACTTGGCGACTCCCCAATTGCTACATAGCAACATAAATCCACTGCCCGATTCCGCCCCAGAAGCGCTCGCTACGATTTCTGCCGCTATGAGTGAAACTTTTAGAACCTCTACACCATGAAACTTTTTTCCTTCATCAATCCGACACCCAATCATGCAACGGATGTTTTGTTAAACCTTGCGCGACGACGCCACGCATCTCTTGCGGCAACCGGTTTAACACCGCCTCGGCCTGAGCCTGATTGACAAATCCGCCAAATACACATGCGCCGGATCCGGTCATTTTTGCGTCGCCAAATTGGCTCAACCAAGTTATGTGCTGCGCCACTTCCGGGTAAAGCTGGCAAACCACAGCCTGCAAATCGTTGTGTAACCGCTCTACTAACGGGCTGTTTGATAACTGACCAAACCTGTCAATATGCCCCATTGAGAGGGCGCGCATTGTGATGGAAAGCGTATCACGTGTCAATTCTGGATGAGCAAAAATCCGTGCGGTTGGCACCTGCACAGGAGGGTACAGAATCACGTACCACGCGGCTGGCAAGGAATAAGCCTGCAACTCTTCGCCCACACCTTCAGCAAAAGCATTTTGGCCGAACACGAACACCGGCACATCGGCCCCCAATCGCAAACCCAACCGCATTAAACGGGCGCGTGAAATACCCAGTGACCACAGGCGGTTCAATGCAATTAGGGTGGTCGCTGCATCCGAGCTGCCGCCGCCCAGTCCGCCACCTATCGGAATTCGCTTCTCAATTTCAATGTCTACACCCAGACTGCATCCGGTCTCGCTTTGCAGCAGCCGTGCGGCACGCACACATAAATCCTGCTCTTCGGCCACACTCTCAACTGCATTGGTGCGCCGCACCGCGCCATCGGCACGCAAGCTGAAATGCAGCGTGTCATGCAGATCAACAAAACGGAACAAGGTTTGCAGCAAATGATAGCCATCGGCACGCCGACCGATGACATGCAGAAACAGGTTGAGCTTGGCGGGTGCGGGACAACTTAAGGTTTGCGTCATGGCTGTAACCATTGCCATTCATCAATGAGCAACTGCACCTGCAAATCCTCATGGGTCAACTGCAAGCGCGCCGGCAAGCTGTCTGGGCTGGTATCGGCATAGTGCAGATAGCGCACCTCCCAGCCATCCTGCCGTAACACGGTGATTTGTCCATTGGCATCGCGCTCGATTTGCGCCCGACTGTCAGCAACCGGTAAGCCCAACACCCAATAATGCAAGCCAGTTAGCGGCAAACGCCAGCCCAGCACTTGCTGCATCAGCGTCTCTATATTCTCCGCCTGATAGTGTTTATCACCTTGTTCCAGCGTTGCCTGTTGAGTATCACGATAAATACGCGCGACCGTTTTTCCAAGCGGGGCAAGCAACAAAATTTCATCCGTTTGAGTTTGATGTGTCCAGCGTAAGCCGGCGGAATGACGCGCACCTTGCTGATTGACCGCGACACGCCCGTTCAGGACAAACGCCACCGATTCAAGCTGGGCAGGACGACTGGATGAAACCGGGACGGGCTGAATGGCAGCGCAACCCGTTAGCAAAGCCAGCCAAAGAAAACCCAGCGCACGCATAAAAAATTTCAGGGATTGAATTTTTTGATTACATCCCGCAACGGCACATTATCTGGGTTTTCCTTCAAGCTGTTCTGCCAAATCTGCTCGGCTTCCTGACTGTTGCCATACACCCACAACACCTCTCCCAGATGTGCGGCGATTTCCGGATCAGGATCCAGGGTGTAGGCACGCCGTAATATTTTTATGCTGTCATCCAGTTTACCGGTGCGGTAATAACCCCATCCGACACTGTCCATGATGGCCGGATCATTGGGCGCCAACTGCAATGCTTTTTCTACCAATTCCATCGCCTCTGCCAAACGCTCATTACGTCCCAGCAGGCTATATCCGAGCGCGTTGTAAGCATGGGCATAACCAGGATTGATCTGGATCAATTTACGGATTAATTGCTCGAACACATCCGGTTTGCCGATCATATCGGCCAGCATCGCAGTTTCATACAGCAGGTCGATTTGATTGGGCATGCTCAGCAACCCCTGCTGCAAAACCTGATAGGCTTCGGGCAGCTGATTTGCCTCGCGTAATAATTGCGCCTCGATGATGAGCAACTGTACGCGCTGCTGGTTATTATCGGGTTGCAGCTGGTGCAGGTACTGTCTTGCTTCCGCCAATTGACCACTCTTGCTTAGCAGATAGGCAACACGAGTTGCCGCCGCAAACCGATATTCGCCACCCTTGACCTCGCGATAATGCTCGAGCGCCTGTTGCTCGTCTTTTTTAGCCTCGCTTAATTGTCCGAGATAATATTGCACCACATCATGCTCTTTCTTGCCTTTACCAAGCGCTTGTTTGAGCTGCACTTCCGCATCCTGAAAATCATTTAACTGCAAGGAAATCAATGCCACAGCAAATATCATTTCGGCGTTGTCGGGCATTTCATTTGCCAGTAACTGAAATTCCGCGCGCGCTTGCTGAAATTGCTTTTGGTCCAACAGCACACGAGCATATTGCAGGCGAATTTCGCGCGATTTTGGATAAGCTGACAAGTAATCCCGCAGCACGCCCAGAGCTTGCGTGGGTGATTCTTTTTGCAGCAACTGAGCCTCAAGTGAAACGCCCGCAGCCCACTCTTTACGTAAACTGCGCACCTGCTTCACTTCACTCATCGCCAGCGCTGTATCGCCGGAAATTTGCGCCATATGCGCCACCACCCAATGCGCTTCAGCTACATTCGGATAGGGCTGCGCAAGCTCCCGCATCAATTTTAATGCTGCCGTTTTGTCCGGATAAGCCGACAGGATTTGCAGAATTTCCAGAAAATTACTGCCCACCTTCGCATTGTCTTCACGCAATATTCTGGCGAACTCGACACCCGCTTCGTCAAGCTTGCCACTACGCAGAAGCACCGATGACAACAAACGTGTTGCAGTAGTAGAAGTTGGGTCAACACTCTGCCAAACTTTGAAGGCGGCAATTGTTTTTTCCATATCGCCAGACTCAAACGCCAGCTGCGCCGCACGCTTGGCAACGCGCGGATCATGTGTCTGCTCGGCCATAGCGGTGCTGGCTTCGGCAGCCAGATCTTTATAGCCGCGCTGGCTGGCAAGCTCGCTTACCAGAAACTCATAAAGTAATTGGCTGCTCAACTCGATGTTGGGCAGGACTTGCCCGGCTTGCGACTCCGGCGATTGCGCAAGCTGGTCTGATTGCCCAGACTCATCGGCCTGGCCTGCTTCGTCTGCCTGGTCAGATTGCTCCGCCTGCCCTGCTTGTACCGGCTGTGCCGGTTGCGGCAATTGCTGTTTGGGGACGTGAGCACACGCAACAAGCAGGAAACTGCAAACGAAAATAATAGGGGATTTAAATGGGCTCATGGCAACAGGGCTTTTGATACGGATGCACATATTAGGTTATATTGAGCCGAACCCACAACCACGCCTTCATCTGCCTTGTCCAACCCCGTCCCAGAAATCATTCTTTCCGCACGTGACCTGACGCGCTGGTTTGGCAAACAGCAGGTCATACGCGGCATATCGCTGCAACTTAAACGAGGTGAAGTGCTCGGATTACTTGGGCATAACGGTGCAGGCAAAAGCACCGCCTTGCAAATGCTGACGGGTTGTTTGCTGCCTGATAGTGGCGAGATTGAGATTTGCGGCATCAGCATGTTAAAGCATCCTATTCAGGCAAAAAAAAATATCGGCTATCTGCCGGAGACTCCGCCCCTGTATCGTGAACTCAGCGTAAATGACTATCTCACTTTTGCAGCGCGGTTACATGGTGTCCGTTCTGACATGGTCAGTGAATTATTAGTTCAAGCCAGGCAAAACTGCGGCCTGGAATCAGTCGGCAAGAAAATCATCGGCACACTGTCCAAAGGCTATCAACAACGTGTCGGTATCGCTCAAGCGATTATTCACCGCCCTGCCCTGATCGTGCTGGATGAACCCACAGTCGGTCTCGATCCCTCGCAAATCCGCGAAACACGCGCCCTGATTCGCGAACTGGGCAATAGCTACAGCGTGATTTTATCCACCCATTTGCTGAGCGAAGTGGAAAGTATATGCGACCGCGTGGAAATTATGCAGCACGGCAAACTGATCTATGCCGACAGCAGCGCGGCCATGCAACATTTTGGCGGCGCGATCGGCTTCATTGTCAGCCTACGCAATCCACCGGCAATCGGTATTCTGCAAGATATTCCTGGCGTCACTGCTGTTGAACAACTATCTGCCACGCAATTCCGCGTACTGCACAAGGTTGCAGACAATCCTAGCGCAGAACTGTTGCGCCTTGCTGCGCAACAAAACTGGCAACTGGAACAACTCGCCCCGCTACAGGCCACCCTGGAAGAAGTATTCGTGAAAATTACTGCTGCCGAGAGTGGCAAGGCGGCAGCATCATGATCCGCCTGCTGGCATTCCGTGAGCTACGCAGCCTTTTTGCCATACCTTCTACCTGGTTGGTACTGGCTACGCTGCAATTCATATTTGCGTGGTTTTTTCTGGCGCGGCTGGAAGCCTTCCTCGCAATACAGCCGCAGCTCGCGCAACTCGCCAACGCACCCGGTGTAACACTCACTGTTGGCGCGCCTGTCTTTAACATGGCTGCGTTATTGCTGATGATGCTGACACCGATGTTCACGATGCGCTCTATCGCGGAACAACGGCGCAATCAAACTCTGACGCTATTACTCTCCGCACCGTTATCCGGTCGCCATATCGTGCTGGGTAAATTCTTCGGCTTACTGTTCTTTCTGACCATTTTGATATGCAGCATCCCGTTGATGCTATATACCTTGGCGTTCGGCACGCACCTCGATCACGGACTGCTGATGGGTAATTGCGTGGGGCTGCTGCTGCTCACCGCCAGCTATATCGCGCTCGGACTGTATATTTCCGCCCTGACCGTGCAGCCCATCATCGCCGCCATCGGCGCACTGAGCGTGCTGACCGGCCTGTGGCTAGCCGACATTGGCGCGACAGCAGAAAACTCGCCCTGGCATTTCATTTCACCGCTGCATCATTTTCAAAATTTCAACATTGGCTTGTTGGACAGCGGTGATGCTGCATTCTTCATTTTGTTCAGCGCCGTTTTTCTATTGCTGACCGTGAAACAGTTGCGCAACAATCGTCGCCACGGATGAATCATGCTGAATAAATTTTTCACCCTGCTACAAAAAATTTTCACTGCACCAGTGCTGCGCAACCTGTTACTTCTGTTCATGCTACTCAGCATCGCGGGCGGCTTGAACTATCTTGCCACGCACTATCGCCTGCAACGCGACATCACTTTTAACGCCAGCAACAGCCTGGAACCGGGCAGCGTCGAAGTGCTCAAGCAATTGACCGGCCCGGTCAACATCACCATATACGCCAATGAATATGACGCACGTCTCGGCGATATTCGCAAAATCGTGCGCGAATTCATTTCGCTTTATCAGCGCTATAAACCGGATTTGCAACTGACTTTTATCAACCCGGAACTGGAAGTCGATAAAGCGCGTGCTGCGCAGATTCGGTTCAACGGCGAAATGGTGGTCGAATATAACGGGCGCAGCGAACACCTGACCAAACTCAATGAACAGATTTTCACCAGCACCTTATTGCGTCTGGCGCACACTCCCAATCAAACCGTGATGTCTCTGGAAGGTCATGGCGAACGCAAGCTGGATGGGGTAGCAAACTTTGATTTGGGCTCGGTATTCGGCGCCAAGCTCAAACAGAACGGTTTTCATCTCAACAGCCTGAATCTGGTGCTGGCCCAGGAAGTGCCAAGCAACATCAGCCTGCTGATAATCACTCATCCTCAAGTTGATCTTCTGCCCGGTGAAGTGGATAAGCTGTTGCACTATGTGGCCCGTGGCGGCAACCTGCTTTGGCTGATCGATGCCGAGCCGCTGCATGGCCTGGAGCATCTCGCCGAAAAACTGGATATTTCATTGCCGCCTGGTATCGTGGTCGATCCGGCTGCTGTTGAGATGAATGTGCCGCCCACCTGGTCATTGGGTGCCAACTATCCCGCACACGCTATTACGCGCAATTTCAATTTGATCACCGCGTTTCCTTCCGCACGCGCCCTGGTGTGGAAGGAAAACCCGGATTGGCAACATCAGGTATTGGTGGAAGTGGCGGCACGCGGCTGGGTAAGCCGCAGCGCGCCCGGCATAACGCCGCGCTTTGACAAACGGCGTGACACACCCGGCCCGGTCACGGTCGCAATGGCACTACAACGCACTGTCAACCAACGCGAACAGCGCATCGTGGTGGTCGGTAATGGCGCGTTCCTTGCCAACAGTTTCGCGGGTAATGGCGGCAATGTGGACTTGGGCATGAACATGGTGAATTGGCTCGCCAGCGACGAACATCTCATCACCCTGCAACCGCGTGCTGCCCGGGATAGCAATCTGGTGCTCAACAAAAGACAACTCGCCATGATCGGCATCAGCTTTTTGCTTGGCCTACCGCTGTTACTGGTAGGCATAGGTGGTTTTATCTGGTGGAGGCGTCGTGCCTGAATTGCCGGAAGTCGAAATCACGCGGCGCGGCTTGGCCGCACACCTCACTGGCGCGACGATTGCAGATGTTGTCATCCGCAATGCCAGCCTGCGCTGGCCCATTCCCAAAGAATTACCGCGCCTGCTGCGCAATCGAACCATTCACTCGCTTGAGCGTCGCGCCAAATATATCCTGCTGAGTTGCGACAACGGCACGCTGATTCTGCATCTTGGCATGTCCGGCAGTTTGCGCATCCTGCCGATCGGCACACCGGCAGAAAAACATGACCACTTCGACTTGCTGCTGAATAACGGCATGTTGATGCGACTACGTGATCCGCGCCGCTTCGGCGCAATACTGTGGCACGCGGGTGATATACACACGCACCCGCTGCTCATCAAACTTGGCCCTGAACCGCTTGAGCATGGCTTCGATGCGCACTATCTTTATCAAGCAACACGTGGACGCAGCATCGCTATCAAGCAGTGCATCATGGACAATCACATCGTGGTCGGGGTAGGAAATATCTACGCGAATGAAGCCTTGTTTCATGCCGGCATCAAACCGCAACTTGCCGCCGGAAAACTCAGCTTGTCGCGCTGCGAAAGTCTGGTCCAAGAAATCCGCGCCACCCTGACCACGGCTATCCGGCTTGGCGGAAGCAGCCTGCGCGACTTTGTCGACAGCGCAGGACAACCCGGCTATTTCCAGCAAAATTATTGGGTGTATGGACGCAGCGGCGCAGCATGCCGCAGGTGCCACACGCCCATCAAGCAAATTCGCCAGGGACAACGTTCCAGTTTTTACTGTCATAGTTGCCAAAGATGACAGGCGCAGCCAACCTTTACACCTACTATGGGTATGTCCATAATGGCCACCGGATACCTACTCAGAGCGCAATAGCAGCCTTCTTAATGAAACAGGGATTAGTGTTTTTGGCAGTGGTCTGTGCGCTATTGGCGACATCAGTTATTGCCGGGGCATCGCCCCTGAACCTCGACCCGACAGCAGGTTCTTATCCACTCACCCAGTGTTTCGACGTCGCCGAGGATGTGCACAAAGCATATCGGATTGATGACTTGCAAACGCCTGCGGTTGCCGCGCAGTTTCATCCGATAACTGCTACCGGCGAAATCAATTTTGGCTATTCCGAATCAGCATATTGGTTGCGTTGCAACCTGAGCGCGCCAACAGCGAGCTCATGGTTTCTGGAAATCGCTTATCCATCGCTGGATAGCGTACAAGTTTTCACCCCTGACCGGCATGGAAACTACCGGATGCAGGAAGCAAGCGACCATCTGCCTTTCTCTGCGCGCCCCTATCCGCACCGCAATTATGTATTCCCGCTCGAACTCAACCCGGGACAAACGACACTCTACCTGCGCGTTCGATCGGACGGCACGCTGACCATCCCCGCTACGCTATGGGTACCGGAGGCTTTCCATAAACAAGATACCGGCATATATACAGTGCTCGCGATTTATTACGGCATGTTCATTGCACTTGGCTTATACAACTTGCTATTGTTTTTCTCGTTACGGGATCACGTCTATCTGGAATATGTTCTGTTCATCACCAGCATAGCAATCGGACAAGCGTCGCTGAATGGGCTCGGCAATCAGTTCCTGTGGCCGGACTGGCCGGTATGGGGCAACGTCGCATTGCCAGTCGGGTTTGCTCTTTCCGGCTTGTTTGGCGCATTGTTCACCCGTTCCTTTCTCGTCACGCCGGCTAACGTCCCGCGCCTGAATCTGTTGAATTGGCTATTCATCGGCTGGTTTACCGTGGCAATACTGGCACATTTATACTCCTACCGCCTGGCGTCTGAGATGACCTCGCTGGGCGGAGTGGGCTATTCACTGTTCGCTTGGTGGGTCGGCCTGTATTGCCTGATACGGCACAAACAAATCAGCGCACGTTATTTTCTGCTGGCATGGACATTATTAATCATCGGTGTGTGTGCGATGGGCGCACGTAATTTTGGCTGGGTACCTACCAGTTTTTTCACCACGTATGCCATCCAAATCGGCTCTTCACTGGAAATGCTGCTGCTCTCTTTTGCGCTGGCTCAGCGTATCCACACCGTACGCAAGGAGAAACATTTGGCGCAAGCAGAAACACTCGCCACCAAACAACAAATGGAGGAAGTGCTGCAAGGCAACGAGCAAAAACTGGAGGCGCGTGTCAAAGTACGCACCAATGAACTGGAAGTGGTAAACGATCGGTTACGTGACAGCGAGCAGGCCCTTGCCAAGGTGGCGCGTCAGGATCCGTTGACCGGGCTGGGCAACCGTATCGCACTGCATGATGAGCTGAATGCGGCGCTTGAGCGGGCGCGCAGGGCGCAAACCGGGGTGGCGGTGTTGCTGATCGATCTTGACAACTTCAAGCCGATCAACGACACCTATGGACACGCAGTGGGTGACAATGTGCTCGTAGGCGTAGCGCAACGCCTTAAAATCAGCGTGCGCAAATCAGATTCGGTGATACGCATCGGCGGCGATGAGTTTGTCGTGATCATGGAAGGACTGCAAGTGATTGATCACGCCAAGGCGCTGATAGCCAAGCTGCTACAGCTTTTGGCCGAGCCATTAAACGCCTCAGGCATTCTTGTCCATGTCGGAGCAAGTATCGGCATGTCACGTTTTCCGGAAGATGGCGCAACAATTCAGGATCTGATGGACAAAGCCGATACCTTTATGTACGCGGCCAAGGCCGCAGGCGGAAAAAGTTATCGCTACAGTGGCTGAATTGACACTGCATGTTGAAAAATAAAATCAGGCTTTTGCCGCCATTAAAGTCTCATACTTGGCTTGTAACTGTTCGTTGCTTTCAACCACTTCCGGATTGAGCGGAATGCAATCCACCGGACATACTTCAACACACTGCGGCGTGTCATAGTGCCCAACACATTGAGTGCATTTTTTCGGGTCGATCACATAAATATTGTCACCCTGTGAAATCGCGTCGTTGGGACATTCCGGCTCACATACATCGCAATTGATACATTCATCGGTAATCATTAATGCCATACTGCTCTCCTAAACCAACTTGTTTTTTTGCGTTAATCTTTCCACCACAGGGGACGATACAAATTTGCTGACGTCGCCGCCAAATCTCGCCACTTCACGCACCATGCTCGCCGAGATGAAAGTATATTTTTCTGCCGGGGTGAGAAACAAAGTTTCCATCTCCGGATATAAATTACGATTCATCCCGGCCAGTTGAAATTCATATTCAAAATCCGACACCGCGCGCAAGCCGCGCAATACCACCCGCGCCTGGTGCGCCTGCACGAAGCTCATCAGCAAACCATTAAAGCCTTCCACGCGCACATTGGCAAAATCTGCGAACACCTCGCGTGCCATGGCGACACGCTCAGTCAAATCGAACAACGTTGTAACGCGGCTCTCTGCCACCGCCACGATCACTTCACCAAACAATCCGGCAGCGCGACGCACTACATCCTCGTGGCCGCGGGTAATTGGATCAAACGTTCCCGGGTAAACAACTTTAATCATGTTAAATCCATTTTGTGGGCGACACGCGGTGTCGCGTGTTGGTTACGACGTAACCTAAAGTTAGTCTCCACCGCAACTTCGTTGTCGCCCATTCCTCGTCTATGCAACATATATGTCTCATCATTCACTGCGCAGCTCCTTGCGCGTCATCCCACAAAATGAACTTACGCAATTTTTAGCAATTGATAAATAACCTGCCCAGCACGCTTTGATTTTAGCACTTGCCACGGCGGTGGAATGGTGATGGCTTCGCCCGATTCAATATACAGCACACCCTTTTCGGTCAATCTTTGCGGCAAAATTTCCAACAACCCGGGCAGATAGTCACTGTGAAACGGCGGGTCCAAGAAAATCACGTCATAGCGCTTGACGTCTCGGGCAGCGAATTCTATCCCATCCTGACAGTACGCAGCGATGTTAAGGCACGCTAATTTTCTGATGTTGTCCTGCAAGGTTCGGTATACCGCAGGATTTTTTTCTATCATCACGACTTGCTCAGCCCCGCGCGAAGCGGCTTCAAAACCAAGCGCCCCGCTGCCGGAAAACAAGTCCAGACAAGTTTTTCCGTATAGCGTTTGTCCCAGCCAATTGAACAATGTCTCACGCACACGGTCCGGCGTAGGGCGTAAATCTTGCGCATCCGGAAAATTGATGACACGACTGCGCAGATCGCCACCGATGATCCTGAGCTTGTTTATTCAGCAGCTCCTTCCGGTGCACCGACAATCACTGTCGCCATTGCCTCAGGATTGATGTGGTGTGCAAAAGCCGCCCGGATTTGCGCCACACTCACCTTCTGCACTTTGGCGGTAAAGTCATCCAGATAGGTCAGCGGCAAGTCATATGCTCCTATGATGCTGAGGTAGTCGAGTATTTTACGGTTGCTGTCAATGCGCAGCGGGAAACCGCCGATGATGTTCTGTTTGGCTGCCACCAGTTCCTTTTCAGTCGGGCCTTTGGCGATGAATTCCGCCACCGTGGAACGCACCAGTTGCAAAGCCTGATCAGACTGATCTTTCTTGGTTTGCAGGCCGATCTGAAACGCACCGGGCTGCTTGAGCGGCATGAAATAACTATACACGCTGTAGGCCAAACCACGTTTCTCACGTACTTCTCTCATCAGCCGTGACACAAAGCCGCCACCGCCCAAAATGTAGTTTCCAACATACAGCGGGAAATAATCAGGGTCATTGCGCGCCATGCCCGGCACGCCGATCAAAATGTGACTCTGACTGGCAGGGTGCACAATACGTTGCTCACTGGCCGGAATTTGCATGGCGACTTCGGGCAGCGTGCCAGGCGCATTTTCAGCCGACAGATGTTCCGTCAGTTTTTGCGCAATCGCCTCTGCCTCTGCACGCGACACGTCACCCATAATGGCGACCACGGCAGCGCTTGCGACATAGTGCGATTTATAAAAATCTTTCAGGTCTTGCGCGGTAATCTGCGCAACGCTCTCCGTTGTCCCGGAAACCGGCATCGCGTAAGGATGAACGCCATATACAGCCTTTTCAAATGCCTTTTCTGCAATATTTTCCGGCTTGGTTTCAGCCTCTTTGAGGTTGGCAATCAGGCGGACTTTTTCGCGTTGCAAAATGGTTTCAGAAAACAGCGGTTTTTGCAGCACGCCAGCCATAATGTTGAGCGCCGTATCGCGCTCGGTGGCGCTGCTCAATGTGCGTAGCGATACGCTTGCCCTGTCCTGATCGAAACTCCCGCCCAGTTGTGCGCCAATATCCGCCATGCCGGTGGCAATACCGTCCTCACTCAAATCCTCCGTGCCCAGATCAAGCAGTTGCTGCGTCAAGGCCGCCACACCGGCTTTGTCTGCCGTGTCAAAACTGCCGCCGGCTGGCACGTTCACCGCTACATCCAGCATGGGAATATCGTGATCTTCCACGAATAACACCCGCGCACCACTGGCGCTTTGCCAATGCTGAATACTGGGGGTAGCGTAGGCAATCGCTGTTGAAGAACAAAGCGCCACAACCAGCAACTGACTAAAACATTTCAGCCGCGCAGCAAACAAAACAACCGGCGCGAAACCGTGTAACGGCTCTTCAAATTTTTTAACGAACATGGAACGATCCCTCTCCTGCATGTTTAGGTTTACCGGACAACGGTTGTGGATCAAGCACTGCTACCGTCAAATTATCATCCTGCAAAAACTCTTTGGCGACTTGCTGCACCTGCTCAGCCGTCACCGCCTGTAATTTCTCCAACATGACCGGAATTGCCTTGTACGATAGCCCAATGCTCTCCATCTGTCCGATCTGCATCGCCTGATAAAACACCGAATCGCGCTTATACACTTCACCCGCCAGCACTTGCGCCTTGACGCGCTGCAACTCTTCTTCACTCACGCCGTCTTGTACCAGTTGCTCAATTTCATGGCGCAATGCCGTTTCAACATCGCCCACCGTTTTGCCCGTGCTGGGTGTCGCTTCGAGGCTGAATAGACTTGGGCCGCGCGATGTCGAGTCATAACCCGCGCTAACATCACTGGCGATTTGTTGCTCGCGCACCAGATGCTTGTTGAGGCGAGCCGAATCATTACCATTCAGGATACCGGCCAGAATTTCCAACGCGTAGGGCTTCCATTCATTGCCCGGATCGCGCAAAGTGGGGGTGTGGTAGCCCATTGCCAGTTGCGGCAATTCGGCGGGGGCTTTTACCACCAGACGTCTGATACCGCCCTGTGGCGGCTCGATAAAGCTGCGACGCGCTGACATCCCGCGCATCGGGATGCCGCCGTAATAACGTTGCGCCAAGGCAAACACTTCGTCGGCTTTGACATCGCCGGCAATCACCAGCGTGGCATTATTTGGCGCGTACCAGTGACCATACCAGTCTTTTGCGTCATTGACCGTCAGCAGTTCCAGATCATCCATCCAGCCTATCACCGGATTATGGTACGGATGTTCCTGATAAACCACCGCCATCATTTTTTCCTGCAACACGCCCTCTGCACTGTCATCGGTACGCCAGCGGCGCTCTTCCATAACCACTTTCATTTCCTTGGCAAATTCAACCGGAGACAGTTGCAGATTATGCATACGATCCGCTTCCAGTTTCATTGCCAGCGGCAATTTTGATTTGTGCAATTGCTGGAAATAAGCAGTGTAGTCATAACTGGTAAAGGCGTTTTCACGTCCGCCTGCAGCGGCGATACGGTTGGAGAATTCACCCGGCGGCACAGTTTTCGTACCTTTGAACATCAGATGCTCCAAAGCATGCGCGATACCTGTCTTGCCGGTGCGCTCATCCATGCTGCCGACTTTGTACCATATCTGCTGTACCACCACCGGCGCGCGGTGGTCTTCTTTGACGATTACTTTTAACCCGTTCGCCAGGGTATGTTCGAATACTTCTGCTCGTGCATTGGTCTGTGATAATCCCAACAACAAGGTAATGCCCAACAAATAAAGTCTCATAGTCCCATCCTGAAATGTCCGAATATCCCTAGCTCCAAATTACGTAATCAGCATAAAATGCCCTGTGCATTATGCGATATTTCGCCGCCGTACGACCATGCTCATTCGACTACGTTCCATTATTCAATGTTTAGCTCACTGAAAAAAAACCTGCCCGATACGCCCGAAGGTAATCCGCACAAACGCTGGATTTCCCGCCTGAAATCGGGCTTGCTGCGCACCAGCGGCCAACTCACCGGGCTATTCAACTATGGTGAGAAAATCAATGCCGATCTCTACGAACAACTGGAGACCATTCTGATCAGTTCCGATGTCGGCATGGCTGCGACCACTGCATTGCTTGCCGATTTGCGCCATCAGGTAAAAATTCAACACTTAAGCGAAGCCGCACAACTCAAGCAAGCCCTCGCAAATTGCCTGATAAAACTGCTCAAGCCACTGCAACAGCCACTGCAGGCCAACACGCAGCAGCCCTACGTCATCATGCTAACAGGCGTCAACGGCGCAGGTAAAACCACCTCAGCAGGCAAACTGGCAAAATATCTGCAAGCGCAAGGCTTGTCGGTGTTGCTTGCAGCCGGCGACACGTTCCGTGCTGCAGCGCGTGAACAACTGATGATCTGGGGCGAGCGTAACAACGTCGCCGTCATCTCGCAGCAGGGCGGCGATTCCGCTGCGGTGATTTTCGATGCGGTGCAGGCAGCCCGGGCGCGCAATATAAATGTGGTTCTGGCCGATACCGCCGGACGACTTACTACACAGACACACCTGATGGAAGAAATAAAAAAAGTGAAGCGTGTCATCGCCAAAGCGTTACCGGAAACGCCCACATCTCCCGCCGCGCCGCACGAAATCTTGCTGGTGCTGGATGCCAACACCGGGCAGAACGCGCTCAGTCAGCTCAAGGCTTTCGATACGGCACTGGGTATAACCGGATTGATTCTGACCAAGCTGGACGGCACCGCCAAGGGTGGCGTAATCGCAGCCATCGCCCATGCGCATCCGGTTCCGCTGCGTTTTATCGGCGTGGGCGAAGGACTGGATGATTTGCGCCCCTTCGTCGCGGAGGATTTTGTTGCCGCACTGTTAGGTCTGGATGAATGATTGTGGGGCATAATTAATTCATGATCTCCTTCACCCAAGTCAACAAGCATTATCCCGGCGGATATACTGCACTGAGAAATGTTTCGTTTGCAATCGCCGCAGGCGAAATGGTGTTTCTGAGCGGGCACACCGGGGCAGGCAAAAGCACTTTGCTCAAACTCATCGCCGGCATTGAACGTCCCAATTCCGGTAGCGTACTGGTGAACAACCAAAACGTGGGCGTACTCAAGGGGGCTGCACTACCCTACCTGCGCCGCAACCTCGGCATGGTGTTTCAGGACCACAAACTGCTGTTCGACCGTAACGTGTTCGACAACGTGCTGCTACCGCTGCAAATCTGCGGCTTCGATCATCGTGAAAGCGCCAAACGTGTGCGCGCCGCACTGGACAAGGTCGGCCTGCTCAAACGCGAAAAATCCAGTCTTGTCTCGCTGTCAGGCGGAGAGCAGCAACGTCTGTGTATTGCCCGCGCCATCGTCAATCGTCCTGCCATCCTGCTTGCCGATGAACCGACCGGCAATCTGGATAACGCCTATGCGCAAGAGATTATGGCGATCTTCAAATCTTTCCATCAGGTCGGTGCCACCCTGCTGATTTCCACTCACGACGACAGTCTGTCTCGCGACAATCAGGTACGCACCCTGACACTCAAGCATGGGGAGTTGCAGCCATAAGGCAAATATTCGCACAACAAAGCTCAGTATTGCGCACCGCATGGCAGCGCATGTTCGCCTCGCCACTGGCAGGCTTGCTCAACATTCTTGTCATCGGTATCGCACTCAGCCTGCCTGCCGGCATGTATGTACTGCTGCAAAATGCACAAAGCCTGATTACAAAATTATCCGGCACGCCGCAGATCAGCTTGTTTCTGAACATGGATGCAAAAGCGGACGATATCGACAAGCTGCGCAAGCTGCTCACGCAAAATCCAGCCATAGAAAAAGTGACATTCGTATCGCGCATGCAAGCGCTGGAGCAACTCAAACAAAATTCCGGGCTCACCGACGTGATCGGCAGCTTGAACCAGAATCCATTGCCGGATGGTTTTGTCATTTCGCCGAAACAAAACGAGGCGGCAGCACTGGACGCGCTGCGTAACGAATTGGCAAAGCTGCCCAAGGTAGAACAGGCGCAACTTGATTCCGCCTGGGCATATAAACTCGAAGCGTTACTCAAATTCGGCCGTCTCGGAATTTTAATACTCGCCAGCCTGCTCAGCATCGCGCTGGTCGCTGTCACCTTCAACACCATCCGCCTGCAAATTCTCACCCACCGCGATGAGATCGAAGTCTCCAGACTGATTGGCGCCACCAATCGTTTTATCCGCCGTCCCTTCCTGTATTTTGGCGCACTGCAAGGGTTGCTTGGCGGCGTCATGGCCTGGCTCATCATCAGTGTCAGCCTGCTGTTACTCAACTGGCAGGTCGGTACGCTCGCCAGACTCTACGCCAGCCAGTTCGCCTTACACTCACTCTCGTCCGGCGACAGTCTCGCGCTGCTGATATTTTCCGTCTATCTTGGCTGGTTGGGCGCATGGCTATCGGTCGGGCGACATTTATCAAAAATCGAACCGCATTAAACAGTATTACTTTTAACTTCAAGCAGGTAGTTTTAACATCACACCAATCAACTTCGGAGAAACCACATGAAACTTCTCGGCACCCATACCAGCCCCTATGTGCGTAAAGTACGTCTGGTTTTACTGGAAAAAAACATTCCCCACCATTATCTCATCGACCCGCCGCGCGAACCGGGTAGTCAGGTAGCGCGCTTCAATCCGCTCGGGCGGATTCCCGCGCTGATTCTTGACGATGAAACCTGCGTGTTTGATTCAGCTGTTATCACCGATTACGCCGACACGCTGAATGACACGCCCATTCTCATCCCGCGCAACAATGCTTTGGCGCGGATGCGGGTGAAGCGCTGGGAAGCATTAGCGGATGGAATCATAGATTCAGCTGTAGTAGTACGTACCGAGAACATCCGCCCGGCGGACAAGCAGGAGATGGGCAATGTCACTTTGCACAACCACGCCATCACGCGCGCGCTGGCTCAAGCGTCTGACTGGCTTGGCAAACAGGATTACTGTGAGGGCAATTCGATTACGTTGGCTGATCTGGCGCTGGTGAGCGCGTTGATCTATTTGAATCTGCGTCAGACTGAACGTGACTGGCGCGGACCACACCCTAACCTTGCTGCCTGGTTTGACCGGATGAACCAGCGCACCAGTGTGCGTACCTCACTGTCAGACCAGACAAACGCAAGATAACGCCGGAGCAGGAAGACAATGGGCAGCGCTCGAATCTTTTTGCATGTGATTCGAGCGCTGCCCATTTAAGCGTTACTTCAAATTTTTTACATCAATCCTTGTCCAGCAAAATCCACAGGCTGATCAACAAGTAAGGTGATAACACAAAACAAAATGCCAAAGTGCCCATGATTCCTGTTCCCATTTCAGTCTCTCCTTCACTCAGAGTTAATGAATAGTACTGATACCACAGCCTGACCTACGTTTATGTCTTCATCCACACGTTCAAACTTGGCGCGGTGGCGCAAGCAGAATGTTCCTGTTCCGGCGATATTGCAAGCGTATTTTCAACGGACTTAGCGCGACGAATCACTGCTCAATCTGCCCGACAACAAAATAATCGGCGTTACATCGGCTTTTGCTTGTTTTCATTTTCCATACTACTCACATACACCCTTTGAATTCACTCGCAACGCATTTTCTGGCGCGATCCTGCGCTTCGACCAACTGCCCGGCCGTCATACCGCTGGCCGCCAGATCGCGTAACGCATACGCCTCAGTTTGTTCATCCGTATCCTCGGTAATCCCGCCCGCCAGACTCGACCATATATGTGCTTGAACATAATCACGCGGGGTACCATAACCGTACCAATACATCTCTGCCATGCGGAATTGCGCTGAACTATTGCCCTGCTCTGCGGCAGCACGATAAAGTTTTAGTGCTGCATCGTAATCCTGAGAAACACCCTGACCACGGTCATAGAAACCACCCAGATTGAACTGCGCCTTGGCGTGACCCTGATCTGCAGCTTTGCGATACCACTTCATTGATTCGACCAGATCCTGCGCCACACCTTTCCCGCGTTCATACAATACGCCCAAATTATATTGCGCCTTAACAAAACCCTGCATTGCGGCCAAGCGATACAGCTTCACCGCTGCGTCGAAATCCTGCTTGACGCCATATCCACGCTCATATATTACGCCAAGGCTATGTTGTGCGGCTGCGAGGCCTTGTGCTGCGGCCAGGCCATACCACTTTAACGCCTCCCTGGAATCCTCTCTCACACCCCGTCCGAAGTCATACATGTGCCCTAAATTCCATTGCCCTTCGGCATTATTTTGCTGCGCCGCCTTGCGATACCACTTTACCGCCTCGTTATAATCCAACGGTACGCCATGCCCTTGGTAATACATCTCGCCCAGCTTTGATTGTGCCGCAGCGTCTCCCCGGTCGGCCTGTTCACGCAGCGACTGCGCAACCTCATGGTATTGGCGACTCAGGCGGATTTGTTCTGCGTCCGATACTGGATCAGCCAGCGCCTGGCCGAATAAAAAAAACAACGACACGCTGCCCGATATTGCCATTCTCAACAATTGATTCATACTCGCCATTCCCTTATAAATTCCGTCATTCGAAAACCCCAGAACGATATTATTTGATTTTTGCCATATCGAACGCAAGTGCCGTCAACACGCATTGCCAACCCGTCGTTACCCGCATTGTCTGCACAGCCCATGTCGACGGCATGTTACCACTAACCATGACCTGAACCGGATTGACCTACGCAAGCAAAACCCGCTTGGCAACATTGGCTACGTTGACTGTTGGCAACAAGAGGCGTAGCTTGCCTTCGGCTGAATTTCATCATGCCACAGGGGGTCATCATGCGTAAGCTGCTTATTATTTGCTTATTGTTCTGGGGCGGCGGCGAGGCCGTACAAGCCGCAGCATTCTGGGATGGGAACAAACTGTTTCAGCTGCTTACCAAAGACATGAGCGGAGCTGAGGATTACATCAGCGGCGCCGGTTCCGGCTACGTGGTTGGCGTAGCTGACGCCAGCGTGGGCGTGCTGTTTTGCCCGCCGGTTGGAGCCGGCGGCATCACCATTTCAGCAACCAAAAAAATCGTGTATATCTATTTGCAAAAACACACCGGCATGTGGAATCTGCCCGCAGACGAATCGGTAATTGCAGCGTTGGCAGAAATTTACCCGTGCACCAAAACGTGAAACAATGACCAACCGAACTACACCACTAAGGAGACCGTCATGGCTAAAGGACAGCAGCGTAAAACCAAAGAAGCGAAAAAACCCAAGAAAAAACCACTGCCCGCCACGCTGACGGGTGAGTGATGTATCACCGGGTCATCAAATTCCCCAAGCCGAATTTTGTTTGGGGAATTTGGCGGCAATACCACTCAATGTATTTTTTGCTCATGCCTGACGCATGAAGTGTTTGGCGTATTTTGCATTCAGTCTGGATAACGGCAGCAAAATAAACAGATCAGCCGTATTAAAATCCGGATCCCAAGCCGGTTCGCCACCGACGTAAGCGCCCAAACGCAAATAGCCTTTGATCAATGCAGGGATTTTGACATCCAGCGTTTTATTCAATGCCGCCAATGGTAGAGGGCAGCGCGGAAAGACCCGGTATTCGGCTGGTGCAGCATATAGCTTGTTTACTTTTTCAAACACACTGGCCGCAAAATGTCCGCCATCACTGATGCTGATACTGGCACAACCGATCAGATACTCATGATTGTTATTACGCATGTAATCAGCAAGCCCGCCCCATAATTGAGTGATAGTGCCGCCATCCCGGTAATCGGCATGCACACAGGAACGCCCCACCTCAACCATACGATTACGCAAGTTAGCCAGGCGCGTCATATCAAATTCAGTTTCAGAGTAATACCCGCCGATGGTGCATGCCTGAGCTGGCGATAAAATACGGTAGGTACCGATCACCTTGTTGGAATCATACTCACGTACCAGCAGGTGTTCGCAATAACGGTCAAACATGTCGCGGTCTATACCTTCATCGGCATTGCCGATACGCGCGCCCATTTCCTCCGCAAAAACCTTGTATCTGAGACGCTGCGCTTCCTCAATATCGGTCTCGGTTCTCGCCATACTCAAAGTCAGTTTGTGCTGCGTGAGTTGCTGCTGCTTAGCTACATCTAACATCGCCATCTCCATTTGTGCAGATGGTGACAAGTTAATGATGTCGTGTTGCTGCCGAGTTACAGAAAATTTAAGAATTGGTTACAAAAATTATTTCGCCAGCGCCTCACTGCGCAAGTCTGGCGGATTATTTTTGTGTTTTATGCTGATCCAGGACAGGATCAAGCAACAACGAATAGATAGGCTGGATGGTTTCTTGTTGAATGGCAAGCGCGGCGTTATCCGGCACCGAGACAGGATGCCCGGATAATAGCTTGAGTAAAGCCGTGTCGATAGATTTTTGCACTTCAGCGGCAAGCTCCCGCCGGGCCTTTCCGGCACAGGCAAGCGCTGGCAAATGTATCACCATAATGTACAACGATGGACTGCACACCATCTTCCATAGTGATTGGATAAATGTCATCTCACCGATAAAAACAGCGTCGTCATTCACATGACCGGCGCTATCGCAATAACGGATGACTATCGGAGAGATCGTCGCATCGACATCAATTGCACCCTGCAACAATGAAGAATGAAAATGACAAAGCTGCCTGCCATCGGTGGTCGTCCCTTCCGGAAACAAAGCGATGTTCTCACCTTGCCGGAGCATCTCTGCTATCTCCCGATTGATGCGCGCCGCATCCCGCCTGGCATCACGTTTGATGAACAGGGTGCCGATGCGCTTACACATCCAGCCGAGCAACGGCCAATCAAGCAACTCGGCTTTAGCGACAAAAAACGATGGCGTAACCGCGTTCAAGGCAACCGCGTCCAGCCAGGAAATATGATTGGCAACGACCAACTGGCCGCGTTCAGAAGTTGAATAGTCACTTTCATCCGCTTCCAGCCCAATCTGCATCATTTGCAGTAATTCGCGTGACCAACTTTTTACAATGTGATACTGAAACGATTTATGCAACAGCGGATACAAGCAGGCAAGCAGCATGCCGTAAACGATGTGGCAAAGCACGCGCACCAACCGAAAACAAGCAACCAGCCTGATTGCAGAAAACGTTTGCGCAGGCGCACGTAATCTAATTTCGGCATGGGATGAAACCGTATTTTCGCCGCTGGTAAGCATCGTGTTGTCCGGGTTAGTCCGCAATAACTATGCAGCTTGCCCGGTATCAAACACGAAGAATATTACGGTTGTATTAAGTAACTTCAAACACGAAGCGGGAGACTGCTGCCAGAATCTGAGCGAGGCGAGATGAAAAATGCGGTCTGTTCCCTGTTATTTTCTCAATCTATGCATGACCCGATAATTTTTATTAACTGGCCGTTGCGCCCCGTGATATTGGGTTAACGGGGCGGAGGTGATACCATCCTGCAACGATATTTTCGGAGAGCAGTATGGCTGGACATAGCAAGTGGGCGAACATCCAACATCGCAAGGGCAAGCAGGATGCCAAGCGCGGCAAGATTTTCACACGCTTGATCAAGGAAATCAGCGTGGCTGCCAGACTGGGTGGCGGCGACCCGGATGGCAATCCGCGTTTGCGTTTGGCGATGGACAAGGCATATGCGAACAACATGCCCAAGGATAATGTCGAGCGCGCCATCAAACGCGGCAGCGGCGAACTGGAAGGCGTGGAATACCAGGAATTACGTTATGAAGGCTATGGCATCAACGGCGCTGCGGTGATAGTGGATTGCATGACAGACAACAAGACGCGCACCGTGGCCGATGTGCGCCATGCCTTCAGCAAATCCGGCGGCAATCTGGGCACCGATGGCTCGGTTGCCTTCTTGTTCAAACATTGCGGACAGATGATTTTCGCGCCCGGCACCGATGAAAATGGCCTGATGGAAGTGGCGCTGGATGCGGGCGCAGAAGACATCACAACCAATGAGGACGGCAGTATCGAGGTGATTACTGCACCGCACGATTTTATTGCCGTCAAGCAAGCGCTGGAAGCCGCCAGTTATAAGGCAGAATTTGCCGAGGTGACCATGAAGGCTGCCAACGAAGTAATATTCAGCGGCGACGATGCGGTAAAAATGCAACGATTGATCGACGCGCTGGAAAGTCTGGATGATGTGCAGGAAGTCTATACAAACGCAATGTTAGAAGAGTAATGCGTATCCTCGGCATAGATCCTGGTTTGCGGGTGACAGGGTTTGGCGTGCTCGACAAGGATGGACAAACGCTCAACTATGTCGCCAGCGGTTGCATCAAGAGTCCGACCGGTGAATTGCCGGAACGCTTGAAGCTCATCCTGAATTCATTGGGCGAAGTGATTGCACAGCATCAACCACAGCAAGTGGCGGTGGAAAAGGTATTCGTGAACGTGAATCCGCAATCCACGCTGTTACTCGGGCAGGCGCGCGGAGCGGCGATTTGTGCGGCGGTGCTGGCGAATCTGCCGGTGGCGGAGTACACCGCCTTGCAAGTGAAGCAGGCCGTGGTTGGTAATGGTCACGCCAAAAAAGAACAGGTACAGGAAATGGTGCAACGCTTGTTGAAATTGTCCGGCAGCCCCAGCCCGGATGCGGCAGACGCGCTAGCCTGCGCGATTTGCCACGCACACGGCGGCCTGGGTTTGGGTGCATTGGCTACGACGGGATATCGCGTCAAAAAAGGTAGGCTAATATGATCGGAAGATTGTTCGGGATTTTGCTGGAAAAAAATCCGCCGCAAATTTTGCTGGACGTGCAAGGTGTGGCTTATGAACTGGATGTGCCGATGAGCACCTTTTACAATTTGCCGGTACTGCATGAAAAAGTGATGCTGCACACCCAACTCATTGTGCGCGAAGATGCGCATCTGTTATACGGATTTTTGAGCAACGAAGAACGTGTTGCATTTCGTCAATTGCTCAAAATCAGCGGGGTCGGCCCCAAACTTGCATTGTCGGTATTATCCGGTTTGAGCCTGAATGATCTGGCGCTTGCGGTGGTCAACAAAGAAGCGGGTCGTCTCACCAAAATTCCCGGGGTGGGCAAAAAAACTGCCGAGCGATTGTTGCTGGAGTTACAAGGCAAGTTCACCATCAGCGGCAGCCATGCAACATCCGGTGTCGCTCCGGCCAAATCCGGCAGTGATATTCTGAATGCCTTGCTGGCATTGGGCTACAATGAGAAAGAGGCGAATTGGGCAGCGCAACAATTAGCCGAGGACACGAGTGTGTCGGACGGTATCCGGCAGGCGCTGAAACTACTTTCCAAAGCATGATACACAACGACAATCTTTCTACCGAGCCACGCCTGACTTCTGCCGTCCCTGCATCACGTCAGGAAGAAGTGCTGGAGCGCGCGTTGCGCCCCAAGCAACTGGATGAATATGTCGGCCAGGAAAAAATCCGCGCGCAACTGGAGATTTTTATCGAGGCCGCCAAGCAACGCAAAGAACCGCTCGACCACGTGCTGTTGTTTGGCCCGCCCGGATTAGGTAAAACCACTTTGGCAAAAATCATCGCGAGTGAAATGGGCGTCAATCTACGCCACACTTCCGGCCCGGTGCTGGAGCGCGCCGGAGATCTGGCCGCCCTGCTCACCAATCTCGAACCGAACGACGTGCTGTTCATCGACGAAATTCATCGCCTGTCACCGGTGGTAGAAGAAATTCTCTATCCCGCGCTGGAGGATTATCAGATTGACATCATGATCGGCGAAGGCCCCGCCGCACGCTCGGTCAAGCTGGATTTACCGCCGTTCACCCTGGTCGGTGCGACCACCCGTGCCGGGATGCTGACCAATCCGTTACGTGATCGCTTTGGTATTGTGGCGCGTCTTGAGTTTTATTCGCCGGAAGAATTACAACGCATCGTGATACGCTCGGCAGGGCTGCTGGAAATGAGTCTATCCATCGACGCCGCGCTGGAAATTGCCAAACGCGCACGCGGTACACCGCGCATCGCCAACCGCCTGCTGCGCCGTGTGCGCGACTTTGCCGATGTAAAAGCAGCAGGCAGCGCCACCCGCGAAGTGGCAGATACCGCCCTGACCATGCTGGATGTCGACGCCCATGGGCTGGACGTGATGGACAGGAAACTACTGCTGACCATCATCGAAAAATTTCTCGGCGGGCCGGTCGGAGTGGATAATCTCGCTGCCGCCATTGGCGAAGAACGCGACACGATCGAGGACGTTTTAGAGCCTTATTTGATTCAGCAAGGTTATCTGCAACGCACGCCGCGCGGACGCATGGCAACGGCCAACGCCTACCTGCATTTCGGCATGGCGGTCAGTAACAATCCGGTTAACCAGGAGTTACCCTTGAACATCAATCCGGCCAATGACTGAAGAAAAGATTTTTTCCTTGCCAGTGCGCGTGTACTTCCAGGATACCGATGCCGGAGGGGTGGTTTACCACGCCAGCTACGTGAACTTTATGGAGCGGGCAAGGACTGAATGGCTGCGCGAACACGGCCATAGCAATGCCGGGTTGATGAAAGAGTTTGGCATGGTGTTTGTGGTTCGCTCGATTAGACTGGATTATCTGAAACCTGCGCTACTGGATGATTTATTGATGGTCACCGCGCAGATCCGGGACATCGGGCGCAGCCGTTTGAGTTTGCTACAAAGCGTATGGCGTGAAAACGAACTGTTGACCGAAGCTGAGGTTCATCTGGTGTGCGTATCGGTGACAGATTTCAAGCCGGTCAGCGTACCGGATGTGTTGCGTAATCAATGGAAAAGTTAGCGAAAGGGTATAAGGAATGGAAGTCACGCAAGATTTATCCTTCATGCATCTCATCGCTCACGCCAGCATTATTGTGCAGCTGGTCATGGTGCTGCTGTTAGTGGTGTCCATCATGTCCTGGTGGTTCATTTTTCTTAAAATGTTTGCGATACGTAACGAAACCAGACTGACCGCAGATTTTGAAGAAGTCTTTTGGCACAACTCAAGCCTGAATGAATTGTATCAACGTGCAACGCACCCATCACACCTTGATCAAGGCTCACTGGAACGTATTTTTGTTGCCGGCTTCGTCGAATTCGTAAAATTGAGAAAGCAATCCAATGTCGATGCAAGCTCGGTGATGGATGGCACGCGCCGTGCCATGCGCGCCACCTATCAGCGCGAAATGGACAGGCTGGAGGCACACCTGGCATTTCTGGCGTCGGTCGGCTCGGTCAGCCCCTATGTGGGATTGTTTGGCACGGTGTGGGGCATCATGAATGCATTTCGCGGTCTGGCCAATGTCGGACAGGCGACATTGGCGCATGTCGCACCCGGCATTGCAGAAGCACTAGTCGCCACCGCGATGGGTCTGTTTGCCGCGATTCCTGCGGTGGTGTCCTATAACCGCTATGCCCATGAAATTGATCGTCTGGCGACCCGTTTCGAAAGTTTTACCGAGGAATTTTCCAACGTCTTGCAACGCCAGCCATGAAAATGAATGAAATGCGTTTCGCCAAAACATCTCTGGAAATCTACTGTGCGGGCGGCTCGCTGTGATTTGAGAGGTACTCGTGAAATCGAATAGCCGCAACAAAAAACGCCTGATGAATGAAATTAACGTCGTTCCTTATATCGACGTGATGCTGGTGTTGCTGGTGATTTTCATGGTGACCGCGCCGCTGATGAACCCGGGACAGATTAATTTACCCCAGATTGGCAAATCACTCGCCCCGTCGACTGCGCCCATGGAAGTCATCATCAGGAAAGACGCCTCATTGGCATTTCGTGATCACAACAAAGACAGTCAGGAAAACGCTGTGTCGCGTGATGAGTTAATCGCAATCATAAAAGCAAAGCAGTTCACCCATACCGATCAGGCAGTAGTGATTTCTGCAGACCGCAGCGTGCGCTATGAAGAAGTGATCAAGGTGATGGATATGTTGCAGCAGCAACGCATCCAGAAAGTGGGGCTGCTGACACAAGTTATGACAAAATGACCACTGCGAACTATCACGCACCCTATCAATTCCCTGCCGGTATATTGACTTTGGCAGTGCATGTTGCGTTCTTCGCACTGCTTTATTTCGGCTTTACCTGGCGAACCCTGCCCCCGGCAACCATGAACGTAGATCTGTGGCGCAGCATACCAACTGTCACTGACGCGCCGCCGCAACCCAAAGTGGAACAGGTTGTTCATCCGCCTGTGCGCGTTGATCCACCTGCGCCAGCAAACCCGGTCAAGCCTGAAATTGTATTGCCCGAAAAACCTAAAACAAAAATAAAGCCCGAGGAAAAACGGGCCATTGCAAGCAAGCCGATCAAGCGGGTGGTAAAAATTCTTGACGAGACAAAACCGGAAGTTACTGAGCCCATAACAAAGAAACCGCCTGACATTAAACCTGTTGAAGTAAAACCGGCCGAACCAAAGCTTGTCGAACCCAAACCTGTCGAACCGGTTCCCACAGAAAAAAAACCGGACACCAGTGCAGCAGATCAGCAAGCTGCGCGTGCACAAGCCGAAAAATCAGCCGCGACGCAACGCCTGGTAGATGAATTTACAGCTAGGATTTCTGCCAAAATAAGGCAGAATATTGTCCCTCCGCCGGATGTGGCAGCTGGTGCGCACGCCGAATTTAATGTGATACTTTTACCGGACGGCACAATACTCCCCCCGGTGCTGAACAAGTCCAGCGGGAATAGCGCTTACGATGATGCGGTGGAACGGGCGATCTTGAAATCTCAACCATTACCGATCCCATCAGACCCGAACCTGTTTGAGCGCTTTCGTAAATTGAAATTGGGCTTTCGCCCTGAAGACAAAAAGGAATAGTTTATGCTGAAAATTTTACGGGGTTTATTGGCCGTGCTGGTCATGCTGCAAGCATCAACCGCCAATGCGACGCTCAGCATAGAAATCATCGGGGCTGGCGAGCACCAGATTCCGGTGGCTATCGCGCCGTTTGGCGGTGACGAAAAATCCGCGAAAACCATCCATGATGTGATTGCCGGTGACCTGTTGCGCAGCGGATTATTTCGGGTTATTGATAACGAAGGGAAAGCGGCCCCAGCATTGTCCGAGGTCAATTATCCGGACTGGCGAGGACTGGGCGCTGAAGCATTGGCAATCGGTACTGTCTCTGCAAGTACAGATGGTCGTTTAACTGCGCGCTTTCATCTGCTTGATGTGGTTAAACAAAGTGAATTAGTTGGTCAGGAAGTATCCACGAGCAACGCGCAAATCCGCGCTATCGGGCATCGCATCTCGGATTTGATCTATGAAAAACTGACTGGCGACAAGGGCATATTCAGCACGCGGATTGTGTACGTAAACCGTCTCGGCAAAAGATTCAATCTGGTGGTCGCCGATAGCGATGGTTACAACGAACAGATCGTATTGACGCAAAATGAACCCATCCTGTCACCGGCGTGGTCGCCGGACGGCAGCCGTCTGGCCTATGTGAGTTTTGAAACCGGTCATGCCGCCGTGTATGTGCAATCGCTGCATATCAATCAACGTATGGTTCTGGCGAATTTTCGCGGCAGCAACAGTGCACCGGCATGGTCTCCGGATGGCAAACAACTGGCGGTCGTGCTAACCAAGGATGGTAATTCACAGATTTACCTGATACGCATGGACGGAAGTGATGTTCGGCGTCTGTCCGCAAACAGCGGCATTGATACGGAACCTAATTTTTCGCCTGATGGTCAGAACCTGCTGTTTACTTCAGATCAGGGAGGTAGCGCACAAATCTATCGTATGCCGATCACCGGTGGCTCGGCCCAGCGCATGACGTTTGGCGAGGGTAAAAATTTTTCTCCGCGTTATAGCCCGGATGGGAAAAGTTTTGTGTTTACGCACTACGAGGCCGGCAAGTTTTATATCACTACACAGGATTTTCAAACAGGTCAGATGCAAATTCTCACTGAGGGCGGACTGGAGAAAAAGCCCAGTTTTGCGCCTAACGGCAAGCTCATCCTGTTTGCCAGCGAAGCACGCGGGCATGGTATATTGGCAACCGTTTCCAGCGATGGTCGTGTCAAGCAGCACATGTTTACACAAAGTGGTGATGCCCGTGAACCGGTATGGGGTCAATGATTTGATTATTCCAACTGTCAAAAAGGATAAAACATGAAAAAGCACCTTATTACTCTCGCACTGTTAGGTTTGCTCGCTGCATGCGCGAGTGACAAATCCAAAGAGGCTTCTGGCACATCAGCTCTGACGCGCGCGCCAATTGATGACCGTTCATCATCAAGTTCATCGTCCACAGCCGCAGATTCAAATGCAGATTCAAATAACGTGACACAACACAACCCTGAGAGTACCACAGAAAGTTCGAATCAACCTTCCAACGACACGCTGAATGACCCAAATAGCCTGTTGGCAAAGCGCAGTGTGTACTTCCCGTTTGACACCTCTGCCATACAGGATTCCGATATTCCCTTGGTGCAGGCCCACGCCAAATATCTGGCCGGACACGGTGAACAGAAAGTGAGTGTGGAAGGCAACACCGATGAGCGCGGCAGTAACGAATACAATCTGGCACTGGGACAACGCCGCGCTGATAGCGTGAAAAAAATGCTGGAATTAGGTGGCGCAAATTCAGGCCAGATCAGTGCTGTCAGCTATGGCGAAGAAAAACCTAAAGCAACCGGACATGACGAAACTTCCTGGGCGCAAAATCGCCGTGCTGATCTGGATTACAAATAATTCAGATGCCGAAGTTACGCGCTCTAACACTGCTGGGTTTATTTGTTACGGCATCTGCGCAAGCAGGGTTATTTTCCGACGACGATGCCCGCAAACAAATCCAGCAGCTTGAAGAGCGTGTAACCAAGCAAACTCAGCAATCTGAAGACCGCGTTGCCAAGCTGGAAGAAACCGGCAAGTCCCAGACAAAATCAATGCTCGACCTGCAAGGTCAGATTGAGGCGCTGAACGGTATTATTCGTAATTTGCAAGGACAGAATGAGGAATTGAAACACGGCTTGCAGGCTGCCGAAAAACGCGAAAAAGATTTTTATGTGGACCTGGATACACGGTTGCGACAAGTTGAATCCAGCACTGGCAAAACCGATGCATTACAGGGACAATACACCAGTCTGCTCGCACAGCAACAGGCTTTGGCCAGCAGTTCTCAGCAGAACAGTGCCGCGCTCGCAGATTTGACTGCGCGGCTAAGCCAACTTGAAGCGAAACTTCAAGCCGCACAGGCAAACAAAATCAAATCCGACGCAACAGCCACCGACCCTTCTGATCCTGTTCCCGGAAATCGCGCTTATGAGGCTGCTTACGCGATGTACAAAGACGGCAGCTATTCTGATGCAATCAAGGCATTCAATGATTTTCTCGACAAATTTCCCGAATCGGTTTACGTCTCCAATGCCAATTTCTGGATCGCCAATGCGCATTACCAGATGAAGGAATACAAGACTGCTTTAACCATTTATCAGGGATTTATCAAGTATTTCCCGGACTCGGCAAAAATTCCTGAAGTGTTGCTCGGCCAGGGCAAAAGCCAACAAGCACTCAAGCAGACAGCGTCAGCACAACACACATTTAAGCAATTGATCGCCAAATATCCTGACAGTGAGTCCGCCAGCAAAGCAAAAAAACTGCTCAGCTCCACAAAGTAGTACGCCATGCCACAGCCCGACTCAGCAGCGCAACTGCGCATCACCGAAATTTTTTATTCCCTGCAGGGTGAAAGTAGCCGGGTTGGCTTGCCTACCGTGTTCGTGCGTCTCACCGGCTGTCCGCTACGCTGCACCTATTGCGATACCGCTTATGCGTTCAGCGGCGGTCAAAATTTCAGCATTGCTGAAATACTCCGGCAAGTTTCGCGCTATCAGGCGCATTATGTAACGGTAACGGGCGGCGAACCTTTGGCGCAAAAGGATTGCCTGCCACTGTTGCGCGAGCTATGTGACGCGGGCTATCAGGTTTCATTGGAGACTGGCGGTGCATTGGACATCAGCGCGGTGGATCAGCGTGTGATGCGCGTGATGGATATAAAAACGCCTGGCTCAAATGAAGTCACAAAAAATCTCTGGGACAATCTGGCTCATCTCAATACCCACGACGAAATAAAATTCGTACTGTGCGACGAAATTGATTACCGGTGGGCCAAAGAAATTTGTCAGCAATATCAGCTTGGCAAAAAGTGTAGTGTGCTGTTTTCACCTGTCCACGGCGAATTAAATGCCACACAATTGGCCGAGTGGATACTGCGTGATCATTTACCGGTGAGAATGCAACTGCAAATACACAAATTGTTGTGGAATAATGCCCCAGGACACTGACATGAAAAATGCAGTGGTACTGTTATCCGGTGGTCTGGATTCGGCAACTGTGCTGGCGATGGCCCGTACGCAAGGTTTTAATTGCTATGCGTTAAGCGTGGATTACGGTCAGCGGCACCATTCGGAATTAGCCGCAGCGCAACACATTGCTCAGACGCTGGGTGCAGTGGAACACCGCGTGGTCAATATCAACCTCACCGGTTTTGGCGGATCGGCACTGACCGATAACAACATTGCCGTGCCACAACTGCCCAGTGAAGGCATCCCATTGACCTACGTGCCGGCACGCAACACCATCATGCTGTCGCTGGCGCTGGCATGGGCCGAGGTATTGAACGCACCGCACATTTTCATCGGCATCAATGCGGTGGACTACTCCGGATACCCCGATTGTCGCCCCGCTTATGTTGAGGCATTCGAACGCATGGCAAATCTGGCCACCAAAGCGGCCGTTGAAGGATGCCCGCTCACCCTGCACACACCGCTGTTGCATTTGTCCAAAGCAGAGATTATTTTGCAAGGGCACGCACTCAATGTTGATTACTCGCAGACCGTTTCCTGTTATCAGGCTGACCAACAAGGCCGCGCTTGCGGCCTGTGCGACTCATGCCGCTTACGCCGCGCTGGCTTTGCTTCCGCCGGTTTGAATGACCCGACTCTATACCGCAGCGATTAGCATACAAGCCTTGATGTAAGGGGTGTTTTGCGTTGACAGTGTGGGGCAAGTACGTATAATTCGCGCTCTTTTGCGCTGGGGTCGTTAGCTCAGCCGGTAGAGCAGCGGACTTTTAATCCGTTGGTCGGCAGTTCGAATCTGCCACGACCCACCATGTTGCAGAAGAAATTTTTACCCGCTCCTTTTTGTATGCCGCTTTAGCTCAGTTGGTAGAGCAACCGCCTTGTAAGCGGTAGGTCGTCAGTTCGAATCCGACAAGCGGCACCACCCCCCATTTACGGCAGCAATCTGCTGCATCTGAGCAGCAGTATTTAGGTAAGATTACGTCCGCACGTTGAACGAACTGTGCGTTGCGTTTAACGATTTATCCAATATGAAAATCCACGAATATCAAGGCAAGCAGATTCTGCGTCAATTCGGTATACCGACTCCACGCGGCATGGCGTGCTTCAACGTTGCCGAGGCAGTCGCTGCCGCACAACAACTGGGCGGCAATGCCTGGGTAGTCAAAGCGCAAATCCATGCAGGTGGCCGTGGCAAGGGCGGCGGCGTAAAGGTGGCGCACTCTCTGGATGAAGTACGATACGCGGCGCAACAGATATTGGGTATGCATCTGGTCACCCAGCAAACCAGCGCAGAGGGTCAAGTAGTACATCGTTTACTCATTGAAGAAGGTGTGCAAATTGCCAAAGAGTTTTATGTGGGTATGGTGATTGATCGCAGCAAACAACGCGTGGCCTTGCTGGCAAGCAGTGAAGGCGGCATGGAAATCGAAGAAGTCGCCACACATACTCCAGAAAAGTTACACACGTTCTGGATTGATCCGATTACCGGACTGGACGCAACGCAAGCCGGACAGATTGCCGCCCGAATCGGCATTCCGGCAAGCTCGGTAAATGATGCAGCAACTATCTTGCAAGGCTTGTATCGCGCTTTTGTTGAGACCGATGCGCTACTGGCTGAAATCAACCCGCTGGTGTTAACCACTGATGGACGCATCCTGGCATTGGATGCAAAATTCGATTTCGACAGTAACGCGCAATACCGTCACCCTGAAATTGTCGCGTTACGTGATTTGGACGAAGAAGATCCGGATGAAATAGAAGCCGCAAAATTTGATCTCAGTTATATCGCACTGCAGGGCGATATCGGCTGCATGGTAAACGGAGCAGGCCTTGCGATGGCAACCATGGACATCATCAAACTGTACGGTGGCCATCCGGCAAATTTCCTTGATGTCGGCGGTGGAGCAAACCAGGAAAAAGTGACCGAGGCATTTAAATTGATGTTGCGTAATTCCAAGCTCAAGGCCATTCTGGTCAATATTTTCGGCGGCATCATGAAGTGTGATGTGATCGCCGCAGGTGTAGTGGCGGCGGCACGCGAGGTGCATCTGGCCGTGCCTTTAGTGGTACGTCTCGAGGGTACTAATGTCGACATCGGCAAAAAAATTCTGGCGCAATCCGGCTTGCCCGTCATTTCCGCCAATGACATGGCCGATGCCGCTGAGAAAGTTGTTACTGCGGCTGGGCGTTCCTGATGTCTATTCTAATCGACAAAAATACCCGGGTCATGACGCAAGGCATGACCGGCAAAACCGGCCAGTTCCACACCATTCATTGCAAGGCTTACGCGCATGGCGCAGATTGTTTTGTTGCGGGTGTGACGCCGGGCAAAGGTGGGCAATGTTTCGAAGATATTCCGATCTTTAACAGTGTAGCCGAGGCCAAAACGCAAAGCGGCGCAACCGTGTCAGTGATTTATGTACCGCCCGCTTATGCCGCCGCCGCAATAGATGAGGCGGTGGCAGCAGAAATGGATCTGGTGATTTGTATTACCGAGGGTATTCCGATACACGATATGCTGCGCACGCGCCGTAACATGGAGGGCAAGCGCACCTTGCTGATCGGCCCGAACTGTCCCGGATTGATTACACCGGACGAAATCAAGATCGGCATCATGCCGGGGCACATCCATCAAAAAGGGCGTGTCGGGGTGGTATCGCGCTCGGGCACGCTCACTTATGAAGCAGTCGCGCAGCTTACTGCGTTGGGCTTGGGACAGTCTTCCTGCGCCGGTATTGGCGGCGACCCAATCAACGGCCTTAAACACCTCGACGTCATGAAATTGTTCAATGATGATGCGGAAACCGATGCGGTCATCATGGTCGGCGAGATTGGCGGCAGTGACGAGGAAGAATGCGCACGCTGGATCAAACAAAATATGCATAAACCGGTGGTCGGATTTATCGCCGGCATGACCGCCCCACCCGGCAAGCGTATGGGCCATGCCGGTGCGATTATTTCCGGTGGGCAAGGCGGCGCGGCAGCCAAGCTTGCAGTAATGGAAGAATGCGGGATACATATCACCCGCAATCCTGCTGATATGGGACGCGTCATGCAAAAAATCCTGAGGGGTTAGCCATGCTGGAGATGTTTTTTGCTCCGCAATTCTGGATAGATGTATTCAAGATCATCGTGATTGATCTGCTGCTGAGCGGCGACAATGCGGTGGTGATCGCGCTGGCATGTCGTAATCTACCGCCACAACAACGTAAAAAAGGCATCCTGTTCGGTATCGGCGGCGCTATCGGACTGCGCGTCGTGCTGACTTTTTTTGCGGTCAACCTGCTCGCCCTGCCCTATCTCAAACTGATTGGTGCATTGCTGTTGCTCTGGATAGGCGTTAAATTGATTCAGCCCGAAGAAGAACATGCTGAAAATAACATCAAAGCGGATACGCGCCTGTTAGGCGCGATCAAGACCATCATCATCGCGGATTTTATAATGAGCCTGGACAATGTGCTGGGTGTGGCTGCCGCAGCCAAAGGCAATCTGTTCCTGCTCGTGTTTGGTTTGTTGATCAGCATTCCGCTGATTGCATGGAGCAGCCAGCTGGTATTGAAATTAATCGATCGTTTCCCGTTCACTATTTATGCCGGCGCGGCGCTGCTCGGTTATGTGGCAGGAGAAATGCTGGTCAGCGAGGCATCGCTGCGACCGTTGATTGAAACTCAACATGCCTTGCATTGGTTAATTCCGGCAGGCTGCGCAATATTGGTCGTCGTAATCGGAAAATGGTTTGCCGTTCGCAAAACAACCAAAGTTGACATCATTGATCTGGTCGACGAATCAGTTTCTGCCGCGCCGGACAGAGCGGGTGAAAAATAACATGAAAATATTATTGCCCATTGATGGTTCAACCAATGCTGACCGCGCCATAGACCATATCATTGGCAACCTGCATGACTACCACGATTTGCCACAGATATTGTTACTGAATGTACAGTGGAAGATCACCGCGGGGAATGTCAAACTGTTCATCGATAAAAATACCATCAATGACTATTATCTTGAACAAGGCATGCTGGCGCTGACGCAAGCGCGTGCCAAGTTGCAAATGGCCGGACTGCCCTATCAATATCACATCAGTATCGGCACGCCAGCCCAAGCCATCATCCAATATGCCAACGAGCAAGGCGTAGATCAGATTGTGATGACCAAACAGGGGCAAGGCGGACTGCATGCCCTGTTGCTCGGCTCAGTGGCGAGCGAAGTCACGCGCCTGACAACTTGCCCTGTGTTGGTAATTGAGTGAAGAACCGCCTCATATAATCTGCCTGACAGACCAAATTTCGCAGCAGCCCGCCGTAAATCAAAAGATGATGGTGTATTTCAGCAAAGTGCTTTAGTATCAGCGGCGTAGCTTCCTCACAAAAAAACCATCAGGGATAGGCAATGAATAAATGGTCGTTCTGGAAGAGAAACGAGTTTGCCGGATTACTGACTACGCTGGTTTTCCTGCTGGGCACGCGCAATGGTTTGGTATAAAGCCTGGAGCGCAAAGCTTATAGCCACGGCATGCTGGCCTCATCGCGCGCGCAGCGACAAAAATCATGCTGACCAGCGTTTTTGTTACGAAAGTTGGCGGTCTGATCGTCACGCAAATCGTGCAAAACTGGCAGAAACATTACGCAAATGCACGGCTAACCGGTAGGGATTTGAAAAATGAACCTTAATGAAACTTTGGAAATCGTCTCGCAGACCAACCCCGGAATGGTGCGGTCACATAACGAGGACAGCGTGACACAGGATGCCGTGTGCGGCTTGGTCGTGCTGGCTGACGGCATGGGTGGTTATAATGCTGGCGAGGTGGCAAGCGGCATAGCCGTTTCAGTGACAACCACGGAAATCAGTCAATATTTGCAGCACGCCAGCCCCACTGATATAGATGCGGATAGTGGCGACGAACTGGGCGTTGTACTGTTACGTGATAACATCCGAAAGGCCAATTCGTCGATTTATCATGCCTCACAAAGTCAGCCCCAATACTCGGGTATGGGTACGACTATTGTTGCAGGGTTGTTTTATGATAATCGCGTAGCGGTTGGGCATGTGGGTGACTCGCGCATGTATCGTCTGCGGAACGGGACTCTGCAAGCAATCACACGCGATCACTCTCTGTTACAGGAGCAGATCGATAGTGGCATGATTACCATGGAGGATGCGCGTCATTCCAAAAACAAGAATTTGGTCACACGTGCAGTCGGTATTGATGCAGAAGTAATACCGGAAATTCATGTGCACAAAGCACAACCCGGGGATATTTATCTGCTCTGCTCAGATGGACTGAACGACATGCTGGAGGATGAAGACATTGAATCTGCGCTGTACGCGATGCAAAGTAATTTAACGCTTGCCGCCGAGCAACTTATTCAAATGGCAAATGATAATGGTGGACGAGACAATGTTTCGGTCATACTGGTGAAAATTAAGGGTGAGTTTGCCGCTCCACGTCGTTGGCTGGCAAAATTATTTGGTTGGTTCAAGAAATAACTGGCATAAAGGTCACGACTATGACTGCAAAACTGATATTAAGCATGGACGGGGTAGTCATTAAAGAATACCCCCTGAGCCAGGAACGCCTGACGATTGGGCGCAAAGAACACAATGATATTGTCATTGATAATCTGGCGGTAAGCGGTGAGCATGCCGCTATCATCACCATACTGCACGATTCCTTTCTGGAAGATCTGGATAGTACCAATGGCGTGGAAGTAAATGGTGTCGCTACCAAAAAACATTTCTTGCACAATAATGATCTGATTGAAATCGGTAAACACAAGTTGAAATATATCACCGACGAAATAAGTCAGACCAGTGCAGCTGATTTCGAAAAAACCATGCTGATGCGCACGCCTGCCAAACAGGCACCCAGCCCTGCGAAGGCCGGGGATACCAGCAGTTTCATAAAAACTCAAAGCGTCATGGCCAAACCTGTCGATGACAAAGCAAGCGAAAAAACCGGCAAGTTTGAGGCGCGCGCACCCATTCCAGTCCCGGCACCACCCTCACCTTCACCCGCTGCTGCTACTGCCGTCCCCGCTGCGGCCATACAAATCCTGACTGGCCCAAATGCCGGTAAAGAATTGGAGCTGGTAAAAAACCTCACCACGCTGGGCAAGCCGGGATTGCAGGTAGCGGTATTAACCCGTCGCCCTCACGGCTTCTTTATCACTCACGTAGAGGGCGCAACCTTCCCTTCTGTGAACGGCCAAGTCATGGGCGCACAGCCTTTGCAAATGAAGAATCACGATATTATCGAGCTGGCCGGAGTGAAAATGGAGTTTTACCTCAAGGGCTAGTTTTGCGCCGGTCTGATTCGTTAGAGCGTCTTTTACGCTCTCGCTCGGTAGCCTCTTTTAAGGAAGCGGCGTGAAAAAAAATGCAGTTTTAGTTGGATTGGGGCTGATGCTGGTCTTGATCTTTGCGGGTAATGCAGCGCGTTTTTACCGGTTGAGTTTTGTCGATCAGCTGTCCGCCATTTTCTATGATTACCGCTTGCGCTTGACCATGCCACGCACTGTGGATGATCGCATCGTTATCCTGGATATAGACGAAAAAAGCCTCAAAGAAGAAGGCCGCTGGCCCTGGAGTCGCGACCGTCTGGCCACTTTGATGGACAAATTATTCGATCAATATGCTGTTGCGGTGGTTGGCTTTGACGTGGTGTTCGCAGAAAAAGATGAAAGCTCCGGACTGAAAGTGCTGCAAAAGCTGGGGCAGAATCAACTCAGGGCTGATGCGACATTTCAATCAACGCTGCGCCAGCTTCAACCGCGGCTGGAGTACGACAACTTATTTGCCGACAAAATCAAGAACCGCAAAGTTGTTCTGGGTTATTACCTGACCAATCAAAAAGATCAACACACCTCCGGAATGCTGCCCGCAGCGACTTTTCCAACAGGAGCATTCAAGAGAAGCCCCATCACCTTTACAGTGTGGAATGGTTACGGCGCCAATCTGCCCGAACTGCAAACTGCCGCCGCCGATGCCGGACACTTTAACCCCATGGTAGACGAAGACGGTGTAGTGCGCCGCTTGCCCATGCTGGCAGAATATGGCGGCGCATATTATGAATCTCTGTCACTTGCCATGGTACGCACCCTGTTCGGCCATACCAAGTTGAGCGCCGGTTTTGCAGATGGCGAAAATAGCGACGGCGCTGATCTGGAATGGCTGGAACTGGCGACTGATAAGGGTGTGCTCAGAATCCCGGTCGATCAGACTGTCGCAACACTGGTGCCTTTCCGTGGTAAACAAAATAGTTTCCGCTACATCTCGATCACAGATGTACTGCATGATCGGGTCGACTTGGCGCAACTCAAAGGCAAGATCGTATTGGTCGGAACCACTGCGCCAGGATTGCTGGATATGCGCGCCACACCGGTTGCCGAGGTGTATCCAGGAGTGGAAATAAACGCCAGCATGATCGCCGGCATTCTTGATCAAAACCTGAAAGAGCAACCCGCTTACATGGTGGGGGCGGAAGTGCTGTGGCTATTACTGATCGGGGTTATATTGAGTTTTATATTGCCGCTACTAAGCCCGGCCAAAGTGTTGCTGGTTTCAATTTTTGCCCTGCTAATCAGTCTGGGTCTCAGCCTGACGCTGTGGTATTTCGGCAATCTGGTGATGCCGATCGTAAATAGTTTACTAATGGTCGTATTGTTGTTCGCGCTGGACATGTCTTATGGTTTTTTTGTGACATCACGTACCAAGCGCCAGATTACCAGCCTGTTTGGCCAATATGTGCCCAGCGAGTTGGTGGAGGAAATGGCAGCCAGCCCCGATAGCATTTCAATGGAAGGCAAAAGCCGCGAGATGAGCATCCTGTTTTCCGATGTGCGTGACTTCACCAGTATTTCAGAGGGGCTGGATCCGAAAGAGTTGACCTTGCTGATGAATGAGTTTTTAACCCCCTTGTCACGCATCATCTATAAACACCGTGGCACAATAGACAAGTATATGGGCGATTGCATCATGGCGTTCTGGGGCGCGCCTTTACAAGACGCGGAACATGCAAAACATGCCATACTAGCGGGACTTGAAATGCAAACAGCTTTGCTTTCACTGCGACCCCATTTCAAACAACGCGGTTGGCCGGAAATTCATATCGGCGTAGGCATCAATAGCGGACGTGTCAGCGTAGGTAATATGGGCTCAGAAGTACGGGTAGCCTATACGGTGATGGGAGACGAGGTAAATCTGGCCTCGCGCCTGGAGGGAATTACCAAGCAATATGGCGTGGGTATCATCGTTGGCGAGAATACCCGTAACGGGGTAACGGACTTTGTCTACCGTGAACTTGACCATGTGCGCGTAAAAGGTAAAGATAAGCCTATCGCAATTTATCAGCCCGTCGGTTTGGCTGGCGAAGTGAGCAAGGCGATGCAGGATGAAATCAAGCTATTCCATGAGGTACGCCGCTTATACCGACAGCAGGATTGGGATCAGGCTGAATTACAATTGACAAATTTGCAGCGCATGTCGCCCGATACCGCCTTGTATGGAATTTATATTGAGCGCATCAGCTATTTCCGTAACAACCCACCGCCTGTCGACTGGGACGGCGTGTTTGTATTTGAAACTAAATAAATGCTTAACAACATGCAATGAAATTGAGGGTATTAGGTTGTAGTGGCGGCATCGGTGGCAATTTGCGCACCACTTCGTTCTTGCTCGACCATGATGTATTGATCGACGCCGGCACGGGTGTAAATGAACTCAGCCTCACCGAATTGAGCATGATAGATCATGTCTTCGTTACCCACTCTCATCTGGACCACATTGCCAGCATTCCATTGATGGTTGACAGCTCCGGGTTCATGCGTGATCACCCGATTACTGTTTATGCCAGCGAACAGACCATAGCCATACTCAGACAGCACATTTTTAACTGGAAAATATGGCCGGATTTCAGCGAAATACCCAGCGCGGATAATCCCTACATGCGTTATCAGGTCATTGAACTGGGGGAGACCATAACCCTGAATGGGCGAAAAATAACCTCTGTCCCGGCCAATCACGTGGTTCCTGCAGTGGGTTATCATCTGGACAGCGGCGAAGCCAGCCTGGTATTCAGCGGCGACACCACCACCAATGACGCACTATGGAAGGTAGTAAATAAAATCAAAAATCTGCGCTACCTGATTATCGAGACGGCCTTTTCCAACAGTGAAAGAGAATTGGCTATTCTGTCCAAGCACCTGTGCCCAAGTTTGCTGGCGGCAGAATTAGCCAAACTTAAACTTGAGACAGCCGTATTTGTCACGCACCTTAAACCGGGCGAGATGGAAATCACCATGCGCGAAATCGAAAATTGTTTGCCGGGGATACGCCCAAAGATGTTGCTGAATAATCAGGAGTTCGAATTCTAGCCAACCATGAGCTACTCTCTCGACATCAAAGTATTGGCTGGTTTAGAACCCATATCCTCGTTCAGCCCGACGCGGTTGCGCGAGCTGCTGGATTATTGCCATATTGAAAACGTTGCCGAAGGTGACGACCCATTCAAGGCATATGGGCTGAAAGGACAATCGGTTTACCTGATACGTGGCGAAATTGAGTTGATCTATGAGGATAACAACCGGGTTATCGTCAACGCCCAATCAGAGTGGGCCAAGCACCCCCTCGGCAAACGCCAGCCTTACGTCGTTTCGGCAGTTGCCCTGACTGCCAGTCAGCTATTAAGAATAGACGATGATCTTTTGGATCGGCTGGTAACCTGGGATCAGATATCCAAATACGATTTGAACAATGCGATGCATAATGCCGCCGCGACACAAAGCAGCACCGACACTGCAGCCAGTGTCAAGCGGTTGCTGACCTCAAATATGTTCAATGCGGACAGCCTGAAAAATGGCCCCCTGGCGCATCTACCCGCAGGAAACATCAGTACCCTGTTGCAGCGTATCGAAGCGATTGTCGTATGGGTGGATGATGTCATCATCCGCGAGGGCAACGAAGGCGACTATTATTACCTGATCGATAGTGGGCGCGCCCAGGTTACGCGCCACATTGGCGGCGTTGATGTCCTGCTGGCTGACCTGAAAGCGGGTGATGTGTTTGGCGAAGAGGCATTGGTTTCGGATGCCAAACGTAACGCCACGGTCACCATGAAATCCAATGGCGTACTGCTGCGGCTGAACAGGCAGGATTTTCTGGCGTTGCTGCAAGAACCCTTGTTACGCAAGGTCAATTATTCGCGAGCCAGGCATGGCGTAGACTCCGGTGCAACCTGGCTGGATGTTCGTCACCCGTCGGAATATCGTTATGACAAACTGCACGGCGCAATGAACGTGCCCCTGAATGACATACGCAGTGCGGTTGGCGTACTTAGCCGCGATAAAAAATATATCGCATACTGCCAAAGCGGTCGACGCAGCGCGGCTGCCACCTTTATCCTGGCACAGGCTGGCTACGACGTGCAGGTACTGGAAGGCGGATTATGGTCTATACCGCGCGAACCTGACGGAAATCATAGCGCGAGGGAACGGTAATGGGCACAGTGACGGCAGCCAGCAATACGGCAAATATCAGCAATGAGGTGAGCCTTAAACTCGAGTTCACAAAAAATCTCAATCACGTCACCAACAAAGTTCATGCCGCCAGCAATATTGATGAAATCATGCTGGATGTCAGCAAGGACATCTGCGCATTATTCAACGCCGATCGCCTCACCATCTATGTGGTCGGTGACGACAACGTATCACTCATCTCCAAAGTCAAAACCGGGCTGAATTCATTTAAAGACCTCAAGCTGCCGATTGCTGAACAAAGCGTTGCCGGCTATGCGGCCATGCACAAGAAAATGCTCAACATCAAGGATGTCTATGATGAGAAAGAGCTGGCTGCATACAGCACGCAGCTGCGTTTCCTGCAGGAAGTGGACAAACGCACCGGATATCGCACCAAACAGATGTTGGTCGCGCCAATTCTGGACGCCAGCACGGATGATTTGGTCGGCATCATCCAAGTCATCAACAACAAAGCCGGCTTCATGTTCTCGACAGTTGTCGAGGAAGGCATACAGGAATTGGCCATCAGCATGGCAGTCGCATTACGCCAGCGGCAACAAAGCAGTACGGTAAAAACAAAATATGATTTCCTGGTGACCGATGCGGTTTTATCCGCTGCGGAATTCGAGCTCGCAGCACGCACCGCACGGCGCAAGGGAATCGACATCGAAGAAGTGTTGATAGATGAATTTCAGGTCAGCATCCCGGCACTGGGCAAGGCGTTATCGTCTTTTTTCGGGGTCGCTTACGAGCCGTATAAAGCCGAGCGCGTCAAACCTGCAGATTTGTTGCGCAACCTGAAGCGTGAATATGTACAAAGCAGCCATTGGATACCGATAGAAGAAAATCAGAATGGCCTGCTGATTTTGACCACCGACCCCGAAAGAATCCAGGCCTCGCGAGTGGTAAACAACATTTTTTCCAAGCATCGGCTGGCATATAAGGTTTGCTCGCAACGCGAATTCACCCAGACACTGAATTTATTTTACGGCGGCGGCTCCGGTGCGGACACCACAGGCGGCTTCGCCGCAGATGAATCATCCATGGATGATTTGCTCTCCAGTATGGGTGGAGAGGAGGGAGAAGACACCGGTAGCGCAAGCCAGGATGATGTCAGTGCGGCGGCCGATAATGAGCTGGTCAAGCTGGTCAATAAAATCATCGTCGACGCCTATCGTATGGGCGCGTCGGACATTCATATCGAGCCTCAACCCGGCAAAGGCAAAACACGTATACGCGTGCGCAAAGATGGTTCGCTGCTCGAATACATCGAAGTGCCAGCCTCCTATCGTAACGCGCTAATCACGCGCCTGAAAATCATGTGCGATCTGGATATTTCAGAAAAACGCAAACCACAGGACGGTAAGATCAAGTTCAAGAAATTTGGTCCGCTGGACATAGAACTGCGTGTCGCAACCATCCCCTCGCAGGGTAGCGTTGAAGATGTGGTGATGCGTATTCTTGCCTCGGGCGAGCCGCTGCCGCTGGAAAAAATGGGGTTCTCGGCACGCAATAACGAGCTAATCAAATCGACAGTGAGCAAACCGTATGGTTTATTCTTTGTCTGCGGTCCGACCGGCTCAGGTAAAACGACTACCCTGCACTCCATCCTGAAATATATCAACACCCCGGACACCAAGATATGGACTGCGGAAGACCCGGTAGAAATCACCCAGGCCGGGCTGCGGCAGGTGCAGATCAACAAAAAAGCCGGAATGGACTTCGCCGTGATCATGCGCGCCTTTTTGCGTGCCGATCCCGATGTCATCATGGTAGGTGAAATGCGTGACAAGGAAACCGTGTCCATCGGCATTGAAGCTTCGCTGACAGGTCACTTGGTGTTCGCCACCCTGCATACCAACAGCGCGCCGGAATCCATCATTCGACTGCTGGACATGGGCATGGATCCGTTCAATTTTGCAGACGCCCTGCTGGGAATTCTTGCGCAACGTTTGGCAAAGCGCTTGTGCGGTGATTGCAAAAAACCTCACATTCCTACCATTGATGAAATAAAAGCACTGCTCAGCGAATACAGCGTTGAACTAAGTAACACGGCAACCTGGAAAAAAGATCCGGCCGCCGCTGCCAAAGCTTTATACGCCGACTGGGTCAAACTGTTCGCCGATAGCAAGGGGCAATTTACACTATACGAACCGGTGGGCTGCGAGAAGTGCTCCGGCACCGGCTACCGCGGGCGGGTCGGCTTGCACGAACTGCTGATCGGATCGGATCCGGTTAAAAAAGCCATTCAGGAACATGCGCGCGTCGCGGAACTCTTGGCCATCGCGCTTGACGAGGGCATGCACACCCTCAAACAGGATGGCATGGAAAAGGTGTTGCAGGGCGTTACCGATATGCACCAGGTGCGCGCCGTTTGCATCAAATAACCAGCACATGCGCGCTTCGGATAACTTACTGCATCGCCTCAAGGAACTGAATGAAATCGGTATCGCCCTGTCGCAACGGCACGATATCAATACCCTGCTGGAAACCATTCTGGAAGCAGCACGGCGCATCACCCATGCTGATGCCGGAACACTTTATCTGTTTGAAGCGCAGCAGCAGGTGTTGCGCTTTGAAATATTGCGCAATGATTCGCTGAACATCGCCATGGGCGGCACCAGCGGCGCACCTGTCACCTTTTATCCCATTGAGCTTTATGACCAAGCTGGCAACGCAAACCACGCCATGGTGGTGAGCCATGTGGCGTTGAGCGGCGAAACAGTCAATATTCATGACGCTTACACGGCAAAGGGTTTCGATTTTTCGGGCACCAAAAAATTCGATAGCATGACCGGCTATCGTTCACAATCATTCTTGACCGTGCCGATGTGCAATCACGAAAAAGAAATCATCGGCGTGTTGCAACTGATCAACGCACAAGACCGGAAAAGCGGAAAAATCGTGTCATTCTCAAAAGATGACCAGCAACTACTGGAATCCCTCGCCTCACAGGCGGCCATCGCACTGACCAATCGCCGTCTGATTGAGCAGTTGGAAGAACTATTCGAGGCTTTCATCCAGCTCATCAATACCGCCATTGACGATAAGTCGCCCTACACCGGTGGGCACTGCGAACGCGTCCCCGCGCTCACCATGATGCTCGCTGAAGCGGTCAACCGTACCACGCAAGGCCCGCTCAAAGATTTTGTGATGACAGACAAAGACAGGCACGAATTGAAAATCGCCGGTCTGCTCCATGATTGCGGCAAGATCACCACGCCCGTGCATGTGGTCGATAAAGCCACCAAACTGCATACCCTGTTCGACCGTATCCATTTGATCGACACCCGTTTTGAAGTGCTCAAACGCGATAGCGAAATCGCCATGCTGAAAGCCATTGCCGCCGCCGGTTCCAATAGCGGAGAAGCCGAATCTGCACGTCATACTCATCAAGCTCAAATTGCGCAGTTGGATATGGATCGCGAATTTTTGCGCCACTGCAACGTTGGAGTCGAAGCCATGTCAGCTACCGATCAGCAACGGGTGCGGGCAATCGCCAACTACCAATGGTGCGATACGACAGGCGCAGCAAGCAATTTCCTGAGTGCGGATGAAGTCGAAAACCTCACCATCCGTGCGGGCACGCTAACCGCAGCCGAGCGGGAAATCATCAACCATCACATCGTGGTCACCATCAAAATGCTTGAGTCACTACCCTGGCCCAGACACCTCACGCATGTGCCCGAATATGCGGGTGGGCATCACGAACGCATGGACGGGAAAGGTTATCCACGCGGACTGACGCGCGAACAAATGTCGGTGCAAGCCAGAGTGATGGGCATCGCTGATATTTTCGAAGCACTCACCGCCAAAGACAGGCCGTACAAAGAAGGCAAAACACTCACCGAATCACTCACCATCCTCGGCAATTTCAAACTTAATGGCCACGTCGATCCGGATTTGTTCGATATCTTCATCCGTGAGAAAGTGTATCTCGACTACGCCAAAAAATTTCTCACCCCGGAACAGACAGACGAAGTGGATTTGAGTAAAATTCCCGGGGTGAACCTGAATTCATAGCAGTTAAACTATTCGCAAGGCTACGCAATGCATAAGATAAATGACTTCCTGGATCGCTATTTCGTCCCCCTGTTTCGCTGGCTCACGCTCGGTGTGTGTGTAGCCGTCGCGTTGAATTACGTCGATTTTTGGTGGTATTGGGAATTCAGCCTGCCAGCTTGGGGGGCATTCCCCTCTAGGCTTGAATTTATCGGCGCGCGCTTGGCATTGTTCTGGGCTTTTGCCGCACTTACCTTTGGTGCCGCATTGTTTGATTTGATCCGCTCACC
>Ga0137403_10000298_pt1 | contig 63297 bp, 72 predicted proteins | sample CZOMad2_1_16fung_FD_122057 | JGI IMG/M metagenome (GOLD analysis project Ga0137403, IMG submission 122057) | Vadose zone soil fungal communities from Angelo Coast Range Reserve, California, USA - CZOMad2_1_16fungal (Hybrid Assembly) | ecosystem: Environmental > Terrestrial > Soil > Vadose zone...
AGTCACATTCTTCGTAGCGAGGGAGCTTGCTGGGCGAGAATTGGTGGAAGAGATGAACGAGGCATTGCAGGAGATCGGCTGGGAACTTCGGTCCAACCGGCTCGTGCCTGTTGGCGCAGACGTCCGTGAGCTTTTCTTCCCGGAGCAGAGTCAGCACGACGCCTACGTTGAGATACGAGCTATTCTTCAGAAGGCGAGTATGTCAATTACCCTCGTTGATCCGTATATTGACGAGTCGATTTTGACGCTGATGGCAACCTGTGCGAGACAGGAGATGAGAATCCAACTTCTTACGTCGAAATTCCCTGGGGACTTCTCCCTTGAAGCAAAGAAGTGGGTGTCTCAGCATGCCGGGATGACGCTCAAAGTTCGGACAACGAAAGACTTCCAGGACCGTTTTGTCGTGCTCGATGGTGCTAGGTGCTGGCACATCGGCTGCTCGCTCAAGGATGCGGGAAATAAGGCGTTCATGGTGAGTCAGGTAGAGGACGAGGAGAATCGAGCAGCACTGATCAGCCAAATTGACAAAGCCTGGGGCAGCGCGGCTGTCGTGGTGTGAAAGGCGGCCTACCAAGGGCATACAGCCGACGCGCAACAAGCCGCGCGCGGCTTGTTGCGCGGGCGTTCAGCCGCGCGGTGCGCGGCTGAACGGGGCGCGAGATGGATTGAGCAGTTCGAGCGCACGCCGCGCGCCCGAACTGCTCAATAGAGCGTCCCCGCTCCGCGACTGCGCCCCATGCTCGTCCCGACGAGCCACTGGCTCGTCGACTCCGCGCGGGGTACCGCTCATCTCACGCCCCGTTAGGCACACGACTCACCACGGCTCATAAGGAGGAAAGGGTGAAACAACTTGCTCTACCGATAATCCTCGTATCATCGGGACTGGGTTTAATGGTGGCATCATACAAGCCCGCGTCTTGGGGGTCCGGCTATAGCCCTGCTCACGGTGCAGGAATTGAGCCTTTAATGTTCGCGCCGGGGATTGCGATCGCCATAGCAGGTACCGTAATGCTGATCAAAGCTGTAAAGAATTACCTAAAGTGAGGGTGAATGATGGTTCATGCTGAGAAGATTGCAGTCGTTAGCAGCTATCTCGGTCGGCATTTTCCAGGATGCTTGGTCAGCGACGGCGACGACCTCAACCGACACGCCCACAGGTTTCGTATCCATGACAAAGTCACGGCACACCTTCTCACAGTGGCGAAGGAATTCTTCGAAGACCATTCGGCATCACAGATATCGGCTGCTCTGGAACTTGCCAATGTAGCGGAGGTTCTTCGAAATGCAGGCGTTGCGCACGTCCTGCTCACCAATCACGGCACCTGCATTGAACCATAGCCGCTGTTCCTTCAATGACCTGCCATATTGGCAGACGCTATAGCGAGGTCATGTAAAGGTGGCCTAGCAACGCATTGCAGCAAACGGGCGGGACGCAGGGTGGCTCGTACGTCGTCGGCACAAGCAGATGCCGTCGGCAGTTCGCCCGCCCGCCGCTGAACGCTGGGCGTTAGATGGCAGCCATCATGCTCTGCCCCATCTGAACACTTGATTAAGACCTGCCGCGGTATAATCCAGTTGAGACGTGACTGTTTTGTGGCTATCTCCAGCAACAGAATACCTATGGCAGCTGGCAGACATTGGACCATTCGCGATCAGTCTGGCCATACCATCTACCTGGCGCAGGAGCGATGGGACCACATCACCGCGCCGCTGAACCATCCTGAGATGATACGCTACGAAGAGCACTTGAAAGAGACCGTCGCGTCAGGCCAGCGCCGACAAGATGCCCTCAACCCGCAAAAATATCGATACGTCAAAGCGTTTGGTGATCTGCCCGAGGACAATACCCACATGGTGGCCAGTGTCTTATTTCGCTTTCGCCAAGGGGCCGACGGGAAACCCTTACCGAACAACTACATCGTCACGGCCTACATGAAAGAACTAGGATAAAGACATGACTGAGCCAGTATTCAGCTATGATGAAGTCAGCGATACGCTGTACATTTCTTTTGCACCGGGTGAGGCAGCGACGGGTATTGAGTTAACGGACCATATCCTCCTGCGTGTCAACAAAAGAGAGCGCCGCGTGATCGGACTCACCTTGCTTGACTACTCCCTCATTGCGCAAACTACGGAGATTGGCCCACGGAGTTTCCCCCTCACGGGCATTGACCAGCTATCACTCGAGCTGCGGGCAATGGTCCTGGATATGCTATTGCAACCACCCGTGCGTGATATCCTCTCACTCTCGGCCTACACACCGTCACCCGGTGAAGCAATTCCCATTATCTTATTGCAGCCCTTGGCAGTAGAAGCAAGTACCCCCTAAGCAGATTGACCGCATAGTGTCGGCAAGCTGCCGTCTAACCTCCATATACAGCCGACACGCAAAGAGCCATGTGCTCGCGATCCCAGGTCTATTTGCTCTCCGCTGCGGAACCACCTGGCGTTAGCTGCTACACCAGTCGAGGTAAAGCCCAGGGAGTCCCCTCCACGATAGGGTGCACCCGCAAGGGCCAGATCGGCTATACTGTAGTCAGCTCTCCATTTTCCTCTTAAGCTTCCCGAGGCGGATGGCATGCCAGCTGTTCCCGATATTCCAGGCCCGTATCGTTTTTTCTTCTACAGCTTTGATTGTCAGGAACCCGCCCATGTCCACGTGCGCCGCGAGCGCATGGTGTGTAAGTCTTGGCTGACCCCTATCGTGTTGAGTACGAATCATGGCTGTGCACCTCACGAACTGAACCATATCCGGTCCATCATTGTCGACAACTTGGAGTGCACTTTGGAGGTATGGCATGACCATTGTGGCGAGTCATGGCCCGCGGATCATCGCGATGGAAGTCACCGATGACCTGATCACTGCCCATCTGGCCGATGGTCGCACGATCAGCGTCCCACTAGTGTGGTCGTGGCGGTTGTCCGATGCCACCCCAGCGCAACGCCAGCATTTCGAAATTATCGGCACCGGGCAAGGAGTACACTGGCCAGACGTCGATGAGGACATCAGTGCCATCGGCATGCTCACTGGTACTCCTGCTCCTCCACCCAAGCAAAAGGCGACGCGACAAGAGACCATGTAAGTGGCGAACGGGCTGTGGACGGGTTCAGAGTCAATAGCCTATGCTGACGCTGCACCTCACATGGGAGCTAGTGCGTGGCGTTGCGATCGATTCTCATCATCGCCGATGACCTGACTGGAGCGGCGGACAGTGCGGTGCAATTCCGCCAGGCGGGCTTCTCGGCGGTGGTGCTCGCGCAACCCGCCAGCCATCGTTCCGCATGGCCTCGGGCACAGGTCGTCAGCCTCAGCCTGAACACTCGCGATGCCTCTCCCGCCGCGGTACGACGTATTTGGGAGCGCCAGGCTCCGACTATTCGTGCCTTGGCGCAGGATGCCTTGGTCTATCACAAAATCGATTCAACGTTGCGCGGCCATCCGGGGCTTGAAGTGCGCCTGCTGCTCGACTGCCTCGGCGCGGCAAGCGCAATCGTCGTCCCTGCCTTTCCCAAACTCGGCCGCCATACGGTTGACGGTGTGCACCGCGTCTACGGCGTGCCGCTGGCGGAGACGGAATACAGCCGCACCCGGAGACGGTCCCTGCCGACCTCGCACCTACCGGACCTACTTATGGCTGGCGATGATGCGCGACCTATCCACTTGCCATGGCAGGTCATCGACGGTGGCGTCGAGATCGTTGCTCAATGGCTCCGGGAACGTCTCGATGAGCCATGTCGGCTGATCACCGCCGATGCGGCCGATGAGCATCATCTCGACATCCTCACGCAGGCGGTATTACCCCTGGTGGGACGCGTGCTCCTGGTCGGCTCGGCTGGTTGGGCGGAACGACTCGCCATGGCTTGCAAGGGAGTGCTGGCAGATATGCCTACTGGCCCCGGTGCGCTGGGCGTCGTCGGCTCCCTGAGTGCCATCGCCACCCGGCAGGTGGAGGTGGCGTCGGAGGCAGGGGTGACAGTGGTGCAATGCGCCCCCCCTTCGGCCCACGCAATGCTAGGCGACACGGCCCGCGACTGGCAGTCGGTCGTACACACGCTTGCCGCTGGACGCTCCGTCCTTCTGTGGACCAATCCTGGCGATCCGCGTGCCGCCGCGCGTTCGGCAGGACAACGTGTGTTGCGCACAGTTGCGGACAGGGTGCGTGCACTATTGTCGACAACGCCGGTGAGTGGTCTGATGATTGTTGGAGGCGATACGGCCCAAACGGTCTTTCGTGCGCTGCATGCTTCCGGACTGGTGCTTGCAGGGGAGGTGGCACCAGGGGTGCCGTATGGCCGGCTCTTGCATGGCCCGTTTGCTGGATTGCCGACGGCCACCAAGGCGGGCGGATTTGGGGCGGACACGGTGCTTAAGGAGTGCCTGAAGTTCCTCCAGAGCTGGTCAGGTCAGTAAGTAAACCCGCTCCGGCGCGTGTACGTCATCGGCTCCCCCGGCTGTTTCACGGCCCCTGCCAACACCGTCGCGAGGATGAGCATGTGATCGCCAGCATCGACCATGGTCCGTACGCGACAGTCGAGATAGGCGAAGGCTTCGCGCAGGATCGGCGCCCCGGTGACAGCGGTATCGATCTCAACCCCCACGAACGGATCTTCATTGAGGGAAAATCCTCGCTCAAAACGAGCATACAATGGCGCTTGGCGACGACCCAAGATATGCACGCCGAGGCCGCGCCCTGGATCCAGCAGTTTGAGTAGTGGTCGCTGCTGATTCATGGCGATCGTGATCGATGGAGGCTCGAACGCCGCCTGCTGAATCCAGGACCCCACATACGCTGCCCGCACCGTATCCCGCGCGGTCGTGACCACAAAGATGCCGCTTGGGATCATCCCTAATGCCCGCCCCAGCGACTGGCGCTCATGCTCTTCAGCCACGCTGTTCTCCCTTCCTCATCCATCGACTCTTCCCCGATCGAGACGCTCCCCCCCCACTCAGTCGTATGCTACCTGCCACTATAGTCAATCGCCAAGGTCACGTCAAAGCTCTCCCCAACCTCCGACACCAACCCATTTGGTGAGAAGGAGTTGACGATTCCTGGAGAGCTTGTTAGAGTTGGTTGCTATATCTAGGCAAGAAGTGCACAACAGCGGAAGGGGAGTGCTCAGGGGAGGGATGCCACTAATGCCTGACGAGTGGGTGGTTCTGCGACACGATATCGCCCGAGCCCTGCTCGGGGATGGGTTACGGATCCCGATGAAGCCAGCCTCCCAGAAATTCGTGGAGATCGACCTCGAGAAAGATTCCTTGGCAGACATCGAAGCCAAGCTCGAAGCATTGCGGAAGAAGCTTGAAGGCCAGGGGTTGATGGCCGCGGAATCGGGGACTGCTGGATAAGCCCAGGACGATACGCCCTCGCGAGGCCTCTACGGTCTTGCGGGGGCACACGAGAGGGCGCCAAAAATCACCGCTTCCGGATGCATCGGTGGCAAGGCTCGGCCGGAAACCCTTGAAACAGGACACGTCAGTCCTTCGCTCCCTGGCGCAGGAGCTCAGCGGCAAGTTTGCGCGTAGTCTCGGTAATGACGAGTCCGCCAGACATGCGGGCGATCTCATCGACACGTTCGCGTTGGGTCAAAGGACGGACGGCGGTGACGGTGCGTCCCAATACCACCTGTTTTTCGATGAGAAAATGGATATCACCGCGGCTGGCCACCTGCGGCAGGTGGGTGATGCAAAAAACCTGGCAGGTTTTCGTCAGGGCTTTGAGTTTGCGCCCGACCACCTCGGCGACCCCGCCCCCAATCCCCGTGTCCACCTCGTCAAACACCAGAGTAGGGACCTGTTCGACCGCTGCCAGGATGCTCTTCAAGGCGAGCATAACACGTGACACCTCACCACCAGAGGCGATTTTCGCCAGTGGGCGTGGCTCTTCCCCCGGATTCGAGGTAAACAAAAATTCGACGCTTTCGATACCGGCCGGCGTGAGCTGCACCGGAGCCCCATCCACCGTGATGAATCCCTCCGGATCGGGGGTCCGATGAAAAACGATGACAAAGCGTGCCGCGCTCATGCTCAAGGCCTGGAGCTCACGCTCAACGGCTTCAGCCAGCGTTGCGCCCACCGCTACACGTCGCTGACTCAGATCGACAGCCTGCTCCTGCAGCTGGCGCTCGGTTAGGCTGATTTCGGTGTGCAACGCATCGATGTTCTCGGCCTGATTCTGCAGGGATTCCAGCTCCTTGGCAAGGCTCTCGCGTTGCGCCAGAATATCCTCGACTGTGGCGCCATGTTTGCGCTTTAAAGCGCTTAGCTCCGCCAGGCGCTCCTCGATCTCTGCGAGTCGAGCCGGATCAAATTCAACGCGTGAGGCATAGTCACCGAGCGTACGTCCCGCTTCCTCCAGCTGATATAGGGCAGCACGCAGATCCTCGGTAATGGGCTTGAGGACGGGGTCGATGACGCTCGCCTCGTCAAGCGCTGTGAGCACCCGCCCGAGCCGCTCGACGACGGTGTCCTCTCCCGCATAGAGTAACTCGCCACTGCCCTGGGTGATCTGCAATAACTTCTCGGTGTGCATGAGGATCTGGCGCTCGCCCTTGATCTCCTCTTCTTCACCCGGACGCAACTCCGCCTGATCGATTTCCTGTAACTGGAACTGGAGCAATTGTTGGCGACGGGCGCGCTCGTCAGCCTGGGCGGTCAGCTCCGCCAGGCGCTTGCGCAAACCCTGCAGATAGTAATAATTGCGTTCAAGCGCGCCCCGCAGCTCGACTACACCGGCGTAGGAGTCGAAAATGTCGAGCTGGTGCTCGGGATGCAGCAAGGTTTGCTGCTCAAACTGTCCATGGATCTCCACCAACTTGGCGCCGAGCAGCTCCAGCACCGACACTGTCGACAATGTCCCATTCACATACACACGGCTCCGCGACGCTGAAATGGCTCGTTTGATCACCAGTTCCTCGCCACTGATGTCGATCCCATGAGCCCTGGCGAGGTCAGTAACTCCTGTTTGGCCGGTCAGGTCAAAGGCCGCTTCGATAGTCGCCGTGTCTTCGCCCGAGCGGATCATCTCCGCCGACGCTCTGCCGCCGAGGGCTAGGCTGAGCGCCTCGATGATGATCGACTTTCCCGCCCCGGTCTCGCCGGTAAACACGTGCAGCCCTTGGCTGAAGTGCACGTGTAACTCATCGATGATGGCAAAGTTGATGATCCGTAGCTCTTTCAGCACGGTCTTCCCTTACGGTGTATCGCCCCATTTTAGCTTGGTGCGCAAGATCTCGAAGTAATTTTTGCCGGGGCACTCGATGAGCCGCAGACGCTTCTCCGCCTTGCGAATTTCGATCACATCGCGGTAGCGTAGGGCCACGCCGACCTGTCCATCGAGTGTGACCAGCACATCCTCATTCTCCTTGACCAGGACCACTTCGATGGTCACCAAGTCGGGAATTACCAGGGGGCGGTTCGTCAGGGTGAAGGGGCAGATGGGATTGATGATCAGCGCTTCCAGGCTGGGATAGAGAATAGGGCCGCCAGCGGCGAGCGAGTACGCGGTTGATCCCGTCGGGGTGGCGATAATCAGGCCGTCAGCGCGGAAGGTGTTGACATAGATGCCATCCACGTAAGTTTCCATCTCGATAATGCGCGCCAGGGCACCTTTGTTGATGACCACGTCGTTGAGGACCACCGCCTGCGCGATACGCTCGCCTTGTCGGTACACGCGGCAATTCAGCATGACGCGCTCGCTGACGGTGAAATGACCCGCCAGGACTTCCTCCAGGACTGGAAACAACTCAGCTACGGTCACCTCGGTGAGAAACCCCAGGCTGCCGAGGTTGACGCCGAGGATAGGGACATCCTTGCCCTCGACCAGTCGCGCGACGCTGAGCAACGTGCCGTCGCCGCCGAGGACCACGACCAAATCGACGATCTCGGGGACGGCGCTCTTTTTGGACCTGTTCAGGGTGGATGCATCCCCGAGGATCGCCGCCGTATCGATGTCCAGCACCGGCTCAAGGCCACGGGCTTCCAGCCACTTCACCAGGTCTTCCAGTAACGGCTTCGCATCCGGTCGCGGCTTCGCAATAATTCCGATCTTGTTCACGCTCTCCCCCTCACGCTCGACCCGGGTACCCGCGCTCTCTCGACAAGATAGCAGTATCTTGCCATCGCGCAAGTCCCTTGAGATCGTATCATACCGCACTTTCACCGGGCAAGCGGGAATTTGTGGAAGGGTGTGCGTTACTGTTATGCGACGCCGTCTCCGAGCCGCTTCCCTCACCCTTCGGGAGAGAGTCAGGGTGCCAGTGAGCCCTGACGAGACCGCGCAAAATCATGTCGCACACTCTTTGTGGAAGGACATTCGTCAACCGTGAAGCCCTATTGCGCCTGGTGCTGGAGATCATTGACCAGCACGCTGAAAAAGTTCTAGGATAACAGCCTTCACGTCCCCTGGATAAGGGGGCCAACATCTTAGGAACTGTCCAATGGCGCCTTCAATGTCTCTGCTGCTGGAGGTAGAGCGACTGTCGGTACGCTTTGGCGGGCTGGTGGCGCTCTCCTCTGTGAGCTTTGGCGTACCGCGAGGCGAAATCGTGGGTTTGCTCGGCCCCAATGGCGCCGGCAAGACCACGCTATTCAACGTGTTAAGCGGGCTCGTCCGTCCTACTGCCGGGCGCATTCGCTTCCAAGGCCACGACATCACCGATCGCCGGATCGACCAAATCAGCCGCATGGGGATCAGCCGGACGTTTCAGCTCGTCCGCGTGTTCCCTGGACTGAGCGTGCTGGATAACATACGCGTTGGAGGCATCTTCGGCCGGTCACAGACGGCCGCGCCGATCGATGCCGAAGGCTTGCAGTGCGTCCTCACCCTGGCTGGTTTGTGGCGTCTCGCCCACCAATCGGCAAGCAGTCTAGCGATTGGCGATCGCAAGCGCCTCGAAATCGCCCGCGCCCTTGCGACCGGCCCTCAGTTGCTCCTCCTCGACGAAGTGCTCGCTGGCCTGTCACCACTAGATGTCCGACCGATGGTTGAGCTCATCCGCACCATTCAGCAGCAAGGGGTGACGGTTATCTTCATCGAACACGTCATGTCGGCCGTTTTTGATCTGGCCGACCGCCTCATTGTCCTGCATCACGGGGAGAAAATCGCCGAAGGCCCACCAGCACAGGTAGTGCGCGACCCGGTAGTGATCGAGGCGTATCTCGGCGAGGCTCCTACACGTGGCAACTGAGCTCGAATCGCTCAGGCGCTGGGCTGTCTAAAATGGCGTACAATGCAACGTTACCTTCCCATGGACAACACACGCACGAGCCAGCGCCATCGGATGAGCCCACCGGGGAGATAAAACCCTACCAAGAGCAAGATGACACCGTAAGTGGTCAAGTGCAGGTAGGGCATCTTCGTCCACAGGAGCTCTTCGACGAGAATGATGAAAAGGGCGCCGAGCACCGGGCCCCAGACGTGCCCCACGCCCCCCAGCATGGCCATGACAATGGGGACGAGGGCGATCTCCAGGCCGAACACGATAGACGGGTTGATATAGGTGAGTTGCCAGGTGTAGACGCCGCCGATCAGGCCGGGCGGAATAGCGCTCAGGACGAGGGCCAGGATCTTGTAGCGCAAGGCATGCACACCGAAAACCGCGGCCACCTCCTCGTCCTCACGCAGGCTCATCAGGGCCAAGCCAAGGCGTGAACGGCTCACCAGCGCCGCCAGGGCCACACTGCCGGCAGCGACCGAGAGGCTCAGATAATAGGCAGGGAATAGTCGATCGCCTGGCGGTAATGACAATCCGGCCGCGCCGCCCGTCAGGGCGCTGAAATTGTGGGCCAGCAGTTCAAGCAAGGTGATCAACCCGAACGATGCGACGGCGAAATAGGCCCCGCGCAGGCGAAACAGGGGCACGCTGATCGCCACCGCGAACGCGACGCTACCCCCAACGCCAGCCAGCCAGGCCCACGGAAATGGGACTCCTTGCGTATACAAAATCCCGAAGATGTATGCGCTTACCCCGAAAAAGCTCGCATGGCCCAGATTCATGTAGCCGAGATACCCGCCCACGAGATTGTAGCTCTCAGCCAGCGCGATCGCGACCCAGAGCAGAAAGGCCAGGGTAACCGCGTATCGCCCCATGACGAACGGCAAGAGGCAGAGGGCCAGGCCTACGAAGAGGTAGAGAAAGAGAGGATAGATGACTCGTCTTCGGGGGCTCGGCACGTCACGGCCGCCGCACGCCAAATAAGCCCTGCGGACGCGCCACCAGGACGACGATGAGCACGGTAAAGGCCACGCTTGGCGCCCATTGGGGCCCGATGTAGAGGCTCGTCAAGGCCTCGCAGAGGCCGAGCATCATGCCGCCGAAGACGGACCCCAGCAGACTCCCCAGGCCGCCCAGGACGACGATGGTCAGATACTTCAGGGTGAGCGGAACGCCCATCGTGGGGGTGATACTGTAAAGCATCACATGCGCCACCCCGGCCGTGGCCACCAGCGCCGTGCCAAGGCCGAAGGCCAGCATCGAGAGGCGTGGGAGATTGATCCCCACCAACATCGCCCCTCGACGATTCTGCGTCATGGCGCGCAAGGCAATGCCCACGAACGTATGGCGCAAAAACAGGTGTAACATGAGCGTGAGCACGATAATCCCCAGCAAAATCGCCAGCCGTAGCGTCGGAACGACGACATCTCCAATCACCAGCGAGCGCACGGTGTAGGGAATCCCGCTGAACGATTGCGTCCACACGAATGGCACTAGGTCTTCGATGGCCAGAGCTGCTCCCAGCGTCACCAGGATCGATCCCATGAGCAATTCGTGAGGCGACTTGGCTAGCAGGGGCTGGATGAGGACGCGCTCGAACAGGCATCCCACCCCGAAAAAGACCGGGATGACGATGACCAGCGACACCAGGGGATCCAAGCCCAATGCCACATAGACGCCATAGCACAGCAGGCCACCCAACATGAGAAAGTCCCCGTGCGTCACATTGAGGATGCCCAGAACCCCGAACACCAGCGACAGACCGAAAGCTCCCAGGGCATACATCCCCCCCTGTAGGAGACCACCGATGAGCACCTGGATCAGCGCCGCCGTCATGGGCGATCACTGCGCCGGACGCGGATAGATATGGGAGCCCGTGGCGATCTCTTGCGGCCACAGCGTCACGTATTTGCCGTGCTGAATCTGGGTCGGAAAGGGGTTGAGGGTGCCCTGGCCAGTCTTGGGATCAAAGCGCAAGCGCCCGCCGAGGGTGATGATATCCAGCCCCTTCAAGGCGCTCAGCAAGGCCGCCGGCTGCAGCGACTCCGCCTGTTCGACAGCCGCCTGCATGGCCTCGAAGGCAAACATATGAATGCTGGCCCAGGGGTAATCCTCCAGCCGAATGCCGGTGCGCTTCAAAATCTCCTCGAATACCTCCGGCTTGCCATAGCTAATGCCGGGCATCCAGTAATTCTCCCCGGTCACATAGTTGGCGTTGGCTTCGCCGACAGCATTGCGAAACGCCGCCCCATGATGGATGATGTGGTATTCGCGCGGCTTGAGGCCCAGTTCCAGCGCCTGCTTGTAAAAACCGATGGCAAACGGCGGAAAGGCCGAGACGTAGATGACATCCGGGTTGGCGGTTTTAAGCTTGGTGATGCTCGGGGTGAAATCGGTGATATTGGCCTGCACGGTCTCTTCGAAGACGACCTCCAGGCCGATGTCCTTGGCCCTGGGCACGGCGCCGCTGCCCACTTCTTTGGCGTGCAGGGTATCCTGGATCACAAATCCGATGGTCTTGACTTTTCCCTCTGCCTGCAGCAACTCGAAGTAATAGTTCGACCATTTCGGTCCGTCGTCGATGACCCCGACCAACCAGTTGAACCCACGGGTGAAGATCGCCGTCGAATTCGCCTCCGCTGCCACCATGGGAATGCCATGCTTCTCGGCCACGGTGCTGGCCGCGAAGGTCAGAGGGCTGCTGTATGGACCGATCAACAGATGCACCTGATCGACCGTGACGAGTCGCTCATAAAATTTGACGGTATTCTCTTGCTTGCTAGCATCATCGTAGACCACAAACTTCACCGGAAGTTTTTTGTGATAGGCCTTGACGTGAAGCCCACCCTTCTCGTTGATCAGGTCGGCCCAGACGTCCATGAGCTTTTTGAAGGGGCCCACCTCAGCCGACATCGGACCCGACTGGGCGATGGTGCCGCCGATCAGGATCGCCTCCGACGCCGTTGGCTGGGCGTATACCGTGGTGACCAGCATCCACAACAGGCAGCCGCACCCGATCAACCCCTTTCCCAGCAACCGTCTGCGGCCCCATCTCATATGCACCCCCCTCTGCAGAGTTTCCGCAGCAACGTTCAAAACTTCTATTTATCCGGATTGATGAGCAGGAGTTGGACGCGGTACGAGAGATCCATGACCCGTGCCGCCTGACGGAAGTCGTAGGTCGTGTCCTCGAAACCGCTCATGGGTGACTCTCCTCATACGCCTCTACACGCGACCAAGCGCTGTTCATCCGCTCCCGGCCGCTGCGTCCGTCCTTAACTACTCCCGCAGGCACCGCTTGTCAATGCGAAAGTGCTCTTGGGGTGCGCTTTATGTTGTATAGCTGCATGCGACGTCTGCTGTTGTCCAGGGCGCAACTTGCTGCTCACCTGTTGCGTGATCAACAACGGCGTCACTGGACACGCCCTCATTTGCGCCGTCACCTGAGCACCCGCTGGTGAACCTGAAGCCGATCTGGCCGTGATTTGCTGCAGACCTCGCAGGCCCTTGGAGCGTTGGTATCTGCTGTGCATGTCGTGCCTTTGCGCAGGGACACACGTCGTGCCATCGCAACGAGATCAGCGCGTTCCTGACCCGAAGGCATGCGGCCATGCGGGGTTTGCCATGCCTGATATGTCCTGGCCCGCGAGAAGCCAGTCCCTTCCTCGCTGTGGTCGAACCACGATAACGGAGTCGACGGATGACGCCTTGGACAGGGATACGAGGATATGGGTGTCACCTAGCTACAATCTTCAGTCTTCTGGTGATCCTTCTCGCGATCTGCGGTGAGGTGCTGGCCGCAGAGAAACGTGGCGGGGTGCTCAAAGTCGGTCTTACTGGCGATCTGACCACCCTGGATCCGCATATGTCCACCTCCGCCATCGATCGTCACTTATATTTTGCCATCTATAACACTCTCGTCGGGCTCGATCCGGAATTACGCGTCGTGCCCGAGCTGGCCACCGCGTGGGAGACCCCTGATTCTCTCACCTATGTCTTCACACTCCAATGGGGTGTGAAATTCCATGACGGCACCGATTTCGACGCCGGCATCGTCAAATGGAACTTCGAGCGCATGAAAGATCCCGCTGTAGGCTCCCTACGGCAAAGCGAAATCGCCAATATCGCCGCCGTCGAGGTGGTCGACAGCCACACCGTCAAGTTGTCCCTCTCCGAGCCCGATGCCGCACTGCTGGCGACGCTCACCGACCGCTCAGGGATGATGGTGTCACGCGCCGCGGTGGAACAACACGGCAAAGACTTTGCCCGCAATCCTGTCGGCACGGGCCCTTTCCAATTTGTCGAATGGATTAAGGACGACCACGTTCGCGTCAAGCGTTATGCGCAGTATTGGCGTGAGGGCGCTCCCCTCCTGGACGAGGTCGTCTACCGTCCAATCCCCGACCCGACGGTCCGACTCACTGCCATGCGCGCCGGCGATCTCCATATCATCGATGGAGTGCCCCTGCAACTCGTCTCCCGCTTGAAGGAAGACCCCAAGCTGACGGTGATCGAGATGCGCATCGCGCGCATGGAGGGTGGCGCCAAGCTGGCTAGGCGCAGAAGCGGAGAATTCGACGCCGCGACGGGAGGATGGAGCGGACGGCCGGATCCCGACGGCAACATGTATTCTCATTTCATGACCGAGGGCATGAACAACCTCAGGAGGTACAGCAATCCCCAGCTCGATGTGCTCTTGAAGCAAGCGCGTGCCAGCTTCGATATGGCCGAGGGCAAGCGCCTCTACAATGAGGCCACGCGGGTGATTGCGCAGGATGCGCCGGTTGTGTTCCTGCATCATGAATCATGGCAAAAAGCCTGGCGTACAGCGGTTGCGGGCTACCGGGAAATTCCCGATGGGCGCATGCGCTTCGAGCCTGTTTGGCTGAAAGAATAGAGCGGCAGAGTGCTGAAGTTCATCCTGCATCGAGCCCTGGCCACAGGGCCTGTGTTGCTCCTTCTCAGCTTGATTGTGTTCTCACTCATTCATCTGATCCCTGGTGACCCGGTGCAGATCATGTTGGGCGAGGAGAACGATCCGCACGCCCTGCAGGCGTTGCGACGGGAGCTGGGGCTCGACCGTCCGCTCGTTGAGCAATTCCTGCGCTGGCTCTGGCGCCTGCTCCATGGTAATTTCGGACGCTCGCTGCGCAGCCATCAGCCTGTCCTGGAGGCGATCAGCGAGCGGCTACCGGTGACGATCGAGCTCACGGTGCTGGCGATGCTCATCTCGCTATGTATTGCCCTGCCGGCTGGGGTGATTTCGGCGCTGCGCCGTAATTCCGTCCTGGATGTACTGAGCACCATGACGGCCCTGACCGGAGTGTCGATACCAAACTTTTTCCTGGGGATTCTCCTCATCCTGGCCTTCGCCCAGGAGCTGCAATGGCTACCCTCCTCAGGCTACGTCTCCCCTCTGGAAAGCCTTGGCCTCAACCTCAAAACCATGCTGCTGCCGGCGGTGACTCTAGGGACAGGGCTGGCAGCGATCATCATGCGCATGACCCGCTCCAGCCTGCTGGAGGTGCTGCGGCATGACTATGTCCTGACAGCCAGGGCCAAAGGCTTGGCGGAATCCAGGGTGATCATGCGTCATGCATTGAAAAACGCGCTTCTGCCGGTGACGACCATTCTGGGCCTGCAGATGGGGACGCTCCTCGGGGGGGCGGTGTTGACTGAAACCATCTTCGCGCTTCCCGGTCTGGGACGCTTGGTGGTGGACAGTATCTTCGCCCGTGATTTTCCGATCGTCCAAGGGGTCATCCTCTTCCTGGCCTTAACGAGGATCACCTGCAATTTCGTGGTCGACATCACCTATGCGCTTCTGGACCCGCGCATCCGTTATGAATAAAACTGGTCTGCACGCCTTCTGGCGTCGCCTGCACTCCAGGGCATTGTCGCGCGTGGGACTGGGGCTCGTCCTCACGGTTGCGCTGGCTGGCGGACTGGCGCCATTTTTGGCACCGTACGATCCCACGCACCAGGAGTTTGGCGATCTACTTCAGGGTCCAAGTCGCCAGCATCCTCTGGGCACGGATGACCTGGGCCGGGATGTGCTCAGCCGGCTCATGTGGGGTGCTCGTGTGTCACTACAGGTGGGAGTGATCGCCGTTGGCATCGCGCTGGTGACCGGGACAATATTGGGCTTGCTGTCCGGCTACATCGGCGGGATGCTCGACAACTGGCTCATGCGCCTCATGGATGCCCTGCTGGCTTTCCCGGTCCTGGTATTGGCGTTGGCCCTGGCGGCGATCCTGAGCCCGAGCCTGTCCAATGTCATGCTGGCGATCGGTGTCGTCGGCGTGCCGACCTATGCGCGCCTCGTGCGCGGGCAGGTGCTGTCGGTGCGCGAATGGGAGTTTGTGCAGGCGGCCAAGGCGGTTGGCGGCACCGATCTACGAATTCTTCTCCAGCATGTGCTGCCAAACATCACCGCCCCCATCATCGTCGAGGCGTCTTTGCATATCGCCGCGGCGACTCTTGCCGAGGCAGGGCTGAGCTTCCTCGGATTGGGCGTGCAGCCGCCAACGCCGAGCTGGGGGGCGATGCTCAACGTTGGGCGTGGCTACCTGGAGATCGCGCCCTGGATGGCCATGGCCCCAGGGGCAGCGATCTTCCTCACCGTATTGGGGTTCAATTTTCTGGGCGATGGCGTGCGCGACGCGCTTGATCCTCGCCTCAAGCAGCTACAATAAACCTCGGCAAACGCCTTGCCTGCCTATGCCGGTTTGGCCATCGCTAGCGCTTGCTCCCGCGTCAGCTCCATGCCGTGCAGCTCCTTGACATGTTGTTGCGCCTTGGATACCAACTTGTCCTCGTCCTCATCCCGCAGCGCCGTTCCACAGGGACACTGGATGACTTTTTCCACAATACACCTCCTCTCTCACGCTTCACTTCTCTCCTGCACGCGTTTATAATCCAACCAGATTGTAAACTGAATATAAATCCCCAGTCTTGGGATAGCCTTGGACAAAGTTTGGAGAAATCTTGGTGTCTGCTCGGCTGCGCATCTATCTGACCGGGACTGTCTGCCTTGAATACGGGGGCGTGGTTGTGGATGAACGCCAGCTCCTGGCACTGCAGGGCCGTCTCGTTTTGGCGTACCTCGTCTGCGAGCGGTTGCGGCTGATCACGCGGGATGAACTGGGCGATGCGCTTTGGTCGGACACCTTACCACCGGCATGGGAGGCTGCCCTGAGCGCCCTGGTGAGTAAGCTGCTTCATCTGCTGCAAAGCCTTGGTCTCCCGGCCGCAGCCGCATCGATCTCGGGCCGCTCTGGACGTTACCAGATGCAGTTACCCTCCAGTACCTGGGTAGATATTGAGACCGCCGCTCAAGCGCTCGACGAGGCGGAGGGGAGCCTGCGTGCTGGTGCCATCGAGCGCGCTGGGGGGCCGCCAATGTGGCCGTGACGATTGCGCGGCGGCCCTTCCTACCTGGGGAAGAGGGGTTGTGGGTCGAGCTCCAGGCCGGCAAGCTTCGAGAAGTGCTGGTGCACGGTCTGGATTGTCTTGCCGATGTTAGCATACGTAACCGCGAGGCCCCCCTGGCCATCCAGCACGCCAGCGAAGTGGTACGGCTGGAGCCCTTCCGGGAGACCGGGTACCAACGCCTGATGCAAGCCCATGCGATGCTCGGCAATCGGGCCGAAGGGTGCCGCGTCTATGAGCGTTGCCGCACGCTGCTCCGGGAGGAAGTGGGCTTCGACCCATCGCCGGAGCTAGAGGCTTTGTACCTGACCCTTCTACACCTCCCTTCATCCGGCAACCAAGAGTGTTGAGGCTCTTTCGGGGAACAGTAGGGAGTGCCAGCGGGCGAAACAGAGCTACGATCGCTTCTTCAGGGAAGGCTTGTGTCACCTGCGCAAGGGAGCCGGGCACAATGCACCTGACGGATCTCGTCGCCAGAGTCGAGACCGGATGATGCACCGTGTGGCGTTTGGCCGTCGCGCAGCCCTGTGGAACGGCGTGGGCAGCACAGGGCCGGAGCCGTGGTCATCGTAGGAGTTGGTGAGTAGGCTGTGATTAGGGTCCTGTCAGGAGAAAGTTCGCGTAGAGACGGTCATCTGTTCCCCGCACGAAGAGCGCGACATCACTGTCGAGGACGGTAGCCGCAGGGGTCGAAGGGGTGGATCCACCTCCGGGCACGAGGGCCCAACCGGTCCATTGATTATTGGTCAGCAGCCAGTTCACGTAGAGGTGGTCATCTGTTCCCCGCACGAAGAGTGCGAGGTCGCCATTCAGGACGGTGGCCGCGGGAGCTGAAGGGGTGAACCCACCTCCGGGCACGAGGGCCCAGCTGGAGGGCGCACCATAAATGGCGTCACGACCAGCACTATCATCGAAGGTTAACGTGCGCCGGACTTCGCCTGCCGCGAGCGATGGAGACATCACCGGCGTCGGATTCGTAATGCGCGTTTCATGATCCAGACCCAGGCAGTGCCCCATCTCATGAATCGCCACGCTCCACCAGTCGAACTGTGTCCCAGGAGGGGTACCGGTACCGGTGTACCAAGGAACCGCACTGCTAAAACGCATATCGCACTCAATAGTGTCTGCGGGGTTGTTCGTAAAGAACCAGCTCGTGGTTTCCGCCAGCACACCTATTCCGAGGCCACCACCAAAGTCGACCTGGTTGACATTGTTAGGCAATGGATAGACTCCTGCTGATAAACAGGCGTCCACCCCAAACGTGAAGTTAAAGTTCGAGTCATTCCAACCAACAGCACCATCCTTCGTGCGTTGCCCGCCGCCACTGGGGCCGCCAGGCATGGTCGAGCTGCAGACGAGCCAGTCCTCGCCCATCGGGGCTGACTGGTAGGACCAGTCATGTCCACTCAACACAAACGCAGACCCACGACTCGTGAGCATCAGCCCTAGGAACCACACGACAAGCCCAACTTTCCACAGCGATCGCACCACCGATTCTCCTTCTTGCCGACAAGACATCACGCTTACTGGGATGCTGCTCGGATGGCAGCGCTAAAGTCAGGGACCGGCATGACCTGTCCCGCCTGTGTCACTGTGCCGTCGCTCACCGTGAACTTTCCTTGCTGCTGGCCGAAGAGCTGTATCGTGCTCCCACTGGTGTGGAGAAAAACAATGACCCGCTCTCCTTTGCGGAACGTCGGATCCGTGGACGTTCGCATGCCGATTGCACCGACCTCGCCACCAGTGATCCGAAAGGTGACCTCAGGCCCCACCGCACCCTTGATCGCCTCCTCGACTTCTACTTTGACATCGGTGTAAATAGCGGTATGCAGGTCGTTCCAGGCGCTCATTTGGTCGGTGACGGTGCCAAGCACGATGGTCTCCGCCCCCCGGCTCAATTGCGGCAGGCCGAGTTGGTACATCGCCGTCGCCCCCACACCTGGCCATAAGCCGACCCCAACCAGGAGCGCCACGCATGTAATGCGCAATGCCTTTCTCATCGTATAAGCCTCCTTTCTACACTGCGAGAGCTTTTGGCGATATCACCTCCTACCTCGCTTTGTATCTGAAATAGAGTGCTAGGGAGCCATGAAACAGCAGACCGGCTTAAGAGGGCAGGTCTGCTGACCTCATACGATGCCGAGATCCTCCGGATGGCTGACTTGTCTGCAAAAGATATCGCAAAACCATTCACGTCTGGGAGAGAATTTTGTGACGATGATCACGAGCGGGTGACCATTGCGCATGGGGCGACAGGCAGCAAGTGCATGGTGGGACGTCTGGACGGCAAAGTTGCAGCGATCACCGGTGGGGCATCCGGGAACGGTGAGGCGACAGCGCGGTTGTTCGCGGAGGAAGGGGCACACGTCGCCATCGCGGAATCGGTAATCGGGCCGAAGGGCGCCGCGTCTATGAGCGTTGCCGCACGCTGCTCCGGGAGGAAGTGGGCCTCGACCCATCGCCGCAGCTAGAGGCTTTGTACCAGACCCTTCTACATCAACCCTCGTCTGTCAACCAAGGGTGTTGACGTACTTTAATGGTATGAGGGCGCCTCTTCCGGCAGCGGGTGTGTCACCTGTGCGGAGGAGCCGGGCCGAATGAACCTGACGGAGCTCGTCACTGGAGTTGAGACCTGGGAAGATATCCACACGGAGTTCAAGGAGTGGTCCATTGCTGCAGATGACTTGGCAGCCTCCCTCGTCGCGTTTGCGAACACGGATGGAGGGCAACTCATCTTCGACGTGAATAACCAGAAACGGCTGATCGGTATCGATGATCCGGATCGATTGATGCAACTTGTCGATAACGTGGCTTTCAATAACTGCGATCCTCCGATCACAGTCGTCCGGGAAGCGGTTCGCGATGAGCAAGGACGAGTCGTTGTGGTAGTGAACGTTCCCAAAGGTGATCAGCGCCCGTACCGAACCCAGCGGGGTGTGTATTTCGTGCGCACCACCTCTGGAGTCGCCAAGCATCCCGACAAGAGCTCTTACGGCTATTTCAGGCCATCGCTCACCGGTTGGCTCTGATGCTGGCCACTATACCTGTGGAGCCGCTTCTATCGCAGCCATCACCCATCGCCCGAAGCTTTAGGTCTCACCGCTCAGATCAGTAGTTCCTTCGATTTTTACCGTATCCTCTACATGGCCTACTGACCTCTCTGCTTGCCACACCGCGGGCATGGCCATTCGATCAAATCCACGGGCAGGTCAGCGTGGCGTAATTCGGCGATGAAGTCGGCGGGGACCAGCTTCCAGGTGCGGGTTTTTGGGCTCCAGACCCGATTATGGTGTTGACAATACTTCACGTAAGAAATGCTGCTCTGGTCTGCCATTATTACCATTTAGGGGTGGGGCGGCTCAGGACGCCGCCTTCGGGCCTTTAGGTCAGGCCTAGCACCCGTCGGGATGCCGCGCGGCGGCGCCTGAGCGACCACCAAGACTGCCACTGCATGATAAACGTATAGATAAGAGTTGACAATGTTGCGCAATATTTGTGCCATGCCTACACTCCCTTTTCAGACGAGGCTCAAAACTGCACATGACGGTCGTTGGAGCCACATGGAGGAACGGAGCGGGGACGAGGCGAGGGAGGGGACAACAGCGGCACTGTCTCAGCCTCGAGCTCCCTGAGGTGAAAACCAAGGTCGTGCAGCCGCCTCCCTCATGACAGCTTGATGGCGGCTGAGGAGCCTTTAGGCATCGGCTCCATCACGGTGCAATCCCGAGTGTCATCAAGAAGACGAGATTCCCAACCTTGAGACGGGTACTTCATCCCATGGCGGTGGGGTGATCGAGATGGAAGGCCGTGATCGGAAGGCAAAAGCCCGCTGGTGCGGGAATGAGTTGATGACGATCATGCGGCACGCGTCTGGGCTTCGATCAGGCCGTGATCAGTATGCTCTGAGACGCTCCCTCTCCGGCCTCCAACCCCGTGACCCGTGACCCCGTTCTTCTTGACACCTCAACACGTGTTCAACCATAATGCGCCCCACCGTCGTCGACGAGTCTGAATTGATCGGCGATGTGCGCGGCCGTGGGCTGATACAAGGCATCGAGCTGGTGTGGGAGAGGGTGCGGAAGACACCAGCGTTTTAGGTCGGACCCCAAATTGCCCAGACGTGCCTGGAGCAGGGCCTACTGTGCAGCGTGCGGCGGGGAGGCTCGGTGCTGCGCTTTGTGCCACCGTTTACCACCACCGAGGGCCAGTTCGATCACGCGGCAGAGATCCTTGAGCGAGCCATCCAGCGGGTTAGAGCTTGACAGGGTTGTCACCACGATAGATCGGTGCGCATCCAGTCAATGCATGTAGCGCAGGTTTTCGGCGCGCCCTCCAATACTGGAGGCAAAGAGGTCCTCCAGGGCGCGTTTTTTGGCGAGGAGACCGTGTGAACGAAGAGGCGCCGGGCGGCGGAGGGATCACAGGAGGACAAGTCGGGGAACGCAGGATCGCGGGACAGGAGGATCGATCGCCAGGGACAGAGCCCTCCGGCAGGCGGCTCGAGCGTCTGGCGATGACGGTGCGCGACACGGATATGCAGGTGCTCTGGCTGGCCACGGTGACCTACCACCTTGGCTTAGGGATGCAGCAAGTCGTGCTCGGCTGGGTGGTGCTGGCCCTGACGCACTCGGAAGCCATGGTCGGCGCCGTCTTTGCCGTTCGTTCGGCACCCAACCTCGTGGTGGGCTTTGCCGCAGGTACGCATACTGACCGCTGCGATCGGCGCTCCCTCATGCGACTCGCCGCGTATGGCATGGCAGGGGTCTCGATGGTCGTCGCCTGGCTGGCGTACACTGAGCAGCTCACGGTGTGGCATCTCTTGCTGGGCACCGGCGCCCTGGGCATGTGGCAGGCCCTGGAGATGACCGCACGCCAGGCCTATGTCGTGGATACCTTGGGCGTCCACCGTGCCGTGCAAGGCATTGCGCTGGTCTCTCTGGCCCAGCGCTGCGGCGGCGTTCTCGGCGCGCTGGTCGCCGGTGTCACTCTCGCATGGTGGGGCGCAGCGATGGCTTTTGTGCTCATGGCCACCTGCTATAGCACCGGCGCCTGTGTCCTGTATGCCCTACGCCGCCAGGGGGTTGCCGCCCCGACGGGGCGCGAGCCGATCGGGCAAAATCTGCTGACCTATCTACGCGCCTTACGGTCCAATCAGGACGTGCGCACGCTCATGTTTTCTACCGCTGCGGCCGAGCTGTTGGGGTTTTCGCATCAAGTGCTGCTCCCCATTCTCGCCAAGGAGGTGCTTCAGGTCGGAGCTGGCGGTCTAGGCGTGCTCACGGCCTTTCGCTTCCTGGGAGGGGTGCTCGGGGTGAGCGCCCTCACTGGGCTCAGTGTCATGCATCGTCGTGGACGATTGCTGCTGGCGGTCTTGGCGCTGTTCGGCGCTGGGCAGATGCTGCTGGCCTATGCTCCAACCTTCTGGTTCGCCGCTGCGTGCGTCATCTTCATCAATATCATGGCCGCAGCCACCGATGTGCTGCACCAAACGTTGTTGCAATTCAGTGTTGCCAACGAGCAGCGTGGACGCGCCATGGGGTCTTGGATTATCGGCACAGGCATAGGCCCGGTTGGCCATCTGGAGGTTGGCTCTCTGGCAAGCCTCACCAGCGCTCACCTGGCGTTGCTGGTGAATGGCCTGGCCTTGATGATGCTCACGCTCGGCATGGCGGTGTGCATCCCCAGACTTTGGCGGCTGTAGAAGAGAACAAGCGACCGGTCCTACTCCTCACAGCATCTGAGATCTTGAATCACAGCTCCACAGAGTGTATTTGTAACATAGACTCAAGCGAATATCTGTGAGGTTTGTCCGTGCGGCAGGGTACATCAAACCCCGTCACAATTTCTTCTACGCCAGTGCGGAGCGCAGACGATCTGACGCGGTGTGCACCCATCAATGGCTCTGACTGGTCGGCGACGCTTCTGGCCAGCAGGTTATTCCTCGCGTGCGGCTTCCAACAGAACGGGGGGTCGGCAGACAGGACCGAACGGTGTCACGTACCCGCGAGAGTGGCTCATGTCCTGATGTGGCATACCCTTCAAGGGGTTTATGGTGATCACGATTCGTTCAACCATGAGGTGGATGATGGCAGAGGTGAAACCGTTGACGATGGCCGCGTTGGAAGCAGGTTTAGACACGATCCGCCAGTCGCCCAACGATGCCGGCGTGTTGGCGTTGATTGTGCGACGGCCACAGATGGGTGCGCGGGAAGTCTTGGCAGAAGGGGAACTGGCTCTGGGCGAAGGGCTCGTGGGCGACAATTGGAGCACCCGCGGAAGCTCCCGGACCGCAGATGGGTCGGCGCATCCGAACATGCAGCTCACCATCATGAATGCTCGTGTGATTGCCCTGGTGGCGCAGGAGAAGGAGCGTTGGCCCCTGGCAGGAGATCAGCTGTTTATCGACCTGGATCTCAGCCCAGACAATGTGCCACCAGGGACCCGACTGAGCCTCGGCTCGGCTGCGATCGAAGTCACGGATCAACCCCACACCGGCTGTCACAAATTTGTGTCCCGTTTTGGGCAGGACGCACTGAATTTTATCAACTCACCTGTGGGAAAACAGCTACAGTTACGTGGCATCAATGCAAAGGTCATGCAGCCTGGGGTGATTCGAGTTGGGGATGTCGTGAAGAAAATGTGAGCGTGGCAGCAATGGTGCGGTAGATCGCGCCCGATGCCTGAGGACATAGGTGTGTTCTCAATCGGGCGCTTAGAGGAAGCGCGTATGTCATCGAAGAAAACACCATCAGATCTCGACAGCCGGGACCGCATAATCGCCGAAGCGCGGCGCCACCAGGCGCAGCAGGAGAAGACCTATCGGGGGCAAGCGCTCAAAATGTATCCCTGGATCTGTGCGCGGTGTGGACGCGAATTTCAGGGCAAAAAGCTGCGTGAGCTCACGGTCCATCATAAAGACCACAACCATGACAACAATCCCCCCGACGGCAGCAACTGGGAGTTGCTGTGTCTCTACTGTCACGATAATGAGCACGCGCGGCAGCAGGTCGCTGACGCGTCTGCGGAGGTGACGCCTGGCGGGGAACACGAGCCACCGTATACCTACAGGCCGTTCTCCAATCTCGATGACTTGTTGAAGCGTCAAACGTAGCTGCCCAGGTGCACCATCCCATTTCCAGCCGCGCCTGAAGTGTGCCCGTGATCCAGGAGAACGAGCGATGAACGACGGCGAGCGTGGAGACACCAGAGAGTTCTGGAACCTCGAGGCTGTCGACTGGCGGATTTAGGTGGGTGATGACGGAGAGGGCAACCGCATCCTCAATTCCGACCCCGTCCTGTGGACCTTCGTCGATGACGTCAACGGGCTCAGGATGCTCGACGCCGGCTGCGGCACCAGAGCAACGGTAGGAGAACGGCGGCGTCGTGCTCTGGCTGCGTCTGTAACAATCGGGAACAACGGTGACGCTTCGCTCCACGGGAACACCGGCTGTGCGCGGGGTGCAGCGTACCTCATGCCCCATTCATCCGCGCTGCACCTGGGAAGGTGAATCACCTGGAGCAACTCTGTGACCATTCTCACGGTCAATCTCCTGTTCAGTACCCTGGTATTTTGGGTCGCTGCCAAGATCTATGTTCTGCCGAAGCTCGGAAAGCTGCAACCTCAGACCGTTTTGCTGCCGATTCTTCTGCTGCATGCATTCCGACACCTTGGACTGATGTTTCTGGCGCCGGGAGCGACCTATCCCGGCATTCCTCCGCAATTTGCGTATCCGGCAGCACTTGGTGACCTGTGTGCCGCTCTGCTGGCTGTCGCCGCGATTCCGGTTGTGGCGAGAGATGTCCGAGGCGGGCGGTTTCTCGTGTGGATCTTTAATGTGGAGGGCACGCTTGATCTCATCGCTGCGATAGCCCTGGCTACCATCTATGGAGCATCGGCGTATATGGGCCCAGCCTATTGGATACCAGCGTTCTGGGTTCCTGCCCTGTTGGTAACGCACTACATCACTTTTATTGTTCTTCGCAAATACTGGACAGGCGCGGCCTAACACGGCAACCAACTGATGCGCACATAACCGCGCTGCGCTATTGCCTGAGCCATGATGCGTTCCAATCGACAGGCCCAGCGGACGATCGGCTGGGCGGAGCACCTGGTGATCGTGTCTCCGTTGTGGCATAGCACGATGCCAGCCCTTGATCTCCAAGCCGCCAAGACCTTCCTCGTCATCCGGCCGTGGGTTCCCCCGACCACAAAGTCCTGCCGGATTCACTGTGTCGGCATAGATCTCGACATATGGCGAATGATAGGAGTCAACTATGCGTGATGTGGTCACCATTGCCAAGGCTCTGTCCGATGGGAACCGGGTGCGCATTGTTGCTATGCTTGACGGGCTTGGACAGGCGTGACGGCTTCCCGAGCATTCATCAGCAGGCCTGAGCCTGATGGCTCGCCCACCACAGGCGCGAAACAAGTCGCTCGTCATTGGCTCTGCGGTTGCTTGTATCGCCCCACCGGCACGAGTTCCGCGATCGTCCCGCCCGGCGCGCGGAACTTGATCGGGATCACGCCTGAATCGCTGATGATCTCGCAACCGAAGGATTTGATCTGCTGCTCGGCCTGTTGCAGGTCCTCGACTTCGATGGCGAAATGGTGAATGCACGGCCCAACACCCGAAGCCTGGGACTCCTTCGACTGCGTACCCTCGTCATACTTGATCAGCGTGAAGTCGAGCGTACCGTCGGTCAGGTGGCGCGAGACATGATCACGCGTGCGCGTGGTCTCCACCTCCTGGAAGCCGAACACATGCTGGTAGAACGCAGTGGTCTTTTCGAGGTCTTCCACTTTTAACGCAAGATGCACGATGCGGTTCATGATCAGTCCTTTCATGGCAGACACACATACCCGGGGCGCAGCCGGAACCAGCGTTCCACCGCCACAGGGTGCCTGCGAGGATCACAATCGATGGTAGAGGAAAAAACCCTTGGCACCTTCGATATGCCCGCCAATCAGCTTCACGCGTGGAGCCAATATCGACGGCTCATGTGTTCGCTCTCGTTGCGGCCTTCCAAGTACAGCCGCGAGTCTAGCTGTGCTTCGTCTCGTACGGCCCATAACTAGACATTAGTCCCCAGCAGGAGGCCGTGGAACAGCACGTGGTCTCCCAGCGTGTCTCTCCTCTCCTCGGAGAATATGATGATACACCACGCATGGTTCATGCTGGGGGATGATCTGCACACCGCCGGGACACAACCGCCGCGACTGCGGCGTCGGACGATGGCCGCGTGTGGAGATCTCCCGGCGCGTTAGGCCTGGCTCGCCACCTCATGCATAAAGAGACGCATTTGCCCCAGGGGGTCCGCTCCACGGGGGACGAGAAAGAGTGCGTGGGCACCAGCGGCCTTCCACCGGCGCACCTTATCAATACAGGCGGCACGGGTGCCGACCATGTCGTGAGCGTGGGCGTCTTCCAGGGGGCGCCCGACCGGCTGCACGACCCCGATGCCGGCTGGCCTTGGGACATAGCCGGGGCCGCCCACGCGCGCCAGCTCTTCTTGGTCCTCTGAGATAAACAGCGCCATGGTGGAGACGGCGTTGGGGAAGGTGGCGGGGTCTTTCCCTTCCTGTACGAGGAAGGCATTGAGCCGCTTGACGTCCTCGGCGAACTGTTCAGGGGACTGGTGTCCGGGGCCGGCGGAGCTCAGCCAGCCGTCGGCGAGGCGAGCGACGCGGCGCAGGCCGGCATGGCTACCCCAGCTGCCGATCCAGATCGGCAGGCTGGGCCTTTGCACGGGTGTCGGCTCCAAGTTGACGCCGTTGGTATCGTAGAATCTGCCCTGAAAGGGCTGCGCGCCGGGGGTGAGGTAGGCCCGCATCGCCCGCACACCTTCCTCGAAGCGGGGCCACATGTCGCGGTGGTCCATCCCCACGACTTCATAGTCACGGAACATCGAGCCCGTTCCCACGCCAGCGATGACACGTCCGCCAGTGAGGACATCCAGCGAGGCATACAGCTTGGCGGCGACCAAAATGCCACGTGGGGGCAGGACCACCACGGAGGTCGCCAGCCGCATGCGGCCTGAGGCCTCCGCGATAGCGGTGAGCACGCTGAAGGGATCCATGCCGGCCTCCAGGCGGTCACCAGTGACGCCATAGGCACACCCCATCTGCTCAGCCTCTCGTGCAAAGTTCGTGAGGTACTTCCAGGGCGAGGGTTGATCAGCAACGCCCACGCGTGGGAAGGTGATTCCGTACTCCATAGTGCCTCCCATGGATCAAAGGCCATGAGGCCACAAGAAAGATGAACCACAATGGGGTTCCAGAAGCAGTCGCTGTATACAGTCATAGTCATCGTGCGCCAGCCATTCGCGCACAGCGAACCCTGACTGAAACCCGTCACCATCATGTATCAGAAATGTGTCAAAGCGTAGAGTGACGTTGATGGCGAGATGTATGCGACACCTGCGTGTCCGTGCAGAGCTGTCGCGTCTCAGCCGTGACCCGATACACCCGAACCCAGCACCAAGCGCCTGCTTGCCACCGGGATCGTCGGCCTCCTCGCCTCTGACTGGTGGCGCGGCCAGGGGGCGGTGTAGACGCCCATCTGGTGCCACCGCACGTATCGTACGGGACTTACATCAGACACTTCACCCACATGACCAGCGTCCACCGGATGCGTGTGGTCTGATTCGGGAGGCTGCGATGCGGCAAAAACCGATCCAAAAAGAGAACGTCCCCCGCCGGACAGGGGAGCGTTGCGCGCGGGGTATCCGGGAGGAGGTCTGGCGCAATGAAGATCTTCCCGTCCTCAGTCTGCTGGTGGGGATACGGGGCCTCATAGACACCTGGAATCACTTCCAGAGTGCCGTTGGCCACGGTGGCGTCGACTAAGGGGATCCAGCAAGCGACCGCGACAGGGCTATAGTTACCATCTGGTCCTCGATGGTCGGTCACATCCTGGTGCCACGGACTCCGTTTTTGCGGAAAACACGGGATATTCACCCGCACGCGGATGATCTGTCCGATAATGGGCCGCGGGGCCACGAGGCGCTGGATATGAGCCATCAGCCGCGGATGGTCCGCCAGCCCGGCGATCCGTGGGTCCTGGTGGGCATCCGCGAAGATGCCGTGTAATAATGCATAGGCATACGCGCGATCCTGACGGGCGACCTGTTCGAGGCGCTCCTCAAAGGGCAGGTCCGGTAAACTGGTCGCATACGGTGTGAGGAAACCGCGCGCCAGGCGATTGGTCGTGTCCGTAATGCTGGCCTGGAGCTGCTGGATCTCGGCCGGACAGAAAATGTCTCTCCCTCGGGCATATCCACACGCGGTAATGGCCATGGGGTGTCCCTCTCTCTGGTTCATAGGCACGTATGGGCTGCGTATCCAAGAATGGTGGCCTCACCGGCGGGGTATGGGTGATGACCGTTTTTGGCCAGCCTTCCTAGACTATACGGGGAGCCTTGGCATTGTCAAGTGAACGGTCATCTCTACGACATGGGATGGTCAAGTGGGACGCTGCAGCCATGTCGACGCTATTTCGTGACCCTCAAATGAGTCATTGGTGTCAAGCCGCAGCGGATGAACTCCGATCTTCGCCTCTCTTGCGCAGCGAAGTAGAAGGTTGGTAGCACGCTTCGTCTGTTGGCGACTCCCACTTCTCAGCTATGCCTTTGATAGGGTATTGCTATATAATCGATTAAGCCACCGGTGCGATGCCCTGATGATCGACGGCTGGAGCATGGGCGTGTCGAGCGTGCTGGGCTTTCCCCTTGCTAGGGCAACCGCGCGCATGAGTGTGCCTTGCCAGAGTTATGGCTCCATGGATCTCGCACCCCGCGAGCTGGTGAACACGATGCCATCCATCCTGTTTGTGTGTACAGGTAACATCTTTCGCAGCATGACTGCAGAATACGCGCTCAAAGCGAGACTCGCTCCACGATCACCGATCAGGGTGAACTCTGCGGGGACGCTGGCGATACCTCAGGAGATGCATCCAGACATACACGCCTATTTGGTGCAGCGGGGGGTAGATCCCTCTCAGCACCACCAGCGTAAGGTGTCCGCGGAGCTCTTGCACGCCACGGATCTGGTCATTGCTATGAGTACGGATCATCAATCCTTTCTCTTCGATACCTTTCAGTACCGCGCACCGTTGTTTAATGACGTGTGCCATAGACGATCAGAGCCGTTGTTGGATGTCTGGGAGGCGATTCCCACCTGGGAAACCGACCTCGACGCGGCTCGAAACTACGTGTTCCAAGTGATGGAGTACATCTGGGCGTCCGCGCCGGGTCTGTTACAGAATCTCGGGACATATCTGCGGGTTGAATAGAGATCATTCTGAGCCAAGAACTCCGCATGTTTGCCACGACCTTCCTACGGCTACCAAACCGCTGATACACCTCACCGAGATGACCATTGAGACGTGTGGACAATACCCTTCGGCAGGCCGGTGGTGCCACTGCTGTATCTGCTGTAGATAAGCGGAAGACCGGGTGCCGTAGGGCTTCGGTCCTAAAGGCGTCCAGCGGGGAGTCGGGGCGCACGTCGAAGTAGGGCCGGCTGATATGGACCTCCGCAATGTCACGTCTGAGCACATGCGCACTCTCCTCTGGTCCAGCCTCGACGATGGCCACCGTCTCGGCATGCCGTCCACGACTCAGGGTGACCTGCCCATCCGCCCGCGCATTCCGCACCCATCCCACCTCCCCATAGGGCGCGACGAGCCACCGCTGTCCACCCTCTCCCGCCCGCGCACGGGCGTCCAATACGACCGCCCGCTCCTCCGACCCTGCATCGTCAATAGGTACGTATGTCGTGGCCTCAGCCCCGTTCGAAGCAGAATACGGACGAGCTGGTTCAGCAGTTGGCGCCAGACACTCAGGCAATACTGTGCAGCTATTACTGCTCCACAGCTCGGTCGCAGGTCAGCATCATTGGCCTAGGAGGTCTGCCCCAAGGCCTTCGCCGCACGCCAGCAGGCGTCGGCGGGTCATCGCAGCCAGCCCAGTCCGTCCTCGGGTTTGGTCAGGAAGTCCTCCAGTAACACCCGCCATTCGCCCTCCTCGTGCCGCAGATAGACGAACATTCTTCGCACTACGGCGGTCCCGAGCGTTTTCACATCGACACCAACTTGCGCCTCGACGATTGCCTCCTCTGCCCCTGGAAATGGATCCGCACATCACGGAGTTGACCCCAGCAGCAGGTGGGCTTGACCACCCGATGGCGCATTCAGCGTGTGAACACCTCCCGCGACACCCGGTAGCGGCTCGCCAGCAGCCCACACGCCTACAGGGCCTCGAACCGCTCGTCGGCCCACAGCTCGACGGCCTCCCGGAAGGCCACTTCCTCCGGCCACCCCTCGGCCCGCTGGGGTGGGAGCGGCGAGGCCGCGTCGCTGTGGCCTACGCCGAGGATCAGCCAGGCGAGCAGTACGAGGACGGCTAGGCGCAGCAGCGTACGTCCGGCTCGCCGGTGCTCATGGCCGGCAAACACAACAAACCCCCACATCGTTCGCTCGCGCCTGAAATGTACACGACCCCGTACTTGAGGTGACGGTACACGATTGCCCTTCGCGAGCTTGCGCAAAACTGACGATGTTGTCACATTCACACTTGGTCCCCACCCCGCAGACGGCGAACGTCTGAACCTCCGGGCGGCTTGGCAGTACTGGGGGGGAATCGACAGGGGGAGGCCCAGGCACTGGCGTCTGCTCCTGCGTGATCGCCTGCCCACCGGAACAGACCACTATGACCAGCGCGCAGATGAGGCCGATGCACCAGTTCATGGACATCTATAGGCTCCACTCCCGCAAAGCGATCATGGAAAATGGCGATCCTCCGCGACGATCAGGCTTCTTGCCCTCCCACCAGGTCACCGAGAGCAATGGAAGCAGCTAGGCCCCCTCGTGCTGGCGGTGGTGGCTCCGCCAGCGCCGCAGCGACCTGTGCGATGATATTGAGCGCGTCCTAGAGAGCGTTTGTGTCCATCGGAGCTGGCATGTTCTCTCCGGTATGCGTATCAGACCGGACATAAGCGAGCGGGAGCGCCGCGGAGGCTGTAGGCAGTCGGCTGCAGCGTGTAGTGACGCGGGCCGGCCCGAATGCCAGGCTTCCAAGGCTCTCCTGACTTGACACATTTTCCCTTCTTTCGTCGGGTCACTGGCGCTGCGGTCCCGGGCTGATCTTCGTCAGCTGGTAGGATGCGCCGCTCTACTCCTTTAACACCCCTACTTGCCGCAACACTGTCGCGTGATCCCAGTAAATCCGCTCACAGGCGAGCTTGTCACCACGAAACTGTACGACCACCACGACATCCACGTCGATCTTTTTGTGCGTCGGTGACACGTTCGGCAAAAACCACGGCATCGGCTTACTGTGGGTGAACGTGAGGTGCAGTTCATCCACGAGCTGCGCCGCCCCGACGACGCGGTTCACGGGCGTCATCTGTAAATCCTCCGGCCATGAAGGAATGAAGTCATTCCGGTAGAAGACTCGCAACGCCTCTTTCCCACGGCCCCCGGTGTTCACAGGCATGTGGTTGACGTAGGCATCTTCCACCATAGTGGCCAGGGTCGCCTCCACGTCTTTCGTTTCGAATTCGCCTTTGAGATGCTCTGCCCACAGTTGCTCAAGCTGTTGGGGAGAGAGTACTTCTTCCCCTGCGTTCTGTTCAGTCATCGTGTGTTCCTTTCAACGTATATTTGGACCACGTGCAGCTCTGCTAAGTGATTGCTGCCACTATTTGCCTAACGCCTGACGAGCGAGAGATAAGCGGAATCCGGCGTGCAGCTAAACACCCCCACGTCTGGCCCTCGTTTTGGGGGGTCTGGCAGCGCGCACAAACCTGGCCAACCCTGCCGCTCTGTGCAGGCAAGCTGTTCGCCTTCCCCACAGGCCAGTGCCCCCGCAGCTACACGGCTCGCCTCGTCTTCGCTCCAGCGGTCTCACTCCTCCAGGACGGCGATCGCCTGCACCTCCACCAACATCTCGGGCCGCGCGAGCGAGTGGACGGTGATGAGCGCGCTGCCGGGGAAGCCTCGCGTGAAATACTGCTGGCGAATCGCGACAAATTCGTCGCCGTAGCGCGAGTCGGTGATGAACACCGTCATGGTCACAATGTCGTCCAGCGTGCCGCTCACCAGCGCCATGGTCTCCTGCAGTCGCGCGAAGACCTGATGGGCCTGGGCCGTGAAGTTGCCAGCCAGGGAGTTGCCCTGGGCGTCGGTCGGGGCTCCAATCCCCGCCAGGTAGACCGTGGTGCCCCCCTTGACCTTCACCGCTCGGGAGTAGGACCGCTGCTCCTCCCTGTCTCCTTTGAAATACTCTCGACTCATCGCGTCTCCTCCTTCGGTGAACGATGCAACTGTCTATTGGAACAGGAGCGCGCGCGACGACCGTAAAGATTTGCTGGACGTATGCCTCCGTGACGCGCTCGTAGCTAGTGCGCAAGCCTGTCATCTCCTGCTGATCTATGCACAGAGACTCCACAATTCAGCCGCCTAATAAAGGTGCGAGATGAGCAGAATGCTTCACGCAGCCAAGGCGCCCGGCACGCCGGGCCGAGCATGGGGCGGAGTGCAATACGGGGCTGGACACAGCACGTCTGCTGCACGGCCTATGGAAGGGGCCAATTAATCCTTAGCCGTAGAAACCATGATGTGTCGTAGGTTTCTCACCAACCTGGTGGGGAGTAGGATATTCTCAATCACGAAAAATCTATCAACGAGGTGATCAGAATGCCATATCGATATGAATATCACGCGTGCAAACAAAATCAATCAGGTCCTGAAATACTTCTATTGCCGGTCTACCCGCTATGCGCTGGACGATCTCGTCAACCCCAAATTCATGATAAACTGCCCTCTTCGGGTTGAAGAAACCTCCCCTAAGCCAACGTCTCCTGCCAGTAGCAGCCTGCGAAAAGATAAACTAAAAGTTGCCTGATGTCCTTCCCCGCTATCTTGCTTTCAGCAGTCTTGACCTCAAACAGAGAAGGCCCAATCGAGATATCCGCTTCACACTCCGAAAGAAACCCAGCGCCATGGATTTTCGGGATGAACTCATACAAAATATATCTCTCGGGGCGTTGTCTCGTAAATGGTAAAGTTTCCCCGTTTTTGCGGATAGACACGAATGACATGTTTCAATACGAAAAATGACACCACGCGGGCGTTGAAAAGGCGCGCAAGGCCCTCGATCCGAGTTTACCATCGAACAAACTGATTGGCCGTGCCCACCAAAGCAGGTAAACATTCAACCAGCCATATCATGGCGAGAAAGCTCTGAGTCACCTGAACATCAGGGTACAGAGATGCCAACGCCCACTCTTGGTGGTCACCGTCGTATGCCGAGATGTCGCAGTAGTAGTTGACGGCTGGCCGGCGAGAAGAGTATAAGTCGGCGTGGAAACGACCCGAAACCGAGGGCAATACGGCGTTCGGCTTCCGTGCGGTCAGCAACGCCATGGGCATGACGGAAGCGCTTGAACGCCCCTGGATGGAGCTTGGAGGCTAGCATCGAGAGGAGGGGCTCATGCCAATTAAAGTGTTGGAGCTACACCATCACGGCATTCGTATCGGCAAGACTGCGGAGGAGGTCGAACAGGCCCGGCAGTTTTACAATGAGGTGTTGGGGCTTCCGACGGATACAGGACGGCCCAATATCCCCGGCATCCCTGGCTTCTGGGTGTATGTCGGCGACGACGCCCATACGGCCCAGATCCATCTGATGGGGGCAGTGGGAAGATCGCCGATGGCCCGTAGCGACATCGAGGACCCCACCATTCCCCACGTGGCGCTGGCGGTCGAGGATATCCAGGAGGCCCAAAAAGAGCTGGATCAGCGCGGCGTCTGGTACTGGCGCATCCAGGGCCTAGTCGGACAATATTCCGATCAGGTATTTGTGCGAGACCCCTTCGGCAACGTCATCGAGCTGCATCAGATCGGCACCTGCCGCTGTAACAAAGCAGCAGTAAAAGAGTGATGAGCGCTGAGTGCTGAGTCTCGAAGTGCCTGGGAATTCGGCACGAGCTGAAACTGGCGAAATCTTTGACTCAGCACTCGGTACTCCTTGCTTCCGTCCGAGACCCTCGGTATGCAGGCCGCTGTCCACCGGCGTCGGCGTGGTCGAAGGCTTTGCCCTCGGCTGTGCGGCCATTTCCCGGGGTATTGCCCAGGGTGCAGCCGATTTCGCCACAGGCGATTGCCAGACGGAGGTCTTCCAGCCTGAGAACGGTCCCGTCGCCCTTGAGCCCGTCATTCAGCGCCATACAACTCTTCCATCCCGACAGTGCTGTACTACCGACCCAGTCGTGTCCAGAAGTCGAATGCCTCAGCACGTAAAAAATGCCCGCGTCAGCGAGGGCAAGGGATGAAAACTAGCGTTGCGCTTGTCTTACTCATTGTCTATACTCGTCTCTCCATGGTAAGTCTTCTCACGATAAGGGAAGGAACGTCTATGCATTCTCGATTTGGCATGTCCGTGCTAGCTAGCTTGCTGGTGTGTGGGCTCTGCACTATCGCCGGGACCGCATTCGCCCTGGACCCGTTCCGCGCCTTGCCACCGGGCCAGCAACCGCCTGCGCCAACGTTCACGCTGCCCGATCATCGGGGTATCCCAGTGCACTCGACAGACCTGCAGGGCAAAGTCGTGGTCGTGCGATTTTGGGCGACCTGGTGACACACGTGCGTTGCGGAAATGCCTTCCGTGCAGAAGGCACATGAGCGGTTCCAAGACAAAAATGTGTCAATCCTGGTGATATCCATCGATGGCCAGGGTGAGCGGGCGGTAGCGCCGTTTATGACGACCCATGGATACACCTTCCCGTCACTGGTGGATCAGCGCATGGAAGTGGCACGCAAGTTTGGTATGCGCCTGGTACCGACCACCTATGTCCTCAACCGTGAAGGGATGATCGTCGGGGCAGGGTATGGCCCGATTGATGTCGCTGGCCCGGAGTTTGTCCAGTTCCTGGAAGCGTTGCTGACGGCGTCGTGACGCCGGGTGAAAGTGCCCCGCGGTCGCGTGCCCTGGGGCATGTCGTCATCGCGAACCGGTGATACCGATCCGAAAGGAGGGTTATATGCGGCGAAGGCGATGGACATGGGTCATGGTAGTGACGCTGTTGGGGGTGGTCTTACTACTGCTCAACTCCACCCCGGCGATGGCCTTGCATGCTGGCGATAAAGCTCCCGACTTCTCGCTGTCCGCCACCACCATGGAAAGGGTCAGCCTCGCCGACTTTGTCGGCAAGAAGCCGGTCGTGGTGTTCTTCTACCTTTACGCCTTTACCAACACCTGAACGCAGGAAGCGTTGGCCTTTCAACTTGATCTGCCCAAGTTCGAGGCCGCCGGTGCCCAGGTGCTGGGCGTGAGTGTGGACGTCAACGATGCCAACAAAGCATGGGCTGAGAAGATGGGCATCACCTATCCCTTGCTGAGCGACGCGCGGCGCCAGATGGCCAAGGCTTACGGCGTCCTCTACGATGATCCGAAACTGGCGCAGGACCCTGCAACGATAGGGCGCTATCTGCGTGCGCAACGCGCCTGGTTTGTGATCGATAAGAACGGGGTCATTCGCTTTGCCCAGACGAATGAGCCCAGGGACCTCCTTCCCAACGATCGGATCCTCAAAGTCCTGAGTGAGCTCAAGTAGGGACTGAGGTAAAAGCCAGTGCTGACTCCTGAGCGCTGAGTCCTGAGAAAAGCAAGAAGAGGCTTGGACTGGTACTCAGCACTCAGCACTCAGCACTTAGCACTCAGCACTTTTCTATGCCGCGACATGTCATCATCGATACTGACCCTGGCGTCGACGATGCGCTGGCGCTGATCTTAGCGCTACAATCGCCAGAACTCTGCGTCGACGCGATCACTACCGTAAGCGGCAACGTCGTCGTCGAGCTGGCAACTCAGAACACGCTGACGGTGTTGGGGCTATTTCCGCCAGAGCGCCGTCCTCCGGTGGCAAGGGGCGCCGATCGGCCACTGGTTCGCTCGTTAGACACTGTGGCTCCTGTGCACGGCGACGATGGACTGGGTGGAGTGTCACGCTTGCGTACGGCTGCAGGGCAGCCGTGCTACCCTGTAGCCAGCGCCGCACATACATCGGCGGATGCCGTGGCCTGCCTGCTCGACCTCATCCGTCGCTCGCCCGGCGAGCTCACGCTGGTCGCGCTCGGGCCGCTGACCAATCTCGCACAGGCTTGGCGCCGCGATGCCCATACCTTCCGGCAGCTGGCAGAAGTCGTGATCATGGGGGGCGCCGTGACCGTGCCTGGGAATGTTACCCCGGTGGCGGAGTTTAATATCTATGTCGATCCCGAAGCTGCTCAGGTCGTCTTTGCCTCAGGGGTGCCGATCACGCTGATCGGGCTTGACGTAACCGAGCTGGTGCGGCTGACGGGTGAAATGATCGACCAGTATGTACGCTCTGTCGGTTCGCCCCTCAGCCAATTCGTAATGGACTGCACCGCCCACACGATCGAGTTCAGCACCCGTGTGGAACGTCCGCCAGGCATGGCCATGCACGATCCGCTGGCAGTCGGGGCACTGGTCGATCCGACGATTGTGCACACGGCGCCATTGTCTGTCCAAGTAGAGACGAAGGGGGAGTTGACGACAGGAATGCTCGTCGCCGACCGTCGGCCGCTGCACTCCGATCTGAAGGCTCCTGCCAATGTGCACGTCGCTTTGGAAGTGGACGCTGCTCGCTTCCTGGAGATGTTTCTGCATCGACTCCAAACGCCATGACCTCTGCAGCCCCACATATCCTGGTCATTGGTAGTGCCAATGTGGATTTCACAGTGAAAGTCGAGCGCCTGCCGCAGGTGGGGGAGACCGTCTCAGGGGGCGATTTTCTGCTGTCCTACGGCGGCAAGGGAGCCAATCAGGCGCTGGCAGCCCACCTGGCTGGGGCGCCGGTGTTCATGATCGCCAAGCTCGGACGGGATGCCAACGGGGAATTGCTCTATCGGCAGCTGATTGCCTCGGGGTTGAATGCGCAGGGATTATTGCGTGATGCGGAGGTCTCTTCAGGAGTGGCGTTGATCATGGTTGACTCCCAAGGGCATAACCTGATTGCTACCGCACCGGGCACCAATCGGCGCTTGACGGTGGCAGATATACAGGCGCTCGAGGCCGACGCATTTGCGGGGGGTATTCTGCTAACACAATTAGAGACGCCTCTTGAGACGGTCGAGTATGGATTACGCCGCGCGCAAGAGGCTGGGATGACGACGATCCTTAACCCCGCTCCAGGGTGCCTGCTGAGCCCGGATTTTCTCGCGCTGCCGCACATCATCACTCCCAACGAGACCGAAGCCTCGCTGCTGTCAGGCGCGGCGGTAACGGATCCGGACACTGCCAGACGAGCTGGGGAGCGCTTGCTGGCCTTGGGATGTCGCACCGTGATCATCACGCTTGGAGCCCAGGGAGCACTGCTGGTGCGGCAGGGAGAGGTGCGACATTTCCCGGCGTTTCCGGTGATGCCGATCGATACCACCGCCGCGGGCGATGCGTTCAATGGTGTGCTCGCGACAGCGCTCCTCGAAGGACGCGGACTCGATGAGGCGATCATACGCGCCAACGCTGCCGGGGCGTTATGTGTGACCAAACGCGGCGCCCAGGAGGCATTGCCCACGCGGCAAGAGATCGAGGCACTCCTGGCGCGTGTCTAACAGCGCGAGAAGAACCGCAGATGGACGCAGATACACGCCGATAATCAGCGTTCATCGGCGTGTATCTGCGGTTCCTGTTGTCAGTACTCAGTCCTCAGTACTTTCTTTGAGAAGGAGTCGATGCATGGCCAAGGGGGCAGCGGTCCTCACAGCGCTTCTCGCCGAAGCGGGGGTGCGGCAGGTCTTCGGGATTCCGAGCGGGCCATGGTGCCCGTTCATGGAGGCCATGCGCACGGGTGAGGTCGAGTTCGTGCTGGTCAGCAATGAGGCGTCTGCCGGGTTTATGGCTGATGTCTGCGGGCGCATCACCGGCAAGCCGGGGGCGTGCTATGGGACCACCGGACCTGGCGCGACCAATCTGAGTACGGGCGTGGGCTCGGCTTATCTCGATCGCTCGCCACAGCTGGCGTTTACCAGTGAGGCCCGCGATGCCATGCGTCATCGCACCATGCAAATGTGGATAGACCATCAGGCCCTGTTCAAACCTCTGACCAAGTGGACCACCACGCTGCGCCCCAATAATTTTTGCGATACTTTCGCCCATGCCGTGCAGGTGGCCCTATCAGAGGTTCCCGGACCTGTACATCTCGGGCTGCCCGAAGATCTGGGGTATGATGACGTACCGCTGGGGCCGCTGACGATTCCGGAATTGCTCCGCCCTCCCCTCCCGGAGCCGCAGCAGGTCGCCGATGTGCAGCGCCTCTTACAAAATGCCCGTAAGCCGCTGTTGGCGGTCGGTCTCTCCATGATGCGTACCGCGGCCTGGGAGCCGTTGCGTCGCTTCATCGACACCCAGCAGCTGCCGGTCATCTTCACACCGATGGCCAAGGGCCTGCTGGATGAGGAGCATCCGTGCTATGCCGGCGTGCTCTTCCATGGGCTCAGCGATATCGTCGCCCAAACCAACCAGCAAGCCGACCTGGTGCTTGCGCTCGGCTATGATCCGGTGGAATTCAATTACGAGGACTGGATGCCGAACGCGCCACTGGTGTCGATCGATACACTGCCTGCGGACATCGATCGCTCGACCTATGCAGTGGCTGCTGAGCTGGTGTGCGACTTGCGTGCCGCGATTGAACACCTGGCGGCGTTTCCCAAATTCTCAAATGCCTGGGATCTACAGCTGCTGGCCCGGCGGCGGGCGCAGATGTTCGCCACACTCACGCCTGATATTTCGCAGTTCAGTCCGCATCACGTCCTGGCCATCATGCGCGAGCTTATGCCGCACGATGGCATTCTGACTTGTGATGTCGGTGCGCATACGCATCTCATCGGCCAACTCTGGCGGCCCTATGCGCCGGGGAATTTTATTATGACCAATGGCTGGTCGTCGATGGGCTTCGGGATTCCTGCCGCGTTGGCCGCCAAGCTCTGCTTGCCCGACCGAGCGGTAGCGTGTGTGACCGGGGACGGCGGCTTCCTGATGATGGTCGGCGAGATGGCGACGGCGGCGCGGATGGGCTTGCCGGTGGTGTTCGTGGTCTTGACCGATCGCAATCTGCAGTTGATCAAGGTCAAGCAAGAGCGCCGGGGCTATCCGCAATATGGTACAGCCCTTTACACCGATGCCTATCGACCGGCCCCACAATATTTCGGCGTGCCGGTGATCACAGCGAACGATGCACATGCCTTTCATGAGGCGTTTGCGACGGCGCTGACGATGTCAGAACCGGTCATCGTCGAGGCCGTGGTCGACCCGAATGAGTATGACGCGCTGATTCTCAAGCCGCACAAATGACGCACGTGGCGAGATAGGTGCGTGTTATTCAGCAAGCTTTCAGAGGAGTTGCCGTATGGATCGCGAGTTCAGCACTGAACCCTCAAAGACACCGGAGAAGGCTGCACCTCCTGGAAAGATGACCTACGAAGAATTCCTCGCCTGGGCGGATGAGGATACGTGGGCGGAGTGGGTCAACGGGGTGGTCATCATATTGAGTCCGGCATCGGATAAACACCAAGATCTGGCAAGCTTCCTAACCGCCTTGCTGCGACACTTCGTAGAGACGAGTCAACTAGGCGTTGTGCGCTTTGCGCCATTTCAAATGAAGACTGGGCCAGACCTGCCAGGTCGCGAGCCTGATATCCTCTTCATCGCCCGGGAGCACCTCGACCGTTTCAGAGACATATATCTGGATGGTCCTGCAGACCTCGTTGTCGAGATCATCAGCCGCGACAGCCGAGCCCGCGACCGTGGGGATAAATTCTACGAGTATGAGCAGGGAGGTGTTCGGGAGTACTGGTTGCTCGACTACCTGCGCCGGCAGGCGGAATTTTATCAACTGGGAGCCGATGGAATTTACCGTCTAGTCCCTGTTGACGAGGATGGCATCTATCGCAGTGCCGTTCTGGAAGGCTTATGGCTCAAGGTGGAGTGGCTCTGGCAAGAGCCGCTGCCTCCACTTATACATGTGCTGCGAGAGTGGCAGCTAATATAAGCGACCCGTCTCAGCGGCGATCCCCTATCGCCCCTACCACCTCGCCGATGCGCTCGCACATCGGCAGCATTTTGGCCTCGGGCACGGAGCAGACGGCGATGCGTAAGCGCTGCTCACCAGTCGCCACCATGGCCACACGTTTTTCCGCCAGGCGTCGTACTACCTCCAGCGCGCTTACTCCAGCTGGCAACTCGACCGTGCGGAAAAATCCTCCATCCCCCGGCAAACTCACCAAACCGGTCTGCTTCAATGCGGCCTCGAAGGCGGCATTACGACGTGCCAGCATGGCGCGTATAGGCTCACGCTCGGCCTGAATCTGACGCAGCTTTTGCGGATCGGCGTGCAAATGTTCGATCACTAACTGTGGCACCGTCGAGCATTGGGAATAGGTCGCCATGGTGGCCCGATAGATCTTGTCTTGCAAGTCAGCCGCCTGCTGAGGTGCGCTGGCGATGACGAGCAATGTTCCCAGCCGTTGGCCATAGGCCAGGAAGGTCTTGGAGATCGTCCATCCGATGGCCAGGGTGACGCGTTCGTGCAGCGGCACGAGCGGCATGATGATGTCCTGCTGGATCGACTGCGGCTGCCCCCAGTAATAATCAACGTATGCGGTGTCAATCACCAGACAAATGCGTTTGCCCGCATCGGCGTGTTCCCAGACTACGTCCTTGACGCGCTGCCAGTCCGGTCTGGTCAGCGCATAGCCAGTGGGATTGTGGCATGGGGTATTGAGAATGATCGCCGCCGTCCCCTGTGCGGGCACTGCTTGTAGACCCGCCGCCAGTGCCTCGGCGTTGAAGGTCTGCTGCGGATCGAGCAGCGGAAAGCCATGATAGCGTCCTTCGAGATCTTCGATCATGCCTGGATAATGTGGCCAGTCAGGTTCAGGGACGAAAACATCGGCACGTTTGGCCAAGATCTGGAGAGTCGTATAAATCGCCGAGGCCAGCCCAGCCACCGCCACCCGTGCCACATGGCCTGCGGCGAACTCTCCCGGCAAGATGTAACGGGTGGATGCCTCGAGATAGCCGGCACGTCCGCCGATGTCGGCGTAGGCAATGGCCTGATCGGGTTGCTCGCGATAGATGCGCGCCGCCTCCTCGACAAAGGTGGGGAGGTAGGCACGGACGCCCTGATCATCGACGACCTCGCCGACAGCGGAGACAATGGCGTCGTTGCCATACTGTTGCCGTAGATATTCACCCATCACGATCGCTTCGCCGATCCCACCACTATGAAGTGCCGGTGCATCCATCCTGGTCAACTCCTTCCCCTGCCGCTCCACCGATTCTCGTCCAACCCCGCCGAACCAATCGTCCGCCAGAGGCTCAAGACAGCCAGCCTGCAGGTGGGTACGGCCATCTGGTCTGATACCTAGCACATCGGCACGACCCTTTAAAAGAACATTGCCATCGTACAGCGCAAGCATGCACTCCCACGGTAGAAAGTTCCCCTCAGCCGCGCAGATCCCGCACGCGTGCAGGAAAACCGGAAGGGCAGAGAGGTGTGACTACGGAGACTATAGATGCGCTGGTCTTTGTTGCAGGGACATACTAGCATAGAGCCGCCCCCAACTCATGGCAAATCGACGAACGCTGGATACGCCGCCCATGCTGATGCTATCGCAAGGCAAGAGGCCGGTTGCTATACCCATCTGGTTGATCTGTGCGCGACGATGTTGCACAATGAAGGAGGCGCAGCGCGGCTCATCGGTGCGGTATGGAGGGCGGAGGTATGGCAGCAACATCGCGCCTTTACGGCGGCATCGAGGCCGGCGGGACGAAATTCGTCTGTGCGGTGGGGGAGACCCCTCAAGCCATTCAAGCCTCGACCTCGATTCCCACCACGACGCCGACGGCGACGTTAAACCAAGTGATCGCCTTCTTCCGATCCTACCCGATATACAGTCTTGGTTTGGCGACATTTGGCCCGATCGACCTGGATCGGGACTCACCTACCTACGGCCACATCCTCTCGACACCTAAGCTTGCCTGGCAGGAGTGCCCGATCGTCCACATCCTGCATACCGCTTTAAGAGTGCCGGTGGCCGTCGACACCGACGTCAACGCGGCAGCGATGGCAGAGGCCACATACGGGGCGGGACGAGGCGACGATCCGATAGTATACCTGACCGTCGGCACCGGCATCGGTGGCGGCGCTATTATTCATGGATATCCTCTCCATGGGCTGATGCATCCGGAGATGGGGCATATGCTCCTGGCGCGCGTGCCCAGTGACACGCAGCCGAGCGGTTGTTCATTTCATGAGGATTGTCTCGAGGGATTGGCCAGTGGTCGCGCCATCGAAGTACGCTTTGGGGCGCCGGCGACGTTGCCCCCAGAGCATGAGGTCTGGAGGCTGGAAGCAGCATATTTGGGGCAGGCCCTGGCGACCATTGTCACCATCCTATCTCCGCAGCGGATCATCATCGGCGGCGGGGTGATGCATCAACCATCTTTGCTTCCTCACATTCGTAAGGTCTGCGCACAGGCACTGCACGGCTACTTGCCGCGTCTTAAAACCCCACACGATTTTGAAGCGTACATCGTCGCGCCAGCATTGGGAGACAGGGCTGGAGTTATCGGAGCTTTGCACCTGGCCCAAGAGGTATATTCCCGAGCCTCCGTGAGGGATAAAATGAGCGATGAGCCCACCACTCCAGAGAGTTGACGGCATCCATGGGCTGAACCAGATGGAGCATAGCCGATGTTCCATGCACCAGGATGGCGGCCAGATCGGCATTCAGCTTGGTATAGTCGACCCGACCCTAGACCTGAAATTCGGTCTTGATCAGGTCATATTTCAAATCCGTGGTCAGCAGCCCCACGGCGCTGGTGACACCTGGGTACGGTGGGATGATGACCTCAGGAATCTGCAGTTGTTCGGCGACCTCGGTGCCATGCATGAGGCCGGCGCCCCCGAAGGCCACCAGGCTGAAACCATGGGGGTCAATGCCCTTCAGCACGGTACGCGAGCGGATGGCATTGGCCATATTGGCATTCAGGATGGTCAGAATCCCTTCTGCCGCCTCTTCGAGGCTGAGGCCCAACTCAGCTGCCAGGGCGCTGATGACCTGGTGTGCAGCATCGACGTCGAGCTGCATCGAGCCACCCAAAAAGTTGTCAGGGTCAAGTCTTCCGAGCACCACATGGGCGTCGGTGACGGTCGGCTCGTGGCCTCCACGACCGTATGCCGCCGGCCCCGGCACTGCCCCGGCCGAGCGCGGCCCTACTTTGAACGCCCCGCCGCGATCGACATAGGCGATCGATCCTCCGCCGGCGCCGATGGTATGGATGTCCATCATGGTCACCATCAACGGATAGCCAGCAACCCAGGTGTCACGGGCAGTGGCCTCACCATAGGTCCCATTGCGGATGATACCGATGTCTGCCGAGGTGCCGCCGACATCGAAGGTGATCAAATCGCGGCGCTGGCTGAGCGCACCGCTCCAGGCCCCGCCTAATACCCCAGCCGCCGGACCGGACAACACCGTCATAATCGGCCGCTCCAGCACCATGCGAGCGGCCGCCACGCCACCGTTCGAGCCCATGATGTGTAGGTCGCCGCCCACCCCAGCAGGTCTGAGGGCCGGGTTCTGACAACGGAAACCACAGCGCAGGGAAACGGTGTCGCTCCCCTACTCAAGACCGATGGCATCGTTTAGGCCTCACGGCCATGAGCTGCGTATCGCGGTGTGAGCCCGCGCGCGGGCTATGACATTAAAATGGCATCTCGCCTTATTCCGTCGGGTGGGGTGTCAGCGAGTGGAGCGGGATCACAGTGATAAACGACGCAAAGGGCGTAAAATCGGCTGGATTGTTGGTCAGGATGCGGCGGACGCCAACTGCTTGCATCGTCGCAACAATGTTCGTATCGTGGACCTGCATGCTGTAGCCTTGTTCCAAGAGCGTCAGTAGTTGTGCCATGACCAGGGGACCATCCTCTGCCATCAGAAAGCGGACCTCAAACTGACGGACAGCCGCCGTTAACTCGGTAATCGGAATGCCAACATGTGGACGCGCTAACGTGGCCAAATATTCGCGCAGGACTTGGCGACTGATCCACAGCGGCGTCTGGCTCGCCTCATAGGCCGTAATCGCGTCACGTGCCGCGTGATAGGACGGCGAGGCGTCCACACTGGCATACACCAAGATGTTGGTGTCCAGAAAGATGGGCTCAGCGGCCGCGGTCGTCATACAACTCCTCGCGTCGGAGTGGCAAGTTGTTCGGCCACGTGGCGAGATGGATGATTGGAAGTGGTCGCTCTTTCGGGGCAGGCGTTGCTGCCGCCGACTGCTGAATTACTTGCATAGTCAAGTCATTGAGGAGATACAGCTTCTCCTGGAACGACAGTTGCCGTACGAGCGTGCGCGCTTCAGTCAATTGGTCCGCGGCCATGGTTTCCTCCTCGTGCCATCTGCTGGCTTTATTATACTACGTCTTCGCAATCGAATGACGCGCAGGTGAGCGATCGGGATGAGGTAGCCACAAAATCCTCCGGAAGCATACAGACCGGCCAAAGCCGGGGGATGTTGGTGGTGATGGTCCTGGGACGGGTGCCTCACCTGTGCCAACTGTTTCGATTATAAACAAGTCTTGGGGGGAAACATCAAGCGTCCCCAGCCATCAGTGCCTTTCCGCCAAGTGTTCCCTTGATCTGCACCTGTCGATGGCTCACAATGACATGGGGAAACGCTCGTGAGGCACGCGAGGTCAGGTGTACGGCGCCCGTTTCAACGCACCATGGAGGACTCATCGATGCGCATCAGGTGGCAGGATTACATCGAGGAGCGTAAGGAAGTCATGATGGGCAAGCCGGTGTTCAAGGGCACACGATTGACCGTCGAACACGTGCTGAATGAGTTGGGCGCTGGGATGAGCCGCGAGGAGGTGCTGGAAAATTACCCCACACTGAAACCCGAGCACATCCAGGCAGCCATGCTCTATGCCGCGGCGGTCGTAGCGATGGATGAGACCATCTATGAATAGCGGGTTGGGATCAGATGAAGTTTTTCGCTGATGAAAACGTGGCGCGCCCCACCATCCAGTGGCTACGCCAGGTAGGACATGACGTACTCTCTGCCGCAGAAGCCGGTCCGGGGAGGACGATGCTGTCTGGCTCCGTCAAGCTGAGCAGTCAAAACGCGTAATTGTGACCTCTGATAAGGACTTCGGAGAACTTATCTTCCGCGATCGCTTGAACAGCCATGGCATCGTCTTGATCCGCATGCAGAGACTGAACCTACGAGAACGCCTTGCACGCCTTGCAACAGTCTGGTCAAGTGTGGAGGCGAATCCGCAAGGCAAGTTCATCGTCATCACGGAGGGGCGGGTTCGCGTTCGCAGTCTCGAGCTTCCTGACGAAGATCAAAGGGAGCCATGATGCATTGGAGAGAGTGCATCAGTGTCAATCCGGTGGGCTCAAGATCTCCAACGCTCAATCTCGCGCGTCAATCGCGCCAGAACCTCTGCCGTGGACAGCTCCGCCCGTTTCCGCTTCAAGCCGTTGGCCACCCGGTACACCGCATCAAGGGAGGCCTGTAACAGAGGCTGTGGGGCATCGACGAATGCTTCCTCACCCACGTGGGGCAGGTCGAGATCGAATAACAGTCTGGCGAGACGCTGTACAAACGCTGTGGGGATCCGACGCACACGCACGCTGTCGCGCCCCTGAAGAATCCCCTCGAGCGCCTGCACCTCACGCCAGAACAGCATCTCTGCGTCGCCTGTCTGCTGGCGCGATTGCAACACCCCATAGCCCACCAGATATCCGAGTTGCAACTGTGACCGCCCGGCGCGTTCATTCACGGCTTCGATCCGTGGGACGGCCTGTGTCATCGCAAATTCTTGCCGCGCCACGTCGCGCAAGCGTTGGCGCAACGGCTCCAGTTCCGGTTCGCTGAGGCTCCCGGAAGGATTGAGGCGCAGTGTGGCCAGATCATCCCAGGAAGTCACCAGACGGCAGTGCCGTAGGCCATCGGCACTCTCCTCGGTCACGGCGTACCCAACCATGGGAGCTTGGACGCCCGGAAGCTCGACGTCCAGCCGTCGCACGCAGCCAGGAAGCGGAAATTCCTCGATTTGTTGCAGGACCGCCTCGAAGATGGCATCGCCATAGGTGGCAAAGTGCAGACGGCCTTCGAATGTCGGGCTTCCGGTGTCGAACAGCGTCCGAGAGGTGGTGATAGCCGTGCCGTCCATGACTCCTGGGATGTTGCTCACAATTATGAACGGTTCGTTGCCCTCCTCATGGATGCGACAGCCCAGCTCGCGCAGATAACGCGACTCACGCAACGTCTGCCAGATAGCCGCCAAATCGACCGGGACACGCGTCTGCTGCGCCTGCTCCGCCAGCCGCGCATAGATCTGATACAGCTCCTGCGGCGGCGTTTCCATGCTGGCCGTCCGCTGCTGTGCCGATCGTGCCCGCTCCATGGCCCGGCGCTCTAGTGTCTCGGCGCTAAGGGTCTCGTTGGCCAGTTCCGAAAATTCCTCAGGCGTGACCGGCAGGAGAGACATCTGCTGCATGCCGACGATCATGCCGACCTCAGCGAGGCGCGTGAGGAGACGACCGTAGACGACATCCTCGGCGGAATCGGCATAGCACAGGTTGAGGACAGCGATATCCCGATGCCTCTGGCCGATGCGATCGATGCGCCCGATGCGCTGCTCGACTTTCATGGGGTTCCACGGCAGGTCGAAGTTGATTAGGAGGTCGGCGCTCTGTAAATTCAGTCCCTCGGCCGCCGCATCCGTGCACACGAGAATATCGATCTCGCCCTGCAAAAACCGGTGTTTGATCTCATCCCGCTCCACTCCCACCATGCGTCCAGCTCGCCCGTCCCAGTATTGCCCCCCTCTCCCAGAGTAGGTTCCGATCAGCAGACCGGGTGCCACGCGGTGCAGGCGGTTGACCACATCGCACAGCGTGTCATAGAAGCGGGTGAAGATGACGGTTTGGCCAAACCGTCCCGTGTCGCTAAAACGCCGTTGTTCCAGGGTCCGCAGCAGTTCGGTGACCTTGGAAGAAGGGCCGGATAGATCGTCCAGGGTCCGCAGCATGCCCCGTAACTGCAGGCATTCCCACTGGAGCTCCTCTGGCGTGCGCTGTTTCACATAAGCCACGGTGGCGTCGTGGTCGTCCTCGTCATCGTCCGATAGCGCCCCGAGTCCCTCCGCATCAGGCTCCGGTGTGTTCGCCAACCCCACGCCGCCGAGCGCAGCTTCGACGCGTTCCAGGCGCCGACGCAAGGTCTCTCGAATGGCAAACAGGCTGGAGGCAAAACGCAGGCGCAGAAAGCTCAGCAGAAAGCCCATGGCGCTGCGGCTCTGAGGGCTGCCCTGACGTGCCATCTGCGCCGTCAACCCTCGACAGTGGGCCTCCAGCTGCTCGTAGGCCTGACGTTCCTGCTCGGTAAACACGATGCGCGGGATCGGCCGGATATGGCGACACGCCAGGTTGTCCTGCAGTTGTCCCTGCTGGCGATAGATCTCAAGCAGCGGACGTGTATGGCGCAACATCACCCGTGACAGGGGGGAGGCTGCGAAGATCATACGCCGCACTCCTGAGAGATCCGCTGGCCGTGGAGGACGACCCTGATCCAGCCATTGCCGGACGGTGACGCGTGTGCGGCCATCGATCACTGTTTGCTGCAGGAAGGCCCAGAAGCTGGGGTCTTCCGCCTCGACCGCTAGAACCGCGCGTTGGAGGAAGGTCCATTCCGACGCGCGCAGCGTCCGGTTGCTCGTCAGCCCAGTCAGCGTCTCATAGTATGCCTGCATCAGGCGGGGATCATACTGGAAGACCCCCACGCGGCGGGTCAGCGCCAGCAGATCGGCAGCTTCCACGGCATCCAGTTGCATTGGTGTGGCGGTGGCCAGCCAGAGACTCCGCGCCTTGGGACGTAACGCCTCCTGAATGGCCAGGTAGAGGTAGCCGTATTCCGTATTGGCTTGACTCCCGGCCGTGGGATCCTTGCGACGGGCATAGTGCGCCTCGTCCACCAGGGCGATGTCAACGGCGGGCATACGGTCGAGTTCGGCACGGCGCTCTCGGCGCTCAACTAAACCAGTGGAAACGATGACGAGGTCGGGAGTATAGACTGAATTGGCCGAGCGCTCCTCCGCCCCTGGAAACAGGTAGGCATGGCGGATTGGCGTTCCGCCGAGGGCACGGCCGAAAGGCAGGAGGAACTTGCTTGCCATTTCTCGCTGCCACTGCATCGTGAGGCTGGCGGGGGCGCAGATGAGCACGCGGTGGGCGAGTCCCGACAGATAGAGGGAGCGGATGGCCAGTCCGGCTTCGATGGTTTTGCCCAGGCCGACCTCGTCGCAGAGCAGGTAGCTATACGGCCAGGTGGCGATCAGCCGCCGCGCAACGATGGCCTGATGTGGCCATGGCGTGACGGGAGCCGTCTCCATCCCCACATAGCGTCCTCCCGGCAGTTTCGGGCCATCGCGCAGCAGGGCAAAGCGCAGGCGCTCCAATGCCGATGGGGGTGATACCTGGCGCGGGGCGGCGCTGCTGCCATCGATTTCGGTGGGATGCGTAACGCCGGCGGCGAGACTGATCAGGCGCTGGCGCACCGCCTCGGGGAGGGTCAGCACCCGCAGGGCCGGGTGCTGGTTCTGCCACAAGACCTCGAACTCGTGCGCCGCCTCCTCCACCCGTTGGCGATCGCGCTCCCCCTGCCAGTCGCAGTGGATATCGAGATTTTCGGCATTGAGGGACAGCGCCGGACGCGACTCGTTCAGCTGCATATCTTCCAACTCCTAATTTTCTGAAGCTTAACGGCGCAGGGTTCAGCGGCGGGGGGAGAACTGCCACTGTAACCTATGACTGAGTCACCAAGCAACAAACGATGCTGTCCCCCCGGCCGTTGCAAGCCGAGCTTAGATGACGGCGCTGAAACCGGTTGCACATATGCCAAATTTGACATATGCTGAGACCATGAGTCCACCAGACAAACCCTTGGTCTGGCTTCATGGGGAAGTCAAATCTCCCCCGTTCTCCCCATCAGCACGTCTGGAAGCCGGGTTCTTACTACGGAAACTACAGTGCGGGGAAACGCTGTCGCTCCCTCACTCACGGCCGATGCCCTCGATTGGGACTCACTGCCATGAGCTACGTATCACTGATACGACCGGCACCTGGCGCATCATCTATCGGATCGACCCGGATGCGATCGTCATTATCGAGGTGTTTGAGAAGAAGACGCCCCAGACGCCTCGACGAGTGATCGAGATATGTCAACAACGACTTCGCCGATATGATACGCTCTCAACATAAGACGAGACCGAACATGAAAGTGAAGAAAAAGCAACAACTTGAAGCCTATGGCTGGCATGTCGGGTCGGTTGATGAGTTTCTCGGCCTGAGTGCAGCCGAAGCGGCCTATATTGAACTCAAACTTGCCCTCAGCGCCCAACTCAAGCATTGCCGCCAGCAACGGAAGCTCACTCAGGTGGAATTAGCGGAACGGCTGCAATCGAACCAATCGCGCGTCGCCAAAATGGAGGCAGGGGATCCCTCGGTCTCTTTGGACCTGCTGATCCGATCATTGCTGGCATTGGGGCTCACGACCACTGATCTGGCACGCATCATTGCCCCACAACCCTGGACTGCCGCAACCTAACGGGCCGCGAGATCGCATTGAGCCGTTCGGCCGCGCGCAGCGTGCGGCCGAACGGCTGCGGTAACCCGCCGGAATATGCCTGGTGGAGAGGACATTTATTTTCAGTTTATGCTAATTCTCCGGGCATACTCCGGTCGGGTTCATCGCTTCGATAGATGGCACGTCCTTCCGCTAGCCTTGCAACAATGGCTTTTTCTCAGGTGCATAACTCCTTGAAGACCTATGTAGTCTTTGGCTTCTCATTACGAAGCGTCTGGAGTTTCCTGTGCCATCCTTCCGCGTCCGCAACTTGCTTCTTGTCGATGAGCCTCTGGATGGCAAAGTCAATCTCGGCCTCGATTCCAGTCCATAGTTTGAAGCGGTGCGCTTGCTTCAAAAACCCGTGGTAGTCATTCAGCTCATACATCGCTTTCAGAAGTGTTAGGGTGTCAATCCCAACAGACGCCCCGGTTTCGTGCATGAAGCTGAGGACCACGCCTGCTTGATGGGCGTGGTACAGCTTCCTCGCGCCCGCCTCGATGGACTCTTGAAACTCTGAAAGTGCGAACCCAAGGCGAGAGCAGAGCTTGCCGGCCTTGATCAACTCACCTTTCCTGAAGACAAGCTCGATCTCCTCCCTCGTAATCGATGCTCTCAAATGATCTCGCTGTAGTTCCGGACGAAAATCTTTGAACACGCGTCACCCTCCGATTTCGATTACAACCAGCCGGTCGCGGGCCCGGGAGAGGGCGATGTAAGAGTTGATGGCCTTTCCCCACTTGTCACTGGCCATGCCTTGGGCCGGCGTGCAGACGATGACGGCCTTCCTTTCGTGACCGCGGATCAGCCTCGGGACAGTAACAGCGACCTCTTCAGTGGAGTGCAGTTCGGTGCTGGTGGGGATTCCAAAAGCGGTCAGGGACCGGGCGACCGATTTGTAGTCTGGGCCGCCGCCGACGCAGATAACGGCCATTTCGGAATGCTTGTAGCCCGCACGAAGTCTGTTGATGATGTCTGCGAGCAGGACCGGGACTTGGTTGGTGTCCTTCGTTCGATGGGTGATCACCTCGCCCGAGCCGAAGACGGGGATCTCGGACTTCAGGGACCTTGGCAGCACCTCGCTCAGGACCTTGAAGTAGTGGTCGGCGATCTCCCGTGAGTTGCGGTAGTTGATGTATAGCTCAATGTCCGTGGTGCCTGGGATCGCCTGCATCGCGCCTTCCCAGGTTGAAAGTCTGTGCTCGTAACGCTTCACGTCGCCGGGCTGGTAATTGCTCCCGAGCTGGTTCAAGTCATGAAACAGCGTAAGCCCAGTCTGTCGAGAGGCAAGACTCTTTGCTAAGGCGTGGTACCAGTTGGTCGCAAATTCCTGGCCTTCGTCGATGACAAGATGATCGACTGCCTCGCACAGCTGGACAAGCTCGCCTGAAGAGGAGGGAACGAGGAAGTAAGCGTCAGCGGGAGACCCTTTGAGCAAGGAGGTGAGCTTTTCCTTCGATACGGCCAAGATATGGTTGTTAGCGCAGGCGAACCCGACGGTGAGTCCTTGCCTCGTCAAGTGTTGCAGCCTGTACCACGCACATACCGTTTTCCCAGTGCCTGCCGAGCCGGAGACGAGCAGCCGGGCGGTGACCGGCAGACCGACAATGTACCACTGGGAGGGGTGCAGATATACATCCCAGGCAGCTTGCGGTCCGGCCAGGCCGGCCTCCAATTCCTTGTCGTGATGGAGCATCGTGAATTGCGTGCGCGGGATTACGATGCCGGATGTTTCATACAGGGCCAGCGCGAGGTTCGCCGTGCTCTCATCCGTTCGCTCCAACGCCTCGAGGAGGTGTTCCTCGCTATTGATCCCGTGGAAGGGCGTTGCAGATTCCGGGGGGACCCCGAGCGATATCAGGGCATCGTAGAGATGGCCAAGCTGAAGCTGTGAGCCGTCTATATAGTACGCCGACGGTGTCCCGTCGTTCCTGTTGACCCGGGCCATGTCGGCGAGGTCGTGCTTGACGACCCTGTGCATAAACACTGTTTCGCCTTCGATCTTGCACAGGACACGGTAGTTCATGTCCAGCGACAGCGAGGCGAAGGGCGACGACTTCAGCTTGTGCAGTCGCCAGCCGGGTAGGGCCTTGTCCTGCAGATTTCTTGCTTCGATCTTCCTCAACGATGACAGCAACTCCATGCATTTTCGCTCAAGACCTGCTGACAACCGGGCGTTGTCCTCCAGGAACTGCTCAGTCAGGGCAATTTTCATGTCTTGCCACCTTTATTAGAATCTGCTCCAAATACGCTCCGTCTGGGGTTGCGTCTTCACGTTCGGTGCCAGAAGCTATCGCCGCGAACGAAGTTGCAATGGAGGCAGCGGGGCGAAACATCCTCTAGATCCCGCAGAATAGGAACAGCCGTGCGTTCGCGGCGGCGGCTGAGGAGATTGTGGAATACACGCAGTATACTGCTTGGACCGTCTCAAGGTCCGGCGAGTCGGTATCCGAAATCCGCTGCTTTAGCGTCTCGTACGAGAGAATGTTGCCCGTGAATAGCCACACCTCGCGTTCGCAAAGCGGGTCCTCCACATACTCGCGCATCAGTGTCCACGCTTGCTCACCGATCGATCCATTCCGGCGCGACCAGCTCCCAGGGTGAACACGTACCCGCTTATTTACCTTCCATTGTGGCTTACCACGCTTGCTTTGCCAGGGCTCGTCCCATCTGCGGCCTCGATTCACGGCACTTCCTTGATATTGAGCAATCTCGCCCAAATTCTTGACGGCTTGGCCGCAGACTTCGTTGAGCGATGATGCTGATACCAGCGACCGCTTTTCCAGCTTGTGAGCCTTCGCATGGATTAAGATCACCCGCCGTCGACCTTGGGGCTCCTCCTGAAGCATAACGAAGTCCGCGATCTCTGTCCCCATGTCGTCACACACGAGGAGCGTCGTGTTCTGAAAGAGTCCCTTGAATCGATCGTCGAGATCAGGCAGGTCTTCGTGTGTCTGGTTGCGAGCCGCGAAGTCGATGAGCCCGAACACGCTATTTGGTTCCCAACCGGCTTGCCTCGGTAGTGTCCCGCTCGTTCCCTTCTCAGACTTTACCTGGTCAAAGCAGCTGAAGGCTCGGGCACAGCGAAGGAGGGGACGCTGGGAGTTCTCTGCGTCGGGACCAAACCGAATCCGTGGAGAATAGAAGGAACCGTGGGCGTACACGATGCCAGATCCGGCTGGAATCACTCGAAATGACTGTTCCTGATTCAGCCAAGCCACTAGATCGGGTGTGTCCGAATCAACTGGTCGGTATCTGCGCTCGAGGTCGGGAGAACGGAGAACGTAAGTGCCGTCCCGGGCATCCCATTCGATGGTCGCCGTGCAGCCTTTGCCGTTGGCTATGAGTTCAAAGGACCCTTCCTCTGTGATTTTGGCCGCAAAGTCCTGGACTTCGATCGGCGCTCGTTCCGTGTCTCCGCTTTCTGGGTCGGGTCGCAGGGTGCCTTGATCACGTGTAGCGACCGGATTGGTCACATAGAGTTCGCGGACCGCTGCCAAGTCGAGCAGTACGCTCCGTGGGGTTGGATTCGGCACGGTGTCCAACGGAGTGGCGAAACGATCGAGGGCGGAGGATACGGGCCTATCCCGGGCTCCAAGAAGCTGACAGACGCGGTCGAGCCACTCAAGGTAATCGGAATACGAAACGTACCTCGCCGCACCGTCGCGCACACGGCCGCGGGCAAAGCCCAGGTGTCGAAGGATCGCCGCTCCGTTCGGCTTTCCTTCGAGTGACGCATGGCCATAGGCGTGCCGCGTGACGAACGCGTGGTCGTCAAACGCCCCGGGCAGGTCAGAAATGGATCTGGCCGACAACGACTTCGATCTGAGTGACTGTCCCGAGACGCTGGAGTTCACCAAGTCGACTGAGAGAATGACACCTCCCTGATGGTCCGCCAGAAGCCGACGCAGACGCATGGGCTCCACACGCCGGCCAGCGCCAGGGAGGGCGGTCGGCAGATAGCCGAGGCTGTCGAACATGCAGACGAAACTCCGTACCCGGAGTACAACGGTGACAGCGAGCTTGGGCTCGAGAAAATACGTGTCCGTGAGCAACCGAGAGTTGGCAACTCGAACAGAGAACAGGACAAATCCGTCGCCGTCTGGGCGCATGATAGCCTGGCCAAGGATGCGGCCTGCTTCTTCTAGTTCGTCGATGACGAACTGGGCGGCCTCCTCCACAGGGAAGCGATTGCCTTTTCGGCGGTGGATGACCGCAGAACATGGAAGCTGGAGATCCGTTTCAGGATCCAGTGACTCGATACCTGCGGCGCTGCGAAATCGCCGATCGAGGTACATGACGCCAGGGAGAACTTCCCGGAGAACATTCACGAGTCGGCGCTCACCGCCGAGTGTCTCAAGGCCATGTTCGTGAACGAGCCGGTCGTACTTCCGGTAGCTGTGCCACATTCGTCCGAGTTCGCGGCTCGAGGCGTCGAGCACGTAGGCCAGCTGATTCGGCTTCCTGGTGATGTTCCGCGTCACGCGGCCAACCTGCTGGACGACGGACCGGACGGATCCGAACCCGTCGTAGATGCCGATCACCTGGAAACGCAGGTCGTCGACGCCTTCAAGAAGCTTGTACTGGTGAATCCACACCCGAGCGTCCGTCGTTTGCGGGTCGGGAACCCGACGAAACTCCGCATCGGACCCCCGGGATCCATTCGCTCGTGAACGGCGATGCACGAGACCCCGCGGGCTTCGACGGCGGCCTTGAGGTCGTATATGCTCTCGCGGGAATCGCAACGGATTATGATCCTCGAATTCGTCTCCGCAAAAGCGCCAATCCGTTCCTCGTACAGCCCGAAGAGCCGGTCAACGAAATGCCGTGGTTTCCGTTGTGTTTGAATCGTCTCGAACTCAATATCGCGGATCACGTTGTCAGTGACAGCCTCACCGAACGAGTAGAAGAACGAGTGGTTTGGATCAGCGTTGAATAGTCTGAAGTCATTGCGGAACGGTGTCGCGGTGAATACCACACGTGGACAGGAAAACTCCCGAACTGCTGCGGACCACGCTGGAGCCGGCTCGTAGTGCCCTTCATCAAACAGGTGGAGCGAGGCCTTCGACCGCAGACGTTCCAGAGGGGAGCGCCCGTCACGGTGCCACGTCTGAAGCTGTTGGACGGTGAGCATGATCACCGCGTCCTCCACATCCACCCCGTCGAGGTCCGCACCGTGGGGCTGCCGTAGTCTGACGACGCTCTTCGGTATGCGGGACGGGTCCATCCCGAGCTTCTCGAAGAGCCGTCCGCAGACCTCACGCGCCAGTTGATCCGTAACAGCGATCCGTGGGCTAACAATGACTACCGTCGAAAACTGTGGGACACAACGTGCAAGCGACCCGATAACTGCGGTCTTGCCGGACCCGGTGGGCATGCATACTACCATGGAGGGTCGGGAGGGTCCCGGGGCAATACCTGCGAACCACTCCGAGTAGGAGATCACGGAGTGCACAGCGCGACGTTGGCATGGCCACAGCTGAAGTTCTTCAAACAGCTCTGCCGGGGATCGTGGGTCGTTCGTCATGTTTCTCCCCGCGCTGAGAGGCAAAGCCTACGGTGGTGCCACCGGAGTGAGGTCGTCACTACCATGTCCTTGTGCCAGACTGCGCAACGTCCGGCGTCCTTACGTTCGCCTTGTTTCTTATGTGTGGGCGGCAGGGCGTGCTGCAAGTCTTCTGTCATTGCATTCAGCTATAGCGCATCTATGGCCAATGGGGACCAAGATAAGTTGACACGCGGAACTATGTTCAACCCGAACCACAGATGGAGCTGCTGGTCGGGAATGGCCTGCAACTGTTGGGCAAGGCGGAGTTCACCCTCGTGGGCAGGCATCTCCGTATAGACATGGGCCATCCTTATCGCCCTCCCATCTCAACCTCCCAAGAGGTTGGCTAACGCCAGGATCACCTGCGGTTATGGAGCGCCACCGAATAACCGTCAAGTGCGTCCATTGGTTCGCATCCTCAATCCGCTGCCCACCTGTACTCGAAGGCTTCTGCATCAAGTGCAAGGGCACCATCCAGTCGCACCTTCATATCCGTCCCGCCGGGCATCAGCGGTAGCATGCTGAAGTAATTGCGAATGGCGAAGTTGATCCCCGCAAGGCATGTCTTTGCTTTAATCCAGTTCTGCGGACTGAATACCCTGTTCGCAGGCTGGGGCTCGTTCGCCGCAGCCTCCAGAGCCATGTTCAGGCTGGCGCCAGCTATCTTGACGATGTCGTCAACCATTCCGGCGGTCTTCGACCGCGCGAGGCATTCCTCCGGACTCGGCACGCGATCAGGCTGATTGTTGGCAATCGCAAAGCACATAGAGACGGCATAAAGATGGTGGTATGGCGCATAGGCGCGCATGACCAGAAGAGTCTCATTGAGACCGAGCGGATTCTCTTTCCCCCATGTCCGCATAACGGCGTGCATCCATTGATTCAGCGCGTTGATGTTCTCCGGCCTATACTCTCGCCTGAAAAGCTGCTCGAAGTACTTGTCAAATATCATAGTTTCGCTATACGCGACGTTTGGCCGCTGGGAGTGCCATGTGATCAGGTACTTACCCAGTTCGGCAAGGTCAACAACCTGCGCCTTGTCCTTGTCGGCAGGTGCCTGCTCGCCTCGCTTTGTGATGAAGTAGCCCCGCGGGTATCTCTGCTCAAATGCTCGCCTCAGGTTCAGCACCCGTTTGTCGTTACTGCGTAGGTCCCGGGGTTTCACCGCACTTTGAGAGTTTGTGTTGACGCTTATCTTGTCGGCTCTGTCTCGCTGTGGAATCTCGTAGAATCGAAACAGGACACTGGTGTCGTCCAATGTCTTGACACGCTCGCTGCAACTGAGGATGGTATTGAGCGATTGGCAACCGTTCACGACGCTCAATCCGTGCAGATGAAGACGGGAATCTTTCATTTCGAGACGATTGCAGATCGCTGTTATGCCGTTGTGAAAGAAGAAAAAATCACGATGTCTGTCGCTGTAGATGGTGTTACGGATACCTTTGTTGACAGCGTTGCTGAGTCCCAAGCTCTGACGCACATTCTTCTGGAAGAGAGTGCCATCTTTGATGCCCGGAAACCTGATGCACTCGGAAAGCGGAACCACTGCAACAACCACCTGCGTCCCGGCGACCTTCATGGGCAAGACGCTGCACTTGCTTAGGTCCAGCACATGCGAGAGGGACGGGTTCTCCCGCTCAAGGGCCATGTCATACCTGCGACGAATCTCGTCTTCGTCAATCAGCCGGATAGTGGCAGGAAAGTCATCTCTTGCGGATATCTCTGCCAGTTGCTCCTGGAAGGTCGCAAGGTCCTGCTTGGCTCCGTGGGTTAGGACACCGGTTGTGAGCAACTCGAAGCTTACCTCGTACTCGTCTTCCAAAGCACGGGCGATCTCAGCAAGCTTGCGTTTGAGCTTCTGGTTCCCGACCTCTTGTAGTCTGACGAGGTCTCTCATCTGAATCCATGCCGATAGCACCTCGCGTAGCGGTTCGGCATCGACCGAGTCCATCGCCAGAAACTTGCCTTGGAGGATGAATACAGTGGACTTGTCGTCATCAACGAAGACGGCATCGATCTGCTTATCGTCGGGACCATCGGTGATGTCGTCCCTGGTCTGGATCTGATCACGCAGGTGAACGTTTCTCAGGTACCATGCGACGAAACGCTGCCCATCGTTAGGGAAGTTCTGTTGGTAGTATTCTTGGCCGATATCCTCCACAATTCGGTCGTACATCGTCTAATTCCTTTCATGCAAACTATTAATTAGACGTCGAATCATTGCATCTAGCATTAGATGCTTGCGTCTATTATTGGACAGAAGCATCTATAGCCAGATCCTACAAAGGCATATATCAATAGATGTTTTGCCTCCAGCCTTCAGCATCTAGTATCAGATGCTTTTTTCTAGGCCAACTCCATCCGGCTAGTCCCCAAGCTAGCTGTACATATCCATGTAGGCGTTTACCGTCTCGCGGGCGGCCTGCTGATCGATGCGATCGAACAGTCGTCGCGCCAGCACCCGCGAGATCTCTGCCGCCTGCACTGGCACCACGGTCACCGCATCGCGGGCCACAACGCTGCGGATGCCACGCTCGGCTTGCTCCGCCATGCCGAGGGCCGTGTCCTCGGCCACGTCCTCGCCCCGCACCGTGGAGATGAGCTCGACCAGGCGGCCGGTTTGGCGGGCGAAGGCATCAGTCTGACTGGCGAGCGTGAGCACGACGGCAATCCCGGCGTGGGTGCGGGCGTACCCATGCAAGGCGAGTAGGAAGGCCGCCAGTTGCTCGCTGCCATGCGGGCGCGCCGCCTCCAGGCGAGCGGCATACTGGGCCAGCTCATCCAACATAATGACAACTTTGCGACCCTCCAGGATGTGCTCGAAGAAGCGTCTGTCGGGGGCTGCCGGCGATGTCGCAGCGGTTTCCACCTGACGGTAGAGGGACTCGCCGCCAATTTGATAGGCCAGCTCGCCCCAGATGGTGTAGGGGGCCAGGTCGCTTCCCTGCGGCTTGTGGACCGGGATCTCATCGCCCGCGATGCCGACCACCGTGACCTCACCCGGCGCATGAAGCAGGTGCGGATCGATGATGCCCTGCGTCACCGCCGCCAGCTCGCGGCCGCGGAAGCCCAGGTGGGTCAGAGCGATCAAGGTATGTGTCTTGCCGCCACCAAATGCCGTCTCCAGGCGGTGCAGAACTGGAGCACTGTGCTCGCCGGCCAGACGGCTGAACACATCGGTGAGGACCATGCGCAGGCCCTCTGTGGCATACGTCGCGTCGCGGAAGAACTGCTCAGCATCGGTGTAGAGTGCATGCGTGACGGCCGGCTTGCCGCGATAGTGATCCACCACCTGGCTCAAGCTGGCGGTGAAGATCTCTGGATTGAAGGAGCCTTGCAAGATATCCTGGCGGGGTTGGCAGGTATGCTGAATGGGCAACATAGCGCGGTTCCTCTAGGTCAAGCCGGTCATAATATGACCATTACGACCAAGATGACTGCGCTATTCTATCAACTGAAGATTAAAATTGATATGAAAATATAACTATGTGCCACTGGTGGATGGTCAACGTACCACGAGATGGCGGATGGGGGGGAACTCGCCACGTGACAGATGTGGTATGATCCTGTTGTTGGAATTACTATAGGCAATAAGAGTGTAGGGCGCTCGTTGCATGCCCCATGGGAGTCCAGGAATGGCACCCGAGGGTTCCCTCACAGTTCAGCCTGATGGCTCACTCGCGGTGCATAAGCATCCGGGAGAAGACACGGCCGCCTTAGACGCGACTTTGTCCACCTTTGCGGAACCGGCCAGCGCGACGGAGACCCAAAGCCTCTACCAGCTCACCGCGGCCTCGACCTGGCGAGCCAGGCGCCAGGGCCTCTCCCTTGCCGACATCTTGCAGACTCTTGAGACACACAGCCAGACCGAGATCCCCGCCAACGTTCGCGCCGACATCGAGCGCTGGAGCAAGCAGATCGACCGCTTGACGCTCGAGGCCGATCAGGGCCGACTGTTGCTGCGGAGCGATAATCCTCTGGTTATCACCGCCGTCCGAAGCCATCGCACTCTCGGCGCATTCGTTGCTGACCAAATCGATGCGACGACCTTGGAGTTACGGGCGCATACCTACCCAGAGGTCGTTCAGCTCTTTGATGCCTGCCAATATCCGTTCCTGGACCGGGTGCAGGAGGGGTGGAACACACTCGACCCGCCAGCTGCCACCTCCCCGCGCCGTAGCAGGCGATCGGCCCAGACATCGACGCGTCGGACACGGGCAGGGCGCCGCCGCGGTGGATCGCATCGAGGGACGGTGCCTCATCTGGGAGGCGAGCTAGCCACGAGGCCTCAGGCGGGGGCACAGCCCATCCCACTCGCTGAGCTGCTCCGCAGCCAGCGCTCTCATCGATGTCAGGCGACCACCAGGGCTGGACGGCAATGTAAAAATCGGGCACAATCCTCCTCCCCATTCTGCCGGGTCCATGCCGATTGGGCCCCAGGCTCAGCGCCCCTCGACACCCTCACGCATCAGCCCGACCTCGCCGGCTATGTCCTCGATCTCATGCTCCAGGCAGGCTTGATAACGCTGGACCAGCTGGCGATGGTTCGCACGGGGATCTTGTTGGGTACTGGCCTGGGCACCTGGTTGCTGTATGCGCTCCTCATGGGGGTCGGCGTTGGGTGGTTCCACCTGCCACTCGCTTCCTGGTACACTGCAGGCATCGCCTTCCTGCTCACGTGCTGGCTCCTGGGGAAATGCCTTGGGCGGATCGGTCTCTGGATGAGTCTACACCTGCTTTTTTTCCTAGTGACGTCGCTCCTGGTCGACTTTTTCCACAAGGAAGGCTTGATCCTCAATACGTGCTTTTTCCTGATGCCGGTAGTATTGCCAATTGCGCTTCTGCTCGGGTTTGAGCTCTCGCTCTGGTGGGGCTTCCTGCTGTTTCCGAGCGGTTTTGCGATCGGCAAGCTGTTGTATACTTTCCTCGAAGAAAGGTCCGCATAGTTCTGGGTATAGTAGGATTGAGCTATCGAGGAGATCTCATAGATCGTTTTAGGCCTCATCTCTCACATCGACGCCTGGCTGGCAGCGATATGGCGCGCGGCGTGGCCAGGCTATAGGATACCATGAACGATAAGTTGACCACTATTCTCGCTGAACTGCGGCGGCGGTTCGAGGTTCTCTATAGTACTCGGCTAGTAGAGATGCTGCTGTTTGGGTCGCAGGCTCGTGGCGATGCTGAACCAGGCTCGGATATTGATGTCCTGGTGGTGCTGAGGGGCGAGGTGTCACCGTGCGAGGAGATCGCCAGGACCATCGAGGACGTCGCTGACGTCTCGCTTCACCACAATGAAGTGGTGTGCTGTGTGTTCGTTTCGGCAGAGCAATTTGAGCGCGAACGCAGCCCTCTATTGCTCAATATTCGCCGCGAAGGTGTGCCGATATGATGCCAGAGCAAGCGGACTTGCTTCGTTAGGCACATGACAGCCTGGCTGCGGCAAAGATTCTGGACGCCCAGGGGTATCACGGTTTTACAGCCTCTCCCGCCTCCTGACCAGGGGCATAGCAGATGAATATCCCCAGGTGCCGCCTCGGCATCAGTCCAGGCCTCCCCAAAGACACAGACAGTGCTGAGTCAGAAGCAGGCAAAGACTCGGTCCACAGTCCTCAGCACTCATCGCTCAGCACTTTTCTTGATGACATTCACGTCGTCCGGGTTGATGAGGTCGGGGACGGTCCAGCCGTCTAGATCGTACTCCTGCAAGCACTGCTCGGCCAATCCCTTACAGGCATCTGCTGAGCCATTAGCCATTGCCGTGAACAGCATCTCCATGCGGATGTTCTCGTGGTTGCCAGCATAATTGCGCTCATATAGCTCGTGACGCCCGCCAAATTCAGTGCCGATGGCATCCCACAGGAGCTTCAGGAGCTTGATGCGCTGCTCTGCGTCATAACCATTGGAGCCGCGGAGGTACTTATCCAAATAGGGGCGCAGCTCGGGAACCTGAAAATCCGCGGCATTTGAGTTGATATAGATGAGGCCACTTGCCACAGTTTCTTCGATGAGCTGCTTAATTCTGGGGTAGGCCGTGGGGGCAAGCACCCGGTATGCTGAGCCATAGTCAACATTGGGCAACACCGTGCCGTCGGGGCCAGGATTGGGGTTCGCGGCCATGGCCGTGGTGAGGCCCCAGAACATATTGCGCCAGGCCAATACCTCGCCAACCGCCGCTTGCACACCACGGAACTGACTGGATCCAGTGCACTCGACGGCCTTCATGAGCAATCCGGCAATGAAGTCGAGCTTGACCGCCAGGCGAGTGGCGCCGTGGAAGGTGAAGCGATTGGCGAATCCCGACGCCGGGAAGAAGTTGGCGACTTTTTCCAGGTCGCGGTAGATGAGGACATTCTCCCAGGGAATCAGGACGTTATCGAGGACCAAGATGGCATCGTTTTCGTCCAAGCGGCTGGAGAGGGGGTAATCGAACGGACTGCCCATCACGGCGGCAGTCATCTCATAGGAGGGCCGACAGATCAGCTTCAGCCCTGGAGTGCCCATGGGTAGGACGAAGACCACGGCAAACTCCTCGTGTTGCAGGGGCAACGTGCTGTACTGGCCGATGAAGTTATAGTGGGTCAACGCCGAACCGGTGGCCACCACTTTCGCTCCACTCACGATTGGGCCTGCGTCGGTTTCCCTGTCGACGTGCACAAACACGTCTTTGACTTCGTGCGGCGGCTGGTTGCGATCGACCGGCGGGTTGATGAGCGCATGGTTCAGGAACAAGACTTTCTCCTGGGCTTGCTGGTATAGGCGGCGGGCATTGGCCTCATAGGGGGCATAATAATCGCTGTGGGAGCCCAGAGTGCCCAGGAATGCGGCTTTGTAGTCCGGACTGCGGCCCATCCAGCCATAGCCGATGCGGGCCCAGGCGGCGATGGCATCACGTGCCTCGAGCAATTCCTGGGCGCTGCGGCTGGCCCGGAAGAACTTGTGGGTGCGTCCACCCGAGCCGGTGTCGGTCTCGGTGGTCAAGACCGCTTCCTGGGCGGGGTCATGCAAGGCGTCGTACAGACGAGCTACCATGCGGGCGGCATTGCGAAAGGCCGGATGCATGGTCACGTCTTTGACGCGCTCGCCATACAGCCAGATCTCACGCCCATCCCGCAAGCCCTCCAGATACTCAGCGCCGGTCATCGGTCGCTTGGTCACTTGTGCCCGCATCTCGCTCATGCGTGTCCCTCCCAGGCTATCGAGGTATCGGAGGCTAGCTGAGGAATATGCCCGTTCTGCGATACCTATTTGTCTCGGTCAGCTGAATGGTTAGATCGCTCACAGGCTTGGCCTGACACGAGAGAAAAAACCCTTCCCGTCTCTCTTCCTCAGATAAGACGCCTGCTGAGTATCGGCCGTAGTCGAGGTGGCCAGAGATGAGACGCATCTTGCAGACGCCGCATCCACCTCCCGTGCAGCCGAAAAACACCCGTGCACCCGAATGCAGAATGGCACTGAGCACAGTCTCCCCCGGCGAGCAGGGTAGCACCTCTCCCATCGGCAGCAACGTGATTGTATAAGTCTCGCTCATGGCAGTGATTTGCGGCCGACCGCTGCCCTTGGGTCTGAGTCACAGCAGCACTCGGCCTGCTCTCTGCGGCGGTCTAGGTATACACACTCAAGAAGGTCCCGTTGAGCTCCTGGGCGTAGTAAAAAACCGCCTGGGCGATCTGATCTTGCGTCCAGGTGACCGGGCGAGAATCCGGATCCATTTGATAGGCGCTATAACCCCCAAAGGTCTCCAGGCGGTTGCCCGACGGATCGAAGAAGTAGATGGTGGTGCCGCGCGTGATACCGTGACGGCCGGGGCCATAGTCGATGCGCACCTTATGCATGGCCAGAATATCCGCGGCGCGAAACAACGCATCGGTCGAATCCACCACGAAGGCCGCATGATGGAACCCTCCGGCCCGGCCTGGAACTATTGCCAGATCGTGTGGCGCCGGCCGCTGCCAAAGCCAGGCCGCGAGCGGAGTACCGTCCGGGCTGACGAGTACTTCGCTGGTCCGGAACTCCAGGACCTCCTGAAAAAATTGGATCGCCGTGTGTGGCTCCGGCGCGGTCACCAGCGTGTGATCCAGACGCGGCACGCCAATGCCCTTGAGGCTTTCAGGCCATGGCGCCGGGTTCACTGTGGGAAGGAGGTTCCCCGTGTACTCCATCTCATGGTACAGTTCAACGGTGTGCCCAGACGGCGCCATAAAACGCAACGCACGGCCGCGGCGGTAGTCTTCGGGAATAACCTCGTATTTGACGCCAAAGTCTTGCAACCGCTTCTCATAGTAGTCGAGGTCTTCTGGGTCGACCGTACGGAACGCCATGCGCACCATGCCCGCCCGATCGGCCTCGGTCAAGCAGACAGAATAAGCATGGCGCTCGTCCCA
>Ga0137403_10000299_pt1 | contig 63260 bp, 50 predicted proteins | sample CZOMad2_1_16fung_FD_122057 | JGI IMG/M metagenome (GOLD analysis project Ga0137403, IMG submission 122057) | Vadose zone soil fungal communities from Angelo Coast Range Reserve, California, USA - CZOMad2_1_16fungal (Hybrid Assembly) | ecosystem: Environmental > Terrestrial > Soil > Vadose zone...
CAAGCGGAAGCACTTCTCAAGCAAGCCAGGTCGACGGTGCCCTCCTTGCGTGTGGCCCTTGAAGCCCAGCTGAACCGGCTCGACGTCCTCATGGGTGCTCAGCCGGGAACGTACGCCGAAGAGCTTTCCAAGCCGGGCGCAATTCCCGGAATTCCCGCAATCACTGGTGCCGACCAACCCCTGGATGTGCTGCGTCGCCGACCTGACATCATTGCAGCCGAGCGCCGGCTTGCCGCGTCGAACGAGCGAATCGGTGTTGCGATTTCGGACTACTACCCGAAGGTTTCGCTATCCGGTGCGCTTGGTTTCGACAGCACGAGCGGGGGCACTCTTTTTAACGGGAAAGCGTTTCAGCCCATCGGGACGGGAGCGTTGCGGTGGCGACTTTTCGATTTTGGAAAGGTTGCAGCTGAGGTCGCGCAGTCGCGCGGCGCCTATGCCGAAGCGCTTGCAGGGTATCGGCAAGCCGCGTTGAGAGCCACCGAAGATGTAGAAAACGCCTTGATGGAGCTTGCGCAAACGCAGGTGCGCCTCGAGGAGCTGCAGGGTGAAGTTACCTCTCTCACGCGGGCTCGCGATCTTTCGGAACGGGCCTACAAGGCCGGTGCAATTCCGCTGACCGACGTCCTTAATGCGGATAGCCAACTTCTCGTTGCACGGAATGATGTGGAGAGCACCCGAGCGGATGCGGCCCGCGCCGCCGTGCGTACGTTCCGGGCGCTTGGCGGCGGGTGGGACGTACGCAGCAACCCGTCCATTGCCGCGGTGAAGTGAGAGACCTGGAATGGAGGAAGTAAAGCGCAGGAAGGTGGACGGGCCGCCGGCAGATTCGTAGGAAGGCGCAGTTCGTCCAAATTGAAAGAGGAAAAAAACAATGAGCACGGAAAATTCACTGATTGACGCGGCGCTTCGTGGATGGAAGTCGAACGTGGAGCGTGCGGACAAACTTTTCGGCGCTTTGTCGCCGGAACAGCTGGAGCAGCAAGTGGCACCCGGGAAAAACCGCCTGATTTATCTCTGGGGACATCTTGCAGCCGTGAACGACGGGCTCCTGCCGCTGCTTGGCATCGGCGAACGACTCCATCCCGAACTGGACGCGATGTTCATCGCAAAGCCGGACAAATCCGTCGAACTGACGGCCACGGCGAAATCCGTCAGAGCGGCGTGGGACGAGATCAACCAAAAGCTCTGGGAGGGTTATTCGAAGTTCTCGGCTGAGGACTGGGCGGGGCGGCATACCGCAGTATCGGAAGAGGATTTCGAGCGGGAGCCGCATCGGAATCGGTTCACAGTTCTGCTCGGAAGAACCGCGCACCTTGCCTATCACTTGGGGCAGGCGACCTTGGCGCGTCCAAAGGCATAATCAGCCGCTTCAAATACCCGGACGGTTTCCAGCAAGCGTGGCCGAACCAGTCCACCTCGCAATATTCGGTCAGTTCTCCAGGGGATGCGCAATGACTCCGAAGGAATTTCAGAAATCAAATTTGGCTGTCGAGCTGAAAAAAGGAAGCAGACGGCTCGAAGACGCGTTTCACGGTTTGAGCGACGAGCAGTGCGAGAGGGCTGGGGCCACACGGTCGGGTTCGGTAGTGGATCTGCTTTCCGGGATCGTGGCAAAAGAGTTTTTGATGCTGATGGAGGTTTCCGGCCGGCTGCCAAGCTCGCCGATGAATCTCTTGGCGAATGTGGACGGCCGAACGCCGACTGCTTCCGGAGCGGAGAAGGGTGCTGCGAATGGACCCGTCGAAAATCTTCTGGCTGAATTCGGGGTGCTGCGTTCGGCGATCGTTCGTCGCATTGAGGATGTCAAACCACAAGGTGCGGAATTCGATGCGAAACATTCCTATGTCGCTGATGTCTGCGTGACATGGTTGAACGAGCAAATCGACGAGGTTGAGCGTTGGCGCGGCGCCCAGATCGTCGGATTCAGCGCCGAGCGTTTACGAGCGGACGCGCGCGAAGCGGAGCTTAATCAGGCCATTGTGGATTTGACTCGAGAGGACTTCCTGGCCGGGAATTTCGATTTGAAGTCCATTTTCTCACTGCTGTTTGACCGTTTCTACAGTGAAGATCTGGTGCTCTGGCGCGGTACAGAGGAGACGAGCGGAAGAAGCGCCGCGTTCCAGCGCATGGGGGAAGTGCTCGAACCCTTCAACACGCTGTTCGAGATGGGATTGGCTTCTATCGAGTCTTTTCACGCGACCGCGAGGGTACAGGACGCCGAGGGGAATTTCATCACCGAGTGGGAAGCAGTTCTCGCAGGGTCACATGCGACGCGGACGCCCGTTCGTTGGCGCACAGTTCGGGCATGGAAGAGTCGCAAGGTCATCGCAGAACGTATCGAGGATCTAGCATCGCCGAAGCCATGAGTCACTCGACGATGCATACGTCGGTGCTCGCGCGGGAGGTCCGCGCGTTCGCAGAAGTTCATTATCCTTAGCCCGGTGGGTATTGACCATCCGAGCATCGGGCAAGTCTCTCTGATATTCCATTGACGAGCGATTGCAGAAGCGTTGCTACGTCTGGATATTGGGCAATCGCAGCACTTTGACCGGCCCATGAGGCTAGGAGTTCGCTCCGTCCGGCCTGCTGCGCTCCAGGCAAACGGTCCAAGGGCAGGGATGCGTACAATAAGCGCAGATTACACTGAATGTGCGTCGGATAATGCGTAGAATGAGCGTAGATTATGGCCCACCTATATCGGAATAAAGATTGGCCTCGTTTCCGATGGGACGCGGGGCGCCTGGCTTCACCGAGGATTGCTTGGACGTGCTTTCGGACGTGTGCAATTCAACGAAACGTAGCTCGCTGGCTACCAAACGTGAGTAGCGCTGATCCGCGGCGGCCCTGATCGACCGTCAATGACCTGAGTCTCCAGGACCAGTTCCATGTTTTTGTTCTTCCAGTTGCCGGGGACCTGGCTGAGAATCTCTTCCATGCGATGCGCATCCACTAAGAACTCGCCCGCCGCCACAGTGCCGCCGCGTCCGATTCCAGCGGCTACGACCACGTACTGATCCGTGTTCGGGTCAACGAAGCGCGCCACGATCGCATAATCCTTGTACGTCCCGGTCTCCTGCTGAACACTTCGATAAAGCACCCAGTCGCGCTTTCCGGGATTGTTGCGATCCTCGATCCAGAATTCATTCATGTCGTGATCGTTCCCGAAATGGTAGCGGAGCTGAGACGTAAGCCGCAGCGTCCAGCCGTTGTCGAAGGCGCCGATGAAAACGGTCGGGCCGCGCCGCAAATCGGTCAGGCTCGTGCTGATTTCCCCTTGCACGCGGTAAGTCTTGCCGAACGTTCGCAGCAGGCCCGCGATGTTCACCAAGGGGCTCACGTCGTCGATGATGATCGTGACCATGCGGTCGTTCAACGTAATTTCCCGCTGCGGATCCTGCGCATCGCGCAGCCGGATGGTGGAGTATTGGCTCTGGTCGGCTAGGCAAAACAGCACCGGCTCGGACGATTTCACGAATGGCTCCCAGAACTGGTTCAGGACCGGTGTCCGCGAAAAATACCAGGCTCCGCTCGCCAATACGATGCATGCAACCAGCACGGCCGCCGCCATGCGCAGCCTGCGGCTGGATGCTGCGGTATCAGGAGCAGCCAGCGGCTCCGCCGCTTCCGTCGGCGTAATGACGGCCGCCGGAACCGCAGCGCCAGATTCAGCGGCGTTTACTTCGTCTGCCAAGCCGTGCGGGCGCCCGGGCCAAGAAAACTGAGGAGCATAGGAACCGGCAGGCAGGAACAGCCGAATTTCCTGCGCGTGTTTGGGATCCTGGTAGTAAACTTCAATGCGTTTGCGAATTTCCGCCGCTGTGACGCGCACGATTGGGTCAGTATTGGTGTCGTAGTCTGGCGATCGCCCAAAAATCTCTACACCCAGGACGCGCTCTTTGAGCTGATCGGTCTGGCCGGCCAGGCTTCGAGTCACAACATACTTAAGAAAGCTTGGATAGCGTTTGCTGGAATGGAACAGGGATGTAGCCAACAGCATTTCCAGTTGCTGTTGAACGGCGGCCTTTTCGGTTTCGCTGGAGGGTATCCAGCTTTCGGCTGTCGGTTCTGCGAGCAAAGCTTCCCCGGTGCATCGGCGAAAGATGGGCTTTGGCTACACCAGGAGAAAACCCACCAAGACGACTAACCCCGACTAAATAGAGCGGTTGAGCTGCATCCTACAAGGCTTTCTTGCGGGCCGCAACGTAAAAAGGCTCGGAAGGCTGCTCTTAACGGTGCCTTGGAATCGGCCGCAAGTGATTGAAAAAGAGCCGCTAACACGCTCTTATCACTCTTATCCTCCTTTCCTTATCCGGCAAACCCTTGCCAGACCCTATCCATCTTTTCTATACCACTCCACAGTTTCTTGAATGGGGTTCGCTGTCGGACGGCATATCCAAATCAAGGAAGCTGTTTGACCTGCGAATGTAGAAGACTCGGGGTCCTGCAAGTGGGTTGTCAGGCCCTGGCTCCGGCCAGGCCATGCACGGGGAGGATGTCCAAATGTCAGCTTCGACACGAATCGCGAAACTCTGCGTATTGCTATGCGTCCTGATCGTCTCGATCTTCGGCGCCGCTTCCGCCTTTGGCCAAGGCCAGACCATTATGGCTTCTCTGAACGGATCGGTTTTCGATCCGTCGGGCCAGCCCGTCAGCGGGGCGAAATTGACCCTGACGGACGCGACCCGTGGCCTCACCCGTTCTTACACAACGGACGAGGCCGGACTTTACTCCTTCACGCTGTTGCCGCCCTCCACCTACAAGCTTGAGGTCGAGGCGCCGAGTTTCAAGCGCTATGTGCAAGAGGGAATCACTCTGGCTGCCGGCCAAGTCGCCGACCAGAAGGTGTCCCTGACCCTCGGCCCGGTTACCGAGGTCATCGAAGTCGATTCGCAGGCTCCGCTCCTCAATTCGGAGAACGCCAACATCGCTTCGGATATTTCAGCCAGGCAAGTCGCCGAACTTCCGCTCAACCTGCGCAACGTCATCGGCCTCGCGGTGCTCAACTCTTCCGTCAGCAACGCCGCCGAGTTGCAGATCGTCGGTGCGCCGGGAATCTCCGGCACAGCGGATCAGGATGTCTCGTTCCTCAACTTTGGCGGCACATTCTTCAACACCGCCGCCTACCTCCTAGACGGAACGTGGGATACGCGGCTTGATTGGGGCGGAGTAATCTACGTGCCAGCGGTTGACGACGTCGACCAGTTCAAGATTCAAACCAACGCGTTCACGGCGCAATACGGCTTCAGCAGCGGCAACGTCGTCAACGTAGTCACCAAGTCCGGCTCCAATCAATTCCACGGCGACGCCTACGAGTTCTACCGCAACAGCGGCGTCGAGGCGAAATACTTTTTCAACGGCAACGCGCAGCCCCAATTCACTCGCAACCAGTTCGGCGTGACGGCCGGAGGCCCAATTCGCAGGGACAAAACGTTCTTCTTCGCCTACTACGAGGGCTTGCGCTCCGCTACACCTGCAACCTTCGTAGGCAATATGCCGACCGATCTCGAACGCGGCGGGAATTTCTCCGAATTGCTCGGCGGCCCGATCGGGACCGACGTCGAGGGCCGGCCCATTCTCGCAGGCGCCATTTACAGTCCGTTCAGCACGCGGCAAATCACGGGCGGTACGGTCGACCCGGTTACCGGTCGTGCGGTCACCGGCCTCAACCCGGGTGTGACGGGTTTTATCCGCGACCCTTTTGGCGGAAACATCATTCCTGGCAATCTCATGGACACCATTTCGAAGGCCGTGGCCAACGGCGGCTTCTGGCCTGAACCGACAGGCACCGGAGTGATCAATAACTTCACGTCCGCCGGTTCTGCCGCCGCCCGTTCGAACGAGTATTCCGTCCGCATCGACCACAACTTCTCGCAGAACGATCGCGTCAACGCGCGCTGGTCGCAGAAGTATCAGTCCAAAGTAAACTCGCCGACCTTCTATGGCGCCGGCGACGATGGCGGCCCGGGCGTAGTCGCGCCGAACAACCGCTACAGCTTGAACGCCGCGTACAACCACGTGTTCAGTCCGACGCTGGACATGAATGTCACCTTCGGTGTGAACCGCCACGTCGAGCAGTCCGTCACCCAGAGCTTCGGCTTCCAGGCTTCCAGCCTTGGCTTCCCGAACTTCGTCGACGGCATCGCCCCCTCTTTCCCGCAGTTCCAGCCGCAAAGCTATTCCGTGCTGGGCGCGCAAAACGGCCTCGACAATTACATCGTCCCTCAGACGATCTACACTTCTGGCGTCGACTTCACTAAAGTCCGGGGCAAGCACACCTTCGCCTTCGGCTTTTCCGACGTCCACGCATTTCTCGATGGCGGCCACTACGCCAACACTACCCTGCAATTCCAGACCATCAGCACCGCCGGTCCGAATCCGCAGTCGGCCACCGGAGGCACCGGCGACGGCTTTGCTTCCTTCTTGCTGGGCGTCGGCAGCGGTAACGACCAGACCGGTTTCAATCAGTTCCCCGCAACCAGCAAGCACCTGCTCGGTTGGTATTTGCAGGACAGCTGGAAGACCACTCGCAAGTTGACCCTAACGCTTGGCTTTCGTTACGAACTCCAGACCGCTCCCACGGAACGGCAAAACGCCCAACAGTTCTTTGACTTCAAAGCGGTCAATCCGATCAGCGCCTCGATCGGCTTTAGCGTTCCGGGAATGCTGGTCTTCAACTCCGGTAACAACCGGAGTCTTTACGAGACACCGCACAACAACTTCGCTCCGCGCATCGCCGCGGCCTACCAGTTGCGAGACAAAATCGTTCTGCGCGGCGGGTATGGCGTGTTCTACGTTCCCAGCTATTATAATCAGGGGCCAAATATTGGCTATTCGCAGTCGACTCCTTGGGTCACCAGCCTCAATGGCGGCCTGAATCCGTCCACCACGTTGAGCGGAAACGCGTCTCTCGGCTTGCCGAGCGCATTCGCCAACGGTCAGGTTCCCGTCACGGGAGCCGCCCTCGGCGGTTTGACGGACGTCGGCTTCGGCCTCAACCCGGTGGTCGATCCGATTCGCCACTCTCCCTACGTCCAGCAGTGGATGGGCGGCGTGCAATATAGCCTGACAAACAACGATCTGATCGACTTGAGCTACGTCGGCAACCACGGTGTCCACGTCCTCGCTCAGTTCCTCGAATGGAACGAGTTCCCGGTGAGCGATTTGTCGATGGGCAACGCTCTGAACGCCCAAGTTCCGAATCCGTTTTTTGGTGCAATCACTTCGAGTGGCTGCGGTTTGGACCAGCCTACCGTTGTGCAGGCTCAACTGCTGCGTCCTTATCCGGAGTACTGCAGTGTGACAGAAGCAGAGCCGGCCGCCGCGGGTTCCACCTACAACGCATTGCAGGCGACCTACACGCACCGCTGGCACTCAGGACTCGAGGTCAACGCCTCCTACACCTTCTCCAAGTTCATTGACGACGCGCAGGGTTCCTCCGGCTGGGCTTTTCCGGGCAGCGGAAGCAACGTCCGCAATTCTTATGATCTGTCGCGGGAACGCTCCGTCGACGCCAGCGACCTCACCCACAGCCTCGTTGTTAACTACAATTACGAACTGCCGTTTGGCAGAGGCAAAATGTTCGGCAGAGACTGGAACCGGGGCGTCGACGCAGTACTCGGCGGCTGGCAATGGAGTGGAATCCTGACCGCGCATACCGGGCTGCCGATCTCCATCACTCCCGCTTCGAACAACGTCGTTGGCACCGCAAGCTACGGCTTTAACCAGCGTCCCAACATCGTGCCGGGCGTCAACCCGGTTCCCGACAATCAGTCCAATACCAATTGGATCAATCGGGCCGCGTTCTTGCAGCCCGATCCCTTCACCTTCGGCGACGCGCCCAGGTTCTTGTCTGACCTTCGCGCTCCTGGCTACGTGAATTGGGACATGGGCATCCAGAAATGGTGGCACATCACGGAGAGCAAGCGCTTCCAGTTCCGCTTCGAGATGTATAACGCTTTCAACCATCCCAACTTCTTCGTTCCAGACAGCAATCTGGGCGACAGTAACTTCGGAACCATCACCGGTGCTTACCCGGCGCGCAGCATTCAGTTTGCCGGGAAGTTCTACTGGTAGACCGAAGATTCCCCCAACACCCGGGAGCACCCAACTTCTGGCGGGCCTCAGGATTGTCCGAGACGTGCGAGCAATCCAGGCCTGCCAGAAGAATTGCTCGAACATACAGGAAGCCTCGTTTGGAAAACAAAGCTCGATCGCTGCGCCGCGGGACAACTCCATGAACAAGAAATATCTGCCCAAAGCGGCTCTCGGGCTTTCCGGTTGGCTCGCCATTTCGTTCGTCTGCCTGGCCCAGGCGCCTGGTCCTACGTTCGTTTCCGGCGGCAGCGAAGCTGTCGGCGCGACGGGAGCTTCCAGTCGTCCCCCGGCTTCTTCCAAGTCACTTCCCAACGGGATCGATGTTCGCAGCGGGCAAGTCGTGCTCCGCGTAACGGCGATTCGCGACGACGTTCTGCGCGTTCGCCTGGGCACCAAAGGCCAGCTCCCGGAAGACGCTTCGTGGGCCGTTTCGCAGGATGCCCGTGGACAATCCGCGGAAGTGATCAAAGAAATGGAAGGCAACACCTTTGGATTCAGAACCCGATCGCTGCGTGTCCGAATCGAGCAGGCAGGCCTGCATCTGACGATTTCCGACTTGGAAGGCAACGTACTCCAGGAAGATCCAGCCGGTTGGCCTACTGAATTTCACGGCGATACCTTTCGGGTCTACAAGAAAATGCCCGCAGACGAGCACTATTTCGGCCTCGGCGACAAAGTCGGCCCGCTCGACCGGCGCGGTCAGGCCTTTCGTCTCTGGAATACAGATTCGTTTCGCTTTCAGGAATATACCGATCCGATCTACAAGAGCATTCCGTTTTTCCTGACCATGCGTGGTGGCCGTTCCGTCGGCGTGTTGGTCGACAACACCTGGCCTTCCAGTTTCGATTTCGGCCGCGTCGAACAGGACGTCTATTCCTTCGGCGCACAGGGCGGACCGGTCGACTACTACGTCTTTTACGGCCCCGATCCCAAGCGCGTTCTGGGCACGTACGCGTGGCTCACTGGGCGAGCTCCCCTCCCTCCGCTCTGGGCCCTCGGCTTCCAGCAATCGCGCTATAGCTACGATAATGAAAATTGGGTGCGCGAAATCGCCGCGCGCCTCCGCTCGGACCAAATTCCCTCGGACGTCATCTATCTGGACATCGACTTTCAGAACAAGAATCGCCCATTCACCGTCAGCTCCGAGCGCTTTCCCCACTTCGATCAGCTCCTCGCGGATCTGAAGCGCCAGAATTTCAAGCTCGTTACCATCACCGACCTGCACATCGCCAGCGCCCCCAACGCTTCCTACGCCCCCTATGACTCAGGAATCGCCGGCGATCACTTCGTCAAGAATCCGGACGGTTCGACTTACGTTGGCCCAGTCTGGCCCGGCCCTTCCGTTTTTCCCGATTTCACGCGCCATCAGACCCGCGATTGGTGGGGCACTCTCTATAAAGACTTCGTCGCTAAAGGCGTTTCCGGTTTTTGGAACGACATGAATGAACCTTCCGTCTTCACTACTAGCCTCACCATGCCGGATACCGTGCAGCATCGCATCGATGAACCGGGATTCCAGCCGCGCACCGCGAACCATTTGGAGATTCACAACGTCTTCGGCATGGAAAATTCCCGCGCCACGTATGAGGGTTTGCTCAAGCTCAATCCCGATGTTCGTCCATTCGTCCTCACCCGCGCTTCCTTCGCGGGTGGACAGAAATACGCCGCCACCTGGACCGGCGATAACACCAGTTCATGGGATCACCTTCGCCTTACGATTCCCATGCTCTTAAATCTCGGCTTGAGCGGCTTCGGCGTCAGCGGCGCCGACGTCGGTGGCTTCATCGGAACGCCCGGTGCGGAATTGCTCACCCGCTGGACCGAGCTCGCTACGTTTCAACCTATTGACCGCAATCACACCAACAAAGGCTCGGGTAACAAGGAAGTCTGGGTGCACGGTCCCGAGCAGGAAGCCATCCGCCGCAGGTATATCGAGGAGCGTTACCGGCTGCTGCCGTATCTTTACACCGCCGTTGAAGAGCTCACCCGTACCGGCGTTCCGGTCAACCGGCCTCTATTCCTGGAGTTTCCGGACGCCACTCCCGACAAACATCCTCTCGATTTGGACTCCGGCAACGAATTCATGTTTGGCCGCGACATTCTTGTCGCTCCGCCGCTTTTCTTCGAGCAGCCCGATAGCTACGAACTGAAATTGCCTCCCGGCGTCTGGTACAACTATTGGACTGGCGAGCAAATCCTCAATCCGGTCGACGAACCGAGGAAGCCGATTGTCATCGAACCCAAACTCGACACCCTTCCAGTCTTCGTTCGCGAAGGCGCCATCATTCCTATGCAGCCTCTGACTCAAAGCACGGAAGAAACCCCCCGCGGGCCTCTCACGTTGCGCGTCTATCCCGGCAAAGAGTGCTATGGGTCTCTTTACGCGGATGACGGAAAGACCTTTGCGTACCAGCGAGGCGAGTTCCTGCGCCTCGATTTTTCCTGCAAGACTACTCCGGACGGTCTGCGCCTTCACGTGAGTGAGCGCCAGGGCAAATTCGTACCCTGGTGGCAGGAACTCCGAGTGGAAGTTTATGGTTGGGATGCGAACGCGGCTACGATGTCCCTGGACAGTGGTCCCGCCAAGCCGGCTACCGTAGACTCCGTCCGTCGCGTCCTTGTTTCACAATTTGCATTCGGCACTGCCGCCGCCAATTTGGAATTCCGCAAAGCCAAATAGCGCTTTGTCGGCGTGTACAATTGCCTTGTAGCATTCCGCCTCTTTGCCCGCGCTCCACTTCGCGTTGGAGAAATAAAGTGCTCTTGCAAATCTCGCGTAAGCTTGCAGTCGGTCTACTGTCCATCTCGACAGGCGGGAATTCTTTCGCGCAGCTGGCCAATTCTCCGTCGCAGGCCATCTTCTCCGTGGAGCCTCTTCAGGGCGTCGATTTCACGCTCCGCAATTCCCCCACCTCGCGAAAATATCTTATCGAGACCATGCCCGGCGGCGCAGCCCTTCTCGATTACAACAACGACGGCCTCCTCGACATTTTCCTCGTCAACGCCGGCCGCATTCAGGATCCGCTCACCGTTCCACCCAGCTTCTCTCGCCGCGATCCTCGCTATTGGAATCGCCTTTATCGCCAGAATAAAGATGGAACCTTCACCGACGTGACCGAGCAAGCCGGCCTCGCCGACGCCGGTGATACCAACTACGGAATGGGCGTCGCCATCGGCGATTACGATAACGACGGTTTCCCGGACCTCTACGTCACAAACTTCGGCAAGAACATCCTCTACCACAACAACGGCAACGGCACTTTTACCGATGTCACCGCGAAAGCCGGAGTCGCCGCGGGCGGTTGGTCTACCTCCGCTGGCTTCTTCGATTACGACAACGACGGCAAACTCGATCTTTTCGTGGCCCGCTATCTCGATTGGACCGTTTCGAATAGCAAGACATGCGGTCCAGCAACCCGTTCCACCTACTGCCCGCCCGGAGAGTTCCCCGCAGCTTCCAATATCCTGTATCACAATCGCGGCGACGGAACCTTCGAAGACGTTAGCGTTCCCTCCGGCATCGCCGCAAAGAAAGGCCACGGTCTGGGTGTCGCTTTCGCGGACTACGATGGCGACGGCTTCATCGACATCTTCGTCGCCAACGACGTCACCAATCAGTTCCTCTTCCACAACAATGGCAACGGTACCTTCACCGAATCCGCTCTCGATGTAGGCGCCGCTCTCACTAGCGATGGCAAGATGCTTTCCGGCATGGGCGTTGTCTTTCAGGACTACGACAATGACGGTCTTCCCGATCTGCTCGTCACCCAGCTTCCACATCAGCCCTACGTAGCCTTCCACAACGAAGGGAAGGGAATCTTCACCGCTCAGGAACTCGAAACCGGATTCGGCGCCCTCTCCGGCACTGTTTCCGGCTGGGGCGTTGGACTCGAGGACTTCGACAACGACGGCTGGAAAGACGCTTTCATCGTTCAGGGCCACGTCTTTGACAACGTCGAGATGTATGATTCTACTCTGCGGTATCGCGAGCCTCCTTTGCTTGCGCTCAATCACAATGGCCGTTTCGAAAGAGCGAACGCTGGCTCGCAGATTCCCGTTGCTGGCCGGGGCGCCGCATTCGGCGATTTACGCAATCGCGGCTCCGTCGATGTGATTGCCACGTCGCTCGGCGAGCATCCCCAGCTGTATTCGAATCGCGGCTGCAAGAATCACTGGCTCGGAATCACCCTGCGAGGCACGAAAAGCAATCGCGATGGTTTCGGTGCTCGCGTTCGCGTCAACGGCCAGGTCCGCTTCGCCACGGCCTCCGGCAGCTATCTTTCTTCCAGCGACAAGCGCTTGCACTTTGGTCTTGGCTCAGCCACCAAAGCAAATGTCGAAATCACTTGGCCTTCCGGAATTCATCAGCGAATGCAGGATGTCACCGCCGATCGCTTCATCACTGTCGAGGAATCTCCGCAATGACCCATTTCTTCCTGTCGCTCCTTTTCTTTGCACTTCCGCAATCTGCCGATCCGGCCGCCTTGCCTCCTGAAGCCGCAGTCCTCCTTCGCTCCGGTATCGAAGCTGAAAATCATCACGATGAAGACACCGCCATCGCCGCCTTTCGTAAGGCTTCGGACGCCGCTCCCAACTCCGCTGTGGTCTTTTTCCGTCTCGGTTCTGCATACATGAAGAAGCGGGACTATTTCTCCGCCGTCGCTCCGCTCAAGCGTGCTGCCGAACTTAGCCCGGAAGCGCCCGCCGTGCATCAAATGCTCGGCTTCGCGCTTCTCTCGCAGGGGTATTCGAACGACGCGATACCGCACCTCGAAAAGGCCCAAGAATACGGCGCTCTCGGCATTGCCCAACTGCAATCCGGGCACCCCGAAGAAGCCTTGGCGAATTTCCAGCTGGCGCTCGCCAAGTCTCCCGGCGATCCCGATCTTCTCTACTATCTGAGCAAAGCTTCAACCTCTCTGGCGTCGCAATCCGTAGACAAGCTGCTTGCAACCGCTCCCGATTCCGCACGCGCTCACCAGGTTCTCGCCCAGCATTATTTCTCGATCAAGTCCTATCCCGAAGCCCGCAAGGAATACGAAGCGGCCCTCGTCCAGCGGCCTGACCTCCCCGGTCTGCGCCTCGAACTCGGCCAGGTCTTCGCTGCTGCCTCGCGATGGTCCGAAGCCGAAGATCAGTTCCGCGCCGAAGTAAAACTCCAACCCGGCAGCGCCGAAGCCGCCTTCCGCCTCGGCGACAGTTCGCTCCAGCAGGGAAAAATGAATGAAGCGGCCACCGAACTGCAGCGTTCGAACGAATTGAGTCCCAATATGTCCGAGACGCTCTATGCTCTCGGTCGCGCACTCGCCGTCGGCGATCCCCAAGCGGCCGCAAAATCCTTCACCCGCGTCACTGAAATTGAAAAGGACTCACCTCTCGCCGCTCAAGCCTTCCTCGCCCTCGCAGGACTTCATCGCAAGCTGGGCAGTTCACCTCTTGCTGACCGAGACATGCAGGAATATCGCCGCATCACCGCAAAAACGCAGCCGCCCGAACATTCGAACGACTAACACAACTCCGCCTTTCTACGTCTTCGGTACTGAGCTGAATCCTCAAAGTTGAATCTGACGGTCTAGGCAACCGCCGGGATTTCAGGGTTTGAACACGGTTTGGGTGAATTAGCAACTGCAATGCCCGGACGGAAACTTCCGGCTCGCCCGTCACTCGGGAACCACCCACAGATTCCCGCCAAAGATCGTTCCGAGTTGCGCATCACGTTTGCGCGTAGCGCTCACAGCGCCATGCCGCCGGACACTTCGATTCTCTGTCCGTTCACCCAACGATTCTCGTCCGAGAGGAACGCAGCGATCATCGGTCCGATGTCGTCCGGCAGGCCCGCCCGGCCAAGCGCGGTCATCTCGGCAACGCGTTTGTTAATCTCAGGATTGTCACGGACCATACCGCCACTGAAATCCGTCTGGATGGCACCCGGAGCGACGACATTTGCCGTGATGCCCCGAGGTCCGAGTTCTTTGGCCAAGTAACGCGTCAGCACCTCCACCGCGCCTTTTGTCGCCCCATAAGCCGAGGTGCCCGGTAGCGCAAAGCGTGCCAGTCCCGACGAAATATTCACGATACGCCCGCCATCCTTAATCAGAGGAAGCAGCTTTTGCGTCAGGAAATACACGCCTTTGAAATGGACGTTCACGATCTCGTCGAATTGCGCTTCGGTGGTTTGGTCGAAGTTCGCATGGAGCGAACCACCGGCATTGTTCACCAGATAGTCGAACCGATCTCGTCCCCAACCATGCAGCATCTTACGGACCTCCTCCACGAATCCGTCAAACGCGTTAATGTGACCGGTGTCGAGCCGAAATCCCACCGCTTTCCTTTTCATCGCTTCGACTTCGCGGATGAGTGAGTCGGCCTCCTTCTGATTCGAGCGATAAGTAAAAATGACACTGACGCCCCGCCTTGCAAGATTCACCGCAGTGTTGCGTCCGAGCCCGCGGCTTCCACCAGTGATGATCGCGACTCTATCCTTCATAGTTCCAACCGTTTTGTTTGCCATAGGTGCTTCTTGTGTTTTGAACAATCCACATCGTTTAGCGGTGCGAGCGGGCCGCGTGGGTGGTCTGTTCAGGTTCGAAATAAGTCCCTCGTTCAAGGTCGGCAATAAGCCCCGGTTGCTTCGGTTGCCATCCCAGCTTCTCCTCAGTTAGCTTGCCGGACGCAGGGGAGTCCATACCAACGAAGTGTGCGAGCCAACTAAAGCGGTCGGCGGCCTGCTCGCGCGACTTGCTGACGACCGGCAGGTGCAGACGGCGGCCGATCACGCCAGCGATGTCCTTGAAGGGCACGCCCTCATCGCCAATGGCGTGGTAGGTCGCTCCTGCGGAACCCTTCTCGAGCGCGAGCCTGTAGAGACGAGCGGCATCGAGCCGGTGCACGGCGGGCCAGCGGTTAAGGCCATCACCTATGTATGCTGAATCTCCTTTCTCACGCGCGAGCTTGATGAGAGCTGGAACGAAGCCATGATCGCCGTCCCCATGGACGGATGGAGGAAGCCGCAGCACGGAGACGCGCGCGCCACGCGAGGCCAGCGCCGCGCCCTGTTCCGACTTGCGAGGAAAACTGGGCATCGGCGCATCTTGTTCCGTCGCCAGCGGGCCTTGCCGCTGCACCAGCAGGGTTCCGGAAGTGATGACCAACGGGCGCGTCGAACCCGCGAGCGCGTCTCCCAGTGTCTCGATAGCGCGCCTATCCTTCTCCGCGGCAGGCGCGTAGTTCGAGAAGTCGTGGATAAAGGCCGTGTGGATCACCCCGTCCGCAGCGGCCGCTCCGCTGCGCAAGCTCTCGAGATCTTCCAGCGAACCGCGGTGCACATCCGCTCCCGCGGCGGCAATGGACGCGGCGGCCGCATCCGAGCGAGCGAGGCCAAGCACCTGATGGCCCGCATCGATTAGCTCCCGAATAACAGCAGAACCGACAAAACCTGTAGCACCCGTTACGAATACACGCATCACTATTTCTCCTTTTCGTTACTTTATGACGATGGACCACTTGTTATTCCTGAGCCTGAGATTCGACGCTTAAAAAGACTCTCCAACCAATTCTTCACTCTTGTTCCAAAGGGCTTCCGCGTTGGTTGGGTCCACCGCGTAGGCTCGAACGCCTTCGCTGACCACGGAGAGGGCGACGTCGTCAGGAACGATCTTTCCAACGTGGCAGTTCTCGCAGTATCGAGCCCCGATTTCGGCCGCATCAGCAACTACGCCGGCCCACACCGAGGTTGCAGCACCTTGCGGAATCGTCTTCCACTGGAAGGGCCCTTTGCCCTCTGCGGCACGCTGCGCATTGATCCGATCGACCAGTTTTTGAATCTCGTCGGCGCCGATGTGGCGTCCAAGCTCGGTTTGTATGCCTCCGGGATGCACGGCAACAGCGCGCACGTCACGCCCGCGATGCCGCTTGTCGAAACCGACGGAAAAGAGGATGTTTGCGGTCTTCGACCGACCGTACGCGACCCATGGGTCGTAAGGTGTCCGCTCAAAGTTGGGATCCTGTAGATCAACGTTTGAGAAACGGTGACCCGCCGAGGACAGGTTGATCAAGCGACCTCCGGCGCGGATCAGCGATGCAATCCGGTTCACGAGAACGAAGTGGCCCAAGTGATTGGTGCCGAACTGCGTCTCGAAGTGGTCCGCGGTATTGGTAAACGGTGTGGCCATGACGCCCGCGTTGGCGATGACCACATCGAAGCGTTCACCCTTTTTGAGCAGTCCATCGGCGCAAGCTCGCACGCTCTTCAGACTGGCAAGATCCAGCGCAACGAGCTCGAACCTTCCACCATCGGCTGCAGCGTCCTTTCGCACTTGCGCGGTTGCCGCTTCGGCTTTCTTCAAATCCCGTGCCGCGCCGACAACATGTGCGCCATGCGCGGCGAGTGTGCGCGCCGTCTCTACACCCAGTCCAGCCGAAACGCCGGTAACAAAAATACGCTTGCCGCGCAAATCAATCCCGAACAAAACATCTTCTGTCGTTGAGGTTGCCCCGAATACGTCCACCATTGTCTTCCTCCTGGTATTGGCTCGTTCAGATTCCGCGCCTGCGAAGGCGTTATTGACGAGCCGCCGCCGTTCCGGTAAAACGGAGGCTGTCTCCGGATTCTTAGATAATCGGAGGCTGTCTCCGGTTACATGGATTTTTGCCATGCCTAAGAAACATTCCCAGTCCGCCGGGCGAAAGCCGCGCAGCGACGCGCGGCAGAATCGTGACCGCATTCTGGAAGTCGCCAAGGCGGCATTCACCCGGTCAGGTGCAGATGCCAGCTTGGACGACATTGCCAAACAGGCGGATGTGGGGCCGGGCACCTTATACCGCCATTTCTCGACGCGCGATGCCCTGATCGAGGCCGTTTATCGCACTGAGGTGCAAAAGCTGGCGGCAGCACAACGGGAACTATCCGCAAACCTGTCTCCGATCAAGGCGTTGCGGGCCTGGATGATGCTTTTCGTTGACTACATTGCGACAAAGCAGATCATCGCACCGGCGCTGAATAGCGTCGTGGGCGGTCCTTCGCGGCTGTACGATTCTTCCCGCGTTCAGGTTACGGGAGCGATCGAAGCACTCGTGAAGACCGCAGTGGAGAGCGGCGACATACGCAAGGACCTCGAGCCATTCGACCTGCTTCGCGCGCTGATTGGCGTCTCGAACGTGGCCACCGGCCCCGACTGGCAGCAAAGCGCGAGGAGACTAGTCGATATCCTAATCACCGGTTCGCGACCAATGAAGTAGAGCCGGCGACCCAACTCCCGGATTGCCGGCAAACCGGAAGCTATCTGGCCTCCAGATAGGATTGGTCCTCTGAAGTCCGCACATGGGAAGTGATCGCGTTTGCTCCCGGTCAACGAGCCACTCGGAGGTCGTGCGAGTCTCTAATGCCAGGACCGCCGGCGGAACGATAAACACCTCGGAGTCGAAAAATGTCTGTCAGTTGTGCTGGGCACTTGCTGTAAACTGCAAATAAGGGCGAACACAACGTCGCAATTGGAGGAAAGTTCGGAAGTGCTCTGCCCGGCCTTGCCGCCATATTGAATTAGTTCCTCTGTCTTACTGTGATCCCGGTCGTACGCTCTCAGCTTGAAGTCGGACTCAAGGACAGCCTCCGCGCGATCGGCTGGCCCATATAGCCACTCCCGATAAAATTCGAGCCTATCGTTTTCCTGCGTAATTGGTTTCATGATGAATCGCCCTTGGGCTCAGTCGTAATTTCGATCCAACTTCCACAAGGGTAGAAGTACGCGTTGTGCCGTTTGGCGAGGCGGGCCGAATGTTCATGCAAGACGTTGGAAGCAAGGAGAATAGGAGGCCTAGCTCGTTATTCGGACGAGACTTCGGAAGGCAAGTTGCGGCAGCTTTATTCTAAAGATGGTGTACACGAAGGCTTAGTGCACCTTCCTCGAGACGCGAGCGACCAACTCGTCCAATCTCGAAAGCAAAAGCTTCAGGATGGGAGATTCATTCGACTTTTTATAGCCCAGGACCAGATCGATCGTCGGCGCGTCTCCCTTGAGAGGACGACTCGTTACAGACGAAGGGAGGAAGTTCTGTGCGTAAGCAGGTAACAGCCCTGCGCCGCGCGTCGACGCTATTAAGGAAATTCCCATGGCGAGATGGTCTGCCTCGTGAGCTGGCGTGATATTGATTCCGCACCGCTTTAGGTAATTGTCGATGACCGCACGCAGTACAGGAGCAGTATCCGACACCGTTATAAATGCCTCGCCCACTAGGTCCCTCGGACTGATAGCCTTAAGCGCAGCGAGCCGGTGGTCACTAGGCAAAATCACCATCAAGGGCTCCTTTACGAGAACGCGGTACGCCAACTCGGGCACCCCTTTTTCCCGCCGAAGAAAAGCTGCATCGACGGTTCCCTTCAAAAGGGCATTCGCGAGCCGCGGCGAATATTGACTCGATATCATCACGTCGATGTTCGGCAGTTCGTCGCGCAAGATCCGTAAGGCTTCGGGCATCCACGTCCATTCGTGTCCGGTCAGAAAGCCCATGGCGAAGCATGGCTTGGCGGGATGTGCGACCCGGCGTGCAGCTTCGGCTGCCGCTTCAACTTGCGCTAGTACCTCGCGGGCGCGATCGAGGAAGGCTCGGCCCGCCGGTGTCAGTTCGATGCCGCGGGCGCGGCGTGTCAAGAGTCGCGTACCTACCTGGTCCTCAAGATCTCGAATCTGCCGACTTAGCGAAGGTTGTGACGTGTGCAGCCTTTGCTGTGCTGCCACCGTCAGACTTCCCGCCTCGGCAACCGCCACGAAATAGCGAAGATGTCGTAATTCCATTCCCGCTTCCATGCTTCTAGAGCATTGCTCCCCAGCTTAACAAGGTATGCTTCACCCGCGCTACCGACCGCTACCTTTGCCATCTAAGGAAGTGGTCTGAGTTATCCCAGAGCGGCTTGGCTGGAGTCTCAGTCATGCTCAGCCTGCATGGGTCTAGATCAACGGAGGTAGTGCCATGAATTCACCAGTCGTTTTGATTACCGGCGCACTGACAGGAATCGGTCGCGCTGCCGCGGTAATCTTTGCGCGAGAAGGAGCACGGGTGGTTGTGTCCGGTCGTCGAGATAGACAAGGACAAGAGTTAGTTGCAGAACTGCAAGCGCTCGGAGCGGAGGCCATTTTTGTTCGTACTGACGTCCGCAAGGATGAGGACGTGCGCGACCTTGTGGCCCAAGCGGTCAAGCGATTCGGACGCCTGGATATTGCAGTCAATAATGCCGGGACGGAAGGCTTGCGCGGCCTCGTAACAGAACAGACCGCAGAGAGCTACGCGGCTACGTTTGATACCAACGTACTCGGTGTGCTGTTAAGCATGAAGCACGAACTACGGGTGATGCTGCCACAGGCGAGCGGAAGCATCGTCAATATCTCGTCGACCTATGGAAGTGTCGGCGCTGCTGGGGCGTCCGTTTACGTGGCCAGCAAACATGCGGTGGAAGGGCTGACAAAATCCGCTGCACTGGAGGTCGCTGGAACTGGAATTCGGGTAAACGTCATCGCTGTGGGCACTACGGATACGGGCATGCTCACACGTTTCACCAGCACAGATGAGAATAAGGCGGCGCTCGTCTCGACAGTACCCCTCAAGCGTCTGGCAACTCCGGAGGAGATCGCTCACGTGATCGCCTTTGTTGCTTCGGCAAATGCGTCGTACATGACCGGCTCCTCTATCCCGGTGGATGGAGGAAAGCTGGCTCACTAATTCCAGGGCCGCCTCCCAGGCGGACTAAACCTTCAAGTCTGCTTCCACCGTTGATGGCTAACACCCGGAATTGGGGGCTTAATGTGAGTAACTACACACACCAGGCCGCGCCGACCCCATTCGTTGAGACCGCCGGCATTTGCTTCACCTCGTTCCTACGAATATCGAGCTGCTTCGCGGGTAACGAAATTCGGCGACATGGCGTAGCTGACAAGTCACCGGCGCTGTGCACCGGTCATTTCGCGTCGATCAACAAGCAAATTCTCGCGGCCGGTCATTGACAATCATTCGCAAACCAGCGTCAACTACCTTGCCGAAGGGATGCCAACCGCACCATGAAGACTCGCCAGTCCGCCGGAATGCACTGCAAAATCGAAGGCCCGCTCGCTTACATCACGCTGAATCGGCCGGAAGTTCTGAACGCCATGAATCTCGCTTGGCCGCGGGAGCTGCTAGCGATTACCAAAGCGCTGGCCCGGAACAAGAAGGTCAAAGTGGTGGTCATTTCCGGAGCGGGCCGGGCATTTTGCTCCGGCATCGATCTGAAAGTCCTGTCGCGCGGTGCTATTCCGATGGCCTGGTTTCGCGAGACCGAACTGGCTTTTCGTTGCGTCGAGCAACTGAGGCAATTCGTGATCTGCGCCGCGCACCGGTATTGCATCGGCGGAGGCTTGCAGCTTGCGCTGGCCAGCGATCTGCGCATCGTTACGGACAACACGCAATTCGCGCTGACCGCAGTGAAGGAATGTCTGATTCCCGGCATGGGAGCGTTTCGCCTGGCCCGCTACATTGGGCTGGGCCGCGCCAAGCGCATCGCTTTGTCCGGCGAATACATCGGCGCGCAGGAAGCGCAAGCGATCGGTTTAGTCGATCACATCGTGCTGGAGGGGGATTTCGACCGTGTGGTGAAAGAGTTGACGCAGAACTATCTGAAAATTGCATCCGAAGGCCAAAGGCAAACCAAACATCTCCTTGATCTGGCCTTCGACCTCAATTGGAATGATTTCCTCAAGGAATACATGGCCAGCCAGAAGAAGACGCTGGCTTCCGGCGAGCATCGCGAGGCGATGACGGCTTACCGGGAAAAACGCGAGCCGCGATTCCTCTAATTCGTGGTGATTCTCGTGTGCTAGAGTCTTCCGCGTCATGAGAACACCACGCCTGTTCGTCGCTGTTCTACTTTGCCTTAGTTTACTTGGAACTAATGCTTCCCTCGCGCAAACCAAGCGCAGCGTCACGCCCGAAGACTACTTCGCCTTCAAATTTATCAGTGACCCGCACATCTCGCCCGACGGAAAGTCGGTCGCATACGTCCAGACCGTGATCGACGCGAAGAAGAATCGTCGCGACTCATCGATATGGCTGGCCGCCGCCGGCGGTTCTGGCGCTCCGCGAAGATTGAGCGCTGAAGGCTTCGGCTCCAGCTCGCCACGCTGGAGCCCGGACGGCAAAACCCTGGCGTTCCTCTCGGCGCGCAATACCGATTCTTCCTCAACGGAAACGCCCAAGCCGCAGATCTTTCTGCTTTCGATGACCAGTGGCGGTGAGGGCATCGCGCTCACCAAGCTGAGAAATGGCGTGCAAAGTTATCAGTGGTCTCCCGACGGAGGGCGCATCGCCGTCGTCAGCTCGTCAGGACCGATGGATGGAATCGCGCCCGCTGACCGCAAGAGCGACGTGCGGCACTACACGCACATTCAGTACAAATTCAACGACAGTGGATGGTATGACGACAAGCGCCGCCACTTGTGGGTGGTGAACATCGCGAACGGCGAAGCCAAGCAACTCACCGACGGCCAGGACTGGAACGACACCGATCCACAATGGTCGCCCGACGGCACGCTCATCGCCTTCGTTTCCGATCGGACTGGCAAGGCTCTCGACGACAGTCACAATACTGATGTCTGGACGATACTGGCCACGGGCGGTTCACTCACCAAAATCTCCGATCATGCTTTCGACGACGACAGTCCACGCTGGTCGCCCGACGGCAAACAGATTCTGTTCGCCGGCCGGACCGCGTTGCATCAATTCCCAAAACTATATGTAGCGAATTCATCCGGCGGCTCGCCGTCGCAACTCGCGGTCAAAGATCTCGATCTGATTCCTGGTGAATTGCATTGGCCGGCACCCGAGTCCGCGCTCTTCGCCGCCGGGGTGAAGGGCGAAACGCAAGTCTTTCGTGCCGATCTTACCGCGCATACCTTCGCTCCAGTCACTTCCGGCGAGCGCGGCGTGCACGCCGTCGATGTAAATCAAGCAGCAGGGAAAATGGTTTACCTCGCCAACGATTTCCGGCATTCCGACGATCTTTACATCTCCAATCTCGATGGCGCCGGCGAGCATCAACTCACGCACATCAACGGTGATTTGTGGTCGCAGCTCGAACTCCAGCCTGTCGAGCGCCTGCCGTACAAGAGCACCGACGGCTGGCCCATCGAGGGATTCTTCGTTAAACCGGTCGGATGGCAAGCCGGGAAGAAATATCCGATGGTCCTGGTAATCCACGGCGGCCCGGAGGGCATGTTCGGCGTTGACTGGTATCACGAATTTCAGATCTACGCAGCGAAAGGCTGGGCGGTGTTCTTCTGTAATCCGCGCGGCTCAACCGGCTACGGCGAAAAGTTCGAGCGCGGTGAAATCAACAACTGGGGCGGGATGGACTATCAAGACGTGATGGCTGGAGTCGATGCCGCTTTGAAGCAAAACCCGTGGATCGATACCGACAAACTTGGCGTTACTGGCGGCAGCTATGGCGGCTACCTCACCAACTGGATCGTCGGCCACACCAACCGCTTCAAAGCCGCGGTGACTCTGCGCTCTGTCTCCAATTTTATCAGCGATGAAGGCACCCGCGACGGCGCTTACGGCCACGAAGAATATTTTAAGGGAATAATGTTCGACGACTTCGCGCAATACTGGGATGCTTCGCCGCTGAAATACGCGCGCAACGTACACACGCCAACGTTGGTGCTGCATTCCGATTTCGACTTCCGCGTGCCCATCGAGCAAGGCGAGCAATGGTTCCGTGCACTACAGCACTACGGCGTCCCATCCGAGCTGGTTCTGTTTCCGCGCGAGAATCACAACCTCACTCGAACCGGCGAGCCGAAGCATCTAGTCGAAAGCCTGAACTGGCAGCTCTACTGGTTTGATCGTTATCTCAACGGGAACGCCAGCGCAAAACCGCCGGACGCGCAATAATTTCAGCAAGGCAGGGACAAATGGTCGTCACAACTGAATACGTAAGCGTTCCTTCTTCAGCTAGTCCGATTCGCACCTTCGTCGCTGCGCCGAAAGCCGAAGGCAAATACCCAGCCATCTGGTGCTACTCCGACATCTTCCAGCTTACGCCGCCGATGCTGCGCGCTTGTGTCCGTCTCGCGGGATATGGATTTGTCGCCGCCGCACCTGAAATCTACGCGCGCATCGAGCCCCCCGGCACCGCTCTCGCCTTCGACGACGCCGGCCGAACGCGTGGCCAGGAAGACGCCGCGAAAACTCCTGTCGCCCACTTCGACGCCGACTGCCGCGCCGGCCTCGACTGGCTGCCCACGCATCCGAAGGTCGTCAGGGGGAAAATCGGCGCCATGGGTTTCTGCATCGGCGGCCATCTTGCGTTCCGCGGTGCCCTGCAGCCCGATGTTCGCGCAACCGTTTGCTACTACGGCACCGGCATTCACGATGGCAAACTTGGCCAGGACGCTGACGCCGGCTCGCTCGCTCGCGCCAACGAAATTCGCGGCGAACTCCTCATGGTCTTCGGCGCCACCGATCCGCACGTGCCATCCGAAGGCCGTGACACGATCGACCGCGCTCTACTGCAATCCCGCATCAACCACAGGACGCTACTATACCCAGCCGAGCACGCCTTCATGCGCGACGAAGGCCCGCGCTTCGATCCCGAAGTCACCGATCTTGCTTTCGCGGACATGATTCAGCTTTTCCGCAGAGTCTTCCACGCCTGACCGCTCGAGGCGAACCGGCCGCTGATCCATGGTCCGAATTTTAGTTCAACCCTACTCTTTCGTTCCATCGAGTTCCGCGCTATTTTCAAGATGAGTCCAGACCACCGGAGATCCGCGGATGTTCGCCGAACCTAACGCTCCAGAAAAACCCTTCTTCAAGAATCCGCTCGTCTATTCCTCTCTGATTGTCGGCGCAGTGCTCATCTACGTTGGTTGGATCGTGTTCTCCCGCTGGCACGAAAATCGCGCCATCGAGCAGCGCGCCGCCGTCGAACTCTCCGAAAAACAGCGCGAACAAGACCGGATCGCTGTCGAGCAACTTGGCGGCAAAGACCTTGCCATCCAAATGTTCTATGCAAGCCCTGGCGTCATCCGCCGAGGCGAATCCACCAAGCTTTGCTACGGCGTAGCCAACGCCAAGACGGTCACGCTCGAGCCGCAGACCAGCCCGGTCTGGCCTTCCCACAATAATTGCGTCGACGTCACGCCGAAGAAAGACACTACCTACACGCTTGCCATCGATGACGGCGCCGGCCATTCCCAATCTCAGTCTCTGGCCGTTAAGGTCCACTAGCCCAAGCGGATCCCGTGCACCCGGATATTCCCAATCGTCACTGTTGCGGCAAAAGGCTCCCATCTATAATATTGCCATGCGGGGTCTGGCGCTCTTCCGGCGCGTCGGGACTTCGCATCCATTTTTTTCGGCAGGGATTAGCGCGACCAATGTCCGACCCACTTCAGAAGGTCAAACAAAAGCTCCTGGATGAAATCAGCACCCTGGAGCACGAGCTCAACATCGATCTCCCCAAGGAAATCGCGGTCGCGCGTGCACACGGCGACCTCTCCGAAAACGCTGAGTACAAATACGCCAAAGAACGCCAGGGCTTCGTCAACGCCCGCATTGCTCACCTAAAGCGGCGCATGGGCGATCTCGGTATGCTCAATCTCACTAACATTCCTAAGGATCGTTCCGGCTACGGCTCACGCATCCTGGTCCTGGACCTTCACAAGGAAATCAAGATCGAGTACAAGCTCGTCTCCACCGAGGAGGCGGATGCGGAAAAAGGGTACATCTCCACGACTTCGCCTATCGGAAAGGCCTTATTGAACCGCAAAGTCGGTGACGAAATCGAAGTTGCCACGCCCGCTGGCAAAAAAGAGTTCGAAGTCGTAAAGCTGGTCACGATTCACGAAGACGAGTAACGCCCCCGCTCGCTCGTCCGTCCAAGTTGGCAGAGCTTCGTCTCTGTGAGGTCTTATGTCGCACTGGGGAACTGGCCCGGAACTCGGGTTACTGACTTTGTTCGGATATGTCGTAGTCCTCCTGGGCGCTGCGCTACTGTGGCGCAGTCGCGGCGAAGTCTTTGTCTGGGTGCTCGACGAAGTCGGCGATTTTCGCCGCAACCTCTCACGCTATACCGCCGTCGGCCCCTTCTATAGCGTCCGGGCCGAGTCCCGCCTTAGGGTCGTTCCCGCCGGCTTCATCCGCTCTATTGCCCGCTTTCCCCGCAACCGCATCCAGCTCGCCAGCGTCCTGCTCTTCCTCGGTTCCGCACTAGTCATCCTCGACTTCTTCGTGTAAGCCAAGTCGCTCGCCTCCGGCGTGACATCTGCGTCACAGAAACCTGCTACCATTTCCGTTTTATGTCTCTCCAGCGCTGTGCCACCTGCGGCAAGGAATTCGAGCGCGAACTCACCGATCCATACTCCTCTCCGCATTGCCTTTCGTGCGATCAACAGCGGGCACAAAACATGCCCGTTTCGCTCCCTGTTCCGGCCCCTCCATCGCGACTAATGTGCCTGCCGGGAAATCATCTTTGATTCGATTCAGCCCCGTCGTTTCCGTCATCCTCTCAAAGACCGGCATCTCGCGCTTGCCGTTTTTCGTCCGCGATTCCGCCGCCTTCGAACCGGTCCGCGAAGACGCCATCGCATGGGTGGCTCTAGCTTCCTGGCACCAGTGGTCGCGATAGCGTGGGTACTCTCAGAAGTCCGCTGTCTCGCGAGATGACGTGTTAGAGGGCGTTCGCGAAAACCAGCGGCGCAAGGCGCGGCGGCTCGGTTCTTCGAAGAACAGATAAACGGTGACACAGAATAGAATCAAGATCAGAGGAGTCAACGGAGCTCCGAATGAAGCGAGACGCGAGGGCCGTTGAGAGAAAGCGAGGCGGACCCAGCTCCTAACCGGATACTGCAGAAGGTACACGCTATAGCTCGCGCCTCCTAAGAGCAACATTGGTTTGGTCGACAGAAACTTGGCCAGCCAACTGGGCCGGGCGGCCAATTCGTACACCAACACAGCGAACGGTAGAACGACGAGTGACACCCACGGCCCTATAGGGACGCTCAACAGAACCACTGATGTTCCCACCGCGAGTGCGACGCGCACCGGATGGGTGCCGCCGTTGAACTGCGGTTTCCGACGCAGTAAACACAGCCCCAGAATCATGCCCGCGAGAAATTCCGGAAGACGAATGATTGGCAGAGGTACGCGAGCCCAGTCCGAAGACCGATCCTGATTGCCGAGCCCCTGGATCGGGGTGTGCATGAATACGCTAGCCGTCAGAAATACACCAAGTAGGATCACTAGAACGCGGCTGCTTAGCTGAGACATCCGAGGCAGCAGAAACGGAAAAACAAGATAGAAAAAGGCTTCGACCGAAAGAGACCATGCGGGATAGTTCCAGGCCCCGGCTAGTCCCGCTCTAAACGGATTCCAAGCCTGAACCATCGTAACCACTGCGACTCGGCTGGTCAGGGGCAGGCTCCGCTGAAAGAAGTACGCGAGTATCAACGACAGAAAATAGACCGGATAGATGCGCGCGAAGCGCGCTTGCCAGAAATGCAGTCGTTTCGAGCTTCCTTCAATCTGCCCATCATAGGTGTAGGCAAGAATGAACCCGGACAGTAGGAAAAACAGCGCCACGGCGAGATAGCCGTTGACAAAAAATATCTGCATCGGTTTTGGCAAGTCGTAATGTTTCGAGACCCAGGGGAGGCTGTGAAAAAGAACTACGTAGAACGCAGCGAAGAAGCGAATGCCAGTCAACGCGGGCAGAGCGTGACGGTGCTTGGTGAGTGCGTCATCCGGTGATCCGAGTGTAGTCGATACGGCTGACATTATTTCGACCGCTGTGCTTTCTGCGAAGCGACTTCCAAAAGCAGTTGCCATATCAGCGCGGCGTTGCGATCCCAAGTGCATTCTCGAGCGGTCATCGCCGCTTCTTCCCCAATCACCCGGCGTACATCGGTTTCTCGGTGCAAGTGCGCCACGAGCTGCGCCAAGGCTCGCGAGTCTTCGGGATCGTCCAACACAAAACCGTTTACGCCATCTTTCACCAGTTCTGAGACTCCGGCTGCCGCGGAAGTAATTACAGGAAGACCGCAGGCCATGGCCTCGAGCACTGGCAATCCAAAGGAATCTTCCTTGCTCGGACTCACATAAACATCACCGGCTGCATAAAAATCTAATATGTCCAAAGTCGTGGACCGCCAGATACAGCGATCGAGTACGCCCAGTTTTCCTGCCGCCATGCCATAGGGTTCGCGCGCATCGCCACCGACAACAAGCAGCCGAACGGAAGGAAGCTGAGCCATCGCTTCCAAGATTGTGTAAATGCCCTTGGTGCGCAAATCGTTGCCAATCAGAAGGAGTACAAAATCGGCTGGTTTCAGCCCGAGCACAGACCGGGAGCTTTCGCGGCGCGTCAGGCGTGAGGATGGCGAAAAACACGTGCTGTCGACTCCATTGCCTACGACACGGACGTCGTCACGCCGAAAGTGGGTGTCCAGCAGCAGCGCCGTCCGGCGCGAGACGCCCGCGAGGGCGATGCGGCGATCCGCATAGATTTTCCATTCCAGCTTACTTAGCAAGAAATAATAGGCTCGCCGGTGCAACTCACGAAGAAATCCCAGTAACCCGGCATTTTCAGCCCGTGCGCCTCGCCCGACTTCTACTAGTCGGCAAAACAATGCGTGAACGATCACCACGTCCGCATCCGGACAATTTATTCCGGGTGAAATCACCAGATCAAACTCGCCCCGTGATCGCTGCAATCGATTGAGAATGAACCACGCGGTGAAACGAAGGAGTTGCGGGCCGGGAATCGTGGCCACGCGGTGCCAATAGATCGCTCCGCCAGCGGAATGGGCGCCTCGAGCAAGAGGAGCCGGAGAAATCTTCAGATCGGCAACCCGTTGCGCGAACAGATGCACTTCGCAGCCGAATACCCGGGCCAAGCGCTCGACAAGTTCCGCGACAGCGCGTTCCGTACCGTGATGTCGGTCCACAAACGGCGAGACGATGGCAATACGCAATCTAGTGCATCCAGCGGCGGCCGGTTTGAGCCGCCGTTTCGGCCGACGCTTGCTCTCCCGCCGAACTCAGACTCGGAAGGCGGAAAAGGACTCCCAGCAGTAGCCACAGATACGCGTTCATCAAGAAGTCTTCGTATGCCTGCATGCCCGCAAACGTCAATGCGAATAACAGAACTAACGCATACCAGAAAATGATGAACGCTAGTGGAAACCATGGCGAACCTTTGAGCTTCTTGACGATCTTCCACGCCGAGAAAACGATCGCCCCGGACATAACCAGCCACAAAATCAGTCCGAGCACGCCCATTTCGACCACCAGCGTGCCAAAGCCGCTCTCCACACTGAAACCGATGAGTTTCGCCTTGAAGAACCGGGCCACGTATTGCGTGCCCAGCGAGGCTGTGCCGATCCCGTACCCATACGGCCACCGGTCACTGTTGAAGGCGCCCAGAAAGTTTCGGACGGGATAGTCCCATGTGCGGTTGCCGAGTTCGCTCGCGGAGCTTCCAGGCAGGAGTGTCTCCGAGTACAGGGCGAGGCGCGAGCCAATGGCCTCGGGGAAGATCATGAACAGCAGTGTGACCGCCAGGACCATTCCGATGGCGACTCGTTGCAAAGTTCTGAGTACCCTGACCACTTCTCCCCGCCGCCACGGCGCTCCCCACATAAATGCCGTGCATGTGGCGAAGGTATTGATAAATGTCAGAACCAAAACGCCCCGAGCGCCAGCCATCAGCACACCAGCAGTCGTGATCGCCAGTGTGACAAACGCCAGCCAACGGCCCTGCCGATGCCGGAGCAGCAGGTAACCGCTGAATCCCAGAACCAGCAACCAAGCCACAACCAGAAAGTCCGTGTAGCGCCCGTTACTCACGAAAACCGAGCATGGCCGATAGATGAGTGAGCCGCTGATGGGAGCTACTCGGTACAGATTGCTTCCAGCCTCGATGTCCGCGGCCAGCGTTTGCGGATTCAGAAACGACGGGCCGGCGATGGATTGCGCAATCCCTAAAGATACGATGACTATCACCAGAGCCATATTCATCGTGAAGAATCGCCGCAACTGTGTTTCAGAATTTAGTAGCGCATAGCCAACGAACATCAGTGGCACGTACAAAAAATAAACCTTCAGGCCTAGTGGCCCAAACCAGATGCTCGTGGAGCCAGGATTGAACACCTGCATGATGCCGAACCACACAAAAATCAGCAGGGGTATCCGGAACGGCGGACGAAAGGTCGGCACGTTCCGACGGCGCACCGCAATATAAAACGACAGGTACACGACCAGAACCAGAAGGTCCTTGCCGAAGTAGATGGCCATGTTGTTGCCGAGATACTTCCTGGCAATGTCTTCGAACAACAGCCATGTCAGGAAGAAGTACAAGCCGTTCCGCCAGTTGTTCAACATGGCGATGATCGATGCGCTCGCAATCGCTGCCAGCGCGACAAAAGCCAGCCCCTCGATATCGTTGTTGATTACGTAGCTGGCAGCTTTGTATGCTGCCACGCCGGCCAGCACGAGAAAACCCAAAGCCAGAACGGGCTTGCGGCTCAATTGGCCCGGAAAAATGGCGGCGCGAAGATTCATCGGACGCTGACGGAAACTCCCCCAATGATTATGGCCGACCCACACACTTAGAGAAAGGAGGAATGTGCGAAACGTCGCAACGCAACTGCTCGGCTAGGTGACTGCGGCGTCAGTCAGGACAGGCAGCGCCGCCGTCAATCCAAGTCCTCATTTGCTTCGAGGTTTCTTCTCTCGATAGTGGTGGCAGACTTCTGCCATCACCGGGATCCCACGCCCAGCCCACCAGATCGTCGTGAGAGACGTGATCGGCGAGCTGCTCCAGCGATCGCCCGCCGTTTTGCTTCGGATCTTTAATCTGGCGGCAAAGCGCGCCAGCCGACCGCCCAACGAAAATCATCTTGTGCTCGGGAGCAGGCAGAGACCACTTCGGATTTCCGGGCGGCATGTTTGCTCCCGGCAAGTTTGCGTTCTGGTGACAAGTGTTGCAACGCATGGCCGTGACGCCGTGCCCATCGGACCCGCGCCGCACATTCTGCATGTGCACGTGGCTGTCGTCTCCCTGGAGCGGCGCGTCTCCCGCCGGATGGCAATTCGCGCAGCGCGGCGAGCTCAGCACCTTGTATACCTGCAGGAAAGCGGCTTGCGACGCACTGGCATCCGGTTTTGCTCCATGCGGGCTTGCGTTGCGCCCGGCAAGCGCCACCAGGCAGGTACCCGAGAGAAGGCCAGCAACCGCCATCACCATCACCGAAAAAACCCTTAAACGCCCAGATACGGTTCTCACGCTTTGGCTCCTTCTTCCGCCAAATCGCTCGCGCGGATCGGCAGTCGTCGTACCCGCTTTCCCGTCGCGGCAAAAATGGCGTTTGCGAGCGCGGGAGCAACCGGAGGCACGCTGGGCTCGCCCACTCCGGTCGGTTTCTCCTCGCTCGGCATGATGTGAACTTCAATCGCGGGAGACTCGAACATGCGCACCATCGGATAATCGTGGAAGTTGCGCTGCTGAACCCTTCCGTTTTCCAGTGTGATCTCGGTCTTCAGGGCCGCCGTCAATCCAAAGACGACTCCGCCTTCCATTTGTGCTTTCACCGTGTCCGGATTCACTGTCCGGCCACAGTCCACCGCGCAGACCACTCGATGTACCCTCACCGTGCCGTCTCTTGCGACTGACGCTTCGACCACCTGCGCCACATAACTGTCGAACGAGAAATGCGTCGCGATTCCACGTCCGTGCCCGGCGGGAAGCGGCTTCCCCCAACCCGCTCTTTCCGCGACCAGATCGAGCAGCGCGAGCATCCGCGGCTGCCCTTTCAACAGCGTGCGCCGCAATTCATAAGGATCCTTGCCTCCGGCATCGGCCACTTCATCAAAGAAAGCTTCAACCGAAAAACCGGTGTGCGAGTGTCCCACCGAACGCCACCACTGCACCGGAACTCCAATCTTCGGCGAATGCAAATCCACCTGAAGATTAGGAATGCCGTAGAGCAAATCCGCCGCTCCTTCCACAGAAGCGGAATCGATGCCATCCTTCACGCCATAAGCCTCGAACGCCGTTCCCGTAAGGATCGACTGTCCTACAATCGTGTGCGTCCACGCCACCGGATTTCCCGCTGCATCCACGCCCGCGGCAAAGCGGTCATGCCACATCGGCCGGTACCAGCCGCCGCGCGTATCGTCTTCGCGCGTCCACACCACTTTCACTGGTGCCTTCGCCGCCTTGGCCACGTGCATCGCTTCCACCACAAAATCCGAATCGGGATTGGCGCGCCGTCCAAATCCTCCGCCCAACAGCGTCGTGTGAATCTGCACTTTTTCGGGCGGCAGCCCGGCCACCTTGGCGGCTTGCGCGCGGTCCACGGTTTCGAACTGGGTGCCAGTCCAGATCTCGCAACTGTCATCGCGCAAGTCCACCACGCAGTTGAGTGGTTCCATCATCGCGTGCGCCAGATACGGAACATCATAAGTCGCGGTGATTTTCTTGGCCGCGCTGGCCAGCGCCCCGGAAGGATCGCCCACTTTCTTCGCGATGGTCCCCGGCGAAGCCGATTGTGCGGCAAAGTCCGCCAGCATTTGCGAAGTCGAGAGTTTTGCGTTCGCCCCATCGTCCCAGGTGATTTTCAATTTCTCCCGGCCCAGTTTCGCCGGCCAAAAGCGTTCAGCGATTACCGCAACGCCCGTCGGTACTTGCACCACAGCTTTTACTCCGGGAACCCGCTCGGCGTCACTGGCATCAAAGCTTGCGACTCTCCCGCCGAAAACAGGCGCACGCGCCACCAATGCCGTCAGCATTCCCGGCAGGCTGACATCCAGTCCAAACTGCGCAGTGCCATTCGCTTTGGAGGGAGTGTCCAGCCGCCTCGTCGCCTTCCCAACTAGTCTAAATTCCTTCGGATCTTTCAGCACAACATCGCCTGGAACCGCCAGCTTGGCCGCAGCCTCCGCAACCGAACCGTACGTCGCCTTCCTCGACGTAGCCCGGTGCATCACCACGCCCTTCTCCACGATGCAGCTATTCGCCGGCACGTTCCACTTCTCCGCTGCCGCTTGCACCAGCATCATGCGCGCCGCACTGCCCACTCGCCGGTAGCGATCCCATTCCGAAGCGATTGTTGTGCTACCTCCCGTCATCTGAATGCCGAACACCGCGTGGTTGTACACCGCATCGACCGGTGCGCCTTCCACGCGAATCTTCGCCCAGTCCGCCTGTAACTCTTCGTTCAGCAGCATCGGCAGACTGGTGTAAATCCCTTGCCCCATCTCCGAATGATTGGCGATCACTGTCACTGTTTCGTCCGTGGCAATCTTTACGAAAGCAAACGGCACCAGCGGCGGCGCCGGCGGACCTTGTGCCAGCAATGCGCTCCGAGCCGCGGGAATGTACAGACCCACCAGCAAACCGCCGCCAGCTGCTGCACCCGCTTGCAGAAACGCGCGCCGGTCCATCAACGCGGCGGCGCTCATTGTGCCACCTTCTTTTCTGCGCCAAATTCCGCGGCGCGGTGAATCGCCCGGCGAATCCGCGGATACGTTCCGCACCTGCAGATGTTTCCGGACATCGCCTCGTCAATATCCTGGTCAGTCGGTTTCGGTTTCTTCGCCAGCAGCACCGCTGCGCTCATGATTTGCCCGGACTGGCAATAGCCGCACTGCGGCACATCGATCTCGATCCACGCGCGCTGCAAAGGATGGCTCAGATCCTTCGACAAACCCTCGATCGTCGTCACTCGCTTGCCCGCTACCCGCCGCACAGGTGCTACGCATGAACGAATTGCTTCTCCATCCAGATGCACTGTGCAAGCTCCGCATAGCGCCATTCCGCAACCGTATTTCGTACCGGTGAGTCCGAGTTCCTCACGAATCACCCACAACAGCGGCGTCTCCGGATCAACATCTACTTGCACCGGTCTTCCATTGAGCACAAATGAAGTCATGGGTTCCTCCAGGGCGGCGTCTGCCGGGCGAGTGGCGGACCCTAATCGCCCGTTGGATGCCCAAGCGACTTTCCGGTTACGCCCATTACCGGGATCAACGTCCGGATTTCTGCGGCCAAAATTTCTGGAGCAGGCGCTCCTGGAAATAAGATGCTTCAGAGCGCCTGGCGGGGCGTCAACCCGTAAAACATCAATCGTGAATCGTGCCGTTGTAGGTCGGTGCCATCGTTCGCGTCGAACGCCAGGATGTGCCTACTGGCAGTCGAAGCTAGCGCATCGCAGAGACCAAAAGCCGCCGCCAGGCCGATTCGCCGCCAGTTCGATCGCAGGCCAAAACCCAACACCAGCAAACCTGGAAAGCTGTCCCAGGAAAACAAGAGAGACAAGAAGGATGGACATAAGAACCTCCGTTCAACAGGGAGAGCAGCGCAGTAGAGACCCGGGCGTGAGCAACTCTTTGCCGAAAAAATAGGAGGTGAAAACCGAAGCTCTCACCTCCCGGGGTGGGGTGGGGTGTTACCAAGACAAATCCTCTAGCGGAGCAGCAGCCTGGCGTTTGCCAGTCTGCAGTCCCTCTCGCGAACGGAACATCCGCGAGTGCGGTTGGGAGACTGACCACCAGAGGGCTCGTCTTAACGCGCGTTGTAGCACCCGCTCCCGCACGTGTCAACGGAAAAAGCCGCCCAGCAAGTCCTAATTCGCGACCTCCGCGACACCGCACGCCACGGTCAGCTTCCCCAGGTTAGCGGCACAAGGCGGCACACCAGCCGGATAGCCAATCCTCCAAGGACCACTAATTTGCCGTATGTTGTCGTTGACTTTCAGGTACGTTTCATATGCTGGATGACAGGAAATACTGTGCGTAGCTCCCGGCGGCCTTAGCCGCCTTTTTCCTTTCCATTTAGCGGGGGTCCCCCTTTGTGGGCGGGCCTCCGGTGTCGACCCCAGCACTCCTTCTGTCTGTCGACGGTCAACTATGTCGGGGACTTCTTAAGCCCCTTAGAATCAACACTTGCCTACATCAGAGGGCTTTCGTGTATGAACACCGTGGTCACTGGGTTTTGGCCCGCAGAACTCACCCGCAAGTCCTTTGGAATGAACACTTACAAAAGCGTATGAAAGCAAAGGACTTTAAGTCCCTTTAGAATCAACACTTACAAGGAAAAGGGGGGAGGGGTACCTCGCTGCCGTCGGCAGAATCTGCGTCTCTCGGCTGGTCGCCCTGCTGCCTTACGGACGCCGGTCGAGAATCTCCCGGATCATTCGCCCCAGCATGGTCGGGCTGTATGGCTTCTGAAGATACCGTGTCCCGGGGACCGTGCCCGAGAGGTTCTGCGAGTCCTGTGAGTAGCCGCTGGTGAACAGGATTGGTATCCCATCGAACCGATCGGCCAACTGTACCGCTGTGGCCAGGCCACCGAGTTTTGGCATCACCACGTCCAGGACAGCCAGTGCCGGGGTCTCGTTCTTGCACAAAGCCATCGCCTCTTCGCCGTCACCCGCGGACAGCACGCGGTAGCCGAGGCCCATTAACGTCTGGCGGGCCATCTCACGGATAGACTCATGATCTTCAGCAATCAGAATCGTCTCCGAACCTCGAATATCCTGGAATGACGGAGCGGCGGTCTTGCTCATTGCGCCATCAGCCACAGCACCTTCCATCGCCGGCAGGTAAATGCGGAATAGACTGCCCTGGCCTGGCTCGCTATAAACGTGAATGAAGCCGCCATGCTGTCTCACAATACCGTACACCGTGGCCAGCCCCATGCCGGTTCCCTTGCCTTTTTCCTTGGTGGTGAAGAAGGGCTCGAAAATGCGCTCGCGGGTTTCGCTGTCCATGCCCATTCCGGTATCCGATACCGAAAGCACGGCGTATCGTCCGGCAGAGACGTAAGGATAGAAACGGCAGTAGGAATCGTCCAGCTCCACCATTTCCGTCTCCATCAGCAGCCGTCCCCCGGTCGGCATGGCATCCCGGGCGTTCAAGCACAGGTTCATGAGCACTTGCTCGATTTGCGTTGGGTCCGCTTTGACGGGATCGACTGCCGAGGTGACCACTTTCAGCTCGATGTCCTTGCCGATCACTCGATCCAGAAAGTTCATTAGCCCGCTGGTGATTGTGTTCAGATCCACTGGACGCGGTTGCAGCACTTGTCGTCGCGCGAATGCCAACAATTCGCGGGTCAGCGCCGCCGCACGGTCGGCTTGTTCGCGAATGCGGGCAAAGCGCTCGGAAACTTGCGGAGTCGCCCGGCTCTGGTCGTAGCCCAGTTCCGCCCAGCCCAGGATTGCACCAACCACATTATTGAAATCGTGCGCTATGCCTCCCGCCAGTTGTCCGATGGCCTCGAATTTCTGCGCTTGACGCAATTGGCGCTCCGTCGCACGAAGCTCGGTTACGTCCTCGGCGATGATTTCGACGCTTTCCGGCTCCCCCGGCAGCGACAGGCGCCGCAGATGTAACCGCATGGCCACGATTCCGCCGTCCCGGCGGCGCCACTCCGTCTCTGCGCCCAGAATCTGGCTGTTTTCACGGCACGACGCCATGAGCTTGACGAATTGCTCCGGAAAACGAAAAATGTCACGCACTAGGTTCAGATCGCGCAGTTCATCCCAGGACTTCATACTTAGAATGCGCAACAGCGCCGGGTTGGCGTCCAGAAAGCTGCCGTCCACGCCGGCCCGGCAGATCCCGTACAGCGAATAGGCCACCAGATCGCGATTCCGCGCTTCCGAGCGCCGCAACTGCTCTTCCGCGCGCTTTCGCGCCGTGATGTCCACCATCACCACGCACGCCGCCTCGATTTGTCCTTCCGGCGTCGTTAGCGGATAGAAACTCGCCAGGTAGTCGCGCGGCTCGAATGGTTCATACTTCCGATTGATGCGGGCCTCTACGTCCAGGATCGGATTCCCTGTGGCGAAGACTTTGCGGTATAACTCCGCAGCCTCCGGCGCAACATCCGGAGCCATCTCCTCGAGGGACCTGCCCACGAAATCGGCGGGCGCGAGTTGGTAGTTCGCCGCAAGCGCGTTGTTGACACGCAAATAGCGTAACTCGTGGTCCAGCACCGCCAGGCAAATCGGCGCTGTCCGGTACAGCATGTCCAGTTCGGCAAATTGTTGGCGGGCTCGCGCTTCACTCTCTGCCAAGGCGATCTGCGTTTTCTCGGAATGTTGCCGGAGAGCCCTTTCCGTCAGCGCTCTTTGCAACGCCACCGGCAGCCTCGTGAGCCGGTCCTTCAAAATATAGTCGCTCACTCCCTGCTTGATGCACTCGACTGCGGCTTCCTCGCCCATCGTGCCGGTAACCAGCAAGAAAGGCACGTTATCCCCGGCCGCCCGAATTTCCTCGAGCACGTCAAGTCCCGTCCACCCGGGCAGGCGAAAATCGGAAAGCACGGCGTCAAAATTATTGTTTTTGTACACCGCGCGGAATTCTTCCTGATTCCTCGCCACAATATGCTGGACTCGAAACCCCGCTTCCTTCAATTCAAACAGCACCAGTTCGACGTCCTGTGGAGAATCCTCCACGATCAGCAATCGGGTTACCGTCGGAACCGGTGGTGAACCAACCTCTTCGACAATCTGTGTTTTCATCTCTATACCCCCTGGTCGGCCGAAAACGTTTCAACGAAGCCCGGCGCGGCCCGCGCTTCGCCCAACAGCGACCCGCCAGCGCCGGACGCTCGTGCTGTGTTCCGCAACTTGCCCGGGTTCTCTCGGCCCGTGCCTCCGAAATTGTGTCGCCCGCTTCATTTGTCTTCAGCAGCCCGTCACGCTTGCAGGTTGTTCGGTCTCTTTTTTCGGTACCACCTCGCTCGACCGCAATTCCGCCTCTACGCGATCCAATAGTCCTGGAAACGTGTGGAGTTCCTGCGCGGACCAGAAGCCCACTGCCAGACGGACCGGGATGCCTTCGGCTGGGTCCCGCAGCTGGTTAAACGTGCCGATCCGCCGCTGCACCCGCTGACACAACACCGGGGCACTGGGTTCCGCCGCGTCGACGGCCAGCGCAGCGAATTGCGCTTCGCCCAGCCGCGCCACTACGTCCGTGCGGCGGAAGCTGCCGCACAAAAGCGCTGCCAAGTCTTGGAGCATTTGCTCGGCGGTTCTCACGCCGAGTTTGTTGCGCAAGATGGCCAGGTTTTCGAGCAACGCACATAGCAACACCAGGGTGCCGCCGCTGCGCCGCGCCGTTTCCATCGCGCGTGATCCCAGCGTCATCAACCCGTCTCTGGTGTAAAGATGGGTAAGGGGGTCGCGCATCAGATCCGTCAATCCGTCCAGCGTGTTGCGTTCGAGCGCTGTGCGCACCGCCAGTTCGATGGTTCGCGTGTCCACTAAGCCCTTCAGCAAATAGTCGGTGGCTCCCACCTCCAGGCACCGCGCTGCTTCGCTTTTCTCCTCCGCCAAGACGATCAGGGGCACCTTGGGCGCGGATCGATGTACTCGGCGAACCGCATCAACTGGATCCGGCCCGGCCAGCGCCAAATCCAGCAGCACTAGGTCGGGACTTACGATCGATATCGTCGGCAGTAGCGTGGCCATGCTCCCAACGTCGGTAATTTCCAGTTGCCCCTCCGCTTCCCGGTAGGCTTCGCGCAACGCTCCGCCCGCCTCTGCCGTAGAGTTTTCCGCAACAAGAACACGTATTTTCCTTTGGGTCACGACGCTCTCATTTCCGATATTCATCGTCTCCGGCGATAGATCGACCACTGGCGGCTGAAACCGGCCAGGCAATACTTCGAGTGAGACACGTCCGCGGCCGAGGGCGAGTCATCGCACGCAGCACGGCGCAAGCGAGACTGGAGAGGCAGTCTTCTGACGATGAAACGTTAGGAAGGGGGTGTTGCTATTCTCGCGCAGTGGTGTGAGGAGTCAATCAGAAGTCGCGAAGGAGGTTGCGGAATGACAATACTTGGAGTACCAACGCAGTACCACAGGGAACACAGCCAGCGTCCGATCTGTCCGGCTGTTTAGGTGCTCAGTCGCCGAAAATCTCGTTAATTTTTCCGGCCAGCTCAAAATCCAGGTTACTGATGCCTTTAACGCTGTGCGTGTTCAGATCGATGATCACTTTATTCCAGACGTTGCACCATTCCGGATGATGGTTCATCGCCTCGGCCACCAGCGCCACCCGGGTCATACTCCCGAACGCGCTGACAAAGTCCTTGCATTCAAACGCGCGGTGCAGCTTCCCATTCACCAGGCTCCAGCCCTTGGCCCGGACAAGATTCTCTTGCACTTCCGCTTCGCTAAGTTTCTTCGCTTGCATGGCTGGCTCCTGCGGGCCCTCAGTCGGTTTCATTATGCGGCTGCATCGATTCCCCGGCAAGATCCACGCATTCCTGAACAACCGCTTCGCCTGGTGCTGGAGAATTCTGCGGAATTCCTTTATCGTAGTGGATTCGCTTGCGTCAAAAATACGCGGCGTAGGCCCGTGCTAGCTTTAGGAGAGTCTCGTGAAAAAGAAAATTCGCGTCATTCAATATGGCGTTGGCCCCATCGGCGCTTCTATCGCCAAACTAATGCGCGAAAAGCATGCCATCGAAATTTGCGGCGCGATCGATACTGATCCAGCCAAAATTGGCCGCGACCTCGGTGAAGTAGTGGGTGCTTCCGATGCTCCATGGGGCGTTAAGGTTCTCGGCGACCCCAGCGAAGTGCTCGAGCAATCCGCCGACGTGGTCATCCACTCGACGTCTTCGTCGCTGCCCAAAGTTATGGATCAGCTGCTGGCCTGCCTTGAGGCGGAAGCGTGCATCGTTTCCACCTGCGAAGAACTTTCGTATCCGTTTCGCACGCATCCGGAGCTTGCAGCCAAGCTGGACGCCGCTGCCAAAGATTGGGGCGTAGCCCTCGTGGGCACTGGCGTCAACCCGGGCTTCGTGATGGACAAACTGGTCATCACGCTGGCCGCCGTCTCTCAACGGATCGAACACGCCAAGGCCCTGCGCGTAGTTGATGCCTCCAAGCGCCGCCTGCCACTGCAGAAAAAAATCGGCGCTGGGATGACGGTCGAGGAATTTCGCGAAAAAGTGCAAGCGGGCACCATCAAGCACGTCGGCTTGCCCGAATCCGTCGCTATGATCGCGGACAGTTTCAATCTCGCGGTCGACCAAATTATCGAAACCATCGAGCCCAAAATAGCGACCGACCGGGTGCAAACCGAATTCTTGACCGTAGAGCCCGGGCAAGCCGCAGGCGTACACCAAATCGCTCGCGGCCTTGCCGCCGGCAAGGAACTCATTTATCTCGAATTGCAAATGTACGTGGGCGCGAAAGATCCGGCTGATACCGTCACACTAACGGGGCATCCCAATATCAGCCTGACGATCCCCGGGGGCTCGCACGGCGACATCGCGACGGCTTCGGTGGTGGTCAATTCCATTCCGGTGATTCTGGACGCCCCAGCGGGCTTGCGAACCGCGCGCGATTTGCCGATTGGGTTCTTTTCGCCTAACGCTCGCCCGTAATGACGGGTGCTGCACCGCTTGTCATTTCCTTGTCATTTGCAGGGTGCAGTTAGCTGCGTCGACGAAATTCAGGCTGAAAAAAGAGTCGGAGGCCGCCCTAAAATGGCGACCTCTACAGTTGTGGGCGAAAATCATGCCTTCTAGTGGCGTTTTGAGGGGTCTTTCTGGGGGTCAGTTGTGTTTCACAAACTCGCCTTTATGTCCGGTTAGCGAGTTGTAGAGGGTTTCGATAAAGGCGTCGCTATTGATGAAGCCACCGGAGAATTTCTCCCACGGCGCCAAGATCTTCTCAGCCTTCATCTGCTCTACAGTCCTTTTTCCGTCAATCGCTTTTTGCACGACCGCGGAAGTCTCCTTCAGCATTTTCGTAAACGCCCGCACATCGTCCAGATTCGATAGCGCGCCGTGTCCGGGAATTACTTTTACGTCGGCCGGAAGCTGCGCCGTGGCTTTCTCCATCGCATCGATCATGCCTTGCACGCTGCCGCCGCTGGTCACGTCGATAAACGGAAACCCGTAGCGCACGAAGTCGTCGCCCATGTGCACCACATTGTTCTTCGGAAAGAAAATGATGGAATCTCCATCGGTATGCCCGGAAGGAAAATGCAGTGCGCGGATATCTTCGCCGTTCAAATGCACGGTGACGTCGTGCTCGAACGTAATGATCGGCAATTGCGCTTTCGGGGCGGGCTTAACGTCCATCTTCACCGAGCCGCCGTTACCCGCCGCGCCGCCGCTCACGAGACGCTTGCGCACGTTGTCCTGGGCGATCACCGTCGATCCGCTGTTGGCGAACGGCTCGTTCCCGCCGGTATGGTCGCCGTGATAGTGCGTGTTGATGACAAAACGCACCGGCTTGTCCGTGATCTTCAAGTCCTTGAGCGCCACTTGAATCTTGTCGGCCAGCGGCGCAAACTGATCGTCCACAATCACAATCCCGTCTTCGCCCACCGACGCGGCAATGTTCCCGCCCTGGCCCTCCAGCATATAAATATTGCCGGAAACCTTGGTCACTTTGATCTGCACCTTGGACCAATCCGGTTCCTGCTGCGCCAACACTGCACTTCCGCACAGCAACACTCCCGCAGTCAATCCCAACGCCGCAACAGCCATCACTCGCCATCCCTCAGCCATTCGCCGCATTTCTTCCTCCCTCACGAATCGCCGCGCATTGTATCACTGCGCTCCAGTCTCGCGGAGAGGGCCAACCCAAGTTCAATTTAGCGGCAGGTTTTGACATTTCTTTGTCTTGCTTTCTCCAGGCGGCGCGCTATTTCCCCTCTTTCAACTGTTGTAAAATCTTCTCGAACGCCGGAATCTGCCTCTTCCGGTTGTCCGGAACACTCCGCAGAGCAATTTCCCAATTCTTGATGGCATTCTGCTTGTCTCCCAGCGCTGTGTACGCCCGTGCCAGCCCTAAGTACGTCCAGAATTTCTCTTCCGGATGCTTTCTCTGATTGAACTTGTACACTTCCAACGCCTTTTCGTTTCGCCCGGCCGCCAGCAGTTGCGCCCCATAAAAGTGCACCGGCAAAAGGTCCGCTCCCGGCAAAGTCAGCGCCTTGGCCATCTCGACATCGGCGTCCGCGGTGCGTCCCATGGCCTCTAGCACCGCCGCCTTCGTTCCCACGGTCGAGAAATCCTCGCTGCCCACGGTCGCGCCGCGGAACGGCTCGTGAATCGCTTTCTCCGCCCAGATCAACGCTTCATCCAGGTTGATCTTGTTCGTCGCGCAAAACTGCGCCGCCTGTTGCCAGTTCTGATAGTTGAATCCCGCCCAGCCCTGCAGCTCTTTCCGTATTGCCGTCAGATAAATCTCATTCACGCTGGGCACTTCGATTTTGAAAGGAATGCGCTGGTCATCCCACTGCACAAACGCCACCGTCGAATCCGCCTTGCGCTCGTCAAATCCATAGGTCATGAATTCCGTGTGCGGCGCGGCCTGCGGAGACACCGCCGCCCGCAGCACATCATTCTTCGCGTCGTACTGGTAGCTTCCCCAGCCCGTCCAGTTATTCGAAAAAATCCACGTCCAGGGCCCGCTCTTCTCCGCTACCAGAAAAAGCCCGTAAGTGCCCGCTCTTAGATTTTGCCCTTCCACTCTCACGTCGTGAGACAACGTAATCGTGGTGGTCTCATTCGCTCCCGCTCTCCAGGGTTTCTCCTTCGTCGGTCCAAACCCGTCGTCGGAAAAACCGTACTGCACCAATTCTCCCCAGATATGGCCGGACCGGTCTGCTCCTCCTCCGCCATGCAGATTCGGACTGTGATACTCGATGCTGACTTTAACCGGACCGATCCACTGAGAAACCTCGGCACGCTGGTTGTTTCCATTCGGGGGCATCGAAATCGGCGACTGCACTTGTCCGCAAGCCCCGCGGGCAAACGCGAGAAATCCCGCCAAGATAAGAATTGCGCATAGTTTTTTCATGAATTCACCTCGAACGAGCGCACCCAGGCCCAACCCATGTAACTCGTTAGGATCTGTTGGCGGCTGCAAATCAGATCAGCACATCTGCTGTGCTTTGACGGAACCCCGCCTGAAACGTCACCTTTTGCCCAAGGCTGTTTCTGCCGTTGCCGCAACGGTGACGACGAACGTGGTCGGCTCGCCGGCGGGGATCGAGGCCTATTTTGGCGGCGCCGGTGGCAGCGATAGCGAAGGCGGTCTGAGCGCTCCGTTCATAGTGGCGCCGAGACTGGCCGCGATACTTGCCGGTAGCGCGGGTCCGACCTGACTCTTGCTTCGCCCGTTGAAACCGGATGCTTCGCCGGACTTGCCATAGCGCGCGAGGATTGGCAGACTCAGCGCGTGTTGATTGGCCTCTTCCCCGAGCTAGACGCGCCCGGAGGTGTGCAACGTGCCGGACGGCATCTTGCCGCGGTGCTGACGGAGTTTGCGGCGAGCCGTGGGATGGAGTGCCGGCTGCTGAGCTTGAATGATTCCCAGGAGCTGCACCGAATGTCGGTGGGCAACCGGGAATTTGTGTTTACGGGATGCGCGCGGGGAAAAGGGCGGTTTACTGCCACGGCGATGCGTGCGGCGCGACGGCGGGCGAAGCTGGTGGTAGCGGCGCACCCCAACCTTGGACCGGTAGCGTCAGCGATGAAGTTGGTGGCGCCACGGATGAAAACGATCGTTTGTACGCATGGTTTTGAAGTGTGGGAGCCGCTTTCGCAGATGCGGCGGCGGGCGTTGCGCAAGGCGAATGTGGTTTTGGCGCCGAGCCGGAGCACGGCGGAGCATGTGACTGCGGAGCAGGGCGTTGCCGGGAGCAAGCTGCGAGTGTTGCCGTGGGCGCTCGATCCACAGTTTGAGGCATTGCTGAATGTGCGGCCTATACCGGGGCCGCCATCAAATTTTCCCAATGGGCGCGTGATTCTGGCCGTCGGACGATGGCAGGAGAGCGAGCGTTACAAAGGTATGGACACGCTGATCACCGCCTTGCCGCGCCTGCTGCCGCGCTGGCCGGACTTGCAACTGGTCATCGCAGGAGACGGGGACGACCGGCCTTGGCTCGAACATCTGACGGAAAGAAACGGCGTGCGGCTGCATGTGCATTTTTTCGCGGGGCTGAGCTATCCGGAGCTGGCGGCGTGCTATGCGGCGTGCGAGATTTTCGCGCTGCCTAGCGCGGCGGAGGGATTCGGGCTGGTGTACCTGGAAGCCATGGCGCGCGGCAAACCGGTCATCGGCGGCGCGCATGGTGGCGCGCCGGAAGTGATTGAAGATGGCGCGACCGGCTATCTGGTGCAGCACGGCGATGCGATACAGTTGACTACGTCGATCGAGACGCTGCTGGCGCACCCGGAGATTGGGCGGGAGATGGGAGCGCGGGGCGCGCGTCGAGTGGAGCAGGAATTCCGGTTCAACGTTTTCGTAAAAGCCTTCAAGAAAATACTTCGCGAGCAATGCGAATCCTGAACGTCACGGAAAGCTACGCGCCATTTCTGGAGTTCGGCGGGCCGCCGGTGAAGGTGCGGGCGCTGTCCGAGGGCCTGGCACGGCTCGGACATCGCGTTACGGTGCTGACGGCGGACTGGGGCATCGAGAAACGGCTGGTGGATGCGAACGGGAACGTCGCAGCGGAGCGATCTCCCTTTGGCTGGCGGCGTGATGAGAATGGCGTGCAAGCCATCTACTTGCCAACGTGGCTGCGGCGGCGGGCGCTGAGTTGGAATCCCGCGGTGAAGCGGTATTGCCGCGCGCGATTGCAGAATTTCGACGTAGTGCATATTTTTGGGCTATACGATCTGCTGGGACCGGCAGTGGCCGCAGCGTGCCGGATGCGCGGGCTGCCGTACGTGGTCGAGCCGATCGGTATGTTTCTGCCGATTGTGCGGAACATCTGGTTGAAACGGATGTATCATGCATTGTTAGGGCGGCGTTTGCTTTGGGGAGCGAGCGCGGTCATCGCCACCTCGGAACAGGAAGTCGAGGAGCTTGCCGGCGGCGGGTTGCAACGCGAGAAAATCGTGTTGCGGCGGAATGGCGTGGAGCGGCCCGAAAGCTGGCCGGAACGCGGCACGTTTCGCCGGGAACACAAGATTCCTGCCGGTGCGAAAGTTGTCTTATTCTTGGGACGATTGTCATTGAAGAAGAGTCCGGAACTGCTGCTCCAGGCGGTTGCGGGCCTAGCAGCTCCGCTTCAGGAGAGAGACCTGAAGGTCGTGTTTGCAGGACCGGATGAAGGCGGAGTACGGAAGCAATTGGCGCAGCGAGCGTCCCAACTGGGCATCGAGAAGCGAGTTTATTTTACCGGCCCGATCTATGGCGATGCCAAGTGGGCGGCTTACCGGGACGCCGACGTCTTTGTCCTTCCATCGCAAAACGAAAACTTCGGGAACAGTGCGGCAGAAGCTGTAGCCGCCGGCACGCCGGTGATCGTCACAGAACAGTGCGGGATCGCACGGTTGCTGGCGGACGAGGCCGGATTGGTAGTGCGCCATGATGCGGCGGCGATTTCCGGTGCGCTGGCCCGCCTGTTGAGCGAGCCGCAGTTGAGCGAGCGGCTGGCCGTAGGATGTTCCACCGTGGCTAAGCGGCTGGAGTGGGGAGAACCTGTTCGGGAAATGGAATCTCTATATGCCAGACTTGCCGGACGGCGCGATTCTGAAATCTCTTCCGAGCACAAGTACGGGCCGACTTCCGAGTCCGGAGGAGCAACGTAGCGTTTTGGCAGACACGCGACATCCGATTTTTCGGGCGGCCTGGTGGACAACCAACGTTTTGTTCGCCACGGCGATCTGCTGCCTGGTGTGCTCCGGTTTTCGAGAATACTCAGTGCGACGGTATCTGGATGGATTCTCGGATGCGATCGTTCCTAACTCTCTGCCAGCCCTGCCGAAGGTCGAGGCGATCCTGAGCTGGATGCGCGCGGAACCATCGCGGGCCATGACGCAGCATCCGGACGAGCTGTCCCATCGCGATCCGCTGATGACACTGAACTACGCGCAGCTTTTGAACGTGTGCGGCACAGCGACGAACGCGTTTCTCAATCTGGCACGAAGTTCGGATTTGCAGGTGCGACGGCTGCTGCTCCTGGATGAGCGTCGCAACACCAAACACGTGGTGGCGGAAGTGCAGATCGACGGAAAATGGATCGTGGTCGATCCTACGTACCGGATCATCATGCGCGACGCGAACGGGCGACTGTTGACGCGCCGCGATCTGCAGAATCCGCAATTGTTTGCGCAGGCCACCGGCGTGGTGCCGGGATATCCAGCGGAATATTCCTACGAACGATTTGCGCGCGTGCGAATCAGCCGGCTGCCGATGGTGGGGCTGGGACTTCGGCGTGTACTGGACTGGACGATTCCGGGCTGGGAAGAAAAGGCCGACTGGAGCCTGCTGCTGGAACGCGAATCGTTTTTCTTTCTGTTCGCTTCGGCGATGGCGACACTCTTCCTGGTGTTGGTGCGAGCAGCGCTGGCATGGATTGCGGACCGGAGATTGCATGTGCCGCGCTTCGGGCTGAGGAAACATTTCCGGCGCGCCAGTGTGGCGCTGTTTTCCGCGCCGGAGATGCACCAGTAGCGTGTGTGGCATTTGCGGCGTTTCCCTCATTTCTAATTCTCCTGATGCAGAAAGTCGGGTAAGAAAAATTGCCTCGGCGATGCGCCATCGCGGCCCGGATGACGAAGGCTATCTGGCTGACCCTCGCGCGCCTGGACTGGCGCTGGGCATGCGCCGGCTGAGTATCATCGACCTTCCTGGCGGACACCAGCCTGTTTGGAATGAAACTCGCGACGTCGCAGTCGTTTTCAACGGCGAGCTTTACAACTATCTCGGATTGCGCGACCGCCTGGGCATGCTCGGGCACCGTTTCACCACGAAAACCGATACGGAAGTGCTGGTTCACGCCTGGGAAGAGTGGGGCGAAGACTTGCTGAGCGAATTGCGTGGGATGTTTGCGTTTGCACTGCTGGATTTGCGCGCGCGATTTGCGACCGCGCCGATCTTGTTTTTGGCGCGCGATCCGCTGGGGATCAAACCGCTGTATTACACGCAATCGCACGATGGCTTTGCGTTCGCATCGGAAGTTCGAGCGTTGCTGGCGGGAGGCATGGCGGAGAAGAAGCTTTCTCAGGACGCGCTCACTTCTTATCTGCTGTTCGGGAGCGTCTCGGAACCGGTAACCATGATCGAGGGAGTGTTTTCGCTTCCGCCAGGGCATCGGATGTTGCTGTATGTGCCGGAACGGCGACGCACTCCGCGCCCGCGGCCGTGGTGGGATGCCATGCGCAGTCCGGCGGCGCGCGATCCGAAGAAGCCGCGGGAACTGAGTGACGCGGCGCGGCGTCTGCGGCCGATGCTGGAAGACGCGGTGCGCGCGCATTTGATTGCCGATGTGCCGGTGGGGCTGTTTCTTTCCAGCGGGCTGGATTCGAGCACAATTGCGGCGTTGGCAGTGCGCTCGCAGCCAGGGATTCATAGTTTCACACTAACTTTTCCAGGTACGTCTTATGACGAGGCGGCTGCGGCGCGCAGCGTCGCGGAACATTGCGGGACCAAGCACCGTGAAGTGCCACTGGATGGCGAAGCCGTGATAACGCGCATCGACGAGGCACTGGCGGCCCTCGATCAGCCGACGATGGACGGCATCAACACGTATTTTGTTTCTTGGGCGGCCCGCGAAGTGGGATTGAAAGTAGCGCTATCAGGCTTGGGCGGCGACGAACTGTTCGCGGGTTACTCGAATTTCGGCGACACGCGGCGCATGCAGAAGTTGATCTGGCTGGCGTGGTTTGTTCCGGCGCCCTTGCGGCGCGCTTTTGGTCCGGTGATCGCGAAGATGGCCGAAGCGCGAAGCTCGCCGGATGCGGCACGAAAGGCGGCCGGCGCGTGGAAGTCTCCAGACGCGCTGCCACATCCGTATTTTTTCACGCGGGCACTCTTTGCGCCCGGGCAAATTGAAAGAGTGATCGAGCCGCGATTCCGGCCGAGCGCTATCAATGCCGATGGAGTGACGCTCGATCCGACGTGGCTGGGATGGCTGGAACGCACGGCGGGAGAGGCGCGGAAGATGGAGCCGATCGCGGCCACGGCGTGGCTGGAGATGCGGACGTATATGGCCAGCACGTTGCTGCGTGACACAGATTCGATGAGCATGGCGCGGTCGCTGGAAGTGCGAGTGCCGCTGCTCGATACGCCGCTGGTCGAATTCGTGCAAACGCTTCCGGATGCGGCGCGGCTTCGTCCGGGCGCGCAGAAAGCTTTGCTTACGGATGCCATCGGGGATTTGCTGCCGGCGGAAATCCTGTCGCAACGCAAGCGGACGTTCACGCTGCCTTGGGAGGCATGGTTGCGCGGGCCGTTACATTCGAGGGTGAAAACAAGCTTTGCAGAACCTGCCTCTGCGCTTGTGCCGTACTTGCGAAAAGATGGAATGAGCCAGGTGTGGAGCGCTTTTGAAAACGAGAGGACGTCTTGGTCGCGAGTGTGGTCGCTTTTTGCGGTCAACGAATGGTGCCGCGAGAATTTGGCGGCGTAGCGCGGCTAGGATCTCGGCGGACGGAAAAGCGGCGGTTGCCGCCGCATTTCCAAAGGCCGGCAGCGTTCAGCAGCGACGAGTAAGGTAAACTCCCACAGACGATGAATATTCTTGGGATCAACGCGTATCACGGCAACGCGTCGGCGGCGATTGTGTGTGACGGACGGCTAGTGGCAGCCGTCGAAGAGGAACGATTCAACCGCGTGAAGTATGCCGCGGGCTTTCCGGCGCAAGCGATTGGTTACTGCCTGAAAGAAGCAGGGCTGAAGCTGCGCGAGATCGACCACGTGGCCGTGCCGCGAAATCCATACGCGCGCCTGGGCACGAAACTTTTCTACGCCCTACGCATGCCTTCGTTTGCTCGGGAACGAGCCAAGGTGCTTACGAAGTTCACCGGGATTCCGGACGCCCTGGCGCAAGCGTTTGCTATTGATCCCAAAACGCTGGGCGCGAAGTTTCATCGCGTGGAACACCATCAGGCACATCTGGCGAGCAGCTTTTTCTGTGCACCGTACGAGCGAGCGGCGCTGCTTTCCGCCGATGGGCTGGGGGATTTCGCCAGCACCATGTGGGGCTCAGGCGCGGGCAACCGCATGGAGATCGACGGAGCGATCGCGTTTCCGCATTCGCTGGGGTTGTACTACAGCGCGGTGACGCAGTATCTCGGCTTCCTGAAATTCGGCGACGAATACAAGGTGATGGGTCTGGCGGCATACGGCGAACCCGAACAGCTCGCGGCATTTCGCGACGTTGTGCGCTTCGATGTGCGCGGGAATGGCAACGGGTTCCGGCTGGGCCTTGATTATTTTACCCATCATCGCACCGGACCGGAGATGTCCTGGGGGGATGCGGATAAGACTCCAACTCTGGGCAAAATGTTTTCGGGGGAAATGGCGAAACGGCTGGGTACAGCCGCGCGCCTGCCGGACGAACCTCTGGAACAACGCCACCGAAATCTAGCAGCTTCGCTGCAAGCACGGCTTGAGGAAGTGTATTTGGGCATGCTGCGCAAGCTGGCGGAGCGCACCCAGCTGAAAGCAGTGTGCCTGGCCGGCGGGGTGGCGTTCAATTGCGTCGCCAACGGCAAGATTTTTGATGCCACGCCATTCGAACAGGTTTACGTGCATCCAGCAGCGGGCGACGCGGGGCTGGCGGTAGGCGCGGCGCTTTACGTGTGGCATCAGATCCTAGGCAAGCCTCGCGCGTTCGTGATGGAACATGCATATTGGGGACCGGGATATTCGACGGAACAGGTGCGGCGTACGGTCGAGGCGAGTTCGCTCGCGTCAAAAGGCTTCGCGATTGCGGAACTGCATGAAGAGGAATTGATAGGCAAGACCGCGGCGGTCATCGCCGATGGAAAGATCCTGGGATGGTTCCAGGGACGGGCTGAGTGGGGCCCGCGCGCACTCGGAAATCGCAGCATCGTGGCCGATCCAAGGCGGCCGGAAATGAAAGAGGTGCTGAACCGGCGCATCAAGCACCGCGAGATTTTTCGGCCCTTCGCGCCGTCGATTCTTGCGGAGGCCACCGGCGAGTGGTTCGAGAAATCGCATCCTTCGCCCTTCATGACCCTGGCGTATTCGGTGCGGCCGGAGAAGCGCGACAATATTCCCGCGCCGACCCACGTCGACGGGACCGGCCGACTTCAAACAGTGACGCGCGAAGCCAACCCGCGGTACCACGCGCTCATTAGTGCCTTTCGAGATCTCACCGGCGTTCCGGTGGTGCTGAACACTTCCTTCAACGACAACGAGCCGATCGTCTGCAAGCCGGAAGAAGCGCTGGATTGTTTCCTGCGAACGCAGATGGATGCGCTGGTGCTCGGCAATTTTCTGATTACGCGCGCCTAGCGAATACCTTCCACGACGCCGCGTAACTCACTTTTGTTTGTGCGAGGATTCCTGTTGTTCCATCGCGTCGCGGAGTCCATCCAGGAAACCGGTTCTGCTCTTGGAAAGGTCCGTTTTCTTCTGCGAGAACCACAGTGCCTTGCCGGTCTTGGGATCGACAACAGAAATACGCGTGAAGCCCACGGGAACCGAGGGCTCCGTGGAAGTGTCGGCGTACATGGTGGCCAGATTGCCCGGGCTGATCTCGCTCGCTTCCACCAATCGAACCGAGCTGGCGCCGGAAATCGTCAGGATAACGTCGGCTTTGTCGCGGCTCTCCGCCATCCGGAAGCGGCCCCAACGAGCGATCTCCATGTAAACCAAGTGCTGCAGAGTTGCGTCGCTCGTTCCGTTTTCGATGAACACCGTCTTGCCCTTAAATACGATAGACGGCAATGGCGTATAGGTCTTGTTGGCTTCGAGAACTGGTGAATTTGCCAGGATCACTGCCGCGGCGGCGAGAGAGAGGAAAGTCTTCATTGGCTGCTCCTCGACAGCGAGCGGTGTCGGCCAACCGCTCGACGCCTTGCAAGATTTTGCGAGAGGTGCCACTCTACAAAATCCACGCCAGCGCGGGTAACTGGTCAGTGGGCGCAATCGCGGCCAGTTGTCCGAATGCTGTAGAGCTGTCCAGTTGGGCTTGTCAGGCGTCGTGGCCGCTATCATCGCGGATTGTTCCCTGTACAATCTGCGGATGCGGGTCTTGCTGCTTAACCTCTATTTTCCTCCCGATACTTCGGCGACGGCAAAGATGGCGCAGACAGTAGTGGACGCGCTCGCGGAACGCCATGACGTGACCGTGCTTTGCGGCCGGCCTTCTTACGATCCGGCGGAGCGTCGCCCGTGGCGCTGGTGGCAGGAAGAACAAGCGGGCCGCGTCCGCATCGTTCGTGTAGGTTCGACGGACTATCCACGCTTTGCGATGAAGCGCCGTGTGTTGAACTACCTCAGCTACGTGGTGCTGGCGATTCCTCGCGCGCTTTTCTTGCGCGGCGATGTGGTGCTGGCTATGACCGACCCGCCGTTCGCCGGCATCATTGGCGCGCTTGTCGCCCTTCTCAAAGGCACGCCATACGTTTACAACATTCGCGATTTGTACCCGGACATGGCGGTCGGCGGATCGATCGTGGAACCGGGGCTGCTGTCACGAATTTGGGAACGCCTGCACCGCTGGGCGCTGCGGCGCGCCACCCGCGTGATCGTGCTAGGCAACGACATGCGCGCGAGAATCACCAGCAAAGGAGTGGACGAAACGCGCGTCCTGGTGGTCCGCGACGGAACGGAAATACGATCGGCGGGTGCGCCTCTTCCGCCACTGGATCTCAATGTGATTCGCGCGATCCGCGGCGATTCCAAATTCGTGCTCTTGCACGCCGGCAATCTCGGATTTTACGGCGCGTGGGACACACTACTGGAAGCCGCGAGAACACTCGCGGATGAGGGAGTCGGCCTGGTTTTTGTCGGAGATGGAGCGCAGCGCGCGCGGCTCGAAGCAGTTGCGGCGGACGCGACCAACGTTCGTTTTTTGGATTTCTTCCCTGCGAGCAAGATTCCTTCCGTGCTTGCCGCACCAGATGCCCACCTCGTCAGCATCAAGAATGGTTTAGAAGGTGTAATCGTCCCGAGCAAACTCTACGGAATTCTCGCAGCCGGCAAACCAGTGATCGCGGTAGCGTCGCCTTCGACCGACGCCGTAACCCTGGGTCTGAGGCAGGGCTTTTCCCGCAGCGCTTCGCCCGATAGTGCTTCGGAACTCGTGACGGTGGTTCGCCGCTTGTCCCGCGATGCCGGCGAAATCGAAAAGATGAGCCGCGCCGCTCTGGCTGCTGCTCCCGACTATGATAGAGTTCAAGAGCTGAAAAAATTTGTGCAAATCATCGAGGAGGCTGCGCGAGCGTGATTTCTGCCGACACCTTTTGGAGCGGAAAACTTGTTTTTGTAACCGGGGGCGCGTCGTTTATCGGTTCGACGCTGACGGACCAACTTCTCGCGCGCGGCGCGGCCAAAGTTCGCATCGTCGACGATCTTTCCAGCGGACACCTGGGGAATCTTAAGCAGCACCTGGGCACCAACAAGGTGGAATTCATTCAAGCGGACCTGCGCGAGCCGGGCGTCGCACGCGCGGCGATGCAAGGCGTCGACACGGTCTTTCATCTCGCGGCGGATCACGGCGGGCGCGGCTACGTCGATTTGCATCAGGCAGGCCCGGCATCGAATTTTTTCCTCGATGGGCTGATTTTCTCTGAAGCCCTCCGGGCGAAAGCGAAGAAGATCGTCTTCGCATCGTCGGGATGCGTTTATCCCAACTTCATGCAATCCGATCTGAAGAAAGAACTCTACCTCACCGAGGATTTGACCAACGGCCCTAACGATGCCGACAACACCTACGGCTGGGCCAAGCTGATGGGCGAGTTCACGCTGAAAGCCTACGCGAAAGAGCACGGCATCGGCACCGCATCCTGCCGCTACTTCACGGTGTATGGGCCGCGCGGCGTGGAAAACCACGCGGTAATCGCCATGATCGCTCGCGCGTTTCTCAAACTGGATCCCTTCGAAGTTTGGGGCGACGGCACACAGATTCGCAACTGGACCTACATCGACGACATCGTTGAAGGCACGATCCTGGCCGGCGAGAAAATCAACGACGGCGCTGCTATCAACCTGGGCACCATGGAACGTATCAGGGTCATGGACTGCGCCAAGATGGTTTGCGAATTCACCGGTCACAAACCGGAAATCAAGACACTGCCGCATATGCCGGTAGGTCCGCTGAATCGCGTGGCGGACAACGCGCTGGCCAAGAAGCTGCTCGGCTGGGAGCCAAAGGTCGCTTTTCGCGACGGGCTCAAGCGAACGATCGATTGGTACTACGCCGACAGAGATCGCGCCGAGGTCCAAAGGATCTTCAACCGGATGCTGACGGAACGCTAATCAGGCGTTTCCATGGAGCCGCAGCCCGCAGTCTTGCGCGCTAAGCTCGTTCCTTCTCTGAAAACCTAAGGTGTTTTCCTGATTGCTGCGGAACCTTTCCCGCAGTATCGTGTTTGTGCTGCGTGGGGCAGCCTTTTGGGCTACTTGGGAGCCGGATCCCCAGTCCGGCAAGAACATGAGGCAACGGCCGTACCACCCCGGCCGGGTCGCCTTGCTTAAGACAAACTAACCGAGGTCGCATGCCAGCTGGCTTGTTGGCTTTCTCTATCGCCCTTCTTGCGTCCGTAGCCCTTACCGTGCCTGTGCGTGCGCTCGCTCTTCGCGTCGGGATGGTGGACCTGCCGGGGCCGCGAAAAGTACATCTCCAGCCTATTCCGCTGCTCGGCGGACTGGCCATGTATGGCGCGGTGGTAATCGCAGCGCTTTTCTCCACCAGCGGCCCGGCGCGCAATCAAGTTTTCGGCATTCTCGCCGGCGCGACGCTGGTCGCGCTCGTGGGCATTCTCGACGACCGCGGATGGTTGCACCACCAGATCAAGCTTTTTTTCGCCATGCCCGTAGCTGCGGGAATTCTTCTGGCCAGCGGCATTCATGCCCAGGTCTTCAGCGTTTTGGTCGGTGGCCACAATGGCTATTTGCTGGACGCGGTTCTCACCATCTTGTGGGTAGTCGGCATCACCGCTTCCTTCAGCATTCTGGATCACATGGATGGCCTCTGCGCCGGCATCGCCGCGGTTGCTTCGGTCTTTTTCGCCGCGCTCGCGCTGTTGCACGGGCAGACGCTGGTCACTTCACTTGCCGCGGCAGTCCTCGGCGCCGCTGCAGGTTTCCTCCGCTGGAATTTCAAGCCCGCCAAGATTTTTATGGGCGATGGCGGTGCCATGTTTCTGGGATTCCTGATGGCTACGCTCGGGCTCAAGCTGCGCTTGGAGCAAGTGAATCATCTCTCCGCGTGGCTCGCCCCGGTTCTCATCCTCGGAGCGACGATTTTCGATACGGCGCTGGTCAGCGTCTCGCGTGCTCGCCGCGGCTTGTTGCCCTTTGCAACGCCAGGCAAAGACCATGCGGCGCACCGTCTGGCCAATCTCGGTCTTGGCCACCGTGGCGCTGTGGTCACCATGTATCTGATTGGGGCGTTCAGCGGATCTGCTGCGCTGTTGGTGAGCTACCTCTCCAGCCACGGAGCCGCAATCGCCGCTGGCATCGCTTTCGCAGTCTTGCTTGGCGGAATCATCTTCCTCGAAAGTGCTCCTTTTGAGCGCCAACGTCCCGAGCTGAAGAAAGCTGTCTAATATCCCGGACCAGATAGATCCACTCAAGCGCAGGTTTGGCCCTGGCATGAGTTTGTCCCGCACATCCGATTCGCTATACTTGACCGTCCTTGAAACCACTCTGACGCAAAGCTCGGTGCATGCGAGCCGCTATCAATCGTTTCTGGGCCATGCAACGAGCCGGTGCAGCCGCCGGACACTCTGCACCATTGGAAGAACCTAGACCTGTGACCAACGAAGCATTCGGCTCCCGGTTACATCCGGATAATGGAGAAATTGTCGTCGTCGGTGGCTCAGCCGCCGGTCTTTTCACCGCGGCGCGCGTTGCCCGCGGTGGCCGCCGCGTTCGCGTTCTCGAATCCAAGCAAGGATGCGACCCTGCTGCGCGCACGCTGATCGTTACCGACCATTTCCGCAGCCAAATGGGTGCGAGCGCGCAGGAAAGCATCGTCAACGAGATTCGCCGATTTGAGCTGTTCACCGACGGACGTTCCGCGCAAGTCGCCCTGAGCAAGCCTGATTTGATTATCGAGCGAGCGCGGCTCACCAACGCGCTGGCTCGGGAAGCCCAGCACGCTGGCGCCGTTGTGAGCTTCGACACCCGCTTCCTCGGGCTCTCGCCCAATGGAAATGGCATCCGGTTACAACTCGATGCTGGCGGCTCCCGCCAGGAGCTGCACGCGGCTTCGGTGGTGGGCGCGGATGGCGCTGCCAGCCGCGTCGCGCGAGCCGCCGGTTGGCCACCGGTCGAAACCGTTCCCCTGATGCAGGCCATCGTGCGGCTGCCCAAGGATTGCCCGCCGGACACCACTCGCGTATGGTTCGTCCCCGACGATACTCCGTATTTTTATTGGCTGGTTCCCGAGTCCGCGGATCGTGGCGCCCTCGGCGTGATCGGCGAAGACGGCCGCAACACCAAGCGCGCTTTCGAACGCTTCCTCGAGAAAAAGCATCTCGAGCCGCTCGAATGGCAAGGCGCTCGCATTCCCGTCTACAAACGCTGGATCCCAGTCCGCCGCCGCGTCGGCAACGGTGACGTCTACCTCGTCGGCGACGCCGCGGCGCAAGTCAAGGTTTCCACCGTAGGCGGCATCGTCACCGGTTTCCGCGGCGCACTCGGCGTAGCGCAATCCTTATTGCACGGGGGCCGCAGCAGCGAACTCAGTTCGCTTCGCCGCGAATTAGACACCCACCGTCTCATTCGCCGCACCATGCATCATTTTCAGCAGGACGACTATTCCCAACTCGTTGATCTCCTGGATGCCTCCACACGGAAATCGCTTGGCGAAATCAATCGCGACGAATCTACGCGCCTCCTCTGGAACGTCGTGCGTCACCAGCCCCGTCTGGTGCTTCTGGGCCTTCGCGGATTGTTGATGGGCCGCGGTGCGCGCTCCTGAGCGCCGCAATCTTCGTTGCGTCTTTCCGCTTGCGCCTTTTGGCATGGGCGTTGGGCTGGCGTACGCCGGGCGTCGCTTGGTTCCTCGGCGCGTTTCATTCAGAATGAATCTTGCGCGAGGGGAATCGTAGTGCGTCTTTCCGTCATCGGTTGTGGATACGTCGGCTTGGTCACCGGAGCGTGCCTCGCTGAAGCTGGTCACGAAGTCATTTGCACCGACATTGACGGCGAGCGTATTGCCAAGCTCAATGCCGGCGGCGTCCCAATTTACGAGCGTTACCTTGAAGAAATCTTACGCTCCGCGCGCGCAGCTGGGCGCATCTCTTACACTAACGACGCTGGACAAGCCATTCGCGCCGCGCAAGCCATCTTCATTTGCGTTGGTACGCCCCCTAAGGAATCCGGCGAAGCCGACCTGTCCGCCATCGACAACTGTGCCCGCCAGATCGCCGCCGAATCCGACGGCCCGAAGTTGGTCATCGAAAAAAGCACCGTTCCTGCGCGCACCGGACTCGAGCTAAGCCGCGCTCTCTCGGCGTACAACCGCAACGGCAACGTTCATTTCCGCGTCGCATCCAATCCCGAATTCCTGCGCGAAGGCACCGCCGTCGAGGATTTCTTCCATCCCGACCGCATCGTCGTCGGCGTCGAAGAGCAATCCGCCGCAGCGGACCTCCGCGAAATCTACCGGCCGATCCTCGAACGCCGGTTCCATTGCCCGGTGCATAACGGCACCTGCCCTCCCGGCCCGCGTGGAGAATTCCTGGTCACCACCATCAATAGCGCGGAACTCATCAAGCACGCTTCCAATTCCTTCCTGGCGCTCAAAATCAGCTATGCCAACGTGCTTGCCGACCTTTGTGAGCGCATCGGCGCGGACGTCGAGGAGGTCACTCACGCCATCGGCCTCGATCCCCGCATCGGCGGCCAATTTCTCAAAGCTGGCCTCGGCTTCGGTGGTTTCTGCTTCCCCAAAGACGTGCAAGCCTTCATTCATCTCGCCGCATCAGTGGGAGTAGACTTCGATATTTTGAAGGCCACCGAGCGCGTCAACAAGGAGCGCATCGATCGCTATATGGAGAAGGTCCGCAAAGCGCTATGGGTGGTCAAGACCAAGCACATCGCTGTGCTTGGTCTTGCCTTCAAACCCAATACCGACGACGTGCGTTTTGCGCCCGCTCTCGAAATCCTTAAACGCCTCATCGCCGAGGGCGCTGTCGTTCACGCCAGCGATCCGGAGGCAATTTCGCGCACCGAGCCGCTCTTTCCGCAGGTGCACTATCATCAGGATCCTTATGCGGCTCTCCAAAATGCCGACGCGGCGCTGGTCTGCACCGAGTGGGACGTTTTCAAGAAGCTGGATTGGGAACGCGCCGGGAAAACCATGGCCAGAAAGCTGGTGCTCGACGGCCGCAACTTGTATTCGCCGTCCACCATGCGCGGCCTCGGCTTCGAATACCATTCCTTCGGCCGCCGATAATTTGCGCCGACACTCTGTCCCAATGAATTGTGAATGAAAAAACTGTCGGCCTCGCGCCACTCCGCGCTGAGCCAGCCGGCTATTGCAAGCGGAACTGCAGTGTAACCGTCAGGTGCATCGGCACGGTTTTCCCGTCCAGCATCGCCGGTTGATATTTCCACTGCCGCAACGCGTCCATCGCTGCTTGATGCAGCAACGTCGGCCCGGAGACCACTTTCATCGTCGTCACTTTGCCGTTCGGGTCAATCAGCGCGTCAACCTTCACGTCGCCCGCAACGTGCTGGCTCTTGGCCAGCGACGGATAAATCGGCGAAACCGACGACACCAGCTTGGCCGGCCTGACATCGCCGCCCACTGCTAGCGGTTCCATGGGCGCCGCTGGACCCTTCGAACGGCTCTCCAACCCGCCCAGCGCTTCGTTCGGTACCGGCTCGGAATTGCCCAGAGAAATTCCAGGCTCCGCTTCGTTTCCGGATTGCGCCTGGCCCTTGCGATTCATCGTTGGCGCTGCGAGGCGCACTTCACCGAGCGCGAGCTTCTTCGCCGGCGGCTGCACTTGCACGGGCGGAGTGGTTTGCACGGGTGCAGGCTGCGCCGTCTTAACCACTGCATTGCTCACCGACGCATTCCCGGGCTTCGCACCAGTGTTGCTGGAGTTCGGCGCCGGATACGCTGTCGAAGAACCGGCCGTTGTCGCAACCGGGGAACTTATAGAAGCGTTCGTTGGCGTTCCGCTTGCGCTAGGCGCAGCCGTTTGCGTCGGACTTTGCACCACGGCCGCCGTTGTCACTGGCGCAGCAGTGCTCGCCTGCGCAGCTCCGGACTGATTGCGTATGAACCATGCTCCGCCAGCCGCCGCCAACACCAGTCCCGCGGCGATTGCTCCAATCAGCAGGCCTTTGTTCCATCCGTGCGAAGGTTCGGCAGCCCCTAGCTCCGGCTCCGGAAGACTTACTTCAAGCGGCAGCGTCGCTGTTTGCGCCTCGTTTCCCGCTGAACTCGCCTCTGGTTCCGGCGCGATGAAACTCTCGAAAACCGGCTCTTCCCTGTGACGCCATTCTTCCTTGCTTGCAGCTTCTTCAGCCCCCGAAGCATTCGCGGCATTCCGAGCTAGCGGCTCCAGCCACGATGGAATCTTCACCTCTTCTGCATCGAGCAGCGATTTCACCGGCGCGTTCGCAATCGGCTGCGCGGGTTTCGGTGGCGCGAACACCGCTGTCTGCGGCGTCTCATGCGCCGTCGGCGGCACTAACCGCGGCGGCTCGGGCTTCACGAACTCCAGAACCTTCGCCGTGTTCTCGTGAACCTCTTTCCTCGCGGCAGGCAGCGCAGGCGTCGCCGCCGGTACGCTCGCATTCGCCTTCTCTGCAAAAAGCATTGACGCCAGTTCTTCCTGTAACCGCGCCGCTTGCTGCTTGAGCGCTTCCGTGGAAGCATCTCTCGCGGCCGGCTTAACTTCGGAACTCGCCGCCGGCGGCTGTGCCTTCACAACCGGTGGCGCCACATTCACATCGGGAGTCCGCGGCAAATCAGAAGTTGGAGAAGAAGTCAGCGCCTTAAGCGCGTTGAAATTCGTGGTGGCATCAGGTTTCGGTTGCGTTGGCGCTGCTGCCTTCGGCGGCGCGGTTACCGCCACCGGCTGTGATATTGGTTTCGCCGCCACCGGTGCGTTCGATGTTCCCGCGGCCGGCGACTGTCCGCCGATGCGGTCGCCCGGGAATCGCATCCCCCAGAAACCAACCACTGTCTCTGTGAACTCCAACTCCACATACCCGCTCACGTTGCGATAATTCTTGGATTTCACCACCTGGCAGACCACTTCTTTTTTCGTCTTGTCATTCGTCAGAAAAAGAAGTTGCCCCGGCGCCACTGGCGACTGCAACCGGATCACCGCGCCGTTGCCAAACACCAGAACCGTCTTCGTCGACTCCGAAAATGGTTCGCGCTTGTCGCTGCCGTCCACCGTGCGCGCGCCGTTCACAGACACCGGCACTTCCAGCGCCACCGGCTGCGGCTTGCTCGCCCCTTCGCTTGGCTGGCTAGCTGCCGCACTGGGACGCACTGCCGTCTCCGTCGTGGTTGCCGTTAATACTTCATTTTCTTTCGCAATAGGTGCCATGGCGAGCTCACTCGAGAAGGAAGATTTTGGAGCGGGCACGGGCGGAGGAGCGCCGTCCCGCATCTCCTTAATATGTTCATTCCCCAGCGGGCAGCCCAGCTATAGTACGCACGTACTAAGGGAGAACACTGTACGGAAGGACAGTGTCCCATTTTGGTCTTGAGGCCACTTCAAGCATTTCTGCTTGCAACTTTGAGATCGTCAAACCTGCATTTCACCGCGCCAGCGGCGGCTTAAACCGCTCATCGATCTCCACTTGGTATCCCGTCACCATTTTGTTCGTCTCGTTGGCCATCCCGATCACCGCTTGCAGTTCCTTGAACATCTCCGGCGTCATCCCTTTCCCGAACGCCGACGCCGTATGCGAAGCAATGCAGTAATGACAGCTGTTCGTCACGCTCACCGCCACGTAGATCAACTCCTTGGTCAGTGGATCCAGCGCTCCCGGTCCCATGATCTGCTTAATGCTCTCCCATGTGCGCTTCAGCGTCACCGGGTCGTGCGCGATCGCCTTCCAGAAATTGTTGATCCAATCGATCTTCCGCGTCGCCATGATGTCATCGTAAATCGCCCGCACTTCCGCGCTGGCATCCTCGTACTCGATCAATCCAAACGTAGACATCGCCACTCTCCCCCTCGTCGGCGCGCAACACTGCTGTGCCCCATCTAGCAACCATTGAATCCGCGAGCCGCTGCCATTCAACTCCCGCCAAATTAGCAAGAAGCCGGGCACACGGCAAACGTGCGCGGCAGACCAGGCATCAGGACGCCACCGCGAAGAAAGTCTACTTTTCCTTGAATACCGCGATTTGCGCGTGAAGATTCACAAACACCGACCGGAACAGCGACGCCGGAAGCAATCCATCTTCATGCAGCGCCGTCATCTCGCCGGTCCGCGCCAGCAGCAGCCCGCGAACTCCGTGCACCCGCTGCTTCCCAACAAGAAAATCCGTCAGTGCAATCCGCACCACTTCCGTAGCCGCGGAATTGCTGACCAGCATTTGCCGGACCGCTCCGCTTTTCGTTGGAGAAGCCCCCGCTCCGCGCTCTGCAAAAAGCAGCACGTCCGCAATTCCCGAATCCAGCGCCAAGAGCCGCTTCGCAGCCCCTTGCCATTCGCAAGGAACCAACAGCCGCCCATCAACCAACTGCACATCCACGCTCGCCAAGCCGGACTCTTCCGGGTCAGCCAGCAGGTCCAGTGGAAACAAACGCAACCGTGTGTGCTCGTAATCCAGGGAAAATGCGAAATGATAGAGAAAATCCAGCCCTAGCACGCCGCGAACTCGTCCATCCAGACCGCGAACGGCATCGATGCCGCCAACAAGAACCTCCAACTTTTGCACCGACGCCTCTCCAGCAGAAATCAAATCGGTCCAAGCCAGCAATGCCCTCTGCTGCCCCGCCAGCGTATTCAGCGTCACCCGGCCCGCCGTCGCCAAACCCAATTCCTTCGCCAGCGCAGGATCGAGCACCGTTTGATTCGTTCCCGTATCCACTACGAAGTCCCATGGTCCGCGGCCATTCACTGAAATCGGCGCCACCAGCAGATAGCCTGCAACCATCCGTCCGGATACAGTAGTTATGGCAGGAGTTGTGCCAGAAAAATTCGACATAGGCTTGGCTCCGCGCGAGACACTTGCGCCGCAAATCAGTCCAAGCAATAAGCATGCACGGAGAACGGTTTGCGACCCATGAGAGACCATTTCCAGCTCCAGCCGCATACGGCTGGGCTGAACCTACGAGGGAGTGCCGTGCCACGTCTTGAGGACGGTATGATTTTGCAGCGGGTTTTTATGATGGAATTGTGATGACTGTGCAAAGCCTGTGTTTTGAATTCGATGACGTACTCGTGGACCTTCCCAACGCCCGCGCTTGGAAAGCCCAAAAGTCTTTGGCCATCGAGCCCAAAGCCTTTCGCCTGCTCGTCTACCTTCTCGAAAATCGCGGCCGCCTTGTGGAAAAGGACGAATTGCTCTCCGCTGTCTGGGCCGACACCTTTGTCACCGAGAACGCGCTAACCCGTTCGATCGCCCAGCTTCGCAAAGCTCTGGGCGACACCAAGGGCCAAGCCAAATATATCGAAACCGCGCCGACCCGCGGCTATCGCTTCATCGCCCCAGTCACCGTCCGCGAGAATTCACCCAACTACCCGCCCAGCGTAACGCAACCGCTGAGCACTGCAGCGGACGCTTCGTTAGCGGCTCGCTCCCGTGTAATGCAATTCGCCATCGCCGCCCTCGTGACCGTCGCCATTCTCGGCGGCGTCATCTGGTCGGTCCTCTCGAAAAAGCCGGAACCTTCCGGAATCGCCAAACTCGGCCGCATGCAAGCCACCAGCTCGCAAGGCATGGACATCTTTCCGTCCTTCTCTCCCGCAGGCAGCACCATCGCCTACAGCTCCGACGCCAACGGCAAATTCGAAATCTATTTGAAGCAACTCACTCGCGGCGGTCAAATCGTTCAACTCACCAACGACGGCCAAATCAATTTGCAGCCCGCATGGTCGCCCGACGGCAAAACCATCGCCTTTTATTCCCAACGCCGCGCGGGAATTTGGCTCGTCCCTGCTCTCGGCGGTTCCCCGCGCCAACTAACCACCTTCGGCTCCGGCCCGGCATGGTCGCCGGACGGCTCGCAAATCGTCTTTCAATCCGCGGGCATTCGCGATCTCAGCTCCACAGCCGGCATGGCCATCGCTGCCTCCACCATCTGGACCGTCTCGGTCCACGACGGTGCCACTCGCCAAATCTCCCAGCCCATTTATCCCGCCGGGGCCCACAATTCCCCTGCCTGTTCTCCTGATGGCAAGTCCATCGTCTTCACCGTCAGCGAATTTGGCAGCGACTCCGGCTTGTGGACCATGCACATCGACGGCGCCTCTGTTCGCCGCCTCGCCCCCGGAGGCGGCCTCTACAATCCGGTGTACTCCCGCGATGGCAACTCCATTTATCTTGGCGCTCTCCGTTACGGCGATTTTGCCATTTGGAAGATTCCCGTCTCCGGTACGGAAACCCAGATCCGCGATCGTGCCGAAAAAATCGTCAGCACCTTTCCTGCGGTTCCGCGTTATCTCGCCGTCTCCCCCGACGGCCGTTCGCTCGCTTACAGCGATGCCCACACCGCCAGCGAACTTTATTCCGTTCCGCTCTCCGCCGCGACCGCGGAGCCCGTCGGCACCCCAGTCCCGCTCACCCAGGACACTCGCTTCCGCAAAGCCGTTCCCCGGTTTTCGCCGGACGGAACACGTATCCTCTTCGATGTCGGCAGCGCCAGCTTCGAAAGCGGCGTGTGGGTCATGGACGCGGACGGAAAAAACGCCACGCAAATCAGCAGTGGCTGCGCCTCGCCCGCCTGGCTGCCCAGCGGCCAGGAATTTGTCTGCTGGGAGTTCAGCGGCGAATCCCAGCAGAGCAGCCTCGTCAAATACCGCCTGGACACCAAACGAAAAGAAGTCCTGCGGCAGCTTCCCTCCACCGCGCCTTATCTCTCCGCGGCTCCCGATGGCCGCTCCGTCGTCTTCATGACCGCCACCGGCAGCGTCCCCAATTTGTGGTTCGCTTCCCTCACTGGCGGCGATGCACATCAGATTACCTTCGATACCGAACTTGCCGGCTTCCCCACTTTCTCGCCGGATGGAAAGAACATCGTCTTCGAGCAGAAACGCGGAGACAAAACCGACATCCTGATCATGCCCGCCGCCGGTGGCACGCCCCAGCAGATTACGGATGACTCCGACCAGGATTGGCCGCACAGTTGGTCTCCCGACGGCAAGAAAATCGCCTTCGCCGGGCTTCGCGACGGCGTCTGGAATGTCTGGAGCGTTTCCGCCGAAACCGGCAAGGAAAAGAAAATCACTCCCTATACGCAAATGAATCACTACGTCCGTTATCCCAGCTGGTCTCCCGACGGCAAGCACATCGTCTACGAGTTTGGCGAGACCACCGCCAACGTCTGGGTCGTCGCGCTGAACTAGCTGGCCATTCGGCGTGGCCCTGGCTCTCCAAGCTGGCCCCTGCCCCGAATCGGTAGCGGCACGCTACCTCGTGCCCTCTTTGGACCGCGGCGGCTTGACGCCGCTTTCACGGCCTCAGCCCCACCCACCCTGCCATCGCGCTGGCGCCGTCGTAAGCCGCGCCCGCCGTTCACCACCGCCCCGAACCAGTAGGAGCAAGATACATCGTGCCTTCCGCTCGCGCATATCGTGCCTATCGTGAACGAACAGGCGCCCTACTCATTGTCGTGCGGCGTCTGCACCGCGCCATTCCGCAGCGCCCACGCCACAAAACCCTCCGGCGCGTTCTTGACTCCGAACAAATTCGCCGTGCGGATGCTCCCAATCTTCTGCCAGCGGATATCCCGCAGATCGGCATGGCGCAACTCCGCGTCGTCCAATGTCGCGCCGGAAAAATCCGCTCCGCCAAGATTGCTGTTGGCAAGATCCGCGTCTTTCAGCCCGGCATTGGAAAAATTCACATTGCGCAGATCGCTCTCACGAAAATTCGCGGACTGCAAATCCGCGGTCGAAAAATCCGCGCTCCGGAAGTCGCTGTTGCGCGCATCCGCCGCGTTGAAGTTCGCCCGCGCCAGCCGCGCTTTTTCCAAACGCACCCCTTGCAGAAATGCCCCGGACAGGTCCACCCCG
>Ga0137403_10000300_pt1 | contig 63239 bp, 52 predicted proteins | sample CZOMad2_1_16fung_FD_122057 | JGI IMG/M metagenome (GOLD analysis project Ga0137403, IMG submission 122057) | Vadose zone soil fungal communities from Angelo Coast Range Reserve, California, USA - CZOMad2_1_16fungal (Hybrid Assembly) | ecosystem: Environmental > Terrestrial > Soil > Vadose zone...
CAGTCGAAGGCAACAACTTTTTTCGATTGGCCGAGGGAGTGTCTTAACTTTTTGTCTCACGAAAGGGGTGCATCCCACACTCGTCATTGGCGGGTGCCCACAATGAATCGCGTAGGCCTTCTGAAGTCGATTAGCAATTGCGCTCCACTGGTGTTTTGATGGCTGCCAAGCCGATTCTTTAAACGGAGTACCGAAACCTAGGAGGTCGCTCCAAGCGCAGACGCACTTTGAGATCGAGTGAACGCCGAGACGAGAGACCATCAATTGGAGGGGATTATATGGTGACGTAGGATCATACAACGATTCGTCGACCCGAGCTACGTGAGGGCGATCAAACCCTGTAAGAAGTCGCGTAACGTAACGTCTGACGTGCTCGCGAATACGTCTTTTCACGCGCTTCAAAATTGCCACGACAAACAATCCTTAAGAGGGCGGCAGTGTTCATGCACTCTCCGCCGAAACGGTGTTGACATCGACAACAACGGCATCAGAGGGACGAGGGAGTAAGAACTCTATTCACGTCAGCTCCCTTGGGGGTTAGAGGTTTTCCGTATGCGAGGATTGCGAGAAAAGCACCGAAGCTTAATAGTGAGGGAGCGGACGTGTCAAATTTAGTTCGGTATATGTCTTGATCCTGTATGAAGCCAAGATCGTCCTATCTGACAAAAAGCGGTGATTTGTTTAGGTAATAAGAAGGGGGAGGCGAGCTTAGGCCTAGTACGATCCTTTTTGGCTTGCACCTAATCGCTGCCGTCTAAGCGGCACGAAAAGCTCTCCGCCTCGCGAACTTCATTACCATTTCGGACTCTTAGAATCCGACGGTTTCAATAAGTAATGGGAGTAACTCTTACGCAATCAGAACAGCTAATCATACTGCTAGGAATAATCTATGTGGCAAGTATGCGAAGCGTTTCCATTTTCCTCGAGCCACGCAATAATCTGGTTCCAACTCGGAATGCTTTCGGACGCCACTCTTAGCACCTGGTACGGGTCAATGCCCGCAATCCGCGTTTGAGCGGCTCACGACCTAGCTGAATCGTCGTTGATACTCCGCGGAGGTAATGAACGCACACACCATTCCGCGGTAGTTGCCTGCTTCCCTGTTGTTCAGAACATTCAGCCAGTAATCGTACCCGGCACGTTTCGGATCGCGTTGCAGGTAACCAAAGTATTCCGTGAGTACGAATGCCGAGGTGTAATTGGTCTGTCTGATCGTAGTGTGGTCGGCTAACGCTAGCAGGACCGCGGCGCGACTCTGTGCCAGACTTGCACCGGTCTGGTAGCTGGCAATCAGATTGTCGCCACTGACTTGAGTTCACTTCCCACAGCTCGGGCATTTGGCAGTAAGGCATGAGCGAATGAATCACCTGTCGATTGCGAGTTGTATTTTGCCAGAAACTCCGGACGTTGCACGAAGTTCTCAGTAAACGGTCTCTTTGCCTGAGCCAGGTTAGGTCCACCTACGACGTGTGCAGCGCCAATGGCGCGAAATATGATAGCCAGGGGCAAGCGACGGAGGAGCGCCGCCCCTGGAGAATGTCAGCCCTTTGTTTCGTAGCCCTGAAAGGGCGGAATAAGGTTGGCGTTTGATTCGAGGAAGTGAGTCAAGCGATACATCAGACGCCAGAAAGAACATCATCGTCGTATCGCCTTTCAGAATGAGTATCGGAAATTTCTTAAGGCTTATGAAGTGGAGTACGACGAACGTTACGTTTGGGACTGAGATTGTTCCGGCCTTTCAGGGCTCGGGAATCGTGGGGCTGATATTGTCCAGGGGCGGCGCTCCTTCGTCGCTTGCCCCTGGCTGTCATATCTCGCGCCGTTGGCGCTGTCAATGACTCTGTCTTTGTCCAGGGGCGGCGCTCCTTGGTCGCTTGCCCTGGCTGTCGTATCTCGCGCCGTTGGCGCTGTGACACGTGCTGCGGTCAAGGGCCGCAGTCGACCTAAATTAGATCGTTGCTAGCCTTTGGACTGTGTCCGGGTAACGCTTGACGAGATTGATCAGCAGCGCCGCTTGAGCATTAGGCTTAGCGCGACCCTGTTCCCAGTTCTCCAAAGTGAGAACATTTGTCCGCAGATAGACCGTGAAGAGGGCACGAGAAATCTTCAAGCGTTTTCGCACACAGCAAGCGGAGTCTGTAGTACCCGTTGGTCTATCGAGCGTATATTGAGGGTATTGTTGCCCTTTTAGATTGTGTTATAAGCCTGCCCATGAACCATCACAGAGCGCTAGCTACAATCTTCTTCCGAGTTTTTGGAGTGTCGAACATTCTGTATTCCGTGCTGTATTGGCTATACGGGACTTTCATGAACCTTTTCGAGACTCCAAGTAGGTTTATTGTCACGGCCGTCTGGGCTTCGACATACCTCATACTAGGAGTCGTTCTTATTGCTCTCAGTAGCCGTTTAGGCGGTCTAGTGGTCAGAGGCTTAGACCAACCAATAGCCCCGCCTCCGCCACCTTCCCTGTTCAGTTAAGGGCTTGAAAGTGCATCACTACCTCGATTTGCCACTTAAGGCACGTCGCCTTCTAGTGACGCGCGCCTAAAATTTGGACACTTCAAAAACTCCGTAGGACCCTCTATACCGGATGGCTCAACGTTACTTCTCGCTCGCTACAAGGTGGCTATCAATCTGTAACACGCCAACTTGGATCACCGCCGACCAATCGCATTCGATTTGTAATACCTAAAGACCTAAATCGCGGCTTGTTGTTTTATTGGCTAATGCGCTAGTGTCCTGACTCTGAAGTTCGTTGAAGAATCTAATGGGCTTCACCCCGTTAGGGGTGACATGTTTAAACCAGTGCACGGACCAGCGGCGGAGTTCCTAATGCGCATGTGGTCTATGAACATCTCACCCCTACGGGGTGAAGAGCTATTAGGGACTGCACCTTACTATAAACATGTCACCCCGAACGGGGTGAAGCCCATTAGATTCTTCAACGAACTTCAGAGACAGCACATTAGCTTAAAATCACGTGGCGACTAATTGGAAACTTGGATTAGCTCTTTCGCTTGTAGCAGTTGTGTTCTGGGGTGTGCTGCCGTTGGCCCTCAGTATCGCTCTTACCGGTGCTGATCCTTACACGGTGACGTGGTTCCGGTTCACAGTAGCGACCGTTGTGCTCGGGGCGGTGATGAGTGTCACACGTCACCTCCCTTCCCTTCGCTCAATGACTCGCTTCTCGTGGATGCTGCTTGTTATTGCTGTCTTAGGGCTCGCCGGAAACTATGTCTTGTTTCTGCTTGCATTGTCCCTTACCAGTCCGACGGTAGCGCAAACGCTCGCGCAGCTCTCTTCAATATTCCTCCTCTTAGGCGGAGTTGTGGTGTTCGGAGAAGAGCTTTCACCGCTGCAGCGGATAGGATTGGTAATTCTGTTGATTGGGCTCGGCTTGTTATTTAACAAGCGGTTTCTTGAATTCAGCCTTTCAGCACGTTTGGCATGGGGTATTGCTTTGGCTTTGTTCTCGGCAATTGTTTGGAGTGCTTATGGCTTGGCCCAAAAGCGATTACTCCAGGAGCTCGGTTCACAACAGATATTGCTGCTGCTATTTTTCGGCTCCAGCATCTTGCTGTTACCATTTGCATCGCCAGGCACTATTCCGAAAATGAATTCGCTGCAATTCGGAGCATTGCTGTTTTGTTGCGCAAACTCGCTTATCGCTTATGGTTCGTTCGCTGAAGCGTTAAAGCATTGGAAGGTGTCCCGAGTGGGCGCAGTGATAGCGACCGCGCCGCTATTTACGTTGGCAAGTATGTTTGTGGCAAAGCGATTCGTTGCGGAGCTTGTCCCAAGTGAAGAACTCAACGCGGCAAGCATGGTGGGAATCCTGTTCGTTGTAGTGGGATCAGCTTTGTGCGCGTTAGAGGGTCGGCAAACAACGCAGTCCTGAGGGCGTGCGAGATGGCCTGACCACATGACACGACGTCTGCGCAATATGCTCGCAGCGCCAATGGCGCGAAATATGATAGCCAGGGGCAAGCGACGGAGGAGCGCCGCCCCTGGAGAATGTCAGCCTTTGTTTCGTAGCCCTGAAAGGGCGAGATAAGGTTGGCGTTCAATCCGAGCAAGTGAGTCAAGCGATACATCAGACGACAGAAAGAACATCATCGTCGTGTGACAGCTTGCACAAAAAGAGAACATTTAGCCGCAGATAAACGCGCATGACGCAGATTAACCAAAAAGAATTTGAATAAGAGTGGGTGTCCAGAACGGTAAGGACTGCGTTACTGTGCAGGCACAAACTGCACGTTAATGAAAACATCGCGTTGCACGAGTTCGCGCCTACGCGCAGGACCATAATTCGTGTTCTTCACGAGCTGCAACGCCGCTTCGCTCAATGCTGAGTCAGATGACTGCGAGGCTTCAGCTTCCAGCACCTTACCGCTGACATCCAACGCCGCATGAATGATTATTGGCTGCACTACACCGGTTGAAGTTGCGGCCAAATTATTCTTAGCAATTTGCGGAAAGCGCATCGGTGGTCCAATCATGATTCCCGGGCCCTTCATGTCCGCACTGGGTGTAAAGTAACTCGCATCCGTTGTTTTCAGATCCTTTATCACGAGCTCGATTGTCGCTACGGCAACAGAGTTTTCCACAATCGTGATCCGGCGCGCAATCGAGTGACCGTGAAACTGCAAAGCATTCGAATAGTCATAGACGTCGTATATGCCAGGAGCAATCGAATAAGTTTGTAAGAAACCTGTTGAGGGATCGACACAGAACTCTTCCTCATTCCACTGTCGACCCGGTGCCTGACTAACACTTGCGCGCGCTCCCGCAATCAGCGCGCAGGTAACGGGCTTTCCGTTCCAGCTCGACTCGGCGACCCGAATCACATCGTTCGTAAAATTTCCGGAAACAGGCCAAAAGATTGCTTGGCGAATCATCTGCAAACGGAGCGGCTGATAACTTGCGGGATGCGAATCATAGGCAATCCCATTATGAAAAATACGGACCTGTGAATAAGTGCCAAGATGCTCACTCCATCTCCATGCCGCGCCCGAAAGCCAGCTCTCCTCCAAATCGCCTGGGTCCGAATTTCCAGTAGGCCCACCAGAGGTAAACGAAGCCTTGAGATCAAAAGGGTTCATTCCGTTGATGTGCAGATTGTTGTTTTGGCGTGCGCGCTCAAGCAGATTCAGAATCGCACTACGCTTCTCTGGAGTGTCAGCAATCGTTGCTGGCCCGGACGCCCCGGATGCCAATTCGAGGGCATCTCCGGGTATTGGTGCAACTTGCTTTACAGTTTGTGCATTGACGAAACCAGCAATGAACATATTGAGGATCACAATAGCAATGAAGAACGTGGTACGCATAGTGCCAACTCCTTCGTCAGCAGAATAAACGATCAGAAATTACTCCCGTTAGCGATAATGGACAAGTCGCAACGCACTCGGTAAGAGTCGTAAACAGTTCTTCAATAGGTGCCAGTAGAAACTGCCAGCCCATACGTGACAGTCAACGGCGAGATACCAGCTACCCACGAACCAATTTGTTCTTCATTATTTCCAGCATCGTAGTGCGAGATTCACGTTCATAATCCTGGATGTTCTCGTAGATAGTAGTAAGCCCGGCGCGAACGAGACAGCTCAACCCAGCCGATTCTGCCAGGGCCATCTAAGCCATCCTGATCCTTTTGCTCGATGTACATGATTCGCTTCATACGGTTCCTAAATCACTCAACAGATGCCTAACTTCTAACACAACGATCCCAGTCCAAGCGTCACCTAGAATGGTGGATCCTTTCAGCGTAAGCGAGATTTGCTAACACTAGTGTCGCTAGTGGCTATGATCGTTTCCTCGAGAAGCCAGACAATCTCGGTCATGACGACTATTTGGCTAGCTTCCGCAAGGCATCTCGATCTTCGCGCATCACGCGTTCGGCAGTCTCAACTTGCCTGGCGAACTCGGGATTGTAGGCTGTTAGCTCAATGCCGTTCTTCGTTTCGATTGCATAGAGGCTATCCCCTCTCTTGACTCGAAGGCGCTCCAAGATCTCCTTCGGTAGAATAACCCCAACGGAGTTGCCGACAGTGGTTACTTTTAGAACGCTCATTCAATGCTCCTCTCACTCCAATAACAGACGCTCTACTCATTATAACGCATGTTATAACTGGCTGGCTGTGCCAACACACCTAGAGCGAGCGTGAAAGTTGCGCTTGGAAACAAGTCGCAGTCTCAAAGGAACTTAGCAAGCCTTGGTACCAGAGAACTCAAGCGCCGAAAAGGTGTCGCTAGCTGGATTTGAAGAAGTCGACGAAGACGAGGCCGTCACAGGGACTTTGTCCCCTACGATTCGGCTTCGCTCGATGAGCGACATACCGATGACCAACTGCAAACGACGGCACCAGCTGAGGCTTTGGACAAGTCCCTTCGACGATTGGACGAATCAAAGAGAGAACCATTCTTCGCTTCCTTCGCTCGACGAAGATCGCCCCACAAACTGTCTCTGGTTAGGCCCAGTCGTTGTGCGACATCTCGCCTACCGCCGCCCGTGGTCTGTCGCGTTGCTTCGATTGTGCAGCGCTTGGCGCGACCCGTCCATTGCTTGAAACGTTCAAAGCTACGACGAATAATCAAGCGACTTTCAGAACAATCTTTCCCAAATGGTGCTCGTTGAGCGCCGCGTGTGCGGCCGCAACCTCCTCAAGAGAAAACGTGCGGTCAACATGCACTTCGAAAGGGCCAGTCTCAATGAGGCGATTCAATTTGTCGATCACTTCGCGGCCGGCCTCGCCGTCGTATGCATCGATTCGCACCTTTGTGGGTGCAGTAGGTACCGGCATCACTCCGTTTGGATGAGCGATACGGCCGTCGGCCCGGATCGCCGACAGAGATCGATCAGTATCCTCACCGCCCGCGGTAACCAGGGCGGCATCGATGCCATTTGGTGCAAACTCGCGAGCCAGTTTCAAGACGTCGTCGCCGCGACCATCCGCCACAGCGTCTGCACCGAGACGCTTGACAAACGTCACCCCGTCTTGGCCCGAAGCTACTGCAAACACGCATACACCCAATCGTTTTGCCAGCTGAACGGCAAGGTGTCCGATTCCGCCGCTCGCGCCGAAGATCATCACCGATTCGTCCGGTTGTAATCGCAATACATCGTCTAACCCTCTTAATGCGGTCAACGCGTCACTCGGCATCGCAGCAGCCTGCTCCATTGTCAAATCGCCGGGAATGAGTGACACGTTATTACCGTTGACAGCTGCGTACTCCGCGTAGAAACCGCCTTTCGGATTTGCCAACTCTAAGGCATATACACGATCACCTTCCTTGAACCGATCGATGTTTTCGCCGACTTTTGCGACCGTGCCTGCTCCGTCGGTCCCCAGCACGTAAGGAAACTTCGGTTCGCGGTTCAACACCTCAACGAATCCGCCCTCGCGCTCGAAGGGATCCCAGGCTCCGACTCCTGCCGCTTCGACGCGAATCAAGATCTCGTCTGGACCTGTTTCGGGTAACGTCACGGTTTGTATCTTTAGTGTCTCAGGACCTCCAAAGCGATCAAGTGCGACAGCTCGCATCGATTTTTCTTTTGACTGTGCGGTTTTGGTCATTACTACCTCCATAAGTTCTACTGCAGGTTAAGTCGGGTCATAAAATCGACGAAAAAAACTTCGATCGTGTCACTTAGGCTTGGTTTTTCCTTGTCCGGCAATGAGCCTAGTCACAGTGGCGAGGAGTTCCTATTTAGTCAAGGCATCTTCGCAATTAACTCCTGCACGAAAGCTTTTACCGGCGTGGCGATCATGCAATTGGTCGAAGAAGGAAGAGTTGATCTCTCGGCGCCAATATCGCGCTCTCTCGATGCTCTCCCCGGTGAGTGGCAACCAATAACGGTACGACGCTGCCGGTGAGTCAAAGCGTGAATGAGTGTTGCGCAGCAGATGATCAGTCCCGCATTCTCCACCTTGAGCAGAATATCAGCAATGGTGAAGTACGAAAAGAGGGCTGAAAAAGTTGAGAAGGCGATGCATGAACGGAAAAAAAGGAACTTTGAAGAGTGGTCGATCGGGCAAGAAAATAACTATTAAGAAACAAGCGATCGCAATTGGACTATCGTAGAAGTGGTGCTTGATTACAGCGTCCGCCACATCTCTTCGTTTCGATTGCCTCACCAATCTTGAGGTAGGTCAGTCCTGAGCATTATTCTTTCGTGCAATCAGGCGCGAGATCTCTGAGGTAAGCTTAGTCAGTATAACTGGTTTTGAGAGGTGCACTTGATAGCCTGCGGCGTTGGAACGGGTCTTGTCGCCGACAGCGGCAAACCCCGTAAGCGCGATTGCCGGGATTCTCCCGCCCTCTGACTCTTTGAGCGCTCTTACCTTCTTCATCAAGTCGTAGCCGTCTTCACCAGGCATGCCAATATCTGAAACAAGACAATCGGCCTTCCAAGTCTTCAAAATGCTCAAAGCCTCGGCGGACGAGGTGCAAGTCTTTACCTCAGCTCCCGAATTACCCAACGCGACTTTGAGCAAATCGCGTGTATCCACATCGTCATCAACGACTATCACGCGTACTCCATCAAGCCTGGGGCCTTCCGACGCAGCAGATCTTGAAGGCGTTTCACTGATACGTTGGGCGGACTTAGCTTCCCTGGCGACCTGCGCTGCCTGTCTAATTGGAAGAGTTACCGTGAAAGTAGCACCGTGGTCTTTTCCTTCACTCTCGGCGCTAACACTGCCACCATGCAACTCGACTATGTTGCGCACGATGGATAAACCTAGTCCCAGACCGCCGTAAGAACGCGCCGAGGTTGCATCGGCCTGGCGAAAGCGCTCAAATACAAACGGCAGGAACTCAGGTTCGATGCCAACCCCGCTATCCTCTACAACAATCATGACATTTGAATCCGCGCGTTCACATCTGACTCTGATGCGACCTTCTTTTGGAGTGAACTTAATGGCGTTCGACAGGATATTCCAAAGTACTTGTTGTAAGCGCGCCGAATCGCCCCAAATGGGTTCCTCAACAGGATCAAGCTTCGTGTCAATCGTAATTGACTTGGCTTCCGCGGCCGGGCGAAGAATCTCAACAGCCGCCTCTATCAGGGGCGGTATGGTGATTGGTTTAGTATCCAGCCTTAGATTTCCACTGACAATCCTGGAGGTGTCCAATAGTTCGGAGATGATCTCCGCTTGTGAGGCGGCGTTGCGATCAATGGTTTCCAGGGCCTTGGCAACCTGCTCCTGATCGAGCTTTCCCGATCGCAGCATTTGTATCCAGCCAACAATCGCATTCAAGGGAGTGCGCACTTCATGGGAAACAATGGCCAGGAATTCATCTTTGAGCCGGTTGGCCGCCTCGGCGTCCGCGCGCGCATGCTGCTCACTAACCAGCAGCGCGGCCAGCTCTGCTTCGGCACGTTTGCGCGCAGTGATATCTCGAGCAATTCTCGACGCGCCAACGATAGCGCCCTGATCGTCAAAGACAGGAGAAACAGTCAGCCAAATATCAAACGATGAGCCGTCCTTGCGGCGACCAATAGTTTCATAGTAAGCAACACTCTCTCCGCGGCGAATCTTCTCCATGAGGCGAGTCTCTTCATCTTGATCCTCAGAAGGCACGATTATATTGATAGGCTTGCCAATTGCTTCGCGCGCCGTGTAACCGAAAAGCTTCTCCGCGCCGCGATTCCAAGCTGTAATGGTGCCGTCAAGTGCTTTCCCGATGATTGCGTCCTCAGATGATTCAACGATCGCCGCCAGTTGCGCCTTAGCTTCCTCAGCGCGCTTGAGGTCGGTGATATCGATGAACAGCAGGACCGCGCCCTCAATCTGTTTTTCTCGCGTCATATAAGGCGTAATGCGCAAGAGAAACCATCGCCCGTCGTTGTCCTGTACCTCGCGTTCCTGCGCAGCGCCGTTAGTCATCACTTCGTCAGCAAGCTTTTCCAAATCCGGTAAATCCACATTGTGCCTGACGACGGCGAGAGGTCTGCCTATGTCGGTACCTAAGAGATTGAAGAGTGTTTCCGCTGGTTGAGTAAATCGGCGAACTGAAAGACCGCGACCTAACAGCACAACGGGTGTATTAATACTGTCTTGAAGGTTAACGATATCGCTGTTCAGCCGAATCAACTCCGCATTTCGATTCACCATCTCTTCATTGACGGTTGTTAGCTCTTCGTTGGTCGATTCAAGTTCTTCCTTAGAAGTCTCTAACTCTTCGTTAATGCTCTGTAGCTCTTCATTTGCCGACTGGGTTTCTTCGGCTGACGCCTGCAACTCCTCAGTCGTGGCATCGTATTGTTCCTGGACTGCCTGTAGGTAGTCGCGCGTATCGGCCAGTTCCTTTTCGAGACGTGCAATCTCACGCGATTCATTTTTCCGGTTACTCTTCCCGGCACGTGTTCCCTTTCGGGCCGCCGTGGAATCTTTAGGGGGCGATCCTATTGGCTCAAATAGAACCAGCAGACATGGTTCTTTGATATTCCTTAACGGAATCACTTCGAGGTTGAAAGCGCCAGCCACGCCGTTTTGATTCACGCGCAGGTCGTCTTTGCGCACGGCTCGATTCTCTCTCTTTGCCTGGTTGATGGCTTGGCGCAGCGAGATCATCAAACCTTCGCGGGCCATCTTGAGGATGTTAAAGCTCGCTCGTCCGCTTGCCGGAGAAAGGTAAGGCTCGGTATTGCCGCGAAAATGAAGAATCTCCAAAGCATCATTAATGATCACCGCCGGCGGACTGTACCGCGAGAGAGCTATGCGGTCAGCCTCTTGCTGCGCATTAAGTTCGGCGCCTAAACCGCGAGCCTCCCACTGTCTGGCTTTCTCGTGAACGAGTTTCAACGGCGCTGCATGGCTGTCAGTCAGAGAAATGCGCGGCATCTCATGGGGCCGGCCTCGTTTCTTGGCAAAGATCTTGAGCTTCTTGTCGACCGGAGCAAACAAGGATCGAAGCGTGCCGACTGACTCCGACGCGCCCAGAAACAAAAATCCTTCTGACTTGAGTGCGTAATGAAACGTGTTGAGAAGCCGCTTTTGCACCTCCTGATCCAGATAGATCAACAGATTGCGGCAACTGATCAAGTCCGTGCGAGAGAACGGCGGATCGGTAATTACGTTCTGGCGGGCGAAAACGCACATTTCGCGAATCGTCTTGCTAATGCGGTAGCCGCCATCTTCTTCGACAAAGAAACGCCGGAGTCGTTCTGGCGAGATGTCTTGCACGAGGCTCTTCGAATAGAAACCGGCGCGGGCCTTTTCGAGTAATTCATCGTTAAGGTCGGTTGCGAAGATTTGCAAGCTTACATTCCGGGAAATCTGGCTCAGGTATTCGAGAAAGGCCATCGCTATCGAATACGCCTCTTGCCCGGTTGAACAGCCTACAGTCCAAACGCGCACCACATCGTCGGGAGAACGATCCTTCAACAGAGAGGGAAATACTTTCCGCTTAAGTAGATCAAACGCGTCAGGGTTACGAAAAAAGCTGGTAACGGCGATGAGCAAATCCTGATAGAGGGCTTCCAACTCCTCGGGTTTATTCCGCAGATGGTTGGCATATGCGCCTAAAGACTTAATCTTCGCGAGCACCATCCGCCGCATGATTCTTCTGCGAATGGTATTTGGCCGATAAAGAATGAAGTCTGCTCCGCGGTGATTGCGAAGCAGCAGCATTATTTTCTTGAATGCGTTGTGCTCCCCGTCGGATTCAGCTTCCGGTAAATTCTCGATTGGAACATCTGGTCCGGCGACGTACGGATGTTCGGCTATGCGCGCAAGTTCTTTCGCGATTTTCTCCGGCGCCAGCACAAAGTCAACATCGCCTGCCGCTACTGCGCTGCGTGGCATGCTGTCGTACTTCGCCGATTCATCCTGAGCAAAAGTGATCCCACCTTCCCCCTTGATGGCTTGCAAGCCGAGCGTTCCGTCGGTGGCCGTCCCGGACAGAATCACTCCAATGGATTGATGTCCCTGATCCGCCGCGAGCGATTCGAGGAATCGATCAATCGAGCGGTACTGTTTATCTGTTTTCTGGCGTGGCAGCAGCTTTAGTGTCCGCCGTTCGACTGTCATCGTTCTGTTTGGCGGAATGACATAGATGTGGTTCGGTTTGACACGGGTGTTATTAACAACTTCAAGGACCGGCAGATTTGTTGCTCGTCCAAGCAATTGAGGAAGTTTGCTTTCATGTTCAGGGTCAAGGTGCTGCACTAGCACAAACGCCATCCCGGTGTCGGGCGGCAGTTGTTCTACCAGCCGGGTGAAAGCCTCTAATCCGCCGGCGGACGCTCCAACTCCAACAATCGGAAACACATCATCGTCAGATTTTGCCGATCGACGTTCGCCGATGTCGTCAGCTGGCATTAGACCCATACCGGAAACTTTCTCATTTTTGGAATTTTTCTTGCGGGAACTTGTTTGTGAAGTCCGCAAGGATTTCCTGGCCTGTTTGGGAGCTTTTTTCATGAGCGAAAAATCTGCTCGCCGCTAAGCGCGCTTACATACTTAGCGTTCGGATTAGGCTAATCCTGTCCGATCTGCTACGAAAGAAACGGCATTATATAGAGGTGACGGAGTCTCACTCAACGTTGCGCTGAGTAACCTTCCTGGCGCTCGTCAGCATCGCATCCCACGGCGAGTTGTTTCAATTACTGCGAGTTTGAAAGATCGTCACGTCGAACGTACAGCCATGATTGCGGATGCTACTTCGCTTGGATATTTGCCAAATCGGATCATCTCTTCTCGTTCGTGTAGCCGCGCGCTGTCATTGAACCCGAGAATCCGGGCGGTGGCTTCCCCGACAGTGGTCAACGGACGAATCGCAGCCTGCTCCAAACGAAAGTGCTCGGCCCAGCGGTCGGTGCGCGGATTGAAGAAACGTGTGAACTCACCGCCCGTGCACTGATCCAACATCGCTTCCCTTGGCGCGGTTGCAAAGAGAACAAGCGTAGGCGAGATTGTCTGTCTCCGAAGAACCGCCATGCTTTAAGCTGATGATGTGATCGATCTGGTCACCGTAAAAAGTATCTGCCTCGGCGATGAGGCAGTTTAGCACCGCCTGTCAATCAGTGTGCACCAACTCCGCTGCAGTCGTGGTCATTGTTGTCCCAGGACGACCGATAACCTACGCGCGGAAAGATATGTCTGAAACAACGACCTTACAATACGTCCATCCAATAAACGACCAGGAAGGTCGGTGTTCGCAGTTGGAACCTGCGCCGGAGTCAACAAGGTACGAATCACGGTCGACCACACGGTTCGCGCCCGTCAAAATTTTAGCGTTCGTGACTCTGGGTTTTGCAGACTCTTCAAATTCCGGCCGTTTCTTGCATGTTTTCCTAACCACGAACGTCTCTTGAATCTTGAGAATCGAATTCTCTGGCCACAAATTGGACACGAGCAAAAATCAAGGCTGCCAACGCTGGCAGCCGTAAGTTGTTGCTAAGTTTTAAGTTATTTGGTCGGGGCGAGAGGATTCGAACCTCCGACCTCACGGTCCCGAATAGTAACCCTACGCCGCTACGACGTGCTACCGCTTGATACCTAACTGATTCCAAGTTCAACAACTTCACTCATGTACCAGTAAACCGTATCAAGGTATCTCGACCTATATCATTCTATGCGCGTTGAGCAGGGTTATGTCACAAACAGCGTCACAATACCACGGCCTTTTATACGTGCGTCTTCGTTAAGGGTTTTGACCGCTACAACCAAACTTCGCGCAACAAACGACCGCAGAACTGGTCAACTGAGGAGGTACTCGAAAACGAAAAAGGCGGTAGGCTTTCGGGCTTGCCGCCTCTTGTTTTTCTGATCGACTCAAAGTTCTAAGGTTTCGTGTTCGTCGACTCTCATAGACTGGACTGTGCCACCTACTGAGTAGACTACGAACAATTCTTTCAACTCTCCCTGCATCGGCTCACCAAAGGTGTCCCTATTAACTGGCAGGGTTACGCTGCCACCTGCGATAGCCCTTCGCACTGCTCGCGTGCTGTCGCGCATCTTGGACTTAGGACCCCAAACCGCTAGATGAATCTTGAGCTGTCGCGATTCAGCTGCAATAAGATCACTAGCCAGCTTTTTCCAAGGCCTTTTCCTGTTTCGAAAATCGCGGTATTGCAGCGTTTGCAATCGCTCGTGCATTTCGGATGGCTCAATAAAGGTTAACGGAATAACTCTCACGCCGGCCCCGTAGGCGAAAGCCCACTCATAGGTCACATACTCGGAGGCTTTACCATCGGAGGTCATCACCACGACCACCGCAATGGATGCTCTGATTTGCTCGTCAATTTCTTCCCGCCATTCAGTGCCAGCACGCAGATCCTCATCCATCCAGACAGTAAAGCCAGCTTTTATGATTTGTTTCTTCAGAATGTCAGCAAATTTCGCTTGTTTGTGTGAGTACGAAACAAACACTTGGCTCATGGTCTACTCCAAGGAAAACGCAGGGTTACGTCACAATCCACGTCACAAAATAGAAAAGACTACTCACAGCGAGCAGCCTTTCTTCAATATTCCTAAGCAAAATTGGTCGGGGCGAGAGGATTCGAACCTCCGACCTCACGGTCCCGAACCGTGCGCTCTACCAGGCTGAGCCACGCCCCGACAGGTTAGGGATTCTATGGGACGCCCAGAGTACTGTCAAACAGGCGATCTCATTGGCAGCGGGCTAGATCTGAAATCTCTGTGCGTCCTCTTGTGATCTCTGTGCCTCTGTGGTGAGTGTTTGGGGAGTAAGTTCACCACTGAGACACAGCGCAGCAGGGGTTGGTGGTATTTTCAAACTGAATCAGCATCTTGTGGCCAGGACATGCTTGCGACAAACACCGACGCATCTCTTTCAGAATTGCGGGGGATGCGTGTGTTCGCCAGCGAGCGGGCGAGACGCCCGCGATCCCAGGTGATCCCTCCGAGATCATTGTGAGGGTGCACCGAGGGCCGCCCAGATTCCCCAGACCCTGCCGATGTTTTGATCCTTGCCATAGTAAGTTGCCGGATATCTGTTTACATAGTTCAGGAAGTCCAGCAGATCGGAACGAGTCGGATTGTCCATTACCTCTCGTAGCGTCTTATCTTTGAAACGACCGGTGGTCAGTTTCTCATTCATGAAATCGCGAGTAGCCAGGGCTTTCGATGATTTGCGGATCTCGCTCAGCATTGTGTCGAACACCTGCTCCACCAGTTGCCCATTTTCATCGCCATAAAGCGAGCGATAGTCGACCAGAATCTGCCTCCCGTCCTCGCCATAAAAATCGATATGATATTTCGCCAGACTCCAAAGAACCGATCTCTCCGGCAGCGCCGGAACCTTCGCCTTGAATTCCACCATGTCTCCCAAAATCACCATCCCGTTACCCTTGGGATTGGTCATGGTGAGTTCTACGGTTGCGGATCTCGGCGCCGTCTTAATCACAAGAGCTTTGCCGATTCGATCTACCTTGCGCTCGCTATCGCCCGCTTTGTTATATGTAGACCAGACTGAACCCTCCATCCCCGCAAGCACTCCGTCTTCGCTACCCCGGTCGATCGTCACTTCACGTGAAGCAGCCTCTCCTCGATCTATGCTGAGTATGCGAGAGCTCGCCGGTTCAGGGACCATACTGCTGCGGGACCGCTCCACAAGATGCGCAATTTTGGAATTGACAACCACTAAGTCTGCCGAGACAGCCTCGTTTCTCTCTTTCTTGGAAAGATCAGAAAGTATCTCCCGGCTCTGCTTGTAAGCCCGGTAAGCCTCGGCGCTGCGAAGCTGTTTCCACATTGAATCTCCGATCTCAACATAACCGGCGGCGAGATGCCGTTTTCTTTCGATCTCATTAACAAACAGTCCCTCCTCGGCCCGTTCCTGTTCCCTGTAAACTCGCTCCCGTTCTTCGTAGTTCGAATTCTTGTCCACGAGTGAGATCGCCAGTTTTATTGCCGCCAACGCATTTTTATATCGGCCGTTGTCATTCAGCAGTTTCGCAAGTTGATAGTAGCGATCGGCGGATTGGTCGAGTTTGAGGCTGCGCTCCAGGAGAGTTATGGCTTCGTTGGGATTCGTCTTCGCAACCAGCCCGCTTAGTTCTGCGAGTGCGTCAGACGATGCAGGGCCCAGTGCGAGGGATTGCCGGAAGAGGTCTATCCTTTGTTCTTCATTCAGCAAGCCCATGCTATTCCCAAAGTAGGCCCACATAAGATAGACATAAGGCTTATAGGACTCGGTCGCCTCAGCAAGTTTCAGGGCGGCGCGAAAATCTCTCTGCGATCCGCTCCAGTACTGCTTCCTTGCTTCCGAGTCAGCGGACTCCCAGTCACCACGCCATTTGAGATACTTCGCTCTTGAGATCAACAGCTCTACATTGTTCGGATCGGTTTGTAGGCCTCGATCCAACAATTGAATCGCTTCGTCATACTTGCCGATGGATGCCAGTTCCTGGGCCTCAAATGATCGACTTCGACCCTCAGGCTCACTATTAGGTGGAGTGGAACAGTCCACTACCGCTGAACTCCTGGGTATTGCGTTTAACTGCTTGCTCACCCACCTGGCAAGATTATCGTAGCGAGCGTCCTTCGCCTTGGCATGCTCGCACTGGAACTTCAAAAACGAGTACCTGGCCCAATCCGCGTAACCCGCTTTTCGCCAAAGGTGTCCTTGAGCCGCCCACGCTCCATACTCTCCAGGCTCTTTTCTTAGTTGCAGCCAGGCCCAGTTGAGACCTGTTAGATAGCCTTCAACCGGTGAGCCACTCTTTTCAGCCAACTGATCGGCCGCGTTTAGTCTTGACTCAAACTGGTTCCCTCCCCGAAACGCTTCAAGGTTGGCAACTTCATAATGAAGTGCAACATTGAACGCTGGGCCATCATCGAAGATCACCGTCCGGTGAGTTGCTCGTTTGATATCGTCCGAAACCTCGCTCTCGAAGACGCCATCGAAGTAGAAAGGCCGGTACCATTCCACCGCCTTCTGAGCCGAGGCTCGCGCGCCTTCATAATCCTTCAAGTTCGCCTGGGCCACGGTCATGTTCAGATAACTCAAGGCGTAGTTTGGATCGAGATCTCGCGCTCGTTGGAAATCCTTGAGCGCATCTTCGGGTCGCATCGCGATTAGGTTCATGTAGCCGCGGTTCGTGAGGGCCTGCAGATTGTCGCCAAAGATCTCAAGGACCACCGCAGACTCATTCTTTGATTCATCATGCCGGCCCAGCTCAGTCAAGGCAGTCGCTTTATAAGTGCGCCAATACGCAGCTTCTTGCGGGGATGAGAGAGCTATCAGACGGTCAGCCAGCAGGTTAATGCTGGACATGTCATCCAGGACCTGCTTGCGCACGCGCATCGCTGCCCGCGCCGACTCAATTGCTGCCCTCTCCGCTTCGGTTCGCCTTTGCTCAGCTATCTCCTTGGCCCGCCGAGCCGCTTCGCTGGCAGCCTGTGCCTCAATGCGTCTCTGCTCGGCTATCTTTGCAGCCTGTTCGGCGTTTTGTTTCTCTCGCTGTGCGTCCTTTTCGCTTTGCAGTGCGCGCTCTTCGCTTTTTTGCGCGCGCTGTTTCTCCATCTCGGCCGCGCGCCCTGCGGCCACAGCTTCGTTGCGAGCTACCTCGGCGCGGTTCCGTTGTTCGAGGGCATCATTGCGCGAGATGTATGCTTTGTTACGGGCGTCGTACGCGAAGGTGCCGAAGCCCAGAGAGATCAAGAAGGCAATACCCAGAACCATGCTGAACAAGCGGGTGCGTCTAATCTCCCGCCGGCGTTGTTGTTCCCTGGCGGCGATCTCAGCTTCACGCCCTTCCTTGCTTGCGGTGAGGAACGACATGGCGGTTTCAAAATCAGGGTGGAAGTGTTGTGCCCAGACAGAATTGGGTCTGTTCTCTTCCTTCCATTTCAACGCTACTGCGAGGTCCGGATCGTGCCAGAGTCCGGCCAGGCCCTCTTTGTGCAGAGTTGCAGTCTCAGCCAGCCGCCGGTAAATCTGCGCAGAGCGCGCCTCGGCATTGACCCACTTGCGCAGACGCTCCCAGCCGCGAATCAAACTCTCATGAGAAATATCGATCAGCGACCCTTCGTTGAGCTCCACAGTAGTGGGCGGCATCAAGAACGATCTGCCTGGCAAACGGAACCGTTCGATGACAGCAATGACCTCAGCCACTGAAGCGTCGGCAATAGCACAGATCTCCTTGATCCTGGTGGGACGTCTTATCTCGCGATTATCGGGGCCCTTTTCCGTCAAGCTTTTGAACAACTTCTCGGCGATCTCGCGGCTTCTTTCATCCGCGAGCTCGTTATAAGCTTCATCGGCGTGACGCGACAGCGCATCAGCCATTGTGCCCACCGCCTCGTAGTCGTCGAGGTCTATCGGTTCGCCATCCCGCCTGCGGTGGATCCAGAAATCCCACGTTCGCATCAAGGCATGCTGGAGGATGGGAAGCTGATCCGGGTTATCACCAACGTCGTTTAGAAGCCGATTGACCAACCGTGGGGAAATCTCTCCTCCGCCAACTGCGACTGGGCCGGCGATTGCTTCCCGGCGCTCGTCGCGTGTCATCCGCGGGATTAGATACTGGCCGTCGTTTATTGCTTCCGGAAGATCGCGGAACTGCGAGCAGTCTCCGAGAAAATCGGAACGCATGGTAATGACGATGTAAATGGGAATCTCGGTTTGGTGTTTGGCCTCTATTAGGAGCTTGATAAAAGCCGCTGCTTCATCCTCCGAGCTGTCTTTTCGGGTGGTGCGCCGAAAGCGAAAGATTTCTTCAAACTGATCAACTACCACAAGCAGATTCTCATGGGCGGGCATTCGCGCCTGGCGGGTGGTCTCGACCAAACCCAGGGCGCTCCGCCGCAGGGTAGCTTCAGTAATCGTCCGCTGGACTTCCCGGTCCTCTTCGCTGGCGCCAAATACGCTTCGGCTGCTAAGCGCGCGAGCCAGATTGCCGATTGGATCATGGCCCGGGCGAAATAGTGCTACGCGCCATCCGGAGCCGGCCTGGGTCATCATTCCACCATAAAGCGAAGGCAGCAGGCCCGCGCGCACCAGCGAAGACTTGCCGCTGCCCGAGGTTCCCAGGACAGCCAGAAAGCGATTTCGCCGTAGACGTCTCAGCAGTTCATCACTCTGGCCGTCGCGACCGAAAAACAAATGCTCTTCATTGGACTCAAAGGGGCGTAACCCGGGAAACGGATTATTGGGGGTGCCGTGTTGTTCCATTGCTAGTGCCCTTTTTTCGCACTGCTGATTTCAGCCAGGAATGGTTGGAGGGTATCTGGGGAAAACGTTCCGAAGTTGCGCATCACCAGCGCTTCGTGGGTCCGGTAACGCGCCTTGACGCTGGTCTCGGGCCCGCTCATGAGGATGCCCTTGGCAAGCATCGGCGTGGTGCGTCCATAACCGGCAATCTTCTGCAGGTCGCGCAGCTTTGTTCTTAGCCAGCCCTCGCTCGCATTGCCGCAAAAGATTATCGCCGCGTCACAGATCAAAAGGCTCTCCTTGTGATCCTCCCTGACCTCGGCTTCGTCGCCGTCCATCAGAGGTAAGGTGACTTCGAAACCCTGCCCGTAAAAGTAGTCTTCCAGCGGTCTGATAAGGTCAAAGTCCTGTTTGTCGCAGATGAGATAAATGCGCATCGGGCCTTCGGTGCGATTCATCTTTGCGGGCTGGGGTTTTGCTGCCGGCCTGAGTTTGTCCTGAATGTAAGTCTTGAACTCTTCAATGGATGTCTCGAGCAAATCCGCTCCCTTTTGAGCAGTCTGATCGTATTTTAGGTAGCGGATGAATTCCTGCTGCCGTTCTTCTCGTGCCTGTAATCCCTCGGGCATCCAAATCAAGCGCGCAAATGAATTGCCCATGCTGCGTTCCGCCGCGAGATCGTTTTGCAGACACACCACGGAGCGATCAGACGCTTCCGGGATCACGCCGTAGTTCGCCCCAATGAGATGGATTGACAGCTTGCAGGCCTTCAGATATTCCTGCACGGCCTCTTGCAGCTCCGGACCGTGCAGCGGCAAAGGACGATCCGGCAACACTCGATGCCCACGCTCCTGCAACTCTCTTTTGATGCGATCCCGCTGGGGTGCAAGATCGAACGAGGTTTCAGCAAGGTATACGACCGAACCAGAAAACTCCTCTATTGGTGTCAATGCAGCATCAACGGCTTTGTCACCGGGACCGCCGCGCGTTCTCATTGCTTCCAGCAGACTGGTTATGTCCTGCGCTACATCGTCAATGCGTTGCCAGTATTCAATCGCGTGAGGGCCGCTTTCCGGAGACAACTCACGGGCGCGTTGGGCTTGCTCGTCAATATAGAAGAACTGATAGCCCGTCATTAACTGCAGTTCACTGGGATGCTTGTCGAGCGGTACGTTAATCTTCTCAACTTTAAAAATCCGCGCTTTGTTCCCCAGTCGAACACCGCCCGTCAGGCCGGCGATGCGGCAAAACAGCTGCATCTCCTTACGGCACCAGTCTGACTTGATGTAGCTCGGCGAAAGCACCGAAACCAGGATAGCTACCTTGGGAATCTGATCGACCAGGGCATCCGCAAAGTAATCGTTGCCTTGCAAACGAGGGTCGCGCCAGATTTTCGGCTTAGCCCCGAGGTACACCTGGAGCCTTTTTTCCAATGCCTGGTGGAAATTGTCGATCCAGCCACGCTGTCCTTCGAGCACAGCCTGGTTGTCGTTATGCGCGTAGCTGATGAATATGTCGTCTTCGTAATCTGTGAGAAAACTCATGCGGCCTCCAGGAGCGGAAGAAGCATCTGGGCTCTGCCTTTATGATGCCTTATACCACATCTTTTTGCGTGCTGTCGCGCTCACTATCGAGTGCATTCAGTCCTGCGGCGAAGTTCAACTCCCAGGAAGTTGCGCCTCCTTAAAAGCTGGGAATGTCCTATACTAAGCTCCTTGTAACTGCATTACAGTTCTTATGGCTTCGGAACAACCTATCAAATGAACGAGACTGACCAGCGGTTGAATCAAGACGAAGAATATAAATACTGGGCATTTATCAGCTACAGCCATCATGACGAGGCCTGGGCTAAATGGTTACACAAATCGCTCGAAACTTACTCAGTTCCTCGCAATCTTGCCGGGCGCAAAACAAGCAAACACGGCGAACTGCCGCGGCGCGTCTTTCCCGTATTCCGCGACCGCGATGAACTCCCTGGGGCGGCGGATCTGGGTGGCAAGATTAAGACCGCCCTGCGCCAATCGCGGAACCTCATCGTGATCTGTTCACCACGAGCCGCAGTGTCCAAATGGGTCAACGAAGAAATCAAGACTTACAAGGCAATGGGCCGAGACGATCGTGTTCTTTGTCTGATTGTTGACGGTGAACCAAATGCAACCGATAAGGCGGATAGTGGGTTGCAGGAATGCTTCCCTGAAGCGGTGCGCTTTCAGGTGACCGCGGGCGGGGAGATATCGGCTGAAAGAACTGAACCTATTGCCGCAGACGTTCGAGAAGGAAAAGATGGCCGGACGAATGGCAAGATTAAGCTTCTGTCCGGCGTTTTGGACGTCGGTTATGACGAGTTAAGACAACGCGAAAAGCGAAGAACGTTTCAGCGACGAGTCAGACTTGTTAGTCTGGCTGCCGGGTTGATCTTGTTTTCAATTATTACTTATCTGGCGCTGGGGGATGCCGGACTCAGGGTGCCCGGTCGCGACCGAATCCAAACCCTCGTTGACCGCAATGCCATCTCGGTATTCCGTCACGCCCATAGTATTAAGGAGATTCGAGCGGCGGCCGTTCCCATGCGGCGCATCCTCGTCGATGCTCTGGCGCAGGGACGCGATTCCGATGGTTGGATCAGAACCAATCTCAACCCGAAGCAGGAACGCTCGGTTGAGGTGTGGTCTCATTCCCAATCATTATGTGCAATTTTCAAGACGCCCGAAGTTAACAAAGAGGAATTGAGGTCTTTTTTGATCGGCCTGGATTTGCCCTTCACTGCCGGACTGACAATCGAGAGAGAAGGGATCAAATATGGCTGGCAATCGCACAAGGGTGAAGAGGAAGAAACCATAGCAGAGCCCGCGCTGTGGACAGCGGGGGCACTGGCAGCGGCCCTTGCGCGACCCGGCTTGCTTACCGATGAAGAGCGTCGGCGGTTTGAGAGCGATCTGATTTACACGCAGCAAGTCTTAAAGCTCTATCGGCCCCTGGATAGTGGCGGCTGGAATATGTTTCCAAACCAGAAAGAGCCGCAGATGCACAATCCCTACACGACTGCGCTGGCATTGCTTGCACTGTTGGAAACGCGCAAAGCGGGTTTACCGTGGGAGGGCAGCATCGAGCGGCGCGACCAACTTTTGCAGTCAACGGCAGGGTGGCTCATCCGTGAATTTGATAAGGATGGACAGCCTCCCGGCTGGCACGGCGTCGCCGAAAGCGCAAACCAGCTTTTCGATGGCCTGACCTTGCAAATATACGCTGAGTTGCTGCGGGCCGAAGCGGAGGCGGGGATAGAGCTGCCGCCGGAAATCGTGGAACAGATCCCACTTCATCTGATCAGATGTGTCGAACGTGATCTCAGCTTCCCGGTGGGCAGCGGCGAGTTTTCGGCGCCGATGAAAGGTCATATTGGCCGCGAAACTATCGGCAAAGAATCGATTGGATTTCTTTGGTACCCTTGGGCGATTGATGCCAGTGAGCGGTGGCTTGAACGAGCTGAGAAACGCGGCGGTCCCAAAGAAGAGCGGGTTAGGGTTCGAAGAAGTCTCGGCCACCTGCTAGTGGATCTCGGTCCGGAAGCTGCCAACAAATACCGGACCGATTGGACTTTTATCGTGGCCGAACTTCTGTACGGCCTCTCAAACATTCCCGAGCCAAGCTAAAGACGTTCAAAAACATGAAACGTGCAGCGAGCTTTAAGCCATCACCGATCGACACTACCAACGTCAAGCTGCCGCGTGAGCTGAGCGAGTTGGTCGAAATGCTCGCCGAAAACACTCATAACGTTTGGGCTCGTCAGCGACTGTCGGATGGATGGCGCTACGGAAAAAAACGAGACGATGCGCTGAAGAACCATCCCGGTCTGGTTGCCTATGAGCAGCTTCCGGAGAATGAAAAGCAATACGATCGGAACACGGCTGTCGAGACGCTTAAGGTTATTCTAAAGCTTGGTTACGACCTGGCCTTTCCTGATATGGCGGCGGTGGCGAGTAACGCTGACACAACTTCTCGAACGCGCCTTGTGGATGAAATTGGAAAGCTAAATCTGTCTGCATTGATTGCGCTATGGCATGGACACAGTCCCGACGAATGGAGCAATGCCCCGGAGATCTATCGAAACATTGGTCAACGAGTTCTGAAGTTAGGCGAGCCGCTGCTGGCGTACGACATGCTGACGGAGGGATTGAAAAGTTCTCCGTTTGACGTCCGCTTGAGGCAGTTGTTGGCACTGGCGCTCGCACGGAGCGGCGCGCCTTCAAGAGCGAATGCCCTGCTGACGCAACTTCGCAAGGAAGGTCATCAGGACGAAGAAACTTTGGGAATTCTTGCCCGAACGCATAAAGACTTATGGGCCCAGGCTACGGACTTGGGTGAGCGGAAACAGCAGTTGAGCCTGGCTCACAAGTTTTACACCGAGGCCTACAAGCTAAACCATGGTTACTATGCTGGAATCAATGCGGCTACGCTGGGATTGCTTCTGGGAAAGGACACCGAAGCTCGCACGCTGGCGCGAGAAGTCAGACAAGCATGCCTGCAGGAATTGGCGGGTTTACCTAAGACGGATGGTCGCTGCTACTGGCCCCTCGCGACCCTGGGTGAGGCGGCCCTCATTCTGGGAAATTGGTCCGAAGCCGAAGATCGATACGGACAAGCCGCCGAACTTGGCCATGGACAGTTTGCCGAATTGAGTTCTACTCGCCGCAACGCGCGGCTGATCCTGGATCATCTGGGGCGCGATCGAAAACGAATCGAGGAGTGCTTCAGAATTCCCAAAGTTGCCGTCTTTTCAGGTCACATGATAGATGGCCGCGACCGGGCGCAACCACGTTTTCCTCACGAGCTTGAACCGGCTGTGCGCGAGGCGATTCGGGTGCGACTTACGAAATTGGGTGTTGGATTGGGTTACGCTTCGGCGGCATGCGGAGCGGATATTCTTTTCCTGGAAAAGCTTTCCGAGATCGGCGGCGAGTTGCACATAGTTTTGCCATACAACCAGGAGCAGTTCATCAGAGACAGCGTCGCTATCGTCCCCTGGGGCGACTGGGCCGAACGTTTTCAGCGCTTGCTGATCAAGGCAACGGAAGTGATTACGGCTTCGGACCAAAAGCTGGAAGAGGGCAGCACGTCCTACGAGTACGCGAACGTGTTGCTGCATGGTCTGGCGCGTATCAAAGCTCAGCAACTCGAGACCGAGATGGTGCCGCTCGCCGTGTGGGATGGACAAGGAGGCGATGGACCAGGAGGCACTGCAAATGCAATTGAGGATTGGCGCAAGGTGGGCCTCGAAGTCGAAATCATCGACCTCGGAAGAATGCTGCGACAGCAAAGTCCGCAATTAGCTGCCCCGGCCGATGTTGTGACAAAACGCGTGACTGACGACCAGCTCTCAACCCGCATGATGGCGATGCTGTTTGCCGACGCCGTAAACTTTAGCAAGCTGGCCGAGCAGCAGATTCCTCGGTTCCTCGAACACTTTCTTGGCACAATAGGAAAACTGATAACAAAGTCAAAATACCCCCCAGTGACCAAGAACACCTGGGGTGACGGTCTTTATTTCGTCTTTTCCACAGTACGCGATGCCGGACAGTTCTCACTCGAGTTGTGCGACCTGATGAGAAAAACTGATTGGGCGGCTAAAGGTTTGCCGAAAGAACTCAACTTACGGATCGCGCTTCACGCCGGACCGGTCTATTCGTGCATCGATCCGATTATCGGACAACCAACTTATACAGGTACTCATGTAAGTCGCGCCGCGCGGATGGAACCCATCACACCACCTGGTCAGGTTTACGCGAGCCAGGCTTTTGCTGCTCTTGCGGCGGCTCAACATGTGACCGAGTTTACTTGCGATTACGTCGGTCAAACGCCTCTGGCGAAAGGTTACGGGACCTTTCCAACGTATCACGTTCGACCTACTAGGGAAGAAAGTTAAGAGACAATCGGGTGGCATTCAAAATAGACAGTTGAAGACGAAGACATTTTCCATTTTCCATTTTCCGTTTTCCATTTTCATTGGCCTATGAGTCGTTACCTTTTGACAACCTTTAGGAGCAGTCGTGATTAGGAGCACGCGTGAAAACTGCTCATCGGGCCAGTCCTGTCTCTTTGTTCTTCATCATTGGTCTCAGGAGCGTCTAAAGGAGACTCCTCGACCACAAATGAAAAATGAAAAATGGAAAATGGAAAATGTCTGCAGGTGTCTATCTTGAATGCCTAACTAGACTTGTCTTCTTCGTCACTATCAGCTGGTGGTTCCGAATCTTCCGGGGGATTCTGGTACGCGAAGACTTCTTCACCTGAACTACCAAGACCAGCCCTGAAATCCTCAAACCACTGTCGCAACGAGCCCGGGCTCTCCTCCGCGGTCACTGGCACAGCAGCATCGCTAAGTTCGGACTCAAAGCGCACCAACTGGGCGGTGACTCCTCGACATACAGCACAAGCCACGAGGTGCGCGATTACGGGAGCCGATTCTTCATCCCCCAGCCGTGCTTCAAAAAACGCCGACAGGATATCATCGTCAAGATGAGTATCGGACGAGACCTCGTCCGGTACCAGCGTCCGAGCTGTTAGACGTTCGTGCACCATGAAACGAATGGCTTCCTGCTGCTTTTTTGTTCTATGTCCCATCTACGCGTGTCGATCAACCGCTAAAACTCCAAACGGTCAACCGCATCTCGATTCTATCCGGCTTCACCTCTCTTGATGATTTCATCTGTACCGGGCACCCGATTAAGCTTGATATTCTGTGCCAGGTCTTCGGTTGCGAGATCCAGACAGATCTCGATCTCCGCTGGGCTCAATCCGTGTTTGTTTGCCAACTCGCTTTGAAAAGCGTCGGAGATTTTTCGATAAACCTTGTCCAGCCACCGCATCACCGTTGATTCATGAACCCGGCTTTTGCCGGAGTCGGTTTGCCGTCTCGACTTGCGCTGAAACCAACGTCGAATGGCTGATCGCGGTTGTTCGACGATGCGGGCTATCTGGCGCAGTTTAAGTCCTTCCACGTGGTAATAAAGCAGCAAGAGCGTTTCATGATCGTCGAGGGCCGCCAACGAACGATCCAGCGCCTCAACGGTCGCTGATCTATACCGCTCGCGCATTACCTTCGATAACATCAGATCCTCACATCCGTCAGCGGCTGCGGCGTAGTCTTTCCTCTCGAGCGCATCATCGCCTGTTCCCGACCAGTCTTCCAATTGTACTTCAGGCTGTCTTGAGCGATGCAAGTCTACGCTCGTATGCCAGATGATCGTTCGCAGCCAGCCCCGCAGCGTTCCCCTGCCCATGTAGGTTCTGAACTTCGATTGACGAACGCTGCTTTCAGTTTTGGCGCCGAGCAAGTCGCCGTATACAGACTCGATAACCTGGTTAGCATCAATTCCGCTACTAACTACTTGATTGGCGAGAGCCTCAATAAATGCTCGATGTTGCCGATCAAACTGCCACCAGGCATTTTCGTCGCCAAGCGCGCAGCCTAAGCTGAGATAGATATCGGGACCTTGCAGCTCGCCAATGAAAACTCGTATCTCACTTATTGACGGTGTTCCCCGCGACTTGGCAATCGCGATCAGATATTTTTCAATCGCGCGGACGACTGCCCCGGTAAACTCGTCTCTTGGAACAACAAAGTTCGGCCAGGCTTGCGCGCAACGAGCATACAAGGCGTCGAAATCAGCTGCGCAAGCGGTCAGATTTTGGTGATACTCCGCTTCGGACGAGATGGCTGCGGAACCAGGGCGATTATCGATCAAAGTTAGCGAATTATATTGGTAAAGCGCTTTCTGGAGCAACAAAAAGCCGGTTCACCTTTCACTGCCAACCTCGAACGAAAACCACAAAGACCTGTCGCCGGCCAATGATCTGAAAATGCTCGGTTCAGGCACCAGACGAGCCCACATCAAGATTGCTCGATGCGATCGCCGATCGAGGGACGTGGAAATTAGAAGGGTTTTGCCGAAGGAAGCCGCCGACATCAATTTGGATCGGCAATCACTGATTATCTCCCTTTGCCACTGCCTGCGCTCTCTCATGGTTTCGCCGAGCGAGTGTGTAGAGGATGGTCTTAACCTGAAAAGGTGTCAGATTTGGATAAGCTTCCATGATCAGCGCAATGATTCCCACAATGTAAGGGCAAGCAAAGCTATTGCCGGTCAATTGTCGATACCCTCCGCCCGGCCAGGTTGTTTCGACCTGAACACCGGGGGCCACCAACTCAATGACTTGACCATAGCGATAGCCAAAATTGAAGGGATCGCCTCCGGTTCGTTTAACGACGGAAACCAGCGAAGAGGAAAAAATCGAAGGATAACTCGGGTAGGGTAGGTTGTTAGCTGCGGCTACAACGATGCAACCGGCGTGGTATGCGCGATCCAGAAGATCGTGCAAAGGTCCAAAGTATTCTCGTTTCGTCGTACCGAGCGATAAGTTGATTACTTGAAACTTCTGTTTAATGGCATAGTCAAGGCCAACCAAAAACATATCGCCGGATCCCGAGGCGTTCGGTCCGAGCACTTTGACACTGTAAAGCTCAACGTCCGGCGCAAGTTTCGTAATGATTCCGGCGCAAGCTGTGCCGTGGCCCGCCTGATCACCCGAAGTAGAAGGGTGAAAGTCGATTTTACCGTCTTCGGCGACCGCTTCGACCGACCCCCTGATTTTGCCCTTGAGATCCGGGTGTTCAGTGTCAACGCCACTGTCCACAATGGCCACCCGGACTCCGCGTCCGGTACAGCCCTTCCAGGTGGTGTCTGGTCGAATCGCAGCCCACAGGTCATTCGAGTTCCTTATTGGAGCGGCAGCATCAGACTGCGGCATCGGCGACTCTCCTCCATTTACAATCTCGATCGTTAGGTTAGTAACCAGAGTAGCTGACGCTGGTGGCTGAATGCTTTTCAGTGTAGCGCGCTAGAGATTCCAACAGATTGCGACACAGCTCACGTTCGGCGTCGCCGCGGCCGGCGATTGCGCGTAACGAGACCCACAGAATCATCAGGTCGCGGTGTTCCGGAGCGGCAGTAGTATTCTTCACCCATTCACTAAGATCGCTGTCAAAATCTCCTCCGACTTTTTCGGCTGTGAGAGAACTCTTGATAGTGCGGTCGAAAAGCATTTCCACCAACTCCGCCAGTTCGAACGCGTCGACGATTCTGGCTATCGCGTCGGCAAACTCCGCCGCACGATCCATCTCTTCCGGCGTGAAAGGCGGATACGGTGGGGCACCCGGTCGATTAACAAACTCCAGCACGCCGACCATCTCGGCTCCGGTCCGCAGGGGGGTGGCCAAAACCGTAATCGTTTTGAACCCGGTTTTCGCATCGGCCTCAGACCAGAAAGAGCCCTCGCTGGAAACATCTGCTACAGCCATTGGCTGGGCGGTCGCGAACACAAGGCCTGCAATCCCCTTTCCGGGCGGAATCCGGATCTTGAGCAGTTCCTCCTTCACGTCACTGATGGCGGTCAGGAACTTCAGCCCCCCTTCAGGGCCATCTCGCACCAGGACAGACGCCTCTCTCGAACCGACCGAGTCGGCTGCCAGCTTAAGGAGAGTCTCAATAGCTTGCTTTAATGGCGCTGTGAGTGAGTTAGAAACATCGATGGCGCCCACCGCCTTCCGCAATTGGCTGACAAAAGCGCGATCACCAGTGTCCCCGTTTTCCAGTGGCGGTTCCTCGTCAAACGAGTCTTCTCTCATGTGTGTCTCTGAGCAAAAAGTTTGGATCGCACTAGCGATACAAAACAGATTTTTGGAAACGTGCTCGGATCAAGTAACAGAGCGTTTGAAGCTCCAATGCGGACGCATTATACAGATGCGAGTCTTTCGCGCAACGCCCAAAAGATGCGAGGGCTGTAATGGGAAAAAGCTTCTCAGTGCTCTCCGTGTCTCCGTAGTGTATGTTTTTCCCAACAACTTCACCACGGAGATACGGAGATCACGGAGATTCCGACAAACCATTTGTCGGCCTACTTGCCTGACGTAAGATCGCTCGCTATATTGCCTGACTAACTTAACGATTATCCAAAACCCATCCGGAGCGCAACGGTTAAACTATGAGCGTCGAATCAACCAGTTCTGAATCAAGAACCAATCCTCAAGGCCGCCTTTGGCAACGCCTCGAATCCGCGTCCGCATTGAGTGAGAAGGGCGACAAAGCTGAAGCAGCGGTTGAATTGGAATCCGCTCTGGCAGAGGCCAGACAGGTGCCGTATGAAATCGAATTCCAGTCGCGCATTCAACTGGCGATGACGCTCGCCGATCTTTATTCCTCGCTCGACGAGATTCCCAAAGCGCGCGAGATGCTCACTGAAGAATCGGCTTTTGCCGAGAAGATCTCTCAAATAATGCAGATTAGTGGAACGCCGTCACAGAAACGTGCGGCCACTGGCGGTTACTTGCAGGTGCGCGACCGTGCAGCTCAGATGCTTTTGTTGGGCTCAGAAGCGCCTGAAATTACCGTCAAAGATTGGATCAAAGGCGGCCCCCTGAGTCTACGAAGTTTGCAGGGCCGGGTCGTGTTGCTAGAGTTTTGGGCTACCTGGTGTAAGCCTTGCCAGGAGATATTTCCCAAACTGGTAAAGCTTTATGACCAACAGGCTGCAAACGGTTTAGAGATTATTGCGCTGACCCGGCATTACATGGCTTACCGAGGGACGTCCGAGGCGATGGATGACGAGCTGCAACTTATACGCCGGATGATCGAAGATCACGGCGTGAATTTTCCCGTCGGTGTGGTTGAAGACGAGAAATTGCAGGCAATTTATGGGGCGAACGGACTACCCACCGTCTTTTTGATTGATCGCAAAGGATTAGTACGCTACGCGGGTCCCGGTGGCGAGGAGCGAGGCTTCAACGAAACGCTGCAGAATTGCCTGAACGAATCATAGAAACCGCAAGCGCTGCCGCAAAAAAGCTTGCCTGACCACGTCTTCGCTGTTAGGATGCGCTCGCTTCAATACCTTGATCTTGCGAAAGCCGCCTCTGAATCGACCCAGGGGATAGTAAAGCACTCTGGTGCGTTTTCATCTTTCCCCCGCTCAACCTGGAGCGAGCTACTGCTAGGGATTGAACATCTGAGTCGAGCATATCCTCCTTCTGGCTTAGCGTTTTCTGCGTTTGCCTTTAGAGGAACGCCGAAAAAACCGGACTGATGAGTCATCAGGGACTCTGTTGCCCTGAAGCTCGATAACCGGAGGAATCGATATTCCTCCAGATTTCTGACAACTTTAAAATCAAAAAGGAGAATTAGCCATGGCGATTGTGACTTCCACTCCCGGTGAAGGTAACAAGGTGAACATCTACGACATTCCTGAGAATGTGCTCCAACAGTATGCCGTGACGGGGGAGAAGGCCTCGCAAATGTTTCCCGAAAGCAATAAGCCGACGGGAGATCAAATCCCCAAGAGTGCGGGAGCAATGAGTGCCACCCGAGTGGATAATGCTGAAAGCCTTGGTGAAGTGCAGGCCTACAGCGATATCTGCGTTTGTCGCACACTTTATTGCAACGCGTACGGGTGCTGGTGGCATTACTACTATTGCTACTGCTAAGACCGTTCTGGTTGAGGTTCAAGCCCTTGCCCAGCGATCTACGTATTCGGCTTGCTACCCGACCGAGGAAGTAACTTGCATTCCGGTAGCGGGTAAGAAGGAAACTTGCCCGCTACCGCTAGCACTAGGGATCACCTTTTCACCAGATCTCGAGCTTCTCGCCGCTGCCAGGAGAGCCACCACAATCGAAAAGGCGTAGGCGCAGAACTCCGGACGCGATTTCGACCGCTACGTATGGTTCTCACCGCGAACTCCTGGTGCGACGCGAAAATGTTAGGAGGCTGATTATGGCGATTCTGACTTCTATGCCCGGAAAGGGCGATGACGTGAGTGTCTATGATGTACCCGACAATGTGCTCGCGCAGTATGCAGTCTCGGGTGAAAACGCCAGCAAGATGTTTCCCGAAGGCAGTAAGTCGTCAAGCGGGATTCCGAAAAGCACTCCCGATATGAACCCCAGCAAACTGGAAAATGCGGAGAGTCTCGGCGAAGTGGAAGTGCAGGCGTACAGCCATATCTGTATCTGCCGCACCCTTTGGTGCAATGCCTGGCGTTGCTGGTGGCATTACTACTATTGCTACTGCTAATCCCGCTGGGTGACAAAACAGATTGTTAACGACCTGACAAATCGTCGTCGCGCTCCACTAAGTTGTGTGTTTCGAATTCGGCGGCGGGCAGTTTCACTTATGCCCGCAGGCCGGTTTTTGCTTTACTGATTCAGCTACTTTTCGTAGTTTTCCGACACCACTTTCCACTGTAAGCGAGGAAGTCGATGGCAGATATGAGTTCTGATAAGAAACGTTCCGGCCAACCTATAGTGGGTGATTTGCCCTCCGATTTGCCACCCTTGCCTGACGCTGGCCCTTTGCCTGGACCTCCGGGAAGTTTGCCACCGGGAGCGGGGCCTGAGTTGCCAGCGGGTCCGGCTCAACCGTCCAGCGGCGGCAAGATCAAATTCAAGACCATGCCGAAGATGAGTGCGAGGCCTTACCTGCCGCGCGCTATAAAACTTCTCGGCGGGCACAAGCTTTTGGTGGCCGTGTCGTTATCGCTTTCGCTGATAATTTTCCTGCTCCCGTTTGTCGCTGCAGCGGCATTTGGTCCATTACTAAAATTGTTTGGTGAAGCTGCGGCCGGGGGTGACTGGAGTAAGGTGTGGACCATGACCGGATCGTTTTTCGAAAGGTCCACTGCGGCAGCAGACACGAGCTGGTTCCCGCCCGCATTCATTCGAGATTGGCTCGGGACCCCGCTTACCTTCACCACTATTTTCATAATCTGGACATGTGCAATCGTACTTCGAAATGTAATCGATATACTGCGCGCCTGGGTCGATGCGAATCTCGAGCAGCGACTGCTAATCAGTTTACGGCAGAGTATTTATGGACACATTCAATCATTGTCATTGGACTTTTTCCTGGGCGGGCAAACCGGTGCTCTGATGCAAAGAGTGCTGTCTGAAACGACAGCCGTTCAACGACTGATTACACAGGTGCTGCTAACGCCCTTGATTGATGTAATCGTTCTCGTGGTGGTCATCGCGTATCTGCTGGCGCTGAGTTGGCAAATGACTTTAGTGATTTTCGTCCTCGCTCCCCTGACGCTGCTGATGTTTCGTTTTACAAGTAGCAGACTTCAGGCGGGTGCAATGGGAATCAACATGAGTTCGCGCGAGCTGGGTTCTGAACTGGAGGAGACCATCAACGGCATTTCGGATATACAGGTTTTCAACGCCCAGCCAAAACGGAATGAGCGCTTCCGTAAAGCTTCTCAGCAGGCAGCTAAAGCTACTGCGAGCACAACTGCCTGGATGAGTCTTAGCAACAGTGGAGCGCAGATCTTCATTTCCCTGACAACAGCGCTGATACTGTTGTCAGCAATTCTGCTCGGTGCAAAGTGGGGGCTAACGTTTGCCACAGCTATCGTCTTCATGCAGATGGCGCCAAACTTGTTCACGCCCATTCAGCAACTAATTAGTTCATACACGATGTACCAATCACTGGTGCCGGGAATCGTTTCGACGTATGAACTTCTCGATACCAAACCAACCGTGGTTGAACGCCCTGGTGCAATTGCATTGCCCGAGGTGCATGGGGACATTACCTTCGAAAATGTCGGCTTTGGTTACTCACCGGCTCAAAAAGTCCTCAATGATCTATCGTTTGAAATTAAAGAGGGCGAGACCATAGCATTCGTTGGACCCATCGGCTGTGGTAAATCGACGGTCATGAATTTGATTCTGCGGTTTTTGGACCCCCAGCAAGGAAGAATTCTTCTGGAAGGCAAAGACATCTCTTATGCGACACTGACTTCCTTACGGGAACAGGTCTCTAAGCTTTCGCAGTTTCCGTTCTTCCTGAAAGATACGATTCGAGAAAATGTCCGTTTGGGAAGGGCGGGTGCGACCGACGGTGAGATCGAAGACGCTTGCGAACTGGCTCATATACACGACGTGATCGTCGACCCTCAGCGAATGCCAAGGGGTTATGACACAGTCGTGGATGTGCAGGTGCCATCCGGTGGGCAGAAACGTTTGATTGCCCTGGCCCGCTGTCTATTGCGGAAGCCGGAAGTACTATTACTTGACGAGCCCACAGAAAACCTGGACGCAGATCAGCGAAACCGCCTGATAAGGGTAATTCGCGAATATGCCAAGGAGCGCACCTGCCTGGTGATTAGCCACGACCTGAATTTCGTCGCGGCAGTCGCAGATCGCATCCTGGTGCTTGATAAAGGCCGGATTGTAGATCAAGGCACACACGATGAACTCTTAAAACGCGAAGGGCTTTATCAGACGCTCTACCAGTTGAAAAATGTCGATCCGGCTTTGCTCCGCACGCGAGATGGTGGGACTCCCAAACAACCGCCTTTGCCTGGTGGTCCAATTGAGGGCATGGGAATGCCCGGCGGCGGCATGCCGGGTGGCATGCCCGGTGGTGGCGCTATGCCGCCGATGTGAATAGTGACCCAACCTGCAAGTTTGACGAAACTTCGGCACTAAAGGCTGCGTTTTGTTTCTAGCAGACGAAAGGAACTGAGTCTCCAGTACTTCACCCTTGCCGGGTAAAGAAAGGCTTAAGATGCGCGATCGATATGCAGCGATGATCACTGACCTTCCTCTCTTCCAGGGATACACTCTGGATGGTGCGCAGAGATTGATTGACAGTGGTGAGATTAAGCAGTGTGCAGCTGGAGAGGTGCTATTCAAAGAAGGAGACGAACCCACGGTTGTTCTTCTTGTGCTCACCGGCAAGCTTCAGGTCTTTGTGGAACGGCACGGGCGCGAACTCATTCTCAACGACGAGGGCCCGAGCAGCGTTCTCGGCGAGCTGGCCGTCTTGTGCGGCATCCCGCGATCGGCATCTGTGCGTGTGCTTGAAGATTCAACCATCCTGCAGTGGGAGGCCTCGGCTTTTCGCAGTCTGATGCTTCGCGACGTCTTTCTCTCAGAGAGGATCTTTAGAGAATCGCTGCGGACCTTGATCGAAAAAGAGAAATCGCTGATCGAGTCTCTTACCGAATCGAAGGCCGCTGGTAATGAGGCCTAGTTTATCTCAAGGCCAACTATGTCGATCCAAGCGTAGCAGTCCCGGGTCGAACCACTCTAGGCCTCTTGTCCGGGCAGTTTTGCCTGGGAGTCTTCCTCGCGAAGATGTCGAATGTGGCGCCAAACCCACCAGATCACCGCCAACAACACCACGATTCCGATCACAAAATCAAAGCGATGAAACCAGGTTTTTAAAGTGTCGTCTTTGTCCCACTGCTCACCGAGCTTTTGACCGACGTAGGCGAGACCAAGGCACCAGGGCAACGAGCCGGCAAAGGTATAAATCACAAAGCGCGTCAGGTTCATCCGCGCGACGCCTGCTGGAAACGCGATGAAGGTGCGGATGGCCGGTAAGAGACGGCTGACGAAAACAATGATTTCGCCGTGTCGCTCAAACCAGCGATCAGCTATGTTCAAATCATGCCGCGACAACAAGACGTAGCGACCGTATTTCTCGATGAACGGACGACCTCCGTACATGCCGGCCCAATAAGCGACCAGTGAACCGAGGACGCAACCGACCGCGCCTGCGACAGCAACCAACCAGAGATTCATTTCTCCTCTCGAAACGAGATAGCCTGAAAACGGCATGATGATCTCGGACGGCAGAGGTACGCACGCTGATTCAATAGCCATCAGCAACACAACGCCTCCATAACCCATCGCCGAGATCGTCGCTACGATAAAGGCAGAGAGTATTCCGATTATTTTAGCGACCATAATAAAACGTGTTTCAGGTTCGAGGTTTTGGTCCGGTTTTAGTTTCGATGTTCAAGATCCCAGCATCTCGGAACCCAATGTCATGCACCGATGGGATTGGTCCAGAACTGCCTGGCAATCGGCAATCGGCATTCGACAATCGGCAATTATGTTGACCAGCCGTGTCGCCCAATCAGCGGCACAAAGGAGCAGCCACCGTGATCCTCCTCGGTGGAACCGGTTTCAGTTTTGATAACCCTGATTAAGCGCTGCGACTCGCGTGACTCACCCACAGGCAGCACCAAACGGCCACCAACTTTCAGCTGCGCAACGAGCGGAGAAGGAATGATCGGACTGCCGGCCGCCACCAGGATTGCGTCGTACGGCGCGTGGGCTGCCCAACCAAGAGTGCCGTCAAAACATTTCACGGTAGCATTGTAGATATCCAGCCGGCGGATCCGTGCCTGAGCCTCACGAGCAAGGTCGCCAATTCTCTCAATGGAATAAACCTGGCCCGCAATCTTCGCCAACACAGCCGTCTGATACCCTGACCCGGCTCCGATTTCCAGCACTCGACTGGTGGAGTCAATCTTTAGCAACTCAGTCATCCGAGCTACGATAAATGGTTGTGAGATCGTTTGGTTGCCACTGATGGGCAGCGCATGGTCGCCATAAGCTCTGCTTTGCAGCGCCTCCGGGACAAACAGGTGTCGCGGTACGGATTTTAAGGCGGCGAGCACGCGCTCGTCTGTGATCCCGTAGTGTTCTCGCAGGCGGGATACCATCCGCTCGCGCGGGATCGAATAACTCTGGTTTGGGTCGAGGTGGCGTTGAGTTGACTGCAACTGTTCCTTACTAACGGACGTGACAGAGAGTTGAGTCCTGTCGCGTTGTGAGTTCCCTCCGATTTAGATCTGGCAATGCTTAACCTCGTTGCAACACTTCCGAGGCATTGACAAAGTTCCAGGATTCAATAGCAGTTAACGCGCGATGATCCGTCATGTCGCTCTTTAACGGCGTTACGGAAATGTAACCTGACTCAATTGCCTGGTAATCCGTACCTTCAGCCGAATTAGTGCGGAAGTACTCTTCGCCGATCCAGAAGTACGCCTTACCCCTGGGGTCAATATGCTCTGTGATCACCGGCCGCGCATTCTTTATACCCTGCCTGGTTACGCGCACACCTTTTATCTCTCCGGGAGGAATATTGATGTTCAATAGAGTTCCTTCAGGCAATCCTTCTGTCAGGACCTTGCGGGCGGCGGCAACTGCAAACTGCGCAGCTTCAGTAAAGTCGAACTGCTCTCGGGCAACAAGACTAAGGGCCAGACCCGGCACACCGAGAATGGTGGCTTCGAGCGCTCCGGCGACTGTGCCTGAATAAGTGGCATCATCTCCGAGATTGCCGCCGTGGTTTATCCCGGAAACACAGATATCCGGAAGTTCCTGCTCCGAGAGAATCTTGTTCAGAGCCAAAGTCACACAGTCGGTGGGGGTGCCATCTACAGTCCAATGTCTTGAATCGACTTGTCTAATACGAAGCGGACGGGCAAGCGTAAGACTGTGGGACGCGCCGCTCATTTCTGATGCCGGCGCCACCACGTAGACATCGCCCAAATCCCTAAGCGCTTCCTCGAGCTTTATCAAGCCCGCTGAATGGATACCATCATCGTTCGTTACTAAAATACGCGTCATATTCTTCTCAGCGTCGCGCCTGGATAATTCCTGCTACACACTTCGGTTGCCAGTGGCTCGCTCTCAGGAGCGTCCACTTCTCCGGGGTGCTAGTTGTAGACGACTGGTGAGACAAGAGCACGGGCCGTGGGCAGGCCTGCCAGAGGGAGTCTAATCGCGGGGGGTACGCATGCGGCCTTTCTTCTTGTTCCGTTTGCGCGCTAAAGCCGATTTTAGTTTCGCCTTCTGGCCCGGTGGGATAAAGAACGCGTGTTTCTTGGCGTCTTTAATAATCTCTTCGGTCATCACCTTGCGCTTGAAACGCCGCAATGCACTCTCAATCGATTCACCTTGATTAACCGTTACTATTGCCATTCAATCTCCGTCTTCTTTCGTTTAAATCGTTAACACAGTTGTCTATTTAACACGCTGGAAATCGTTTCGGTCAAGTGACCAGGGAGCGGCAATCGCTGCCATTTCATCCCTCTAACCATTACGCAATTGAACCCCGCAAAGCAACTGCAACGTTGTTTTGCGGGGTTCTGCGGCTATAACCCGAGGCTTTTACTTCTCAAACCAGAACCGCCTCGGCCGGTTCCTCCTTCTTGCGACCCAATCCCTGAATCTTTACCGGCTTGTCAGATTCTTTGGTGTCCAGCTGCTTTTTGAGGACCATCTCCTGATAAAGCTTGCGCATCATCACGGCTTCCTCGTGCGCAGTCTTCGGCCCTTCCATTTGCGGTTTATGCGGGCGGGCCAAGTCAACTGTATTCAACACAAGATTGTGGGTCGGATCATCGAGCTCGACAGCTTTGCCACCAGCAAATATCTCGTGTCGTCCGTGCTCCTGATACCACTTTGCCACGGTCGCATTCTGGTGCATGTTTTCGATGATGTTCCGCCAGCCGATGCCGGTGTTATAAGCACAGAAAGAAATCTCGCCTTCCTGTGTGCCGTAGGGAATGATGCACATCTCGGTGCGACGGAAGTCATAGTTGAAAAGATCCTGGAACCACATTCCCGCGATGAACAGAAAGTTCCAGCGATCGGCGCGGCGCTTTTCAATATCGGTCACCGTGCGATCACCGCTGACTTTTCCGTAATCCTTACCGGTCAAGCCAAACGATTTGTCAAACTTCTTAAAGAGCTCGTAAAGCGTGAACTGGGAGGGCGATTTGTAAGGATTGTAATGCTTTAAAAGCGCCAACCCCATCATGATGTTGGACATCCACTTACCGCGCGCCGCGTCCGTAATCTTCCGCATGTCCTTGACGAGCCCGGGAATGTTGAGGAACTCCGGCACCGGCCGCATTTCCTTAGTCTCTTTATCAACCATCACGGCGGTTCCCACGCCACAATTGGGGTGGCAGCCACACGATACCTGACCCCATTCCGCCTGGGGACCATGGACCAGGTCGGCAAAATCCGCGAATGCTCCCATCAACGACAGCGGAAACCAGTCACGCGTTGGTTCAGTAATGCCAACCTGATTCTTAACATCATGAGCAAGATGCGAAAGCGTGTACCGTTGTTGAAGGCGACGCTGCTCTGTGATCTCTTCATCACGACCGGTGAACGAAACGGGCTGAAACGAAAGGAAAGCGATCTTCTTCGGGTTGTCCAGGGCGAAACGAATGATCGATCCCACCTGATCGTTGTTGATGCCATTCACGAGTGTGGTGACGAGTACAATCTCAACTCCTGCTTCATGCAGATTGTTGATCGCACGCATCTTCACATCAAATAGATTTCCAACCTGCCGATGGCTGTTGGCATCGTTGCCGATGCCGTCGAATTGCAGATAGACGTAGCGCAAACCGGCCTCGGCCGCCTGGTGACAGAACTCTTTCGACTTTGCAAACTCGATTCCGTTGGTTGCAGCCTGCACGCTGTTGTAACCAACCTTGCGGGAATAGCGGACTGCTTCGAGAAAGTGCGGGGAAATCGTCGGCTCGCCTCCGGAAAATTGAACCGACATCTGGCGACGCGGCTTGATCGAGATTGCGTTGTCAAGAATCTCCTGAATCTCTTCCATGCTCAACTCATGGACAAACCCGACCTGATTCGCATCCATGAAACAAGGATCACACATCATGTTGCAGCGGTTGGTCAGGTCGACTGTAAGAACGGCGCCGCGTCCATACTTGATCGTGCTTGAACCATGATTGTGCAGCTTTTCGTCACTATGGGCATCGATATCGCGACCAGGAAACATCGCTTCAATGTGTTTTAGAAAAGTTGAATCGATAGCCATCATATCTTCAAAATGGCCGTGAGTTGGGCAGTCCTTAATCATCCAGATTTCGCCGTCGCGCTCGACGATTTGGGCTTTGATCTCTCCTACCTTCTCATTAAGAAGGACGCTCACATCCTTCTTGCCACTGATAATCGCTTCCCGAGCTTCGATGACGCAGTTTGGACAGAGCGAGTCGGTGGTTCGTGGCCAACCCAGCGTCGGCTTACTTTTCTGCCAGGATTTCAAAAGCGGTTTGTCGGACCACTTCGGTGTAAACGAGGGGTTCGGTTTGTACTTATTGACTGACTGGATGGCGCTGAATGCCCCCCTTGCCATCAGCGTCAAACTCTTCTCGGCGTGCTTGATCGGTCGCATTGATCCTCCGCTGTTTCCCTTAATTAAATCGTATGTATTTAGTGCCAACCGCGACCAAAAGACAGATCAAAGCCGCACCTTGATTTGCATTGCTCGGCAATGAGCGTGCCGTCCGAAGGCAGACTCGTCTAACTGTTACATTTACGAGGTTTAGACTACTTGAACTCGGCGAAAAGCGCGAGTTTCGACTGGTCTAATGCGTGTCGTCATGCTACACAGGGGTTGACGGAGCCGGATGTGTAGCATTTTGGACGCGGTGGGTAAGTACCGAGGAGGTGGCTACTTCTTAGGCGGATAGTAACCTATTCGAGCAGAGACTTTTAACGTGGTGTCGGTGGTCTCGACATTCACACGGCGAAACTTGCCATCACGGTTCTTGTTCGTCGGCGAGTAATAGAGGGCGTACTGATGTCGCAGTTCGTTGGCCACCTCGGTATACACGGATTCAAGGTCGGAGAATGCGCCCGGCATGTAGAGCCGCCCGCCTGTGACTCCGGTAAATTGTTCGAGGTTTCGCTCGCTTGCCGCAAGCGCCTCCAGCCCCATTCGCAGATCTTGTATGTGCAGTTCATTAAACTTGATTGAGGCGCTGTTACCAGAAAGAAATGAAGTTAATTCATGCTGCTTCTTTGCTCTTTCGATCTCCGTGTTGCTGATCACATAGATCGTCGTTTGCGACTGCAATGCTGCACGAAGAGCCGCCTCAAAAGTCGCTCCTCTGCCGCTGTCTATACCATCGGTCAGGACAATAATGGCATGCCGCGCGCTGCTGCGAGGAGCCTGGTCTCGCGAGGCAAGCAACATCGCATCATGAAAACGCGTAAACATTCCGGGGGCAATTCTATGCAGGGCCCGCCTAAGCTGGGCCACACTTTTGGTCCAGTCCTGGAGTAACAGAACTCGATCGTCAAACTGAATCAGACTGATTCGATCGTCCGCCGCCAGATGCGCCGCAAAGCCTTCCGCAGCGCGACGAAAGTCATCGAGATTATCGGCAACAGACGACGAAGCATCCACCATCAATACTACATCGACAGGAACTTGCCGCAGGCTTAGATCACTAAGAGTCTGTTCCTGACCATCTTCAAAAACACGGAAGTCTTTGCGCAGCAGGTTCGTTACTAATTGCCCACGCTCATCGCGAACGGTCACTGGCAACAGCACCTCGGTCGTGCTAACCGAGATAACGTCTTCCGGATCGATCTCTTCTTCCTGCTTAATCTCGGGAGTGGGTGACGGCTTTGGATTCTGCGCTTTGAGCGCTCGCGCGGGGAGAAAACAGAGCAGCAGTAGAAAGGCGTGAAGACAGAACCTAAATGTGTCCGGCAACGAGAGCCGTCGTTGAGTCCGAGCCGGCGCCATCGATTCTAGTTCTCCTTAGTTTCTGTCCGGCGAGACTGGCTTCGCAGGTGAGTCATCGGTCATGGCAGCGGTCATAGCCAGGATGATTGCGTCGCTGACGCGTCGTTTCCGCAATTCCTCGAGTTTGGGAGGTGACAGATCAAACTCTGCCGGCGACTCCTCTATCCGCTTTATAATCGTCCCCTCCGAAAAGCCGGCTTCAACCAGCCGAACTATTGCTTCATTGTCGAGCGTCGGCGTTCGTTCAAGCTTGGTTGTACTGCCACCACCCGCCTCGACGGGCGGTCTAAGGATCCTGACCGTAGCGCTGCCTGTGGTTATAGTTTCGCCCGTGTTTGAACCTTTCATACCGCGGCCGCTGCTCTGATTCTTTGAGCCACCGCTCGAGCCGAAGATATCCGTGCTATTACCATTCTGCGAATCAGCCTGGCCGTTTGCTCCGGACCTTCCGCTGCCTCTGAAGAACGAGTCGTCACTCCAGTCGTCGGTGCTCGAAAAGGGTTGATCCTGCGACAACATTGCGAGAATCACATTTTCGGTGACGCCACTACGCTTGAGCTCGATCAGATGATCCGGATCGAGATTGAACCGATTTGGCCGGCTGTGAATGATTGCCACTACTGTCTTCTCTTTGAACCCCGCCCGAATCAGTTTGATCACCGACGCATTTGTTAACGGCGCCTCAGTCCCCTGCTGAGCCTGGCCCGCAGAACTGGTGAGACAGCAAAGCGCCAGCAACAGAATTGCGTGGTAAATAAGTTTCATTGTCTTTGGAGCTCTCCGGTACGGAATCTAGTTGCCACCTGGGGTTGCAGATGATGCGCCGCCAGGCGCCCTAACTGTGGACTTGTTGCGCTTATAGCGGTAACTGATTTTCTTTACGTAGTTCCGCGTTTCGCGATAGGGAGGCACGCGGTGGCCAAACTTGATGACGGCGCCTTCACCGGCATTATAACTAGCCAGCACCAGATCTACCCTTCCATTGAAACGATCAAGGAGCTGTCGCAGATACCGCGTGCCGCCGGAGATATTTTGCGCCGGATCGAACGGCCGCCTGACGCCAAAGCGCGCCCCAGTGCCAGGCATCAACTGCATCAAGCCTCGTGCGCCCTTGGGTGAAACCACGCGCGGATTGAAGTGCGATTCCTGTTCCATCACCAGAAACACAAGATACGGATCCACGCCGTGTCGCGCACCACTCTGTTTAATCAGGCTGTCAAGTTTAGGACTTCCCGTGCTCCAGCCGCGGTCCTTCCGTGCGGAAGAATCAGCAACCTTTTCCGCTTCTCGCTCGATATGATCAACTCGGCTGCGCTCAATGAAGATGGAAAGCGTTCCGCGCCGGTACCAGACCCCGCTGGCGGATTCGGCCGCAGTGTCTGCCTCTACTCGCGCGCCGCCAACCAGATAAATCCATGCTGGGCCATCTTCGGCGGAGGCTGGGGCTGCGTTCACCTGCGTAACTTTGGCATTCTGTGATTCTGTTTTTGGCGCCGCTGCAGTAGTTCGCTCGATTCCAGTTACACGGTCCCGGGTAACCAGATGCGTTAATCCGCCCTGCCGATACCAGAAGCCTTGTTCGCTTTCCCATGCTTCGTCGACAGTGATCCGGGTTCCATCCGCGAGCTTCAAACGAACTTGTGTTGGACCAGTTGCTTCGGACTGCTCATCGGAGTCGGGTTCGATGTCCGAGGCGACAGGCTTTTTATGTTTGTGTCTGCCGCGTCTCTGCGCATTCGCAGATGCCAGGTCACCACCCACTAGTAGTGCAGCGCAGATTAAGACAACTCGCAGGATTGCTGACTTTTCCGACATTCCGTTCGCCTTCGCCGAAGCACCCTTCCAGACTAAAGCTCAAGCGGGTCCGCGAGTGTCCTTTCAATCATAGTCTCCTGAGTCGGGACGGGCGCGAAGGTATGAGAGGTGCCAAAATAGTTGCGCCAGGCTACGTCGATGACTTCCGGGGTCAGTACAAGCTTTTGACCTTCAAACAGGCAGATATCCGTGACGCGATCGAGGATATCTCGCGGCTCGCAGCCCTTCATCATCTTATGTTCGATTCGATACTTGTTCAGAACGTGCCTGATGATTGTGTCATCGCAAGCAATCCCGCGCGTGTAAGCGACTCGCTTGAATATTTCGGCGAACGCACTCGGGGTGGGAGGCTCGACGCGGGCCCGGTAACCCATGCGTCTCAGGAAAGCCTGGTCCGCTAGATCCTTCTCATCAAGATTCGTTGAAAAAACGACGAGTTGTTCGAAGGGCACCTCAATTTTCTTGCCGGTGTGCAGGGCCAGATAGTCAACGCGTCGTTCCAGTGGAACAATCCAGCGATTCAGCAGGTCCTGTGGCGCTACCCGCTGTCTTCCGAAGTCGTCAATCACCAGCGTTCCGCCGTTGGACTTCATCTGGAATGGCGCTTCATAGAACTTTGCCGACTCGCTCCAGGTAAGGTCGGCATTTTCCAGTGTCAACTCACCACCGACCACGACCAGCGGTCGCTCGATGAAGACCCAGCGATGGTCGTATTCAGCCGGAGTGATGTCTTCAGGCGCTACGCGATGACAGTGGGAATCGAAGGTGCGAATGATTTGTCCGTCAATCTCTACGGCGTAGGGTATCCAGATAGCACCGGCCAGCGCCCCGTTGATACGCTCAGCCACGGCCGTCTTACCCGTTCCCGGCAAGCCTGTCAGGAAGAGCGACCTTCTCGAGTTAATCACACAGCCGAGTGTCTGGAGCAATGTTTCCGGCAGGATCAGATCATGAAAAGCGGCGCGCACCGAATCCATCGAGGCCGGATCCGCAGGGATCGATTGCAACCTCATCATGTGCGCGTAGTCATTTAAAGAGACCGGCGCAGGCCCTGTATAACCGCACACAGACAATAGACGAGTAAGACGATCCCAACCGTGATCCAACATTGCATAGCGGGTGGCGCCGATGGTTGTCTGCAAGCGCACCTCGATAAGCTTTTCTCGTTGCAACTTTTGCAGGATATCTTCGGTAAGCGTCTTCGGCAGGCGCAGTCCATCGGCGACAGCAGCCGTTGTCGGCTCTGGCAACATCGCGACATGCTTCAGTGCCAGATCGCACAGAAATCCCGCGGCTACACCGGTGTCCGCCAACTCTTCGGGGCTTGGCGGACCCATGCTCTCGATTTCAACTCGATTTAGGATCGTGGTCTGCGACATTCCCTGTCTTCTCTTTCCTTGCGAGATTATCTTCCCGCAATTGCGGCAGTCGTTTGTGCGGACGCCACGGCAAACGCATCGCGCGCTCCCTGGGCCTCGCTGGTTTTTCCGATTCGTTCATAGAGGTCGGCAAGGCGTCGCAAAGCAAACGTACAATTTGGATCCACCCGGCGCGCACCCTCGTAGTATTTGATCGCATCTTCATCGCGGCCAAACCGCTCGAGCATCTTGGCGGTGTTTAGGTTCCCGGTTAGCGGCCCCGCGGCGCGAGCAAAGCTCTTGTACGCCTCTTCAAATTTACCAATGCGGCACAGTGCCAGGCCCAAATTGTTCAGAATGCGGTCGTCGGTGGGCGCAAGCCTTGCTGCTCTTTTAAGTTTGTCGATAGCGGCCCGATAGTTACCGTTCTGATAAAGCGAAAACCCCAGGTTGTTGAGAGTCTGTGCATCTTCAGGTTCGGCCTTTACAGCGCGCTCGTACGATTGCCTTGCCCGATCGGACATGCCCTTCTGATCGAACGCCACACCGAGCAGGTTGTGCGCTTCGACAAGCGTTGGGTCGAGCGATGCCGCTGTCGACAGTTCGGTGATGGCCTGGTTGATGCGTCCACTCAACAATAACGAGCGGCCTTCCTCCAGATGTTCTTTCGCCGAGGCTGAGCTTGAGACGCTTTTCACGTTCGGATAACGGCTGTCATCAACGCGCGCAACGCCGACGCTTTCAAAGTTCTCGGCATCCTTCTCGGTCATGCGCTGTAGCTTATTGCTGTCCTTGTGCCCGAACAGTCTGCCAAAGGCTTTGAAGGGGGCTGCCAGGATGCGGACCACCTTGTTCCCACCTTTCCCCTGGCGTGCTGTGCCGGCGGAAGAGCCCGAGTCTTCAATGGCATTTACGTCCGGATCGCCTTCGCGCTCAATTGTCGAGGCACTCCAAACGGCAGTGACGCCAAACGTTATGGCGATTGCGATAAGAATGGCTATCAGTCTCGTTTTACGCATGATTCCTCCCTTACATTTGTCCAAGTGTATCCATTAGTTGGAGGACCGCAGGGCCAAGAATTGCAATAAACAACGTCGGGAACAGAAAACAGGCAAGCGGAAACAAGAGTTTGACCGCCGCTTTTTGCGCAGCCTGCTCAGCGCGTTGCCGCCGTTTAGTCCGCAACGAGTCTGAGAACACGCGGATGGCCCGCGCGATTGAAGTTCCGAACTTGTCAGTCTGGATCAGCATGGCAACTAAACTCTTGAGGTCGTCAACGCCCGTCCGCTCAGCAAGATTTCGCAGAGCCTCGTCGCGTTCGCGACCCACGCGAATTTCAAGGTTTGCCAATTCAAATTCGTCACAAATGTCGGGATGCACTTCCTTGAGTTCGCTACTGACCTTCAACATGGCCGCGTTCAAGCCAAGGCCGGCCTCGATCGAGATGACCATCAGATCCAGGGCATCAGCAAGACCCCAGCGCACGCGCAGTTGGCGGGCCTTGATCATCCTTCCCAGAATGTAACGGGGCAGGAAGAACCCGACGACGAATGCAAACAGAATCCCCAGAACCGCGCTGTTGATGGGCTTGGCGAACAATGCGCAAGTAAACGCCACTGCGGCCGGTAAGCCACCCAGTACGCCAAGTTGAATAGCCCGGTAAATTATGGGGGCGTTCTGTGAGCGAAAGCCGGCATGCATTAGCTGCTTCTGCAACTTTCGCGCTTCGGCGGCCGAGGGTGGAAGCAGGCGGTTCAGCGGAGTTGCCAGTCGCTCTGCAATCTTATCGCCGCTGGAATGCTCTTCGACAATTGAGATGGGAGCAGTTGCAGTGCTGCTATGGCTCTGTCCTAACCTTTTCAGACGTTCCGTGGCTGCACTTTGGGGACGATTCAAGAGCCAATACGCGCCCATCATCGCTAAGCTGATGCAAACAAAAGTGGAGATGCCGATTAGAAGAAGCATGGTAGTTGTTCAGGCACTTGTCAGTTGTCGAATGTCAGTGGTCAGTGGTTAGTGGTGGCAGCGTCTATTACTGCGGACAACTGACCCCGGACCACTGACTACGCCTCAAATCTTGATGTCCAGTATCTTTCGGACGATGAGCATACCCACGATCTGCATGAACACCGCCGTGGCGATCAGGTAGTGTCCGCGAGGGTCCTTCCAGAGAATACTCATGTAATCCGGATTCATTATTGTCACGGCCACCGCGACAAAAATGGGCAATCCGCAAAGCAGCCAGGCTGAGATTCGCGAGCTTGTCGTCAAAGTTTTCAGGTCGCCCATAATCCGGAAGCGCTCGCGTATGGTGTAGGCAACTTTCTCTAAAATCTCCGCTAGATTACCGCCGGTCTCACGCTGAATGAGCACTGCTGTTACACACATCCGCAGGTCGAGCAGCGGCATTCGTTGGGTCAAGTTCTCCATCGCCAGCTTCAATGAAAGGCCGAGGTTCTGTTCTTCATACGTCTTCCTGAATTCCCCGGCGATCGGTTCAGGCATTTCCGTGGACACCATATGCAGAGCCTCGGGAAATGCGTGTCCCGCCGACAAGCCGCGACTCATCAACTCAAGCGCGTCGGGCAGGTGCTCAAGAAAATCGTCAAATCGTTGCTTGCGCTTCCACCAGACGTGGATGAAAGGCACGGCCGCTGCTAAAAGGCCGATGAAAATCACAATAATTATTGATTCACTGATAACCGCCACGGCCAGGGCCCCAAGAATTCCGGCCATCACCGAAAACATCAATAGACGTGAAGGCGTGATGTGAAGATCCGCCTGGTCTAACATTCGCTTTAACTGCAAAGCCGTCTGAAGACGCAGCAGCGAACGGTTAACCCACGGTATCTCGCTCATCAATTCATTGCGCGCGAGTATTACCTCAACATCCTGAGTATGCGCGGAATGAAGGAGGGCATCGTTAAGCCTTTGTCTCAGCCGTGTGCGCTTGGCGTCGGTACTGTGAGTCGCGGCGAGGTACGCACCGAGAACCAGGAAAAGCGCGAAGACAAATACAATAAAAGAGATCAGCATGATCCTTACATTTCCTCGAAGAACACGCGTGGTAACTGAAGACCACACGCTTTGAGTCTTTCCGCGAAGCGCGGCCGAATGCCGGTCGGGCGAAAGCGACCGATAACCTGTCCCTGTGGGCCCATTCCAGTACGCTCGTAATGGAATATTTCCTGCATAGTAATCGTATCGCCTTCCATCCCGGTTAATTCGGAAATGGAAGTAACGCGTCGCGAGCCATCAGAAAGCCTGGCCACTTGCAACACAAGATCGATGGCCGAAGCAATCTGTTGACGCATTGCTCGTTCTGAAAGTCGCATTCCAGTCATCTGGATCATTGTCTCGAGTCGAGCTAGAGCGTCCCGCGGTGTATTCGCGTGAATCGTAGTCAAACTTCCATCATGGCCAGTGTTCATCGCCTGCAACATATCGATTGCTTCGCCACCGCGGACTTCACCGATCACGATCCGGTCGGGCCGCATACGCAGAGCATTCTTGACCAGGTCTCTTTGGGTAACTTCCCCTTTGCCTTCGATGTTTGGTGGACGCGTTTCGAGACGAACAACGTGGGGTTGTTGCAGCTGTAATTCCGCGGAATCTTCGATCGTCACTATCCGTTGGTCTTCAGAAATATAAGCTGAGAGTGCATTTAGAAGCGTGGTTTTGCCCGCTCCGGTTCCGCCCGAAATCACTACGTTCAAGCGAGCCGTCACACACATCTCGAGCATGTCGGCGATATCTTTCGTCAACGCCTTGTTCTCAATCAACGAGCTCATGCGCAGCGGTTCCGCTCCAAACCGGCGAATTGAAAGCACCGGACCGTCGATCGATAGTGGCGGTATGATTGCGTTGACGCGTGATCCGTCGCGCAGACGTGCGTCAACCATCGGCGACGACTCGTCAATGCGACGCCCCACCGTCGAAACAATCCTCTCGATGACACGCATCAGATGTTCATCGTCTTTGAAGGCGACGTCTGTAAGCACGAGCTTGCCGTGTCTCTCGATGAAGATCCTTCCATAGGCGTTGACCAAAATGTCGGAAATCGTCGGATCAGCCAGCAAAGGCTCGAGCGGTCCGAGGCCGAAGAGCTCATGCTGGACATCATTCACCAGTCGCTCTCGTTCAGCGGACGAAAGCGGCATTGCTTCCTGGGCCAGCACACTTTCGGCGAGTCGCGAGACTTCCGCATGAACCTGCTCCGGCGTAAGCGCCGAAAGCTTCGTCAGGTCCATCCGGTTTATCAGGGTGCGATGAAGCCGGGATTTTATCTCTTGAAAACTATGCTGGCCGTTGCTCTCGGAATTGTTGACGTTCGGGAGGCCGAGCGTTCCAGTTTCTTTGATTAGACGTTCTCGAAGTGCCATGGTGTTTTGTTTAAGCGTTTAGGGGCTCGCTCGTTTTAGACGAGCTTTCCCATCGTTGGTTGATAATCCAACTGGCCTGACTCCGGTTGGCGTTTGAAAAACGAGCTCCACGAAGGGCGCCGGGTCTTAGGTACTTCCATCGGCATTGTGCCGCCAATGATTTGCGCAACGCGTCTGATCTCCTGCGAGATTTTGGAATCAGAATCAGACTGGACGAGTGGCGAACCGAGATTTATCGACGTTACCGCCGTTTGGTAGTCACTGGGAATGAAGGCAATCACCGGCTCACCCAGGAACTTTTCTACCTGCCGCAGATCGAGATCAATCTGCTTGCTCCAGCGGTTGACCACAATGCGAACCTTCTTTCGCGGATAGCCGAGCCGATCGAAGATCTCGAGCGCTCGTTGCGTGCTGCGGATCGCGGGGATATCGAGCGTCAAGACGAGCACAATCTCATCAGATTGATCGAGAGCGGCCAGCGTAATCGCATCAAACGTATGCTGCGGATCCAACACTATGTATTCATAGGATTCGCGCAAACGCTGAAGCACCTCGAAGATGTGTTCAGGTTCGATCTCATCCGCGGAGTCGGCTTCTTTGGGCGCCGCCAGCAACGAAAGTTTTGATGAATGGGGGGTAACGAAGCTCGTAATCAAGGCGTCATCAAGGCGCGAACGGTTTTCCGACATGTCGGCGATGGAATACTTCGGATCTACGCCCAGGAAGAGCGGGAGGTCACCGGCTTGCAAGTTAAGGTCAACCAAAACGGTGCGTACGCCAGTTGACGCTGCGAGGTTGGTCGCAATAAACGAGGTGCCACAGCCGCCTTTGCTGGAGAAAACCGCGACCATCCGACCCTTTTTCTTTGGCGCTTCGACCGCCGCCGCCGAATAGTCAGAAATGCGATCGAGGACGGTCTTTAATTCTTCCGTCCTGATAGGCAAATTCAAAAACTCGCGAGCCCCCGCGCGCAGACTCTGTAGAATCGTTTCTCCCGACGCCTGGTAAGCGGACGAGATAATCGCGGTGTTCGGACATTCACGAGTAAGCTTCTGGATCAGTTTGATTGCCTGATCAGAGTTCGCGCCCAACGACATTAAGGCGACAGAAGGCTTCAGACGGACTATTTCCTCGAAGAGCTGCTCGGCATCATTTCCGCCAGCCAGCAGTTGAACACGGCTATCCGCGACCAGGGCACCGCGAATCTCCTTGAAGTTATCGAGCCCAGTGCTCAAGACAACGAATGTAAGTGGTTGTGTCATTGCTTCGTTTAGACGTTTTTCAGAAGTTGAGGTCATGCGATTGTTTAAACCAACTTTGCCGAATTCTCAGGGCATCACTCCAGCACTTTCAGCTGTCAGCGTTGTTCGATATGCCGGCATGGTGATGGTAGTTCCCACAATCGGGACGACAAACTGAAACTGATAGTCCTTGACTATGATTGCGACGGTTCCCTCGCCAAGACCGAATTGCTGATATTCGACATCCAGGTTGGCGGATGTCAGATTGTTGACAAGCGGTTTTGTACCCCCTGCGGGATCGCCATAGATAGCGACGTTTGTGATCGCAGTAATGCTGGGACCTACGTTTGTGCCCGTAGTTTTAACGCCGGGAGGAGTACTTGCAGGCTGATTTATTGCATAGCGCGCCGCTCGTCGGGCGGCATCGGCAAGCGCGTTGTGTGTCCACAACGCGCGGCCGAACTCGATTACGGCAAACATCGCAGTCAGAAAGACAGTGGCGCCAATTGAGAATTCAACAAGCGTAGCCCCACGTTGATTCGACTTTGCATTTGCTATTCGAAGCACTCCCTCACCTCCTAGATCGATGGCTGCGTCAGCAGATAATGCATTGTGACACTGGGCTTAATATCGATGTTTAGGGTTGCTGAAGAATTCGTCAGTCCAGCCAGATTGAAAAGAGACGAATGTTTGAAATTAACGATCTCGACGGTTACCGTATACGGGACACCACCGGTAACAACGACCCCGGCAGCATTCCTACGAGTAATGACAACGTTAGCCGTGTCCAAACCGTAAACTACCTTACTGCCTGTGCCGGCAAAGTTTCCGTAGATAACCAGGTTTTTTGCGCCATCATCATCATCACCATTCGTCCTTGCCGTCACCAAATACCGAACTGCTACGCGTGAAGCTTTTGCGAGCGTTGTGTATTCATAGAAATATCGGCCAAACTCAGCAGTTGCGGCGAACAGCACGACAACGACTGGCAAAATGATCGCCAGCTCGACGAGCTGCACGCCGCGCTCATCTCTCTTAAGGTTAAATATTCTTCGGATGAGTCTTTTATGCATGGTTTGTCCTTATCGGTAGAGAACAGGTTTCACGATTGACGGACCCGGATTGTCAGTTCCACTCGGATCGTAATACCCATTACCGACATTGACGCTGATGCCGATGTACTCAGCCTGGATGTCGCCGCCATTTCCGCCGCTCACCTTAGTTCGCAGGAAAAACGCGCCGAAATGGTCGATCTGCACATCGGTCCGGCCGTTCCCAACTTCGCTTATCTTCATAATGGGCAATATCACCACTCGGCGTCCGTCCACACCTTCATGAGACGGCGCCTGGGTCGGAGAACCACTTAGGTACTCTTGATACGTGATGCCTTCCTTAACGTTGGTGTCCGGAGGGAAAGCAGCCGGATCCATTCCGGACGCATAGTCATCGAAACGCGTATTAATGCCTTGCCTGATAGCGCCCGAAGTCACGCCTGGCTTGGTCTCGACGTATCCACCGGGACCTACGGGATTTTGCACGGCGCTCGCCAGATCGATTCGGTCGTCACTGCCGCCCGAACCATCGATGGCTAAGATCTGGTAATTCCCTGGCGAGATCGAATTTTGCGGCGCACCTCGAACCGTGTAGAGATTTCCGGGAACGAGCGTTGAAAGGTCATTGTCGTCAATTAAAAACAATGGTAGATAACCCGTGAAAACGTTGAGTGGGGCGGATACTCCGGCTACAGCATCCGCCGTTAAATTCCGCGTGCTGCCCAAAACAAATCCTACGAAGGATATTCGCACGGGAGATACCGGTGTCTTGACCTTCACAAAACGAATCTCGGGAGCTACCGCGGCCGACGATGCAGCGGCTTCACTCATGTCTGTCGCACGGTCAAAGTCAGTAAGATTTCTGGCAAAGCGAACATCGGTGCGCGCGAACACCACACCCGTCTTGTTGAATTCGTAATTGTTCATCTCCGTCACTGCGCGATCCGTAGCCTTGTGAATGCCTCCGCCCGTAAAGTTTAATCCGGAGGCACCCGCCAAAGCAGAGGCATCAGCAGCATTCTGCAATTCATTTTTTGCGAGGTAGAGGTGGCTGATATCAACACCCAGCCCGACGGCAAGAAGAAGTGAAAGCATACCCACGGCGGACATAAACATGATCGAACCCCGTTCGCTCTTATTGTCGCGCCTTTGTGATCCTTGTAGATTCATAAAGCCTCCTTCTTCAGTTTCTTTTCATTTATTGCTAGGGCTTGACCCATTCGGCGGTGAAATCCGCGTGCATGGTTCTCGCCACAGGTAAAGGCTTGTTTATATTGCGGGAAGTCTCAACTGAAGGAATTGTTTTGGTGTCTGTTCCACCCTCAGTTGAGGTTTTCGGTTTTGGTTCCGAAGTCTTCGGCTGTTCGGCAGGGGTTTGCGCCGGGGCAGCCTCGGTGTTCTGGCCTGATACTGAAAAACCAGTTCTTCCCTGGATCCCCTCGCCCTTCGGCTCGAGTCCAAGTGGTGATCCGTTTTTCAGACCATCAATGCCACGCATCTGCGGCAGGTCATCGCGATTTACCGGTTTGACCATCTGCGCAGTGACGATGAACATCAGTTCCGTTTCATTCTTCTGGAAATTCTTTGATTTGAAGAGCGAGCCCAGTATCGGGATGTCACCAAGCACCGGAACTTTTGAAAGGGTTCGCGATTCGTTGTTGTCCAGCAAACCCGCCAGCGCGAAGGATTGACCATCTCTCAACTCAACGCCGGTCTTGGCCCGGCGAGTGCGCAACCCTGGAATCAGGAAGCCATCGAATTTCACACCATTAGCAAAGTCGATGGTGGAAACTTCGGGCTCTAACTCCAACCGAATATGATCCTCATCGATGATCGTCGGTTTGAAATTAAGGCGTACGCCGTATTCCTTGAAGATGATCGACACTGAACTGCGGTCACCGCCGCCCTGAACTACTGGTACTGGGAACTCGCCGCCGGCCAGGAAACTCGCCTGCTGTCCATCCATGGCTATCAGATTCGGCTCAGCCAGTTCTCTCAGAGCGCCTTGCTGTTGCAGTGCTCTAATCATGCTCAAGGTATTGCCGCCCATGACAAACAGGTTAAGGGCGCTGGAAAAGGTTCCGCTCAATATGCCATTCGTGACGTTGCTCAAAGAGCTTGGACCACCGCCGGAATTGGCATAGACACCTGAGCTTCCACCCTGGTAGGCGTATGACGTGCCGAAATCCTTCATCCGGTTTCTACTCACCTCGGCAACGCGAACCTGGAGTTGCACCTGCGCAGTGTTCTTTACAGGAGACGCCAGCATGTTGACTGTCTTGAAACCAGCAGCTTCAACGACGCTCTGAGCCTGGGCGGCGGTCGCAGGACTCGACGCACTGCCTGACAACACTACCGAACCATTAGCCTGGCTCAGCCGGATGTCGTCTTTCGGAAACAGAGCGCGAATTTGGGAATCAATCAAGGAAAGGTTTGCTCGCACGTAAACGTCGAACACCAGATACTGACCTCCCGCCTGTTCCCAGGCGATGAAGTTGACTTGCCCAAACGCTTTTCCATTGACGAGCACCTGGTCTGGAGTAACAAGGACGGCTTCCGCGATCTCGGGATTTGAAACCGAGAAGCGGCCCACCGGCCGGTCAAAATTAATCACCCGAGACTGGCCTACGAGAACGTTTACCGCCACCGGCTCCGCGTTCTGTTTGAACGAAGCCTTGTAGGAAGTTTCCTGGGAGTACATTACGGATTGAGCGAGAACGAGTATCAGGGACGCCAGAAGCAGGTTTACTCGGCGTGTGATCGGGGAACGGCTATGCATGATCTTTAGCTCCTTTGCTGCCAAAACTGATTAGTGGTCTTTTCGACGATTTAGCGGCCTGTCGCCGGACCTCGTCACAACATTATGGAAAGTCGACACTGCGTTTCTTTGCGCCTTCGATCATCTCTACTGACGCGCGCGGCGCCGGGGTTGCCGGCGCTGCGGAGGTTGGTTTGCTTTCTGCCTGGGCCCTGACGCGGCGCACCGGTCTGGGGCCAGGCTTTGGCTGTTCACTTTTTAGAGAGCCGGGTTCCGGTGCAGGCGTAGCACGGTCACCATCGAGCAAACCACGCTTATTTATGCCCTTTGTTTGCTCGTCTCCTTGATCGATCGAGTTGCGCATTACGAGTTGCAGTTTGCCTTCGGAAGAAGCAAGCGCCAGTTTTTCTGCCTGCTCCGGCGTAACCTGAAGCGTTACAGCCTTGACGCTATTCGCCTCGCGCGCACTCTCTGGCTTGTCAATGTTCTGGCCATTGGCCAGGACCTTGATGTTCTGCAGAACGATCTTTGAAATGGGGTCCTGCGTACCGCGGTCACCGGGATCGATCACAACCACGACGTCAACCAGCGTGCCGGGCATGATGAAACCAGAAATGCCAACCACGTCGTCGACTTTCACAGTCATAGCTCGATAACCCTCGGGAATTACTGCCGACAGTCCACCGGCAGTGCCTTCCGGGGCGAGTCGCGCTTCGGTGATCGGTTCGCGGGCGGCGATGTTAGTTACCGCGACCCGGCCGGCAAGTTTCTCTGCAGTTTCGAAAGAACCGTCAGGAGTTGATTCCTTAGGAAATGGAACCACCGTGACCTGCTCGGCAATGATCTTGGTGCCGATCGGAATCGCGACCTTGGCAACAGCTACCCGACGAAGATCCTTCGAATATGCCTGGGCACTCGATAGGTAACGGCTGACAGTAACTGCCGCCAGCAGTCCGAATAGCAGGGCGCCGGCTAGTACGACAAAAAAGCGTTTGTTGCGCATTGTGAATTCTCCGTTTGAGGGTCAGCATCTTTGCCACCCGTGATAAGGCGCTGCCAGTTAAGCGCGAAAGACAACCAGTGAAATAACGCTGCCGAAAGTGATTGCGACGCCGTAAGGAATGGTGAGACGGCGATCCGCGGGCACAGGAAAGCGCGGCACGCTATATCCTGGCAAAAGACCGATAAGGATTTGAAATACCCGCATCATGGTAAGTTTCAGTTGACCGGCACGTATCATCGAGAACACGCCGAGGATGCCTCCGATCACGGCCACCACGACAAAGGTCGGCAGGACCAGATGAGCACCCGTAATCGAACCGATGGCTGCAAATAACTTCACATCACCCGCGCCCATGGCGCCGAAGAGATGCAAAGCAAACATGATAAAAAAGCCGATTAGACATCCACCGAGGCTCGAAAATGCTCCACTAACACCACCGTTGATAGAGTTCAAAAAAATCCCGACCATCAGTGTGGCCAGGACAAACGGATTCGGAATTCGCCGATAACAAACGTCGTAATAGGAAATGATGAACGCCAGCACGACGAGAAATGCTGCTGCGATAATGCTGAGAGGGCCTGACATTCGTTTTCTGCTCTGGGCTGAGGTCGCTCTCAACCTCGCCAACTTTCTAAACCGATATGGGGCTACTTGATATTCGTCGCGAGGTTGCTGATGACCGTCTTGATGTTGCTGCCCAGTGACGTGAACGCACCAATTACTGCGAGGGTTACCAGGGCAGCTGCAACCGCATATTCCGAAAGCTCAAGACCGGTTTCATCTTTGAGAAATTTCTTAAACACTGGATCCTCCTTTTTCGAAAAGGATGCGCGCCTTGTTCGGGATAGCACGCGCACCGTTATCGCGCCTAATGATTACTTGATGTTGTCTGCGAGGTTGCTAATGACCGTCTTGATGTTGCCGCCCAGGGTGGTGAAAACACCGACCACTGCCAGCGCGATCAAAGCCGCCGCTACGGCGTACTCTGAAAGTTCAAGACCTGTTTCATCTCTGAGAAAATCTATGAACACTCGATTCTCCTTCTAGGGAAAAATGAGGCGCGCGCGACTGGTTCGGTATAGCGCGCGCCCCGTTATCGCTATTTACAGTGACTACTTGATGTTCGTTGCGAGGTTGCTGATGACTGTCTTGATGTTGCCGCCCAGGGTGGTGAAAACACCGACCACTGCCAGCGCGATCAAAGCCGCTGCTACGGCATACTCTGAAAGTTCAAGACCTGTCTCATCGCGAAGGAAATTCTTAATCATGTTTTTGCTCCTTAGTTTGGGTTTAGAGTTAAGCTTTGCGCCCTTACCTACCTCGCCTCTCTCAGAGCCGGGCGGTAGGACCAACTGCGAGAATTAGTAACCAGGACTAATGGTGGACACTCGTCGAAGATCAGTGTGGTCATTAGTCTTGACATAACCGCGTTCCGCTTGCTCGGTCCTACCTGTGGCAGCGAAATGCCCGTCGAGAATTCTCACTGCGACGCTAGCCAATGCCAGGCCGACAAAGAACATGTCGATCCTCACATTATCGGCAAGCGCGGCAACGTGGACTCCGACAAGCGACGCTACTACTAGGAAGGGTGTTGCTATCGCAACGCCAATCAGGGTCATAAGAACTTTGCGGTTTACACTTTTCATGAGCTTGTCCAACCCTCTTGGTAATTGAGTCGCTATCGACTCCATGGCCTCGAGGACGTGGGTCCTCAATACAAGGGGTGTGCCGCGATGATTAGTGCGTGATTGTCCTGTATTTCAATGAGTTCCGCGGCGGTGAGATGGTAAGTTTGTAGCCTGCGGTTGACAGAGGTTCTGCGGCGGCTGTGAGTAGGAGTTGGAGACGACCGACAAGCGCGCGACTTTTCCTGCCTTTATCAATTGTCGCCCGTGGTTGACAAGCAAGCGGAACCAATTCAACTGGCAGGCACCGGGAAAAAGCTGGAATCGCCGAAAAGGATTTCCTGAATTTGCAGGAATTAAGATCCACAAATCTACAAAGAAACAAAAGTCTCTCCGTGGTTTTGTTTGTGTTGTTTCGTGGATCGACTGGTCTTAATTGAGGGGAGCGATCTTTATTGCTTCGTAAAAATAATAGCCTGCGAATCTTCGAATACTTTTACCCAGCCGGAATCTTCTCGTAAGAGGCTCGCAAGTGCAGCCTGGGGCTTGATCACCACCGTGCGAATTCCGTATCGCTCCAATGGCGCGCGCCAATTAGGCTCGCCGTCATGGACCATCAGGAATTCTTCCAGAAATCCATCACCATAAACGTCCGCGCGTCCATCGATATACACATGATAGTGGGGATAAAGCCGCCAGATGATATAGCCACCCCAGCCATACTCGTTATAGATGGGTTGCGGGAGCTGACGGGTCGCGAGAAAGTCAACCGCCGCCGCGGGAAACTGCTGCTCGTTGACACCTGGTTGGCCGGTCGCGGAGTGTGCGACCCGACTAAACGCGAGCCCCAGGGGTACAAGTATGAGTAGGACGAGGTTGAGCGCCATCTTTAGAATTGCGCTGCGACCGCTTTCTCGTTTTTCCGGTTTGGTTAGGAACTGCGCCCAGTCCTGGCACTTGATCCACTCCCAGGAGTGCTCGGCAAGCAACGGAAGCGCCACCAGCGCAAAGAATGGTACGTTTCGCGCGGATCTTAGAGTGGCAAGGCATGTCGCGGCCAACAGCAGCAGCTGCCTGAGGCTCACACGCTTGGGCGACAGCGCTAGCACGGCAAAGGTGCTTAGGATTAAGACCGCCAGCGGGTGAAACATAGGCTCGTGAAAATCGGGCGACCACCATTCACTTATATACTTCATCATCGCGTGTGACTTCAGTGTCTCGACCGGGTAGGAATAGATTCGTATTCCATTAGGATTTACGACTACCGCAGCCAGGCAAACAAGCCATACAACAGATAGAAGGCGGATGCGCCGCCACGCAGATGCAACGCATTCTTCCGGCGTGAGCGCAGTGTCCAACGCTAGTCCGATGATTGTCAGGAGTATCAGACCGAGACCAAGGGCAAATCCCGCATGAAGGTTCACCCAACAGATTGTTAACGGAACAAGCCACCAAAGCTTTTTGCTCTCGCCGTTGTGCACGAACTTGTCAAGCAATGCCAGGAAGATGCTCGCAAACAGCAGGGAGAACATTTGCGGGCGTACTCCCCAGGTCGGCAGAGTAGCAAATGCCCCGACGAGTAAAGCAAACCCAAGGGTAAAGGGATGTCCCGCGCGTTCTCGAAAGCTGTAATAATTAATAAAGAACGCAGCCATGATCAGCAACGCAAAAATCGAAATCAATCCGCTATAGCCGAGATGGTGGTAAACCGAATACATGAAAGCTTCTGAGAGCCACTCGTGAGTCACCCATTCTCTGCCAAAGTGAAAACTGGAAAAAAGATCGGTATGTGGGATTGTTCTCACTTCAACCAGATACTGGCCAGTTTTCAGATGCCACCAGAAGTCCGGGTCCGTGATCGGCCGGGCCGCGACAGTGAAAATAAGTAGAAAGAACACAACAACCAGCAGTTGGCGGGTCGAAAAATAGACCTCTGCAAAAGATACCGGGGCGGCATCGCCAGCGTGTCTAACCGGTGACCCGACTGCTGAACTGCTGTAGTTAATTCGAGTACTCACTGTGCTTTTCTCGAAGGCCGTCTTCGCCTTGTCATCCTGGGGGATAAACAAGACGAGTCTCGCCAGATTCCGTTAACTCACTGCGAAGTTGCATGCGATAGAGCATGAAGTTCCCGACGCGCTCACCGCCATCCCGCTTGTACCAACGATCCAGCCGCGAAAAATCCGGCGTTTCTTCGACTGGCGCGACGAGGTACGAAATCCTGACTTTGCCGGCCTGTTCGAAACTAAAGGAGGAAGCGTAATCCGAGTAGTGCTTAATCTCTGCTTCAAGGTCGTCCTGAGTGATTGGCTTGGGATTGTGACTCAATCCACGAATTGTTCGTTCGAAACCGAAAAGTCCAACTGCAAAGCCGTACCTTCTTTCGTAACGCAGAATGTCTCTGAGTTTCTCAGGCGTAACTCCCGTGTAGTACAGGTATTGATAGAACCTCTCCTTGCTCTCCGAGTTCGAAGCGCCGGAAAACACAAGCATGTGCGGGGCCCAAAGGATTGATTGCGGAGCGCTCGATGGGAGACTGTCCGCCACCAATAGATCTGTCGAAAGCAACGTCGTATGGCTCTCGTTTTGCCCGTTGCCCGCGTCGAGCTTCGCCAGGTACATTGCCACTGCGCGAGCATCATCGAGTTTGTTATCGAAGGACATGCTGCCTTGGGTCGCTACCAGAGTTTCGTACGCGCCCCACTCAAAGGCGATCAAAGCAACCCACAGCAGAGCTCGTCGCGGCTTTCGCACCCGAAAGCTCCGCTTAGTCCTCATGACAACTGTGGCGGCAACAACTACGGCTATAAGCACCGAGTAGTTTGCGACGAACATCTCATAATGCAGCGGCTGAAGTGAATGTCCGGTGATAACCTGTTGGTTAAAAACCACCAGCGGCAATAGCGCAAACGAAGCCGCAACCAACACCGCGTGATCGCGCAAACTAATAGTGCCCCGCCAGGCAAGTCCCGCCAGTGTAACCAGAACCACAATCCCCACCAGTGAAGGGACGCGCACCAGGTCTGGCGCACGAGAAAGCTCGAGAGCCTGGACTGAATCCATGGATGTGGCCCGATTTGAAAAGGCGAACCAGAATCCGGCGAGCGCGCCCAAGCCACCCAATCCAACAATCGCAAATAGCGGCCGGCTGTTACGCCACCTGGCTGGTTTCGCAAGCAACCAAAGCCCCAAAATGCACGCCATCCAGGCGGCAGCAGCTGTCCAAAGATAGACGTACGAAAAAACCAGCAATGAGAAAACAACGGCCGACATCACTGCCAGGCCCAGAACCTTCTTTCTACTCTTCGCAGTTATCGCCGATAGAAAGCTCGCACAGAAGATGATGAAAAGAGGAAAGGTAGCGGCCGGCTGGTACCGGCGTAAGAACATCAGGTAGTTATAGAGAGGCTGCTGTCCGAAGAAGCTACTGAAGTGGCCATGACCTCCAACCAGTGTTCCCAAACAGAGGACGGCAATTACCCCTGCGGCCGAGACTCGATCGTCGCCGGTAGCGATCAGCAATAACCAAAATAGGGCCAGGGCCGCGGCGCCGGCAGCGAACGGGCTAAGTGCTATGAAGGCGGTAGCAGCCGAGATATCGAGGGCTCTGGCAGGAAGGGCGATTAGATAAGCGGGAACAAACTGGATTGAGAAGAGTGAATCGCTGTTTTGAGTGTTGTATGCGAGATCGCGACCTGTATATGGATCGTTGCGGCGTGGCCTGCCGTTGATGAGCGCGTTGACATACGCAGAGTAGGCGATCTCATCGCCGACCCCTTCGACCGCCGCATACGATCCGTTCCACTGACTGCCTCGTACGGCCCAGAAATGAAGTTGCGGATAAAACGACAGAAGCATCATTGAAAGCGCCGCAATGAGTCCCCAGCGCCACTGAATGCTCGTAGCCTCCACCTTCTGTTCCATAGGGGCTCAAATTGCTTTCAAACAACGGGCCATGAACGCAGCGAAGAGAAAGAGGCTCAAGCTGCTACCAGCAATCGTAAAGGTCCATTCCACCAGCAAACTCTTTCGTCTCATCATTCCGCGCAGCATGACCATGCCACACTTCCAGCCGTCCTGCTGGTACAGCGGCAGAATGTTGGTTGCCGCAAGCAAATAGTTCATTGCACTGAAACGAGTTCCGCTGGTGGCGCTGGCTGCGACGAGGTTGACGATGATTCCAGCTAATAAGACCAGCACCTGCTGGCCCAAAGGCCGGCGTTGCAATTCGTTCAGATCAAGGCGCACATAAGCCCCCATTGGCCATACTCGCAGTACGTAGTCGATGCCGCCCAACTGAATCCCGGCAAAACGTTTTCCCCAGCCGACACCAAATTCGGTGATGCTCACACGGCAAGCGCGAGCAGCAACAAAGTGGCCCATTTCATGTAACACTAAGGCCACTAGAAAGCAGATAGCGTAGGAAACAAACATTTGTTTGATGCTGCCGGAGAGTTAGATAGAGCGCGGTCTGAAGCCGACCAGGAAACCTGGGCTGAATTTTACCTGGTCATGTGATTGGAAGGGGGACGTAACTGTAGTCCTGGCTCTGTGTCTTCCTGTAGAAAATCTCCAATATCAATCGCCAGGCGCTTTAGCTTCTTGTAGAGGGTCTGTCTCGAACCAAGCCCGAGAGCCTCGCTGGTGCGTGCCACGTTGCAATCGTGGCGCTTGAGCGTTTCGGTAATCACACGCCGCTCGTAATTCTCGAGTAGTTCGTCGAGACCTTCCCCGGTACGGTTGTCAGTACCGTTGGGACGGATTCGTTCGCTTATGTGTTCAGGCAGGATGTATCCGTTTTCATCGGCGTAGAGCACCAGCCGTTCAATTTCGGCAGCCAATTCTCTGATGTTGCCGGGCCATGAATACTCTTCAAGCATCCGGATCGCTTCCCAGGTAATGCCCGCCACTCCCCGATCATTTTTTCGAGCATAGTGCGAAATGAAATATGAGATCAGCGTCGAGATGTCCTCAGGACGCTCGCGGAGTGGCGGTACCTTAACCGTAAGAGTGGCTATCCGGTAGTAGAGATCCTCTCGAAAGAGCTTTTCCCGAACTAGTTGTTCAAGGTCCTTGTGAGTGGCGGCAATAACCCTGACGCTGACTTTACGCGGAGCGTGTTCTCCCAGCGTATGCACTTCTCCCTCCTGGAGAAAGCGCAATAGTTTTGGTTGTAGAGCAAGCGGGAGATCTCCTACTTCATCCAAAAACAATGTACCGTTTTCAGCAGCGCGAATCAGCCCGGAATTGTCATTGAGAGCCCCGGTAAAAGTGCCGCGCCGATGGCCGAATAACATGCTCTCAATCAGTTCCGCCGGTACTGCAGAGCAATTGAAGGGAACAAATTCTCGCTCGGCTCTTCTGCTGAGGCGGTGAATTGCGCGCGCAATTAACTCTTTTCCGGTCCCCGATTCCCCGTTGACCAACACAGTCGAATCGGAGTCCTTGATTTTTTCTACGGCCCTGGCAACTTCAGCCATAGCCCGGCTGCTGAATACCATTCCTGGCAAGGTTGAGCTGATGATCGCCGCTCCCTCCTTGCGAGACTCGTTAAGAACGGTCCAGTTCTTGGCAACGGCGCTTGAATGTGCGAGGTAGACAACGTCCACGATCGTTTTCAAGTCGCCCGCCTGCGCCCGGTTAAGCGGTCGCACACAGCGCCCATAAATCACTGCGCCCGGTCGCTCTGCTCTGGGCAAGGCCAGAACCAGACAAAGCGACGAGTCGCCCTCATTGATTTCCGTCGGCTGAGCGTGGGGCGTCAACGCCCTGCCGACAACAGATTCAGCGTCCGCAATCTCTTCTTCGGCAAGCCCCTCAGCCCATTCCAAGCGAGGCTTCTGAGTGCTAGAGCCAGTCCAAATCGAAAGTCCGTAAGTGGGAGCCATGGCCTCCACCATCAAGCTCAATTTGATCATGACTTCGTAAAGCAGATCCGGGCCCGCATTTGCGGCCTCGCAAACTGCGCGCACAATTGAGTTGATAGGCAGACCTTTCGGATCCTGTATCGGCGATGACAGGTTCGGATCTCCTCCCGACAAATTAACCATCTGTGCCCTTCACGACAGGTTTGAATGTGACAATTGGTGCTCCCAGCGTGCGAGGAAGGAATCTACTATTGAGGTCGGGGCAAAGGGCCATCGGCTCCGGCTTGAATGCTGTATAGCTCGCCCGTGTAAGAGCCCAAACCCCACGCGATTTTGAGTCTAAACGTCACTGCACATAACTGTCAACAATATTCAACAATGCCAAACCGACTGCCTGGGGTGGTTTCATTTTCGTTCGCCTGCCGTTCGCCATTTTGGTCCATTAAGCGCGCTTAGCTCAAGTAAATGTTGAGGTTAGCTTGTTAAAGCATTGCAAAGAAATGTCTTTACACCCTTAAGCGCCGATGCTACATTCCGGCCGATTTGCAGCTAAGTTGTTGATGCGCAATGGATTGACAGCAAGCAAAGCACACTGTGTTGCGGTCGGCTCCGTCGAAATACCCGCTATCTTGTGGCCAAAGCCACCAAATCAGTTAAGCAGACTCTTAAGAACGAGCGATGAAGATTCGGTTACCAAACCTTGGTTCAGGTATCGGGACAGAGGCAAACCCTGAGCTTCTTACCAGACTTTACATCGATGAGCACTTTCGAACTTCGCTCAAGGCACTACAAGCAGCGTCTCATCCTCCCGGAGGATTGATAAATGAAGACAAGAATATGCTTAGCGGTAAGGAATCGGCCGGATCCTCCTTCAAAAGTGATGATCCGCAGAAAGCTGGCTTCCCTGCGGGTGTGTTCGCAGCGAAGACGACGACAGCGACTAACGCACCCTTGAACAGGGCTGCGGATCGGTTTTCTCGAAGGAAAGAGAGCCAACGTGCACGAATCAGCCCCTTTTACTTAAATCAAGATCAACAAAAGAACATGGAGGTGCCGCTTGCTTAGGGTCTCAAATACTTATTGGGTTGATGAAAGGATGAGAGCGCAAAGGGTCGCTCGCAGAGCAGCTTCTTTTGCCTCCTTTCGTGATGTCTCTCTTGACCTTGTGGGAAGTCGGGCTGATATTCGCCGGCGCGGCGGCCTCATTCCTTCATGGGTGGTATTCGGCATGGTTCTGCTTGCCACGCTGGCGGTTTGCATCACGGTAAACATGCGGACGCGAGCAAAGATGCTGACCGCCACAGAGCAATACGCCATCATTCAAACGGACGTTGATACGCTTCGCAATACAAATCGGACCCTGCAACAGGAAGTGAATCAGCTCAAGAACGATCCGCTGGCCATCGAAGCGGCGGCTCGGAGCCGGCTTAACATGGTCCGAAGCAATGAGATTGTTGTGCCCATCGAATGAGTAACCTTGGAGAAGCTCATTTCCCTTTGGGACGCGCTACGAATTCTTTACCTGCCCGTCGTTGCCGCCAGTTCTCCTGCTTGAAACCACGCGTCCTGGGTTCCTGCCGAGTCGCGCGG
>Ga0137403_10000013_pt1 | contig 63201 bp, 70 predicted proteins | sample CZOMad2_1_16fung_FD_122057 | JGI IMG/M metagenome (GOLD analysis project Ga0137403, IMG submission 122057) | Vadose zone soil fungal communities from Angelo Coast Range Reserve, California, USA - CZOMad2_1_16fungal (Hybrid Assembly) | ecosystem: Environmental > Terrestrial > Soil > Vadose zone...
GCTCTGATGAGCTGGCTCAACCAGAGGGGGGGATTTTTAACGTAGAGGAAGGGGGGAAATTTGGCGTCCAGTTGACACACCACCCAGAGCAGCCCCACACCCAGCTGGCTCCGGGCCGACTCCGCCCGCAACCAGCGCCTCGTCAGCGCGACGATCCCAAGAATAATCAGAGAGCCGGTGCCGACGGCGATCTGCCGAGCCAGGAAGTCGCCGACCCGAGGAGCCAGGAACAGCGTCCGAAGCGTGCCGTGGATCACTTCGGCGGTCATCAGGAGGAGCCAGATGGCCAGAGCGCGTAGCCAGAGCATGGGTCACTCTTTGGTTCCAGGGATGGATCAAGGTCCTTCTCTGGACTAAAAGGGTCTTGGCTGGAGATCGGCTCCCGATAAGCTACGCGTCTGCGACGCACGAGCGCGCCTCAACTGGTTAGCGAAGCATACAGCCGAGGCAGTCATCGCCGCACGTCAGGCAGTCATCGCCGGCTGTCAGGCGATCATCGCCGGCTGTCAGGCAGTCATCGCCGACCGTCAGGCAGTCATCGCCGGCTGTCAGGGGTAGTGGGGCTTTAATGTGTTGCCGAAATTTCCGCCCTAGTTGCTGTAGCTTCCTCCCCGTAGGGGGAGGAACGCCCTCTCCCAACCCCACGAAGCGGCCCCGACAGAGGCGGACACCTTTGCCGGAGCCTGACCGAGCACGGAGGATACCCATGCCCAGCTTGCCCGAGTCTATCCCCATCGATCTGTCCCGAGTCACCGAAGCGACCCGCAGAGCCCTCTACGATGCGGCCGCCGCCGTCCACTTCGCCCCCACTCCCGGGTGGTCTCCCCGATACGGCCCAGACGAATGCCGTCTCACGGTGGCACACCTCTTCGGACGGTGGTTCGTCATCTGGCGCGATTGGGACGCCAAAGACGACACCCCGGAGGCGCAATGCTGGTTCGTCCTCACCGTCCACCCGTCCGACTCCGCCCCTTACGGCGTGCAGTTCAGCGAGGTGTAGCCATGGGGAGCGGATCATGGAACGCAGGAGACCGCTACGAAGCGCGGCGGAACGCGTGTAAGGGCGACTTCCGCCCTCTCGTGTACAAGGTCCGTGTAGACGACGACCACGCGCAGTGGCGATATGAGATCGCCGCACGCGCCCTCTGGGGGCAGACCGTCTCCAGCTTTTTCGTCTGGTGTGCCGAGTACGTCATCCGCCACCATCGCAAGCTCAAGGAAGTCCGCCGCACCATCCGGCAGGAAGAGACGGAGATGAGGAGGAGAAAACGACAGAAGGCGCGAGAGCGGAGGGCGGAGGATCGGAGATGGCAGAAGCCATGGAAGGGACCCCGGCATGAGTAGCCTCCGGGTCGCCAGCTTCACCGTCCACGCCACAGTGGAGCAGTCGGCCAGGTGGAAGCGGGCCGCAGAGGCGGAGGGACACCGCTCCGCCGGCACATGGCTTGCGGCCGCCGCCGATGCCTACCTCAAGGCCAGGGCCAGAGCCGGGGCGCCGGTACCCTTGGCGTGGCACAGGGGATCTTTCCGAGTGACCCTGGAGGACGGGAGCACCCCGACCGTCCAGGGGATCGTCTCCGCCCCCTTCGGCATCTTCAGGGGGACGGCGGCCGGTCCCCGGCGATCGACCGAAACCTACTCCCTCGCCTATCTGCCATCCGCTCGGATTTTGGCGACCCTGCACACTCAGGCGCACGGGAAGAGCTTGGCGGCGGAGCTGGCGGGGACATGGGTGCGCTGGGACGGGACAGGAGGGCGGGAGCCGCCAGGACAGGACCCGGGGCCGGTTCTTGACCGGTTCCGGCGGGAGGACGCGTAGCACCGAGGGCCGGTTCCGAAAGGGGCCGGCCCTTTTTGATACTCTCCCCCCTGTTGGCGCGGCTAGGTTTGGCCGCCGAACGCTGGGCACCGCACCCGGCCCGCCGCGCCACTTTCCTTCCTTTGCGGAGCACCGGGCGGAGGTGCCTTGCCGTCAAAGCGGCGGTTCCCGTTTGAGGCGATCGAGGCCGCGGTGAACGCCGCCGGCCTTAACGATGCCCAGGTAGTGAGGTTTCTTGCTGCCCTCAAAGCTTGGCGTCCCAAGGTTGGGCATCCCTTGGAGGATGACGAAGAAGATCTCCGGGCGATCATCGGCCTGTTGATCTGCGAAGCGTGTAAAAACCCACATGCTGCGACCGTGCGGATCGCACAGCGCTTCCCCGAGTCCGCCCGTAAAGCTGCTGAGAAACGCCTCTACAGGAAGGCCAGAAAAGCATGGGCTGCCGTCCAAAAAGGAGAGAGTTTTCCCTAGCGGCCTTTAACTTTACTCACAACTAGAGGGGTAGTTGTGAGTAAAGTCACTCACAACTACCCCTCTAGTTGTGGGTGAATTACCCATAACCATAGGGGCAATAAGTTCAATATTTCCAGTGGTTTGAGTGTTGACAGAAGGTAAACCCGTGCCCCAAAATAAAGATCGCCAGAGGGTTGCAGCCCGCTGGCGATCATGAGGGACAGACACGGCCGTCTGGCACCTCGACAAGCGACAGTATACATCGCCCAGGCGGCCGCGCAGCTCCCTCGAAAGGGGCTTTCAATGCGGCACCTTCTTCCCCTACTCGCCCCCCGTCCCCCCTACCGCTGGCAGCTCGGCCTGCTCGCCAGGAGCTTGCCCCGCCGGTTCATACCGGCCCTCTCTACCCCTTGCCGTCCCCTTCCAGCTCACGCCGGGCGGCGGCGACCAACGTCTCCCTGATCCAGTCCGACAAGGTGCCGCTCCCCTTGCGTCGCAGGGCGTGCTCGGCGGCTTCCCGAATGAGGGCGTCGTGTTCCGGCAGGAAGCGGACCCGGATCGACGCGGTGTGCATCCGATCTTCTGGCATGTCGAGGAGTGTAGTCCCAATGGGAATACCCGTCAAGCGCTCGTGGTTATGGTCTGCATGTGGTCCCATAGGGACTACGAAAGGCAGCCATGATCGCTTACGACTCTCCCGCCCCGACCGCCATGTCCCCCAACTGCACGCATTGCGACGGCGCCGCGAAGCGCTTCGGGAAGGACCGCAAAGGTAATCAACGCTTCCGCTGCCTCACTTGCCGGAAGACGTTCTCAGACCGTCCGGAGCGGCTCCTTGGGGACATGCGCCTGCCGGACGACAGGGCGCTCCTCTGCCTCTCCCTGCTTTGCGAGGGCAGCTCGATCCGCGCCATTGAGCGGGTTACTGAGGTAGGCAAGCGGACCATCCTGAACCTCCTCGTCCAGGTCGGCGAGGGATGCGAGCGGATGCTCGCCGAGACCATCAAAGGAGTCCCGGTCAAAGACGTGCAGGCGGACGAGCTGTGGACGTTCATTAAATGCAAGCAGGGCACCCGAGAGCGCCACAAGATCGCCGACCCGGACGCGGGGGATGCCTACTGTTACTTCGGGATCGAGCGGCACACCAAGCTCGTCCTGGCGTGGCACCTCGGCCGCCGGAACCGCTGGGACGCCCACGACTTCGTCGAGAAGCTGGACCGTGCCACGGCGGGCAGCTTCCAGCTCAGCACGGACGGGTTCAACGGCTATCCGAACGCCGTCGAGTTCAACCTCGGCGCCCGGGCGGACTACGCGCAGGTGGTGAAGGACTTCGGCAACGAGAACGGAGAAGAGGCGCGGCGGTATGGACCGCCGCGCCTGATAGGCCAGGAGAAGATCATCATCTCGGGAACGCCGGAAGAGGACCGGATCTGCACCTCACACGTCGAGCGCGCCAACTGGACGCTCCGGGGCCATCTCCGCCGCTTCACCCGGCTATCGAACGGCTTCAGCCGGAAGAAGGGCAACCTCCGGGCGGCCCTGGCGCTCTACTTCGCCTATTACAACTTCTGCCGCATGCACAAGAGCATCAGGATGACCCCGGCCATGGCCGCGGGGCTGACTAAGAAGCCGTGGTCGATGCTGGACCTGGTGAAGGCGGTACAGGGTTAAGGGGTTACTGCTCTAGCCTCTTCCACTGGTGTACGTCGTGATGAAACTCCTCTCGGACCACACGAAACAACCGAGGAGGATGTTTTCCAACTAGCTTAACCATGAGACTATAAGGGGTTTTGTTTTGTGAGCCAATAATTAAGCTGCAACTGTTTTTCTCCGAAAACCCTGCGACTTTGTGAGGGTCCTCATCGCCACGTTCTTGGAGCCAAAACTCGCAAGAGTCAAAAAGTGGGGTGTCACACTCGAAACACAATCGAGCGCCTTGGATGGGGACATAGATTTCAAAAAATAACCTAGAGCTGTTTTCGTCGAGAGTAGACTGATTTTTGAGCTTAAACCCCCTTGGGAGGAAGGGGTCTTTCGACACAGCAGTACGGATAACGTAGAACAGAAACACAAGGCCAATTGTCCCCCCAAGCCCCAACAACCCACCAACTAACCCACGTTCGACGACTACCACCCAACCGTGGCCTCCCGTGATAGCACCCACAACAGCAGCGGCGGCGATCACAGCAAGCTCCCAGAGGACATGAGCCCCCATGAAGTGCCAAGCCTTCCACCGAGCATGGCGTAAGACCTCTCCTGTGAGGCAGATTGAGTAGGCCACGGCTTTATTCTAGTTGAAGAAGTTGTAGAAGACTTGCACTTTTTATTACGCTCGACGACCGCCTCCCCGAGATCCCCGGCCCTCACAGCCGCCCCTCCCGACCGGCCGAGCCGGCAACACACTGCGACCCCACTACCCTGTCAGGCAGTCATCGCCGGCTGTCAGGCAGTCATCGCCGGCCGTCAGGCAGTCATCGCCGGCCGTCGCACCGCTCCGCGTCGACGGAAATCTGACTTGACAGGTCATTTTGCAAAGCCTAGAGTAGACCCTACCATGCATACGACCGGCGTTACCGAGCTCAAGGCCTCTCTTTCCGAGAACCTGGCCCGGGTGAAGGCGGGAGAGGAGGTCCTCGTGACCGAGCATGGAAGGCCCATCGCGAAGATCGTCCCCCTCTCGTCGACGGCTCCGGAGGCGGCGACCGAGGAGCTGGTGCGCTCCGGCATCCTGCGCGCTCCCGAGCAGAAGTTGGACGCCGAGTTCTGGCGCCTGCCTCGCCCCGCCGATGCCGACGGCCTCGTTCTCCGCGCTCTCCTCGACGAGCGGCGGAACGACCGTTGAGGTTCTGGGACAGCTCGGCGCTGGTCCCTCTCCTGATCCAGCAATCCGCCAGCCGCCGCATCGAGGACCTCCTGGGGCGCGACCCGGAGGTCGTCCTCTGGTGGGCGACCCCAGTCGAGTGCAGGAGTGCCCTGGCGCGCGTCGAGCGCGAGGGCCGGCTCGCCCAATCCGGCGTGCGCCAGGCCCAGGACCTCCTGGACTACCTGCGGGCGCGCGCTTTCGAGGTCCAGCCGGTCGAGGAGGTCCGCAGCCGCGCCGAACGGCTCCTCGCCGTTCACCCGCTGCGCGCCGGCGATTCCCTCCAGCTCTCGGCCGCCCTCCTCTGGTGCCGTGAGCACCCCCGGGGCGTCGGCTTCGTCTGCCTGGACGACCGCCTCCGGCTCGCCGCGGCGCGCGAGGGCTTTCTGGTCATGCCCTACTCGGAAGAGGTCCACGAGCCGGCGCCGCCATCCGCCTCCGGCCTGGGGTAAACTCCCCGTTCAATGAAGTTCTTCGGACAACCCGACTTCCAGCACGGGGAGGTCCCGGCGGTGGGGGTCCTGCTCTCCAACCTGGGCACCCCGGATGCTCCCACGACGCCGGCTTTGCGCCGGTATCTGCGCGAGTTCCTGCTCGACCCGCGGGTCATCGAGATGAACCGCGCTCTGTGGTGGACCATCCTCCACGTGGCGATCCTCCCCCGGCGGCCGAAGGTCTCGGCGGCGCTCTATCAGAAGGTGTGGACGGCGGAGGGGTCGCCCCTCCTCGTCATCGCCCGGCGGCAGGCGGCGGCGATCGCGGCGGTCCTCGGGAGCGACGTGGGGACGCCGATCCACGTCGCGCTCGGCATGCGCTACGGCAACCCCTCGATTTCGGCCGCCCTGCGCGAGCTGGCGGGGAAGGGGTGCCGCCGCATCCTCGTCCTGCCGCTCTATCCGCAGTACGCCGCGGTGACCACCGGCTCGACCTTCGACGCGGTGGCCGCCGAGCTCACCACCTGGCGCTGGGTGCCCGAGGTGCGGACCGTCCACCACTACCACGACGAGCCCGCCTATACCGACGCGCTCGCCGCTTCGATCCGCGAGGCCTGGGCGAAGGAGGGGCAGGCCGAGAAGCTCCTCTTCTCGTTCCATGGCATCCCGCAGCGCTACTTCGAGGCCGGCGATCCCTACTTCTGCCACTGTCAGAAAACCGCCCGCCTCGCCGCCGAGCGCCTCGGGCTGCCGCGCGAGCGCTGGGAGATCTCCTTCCAGTCACTCTTCGGCCGCGAGGAGTGGCTGAAGCCCTACAGCGAGCAGACGATCAAGGCCATGGCCCGCTCCGGCATCAAGAGCCTCGACGTGGTCTGCCCCGGCTTCTCCGCCGACTGCCTGGAGACCGTGGAGGAGATCGACGGCCAGAACCGCGAGTTCTTCCTCCATGCCGGCGGCGAGCGCTATCGCTACATCCCGGCCTTGAACGACCGCTCCGACCACGTGCGGGTGCTCGCCGACGTCATCCTGGCGAACCTCTCCGGCTGGGTCGTGGCCGGCGGCCAGGGCGACGCGGAGCGCGCCGCCGCGGCCGACTCCCGGCGGCGAGCCGAGGCCCTGGCCGCCCATCCCACCCCGGTCGCCGGGTACGGAGCCTGATCCCGATTCCTTCACTCCCTACAACCCGTTCCCTAGGAGGAGCACCATGAACAGATCTTCTCGCATCCGGCCGGCGGCTTTGATCGGCATCGCCGGTATCGCCGGCCTGGCCCTCGCCGGCGCCGCTCTCGCCCAGCAGGTCGACCTGCCCCGCCCCAGCCCCAACGCCAGCGTCTCGCAGAACATCGGCATCAGCGAGGTCACGATCCACTATAGCCGGCCGGGGGTCAAGGGCCGGAAGATCTGGGGCGGCCTCGTGCCCTACGGGGAGGTCTGGCGCACCGGCGCCAACGAGAATACGACCATCCGCTTCAGCACCCCGGTCAAGGTCGAGGGACACGAGCTGCCGGCCGGCATCTATGGCGTCCAGACCCTCCCCACCGATGGGGAGTGGACGCTCATCCTGAGCAAGGACGCCGACGAGTGGGGCGCCTTCTCCTACAAGCCGGAGCACGACGCCCTGCGCGTCCAGGTGAAGCCGCAGCCGGCCGAGCTCCAGGAGCGGATGAGCTTTGAGTTCACCGACCTCTCGGACACCTCCGCCAAGGTGGTGCTGCGCTGGGAGAAGGTCGCCGTGCCGTTCACCCTGACCGTCGACACCCCGAAGCTGGTGGCGGCCAAGGCCAAGTCGGCGATCAGCTGGCGCGGCCCGTACCAGGCAGCGAACTACTGCATCCAGAACGACACCTGCCTGGACGAGGCCGGCAGCTGGCTGGACGCCTCGATCGCCATGGACGGCAATTTCAACAACTACCGCGCCAAGGCCGACCTCCTCGCCAAGAAGGGCGACTACAAGGGGGCGGCCACCTACGGCGAGAAGGCTCTCGCCGCCGCCAAGGGGGCGCAGCAGGCCCCGCCGGCCGAGGCCGTGTCGGCGTTCGAAAAGAAGGTCAGCGACTGGAAGACGAAGAAGTAGCGACCGGGATGCCGGCGAGCCAGTCCGGCACTTCGGCGACGCTCGCCAGGCAGGCGAGGGGCTCGAGCCGCTCGAGCTCCTCCCTCGCCTGGGAGCCGGAGAGAACGGCGAGGCCGGCCATGCCCGCGGCGCGGGCCATCGCGAGGTCGTAGGTGGTATCGCCGATCATCACCGCTTCGTCGGGACGGGCGCCCAGCTCGTCCAGGATGTCGAAGAGCATTCCCGGGTTGGGCTTCGAAGGCGCCTCGTCGACCGTGCGCGTGGCGTGGAAGAGGCCGGTCAGGCCGCTGCTCTTCAAGGCATGCTCCAGGCCCCGCCGGCCCTTGCCGGTGGCGATCCCCAGGAGATAGCCCTCCGCCGCCAACTGCCGGAGCATGTCCGACACTCCGGGGAAGAGGAGCGGCAGGTTCTGGTAGGTGGTGAGCCAGTGGGCCCGGTAGGTCTCGACCACCCGGCGGTAGAGCTCGGCGTCACACCCGGGGATGAGCTGGTCGATGGTCTCGCGGAGCCCCAGGCCGACGGTGTTGCGGATGAGCGCGTCCGGCGGCTGGGGAAGCCCCAGCTCGCCGAGCATCGCCTGGGCGCAGGCGACGATCGTCGCCACCGAGTCCATGAGCGTGCCATCCCAGTCGAAGACCAGGAGCTTGAATGGCGTAGGGGGCAGAGACATCGGGCATCCTTCGCGAGCCCCCTCATCTTCTCAGACCGAGGCCCGTTCTACAATCCGCCGCGCTCTCTCATCGCGCGGCGGCTTTCGCGTCCTCCTCCCGGGGTCGGTCCTGCCAGAGGGAGAGCAGGAGATAGACGGCGAGAAAGATCAGCGCGACGAGGGTGAGGGTCGTGGCTTTGGCGTCGGCATCCAGCTCGAGCCGGGTCGCGGCACGGAACTCTTCGAGATCTCGCCGCAGGGCCTGGTCGGCTTCCTTCGTCTGCTGCGACAACGCCGCGAGTCCCCGGGCGAGGCCGGAGAGAGTCAGGGGCGCCGCCGGAAGCGCGGGCTCCAGGGCTGGACCTGCACCGGCCGCGCCCTCGTCGGGCTCGGGACGGCGTAGGACGGTGCCCGGGACCGGCTTCCTGCTCTCGATAGCCGTCGCGCCCCCTCTCGCCCGGTCCGCCCGCAGCTCGGCGAGGATCTCGGCTTTGAGCCGGCTGCGCGACTCGGCCAGCGCGTTCTCCAGGCGCAGGGCCGCGAGCCGGGACTCTTCCTGGCGCGATCGGACCTCGAAGAGCTGAACGTAGAGGGCCGTCGCGGTGATCGCCAGGGCGACGATCGCCGCCACCAGCCGCACCGCCCGCTCCAACGACCCTCTCCGCATGGTCCTCCCCGTTACCGGGCCGGTGGACGGCTCGCCCGGTTGGCAGCGCGAATCGCATCGAGGATGTGCCGGATGTCGTAGCCCACCACGATGCCCGAGTTGGCCCGCGTGTACAGGTCTTCGTAGGCCTGAGCCCGAGGATCGAGCAGATCCTTGCGCTTCAGGACCGGCAGCGCCTCGTTGCGGTATCCGCTGATGACTCCGGCGACGCGGAACAGGCCGCTCTCGGCGTGCCAGAACACGATGGGGCCACCGGAGAAGCCCGGATTGTTCTGGCCGTCGAGATAGAGGATGTTGGCCTCCGGGTTGGTCGTGTCCAGCGCGGAGATGATGCCGCTCTTCAAGAAGGGGATCTCGCCGAAATTGGGCGGCGCGGGCACGGAGCCGAACGTGCTCAGGCCGAAGGGATACCCCAGGAAATAGACCTGCTGGCCAAGGGTCAGCCCGGCACCGGTGGGCTCGAGCGGGAAGGTGACCGTGACGGGCCGGCCCAGATCGAGCGCTGCGATATCGACGGTTTCGTTGGACGGGTAGATGGCGCGGGCGGTGTTTCGGGTCCAGCGGTTCCCGATCCACAGGTCGATCGACCCTTCGGTGCCAAAGTCCTTGAGATTGTGCCGGGCAGTGATCAGATACTGCTTGCCCTCGACTTCGAGGGTGAAGGCGGAGCCGGTCCCGACAGCGGTCCTGATCCGCAGGACGCGGTAGATCACGTTCACCGTCGGGACTTCCGCCGACAGAACCGCGCCGAGGCACAGCACCATGAGGGCCGCCGAGAGCTTTTTCCAACGACCGCTCCACAGGCAACCCTTCATGCCTGGCTGGCTCCGCAATTTGGGTGCCAGGGCTAGAATCCGCGCCGCGTGAAAAGCCAGGCGTCGGTCCCCACCCACGACCGATGCTCGCGCTCGTCATAACGATCACGCAAAAAAGATAAGAACCGTTCCTCCACTGGCAGGTGGCCGGAGAGCAGCCAGACGCGGCCCGGCCGCCGGGCTTCGAGCAGAATCTGGGCGGTCGGGATGTCGGCATCGGTGCCGGCGACGAGGTCGACCCGCCGTCGCGATCCCAGGCGCTTGAAGTAGTAGTCGAAGTATTCGCGGTGGTAGGCCCGGCCGATCACCAGCGAGCCGGCGGGATCGGGATCGCGGGCTGCGACCTCCGCCACGGCCTCGCGGAACTGCTCCTTGCGCGGCACCTCGTAGTAGCGCATGACGAAGAGGAGATGGCCGAGCAGGCCGGCGACGGCGGCCGCTGACAGCATCGCCTGGGTTCCCCGGGATCGACCGCAGGTCAGCACGGTGATCGAGCGAGCGAGCAGCAGGTAGGCGACGGGCAGACCGATGATCAGGTTGCGGTTGGTGAGGAGCGGGAAGGACAGGTAGGAGACGGCGACCGCGCCCAGGAACGGCAGGACGAGCCAGAGGCCGAGGAGGGCGCTCGGGGAGAGCGGGCCGATCCGGCGCTCCGGGGTCGAATCGGAGCGCCGGGCGCGGAGCCAGGCCAACAACCCGACGAGCAGGGCGAGCGCCGCCAGGGTGCGCGAGTAGTTGAAGAGGAATTTCAGGTACTCGGTGGCCGAGTCGAGGCCGGGCGACTCGATCCAGGCCCATGAGCCGGAGTGCCGGCGCTGGCGCAGCAGGTAGACGATCCCCGGGAGGTAGCCGGCGAGGACGACCATCCAGGTTACGAGGACAGCGCGCCTCCTCCGGCTGAGAAGGAACGCGCCGGCACCCTGGAGGAAGACGAGCCCGGCGCCGAAGTGATGGAGATAGCAGCAGGCGAGGGCCGAGAGAACGTACCCGGCAACCAGGCCCAGAGGTGTCCCGCCCGTTTCCTCCCAGCGCCGCAGGAGGGCGACCCAGCAGCTGCTCGCGACGAGCACGAAGAAGAGCAGGAGACTGTAGGGCCGGGCCTCCTGGCTGTAGTGGATCGGACACCAGAGGACGGTCAGGAGCCCGGCACCGAGGAGACCCTCGGCGGTCCCGTAGAGCAGGAGGCCGAGAATGAACATGGCGGCGATCGCGAGGACGCCGGCGAGGGCGGAGGGGAAGCGCAGGGCCGCTTCCGAGTCCCCCCAGTAGCGCTCGATCTCGTGCAGCAGGAGGTTGAAGGTCGGCGGGTGGCCATCCTCGGCGAGGGTCTTCGCCACCACCTCGCCGGCGCTCGGGGCGCCGCTCACCCGCCGGCTGTCCAGCTCGTCGTTCCACAGCGACTCCCGGCCGAGGCCGTGGAACCGCAGTCCGGCCCCCACGCCGAGCAGGGCGAGCAGAAGGATCAATAGAGCGAGAGAGGCCGGGCCGCCCCGGCGCGTCACGCCGCGGTCCCCGGCGGATCGAGCGGGGTGTAGACCACCCCGCCGACGACCGAGTCGTCGAGGCCGGGAGCGGCGCCGCCCAGGGGACGGGTGACGATCCGCCGCTCGACCCGGCTGCCGGGCGGCACCACCGCGCCAAAGCCGACGATCACCTCCCGGAGAATGCTCCCCTCCCCTACCCGCGACCCCGGCAGGAGGACGGAGCGCTCGACCTGCGCCCCCTCGCCCACCCGCGATCCAGCCTCGACCGCGGCCTGGCGCAGTGTCACCCGGGCCGTGATCTCGGCTTCCGGCGACACCCAGGAACGGCGCCAGAGCCGCTCCGGCCAACCCGCCCTCGCCCAGTCGAGCGAGGCGGCGAGGAAGCGGCGCGGGGTGCCGAGGTCGTGCCAGGAGCGATCGGTGGCGATCGAGCTTAGCCGGCCGCCTTCGGCGAGGAGGGGAGAGTAGAGGTCGCGCACGATGTCCGACGGCCCCGGCCCCACCCGCTCGAGGAGCGGCGGTGCGAAGACGTGGGCGCCGGCGAACACCAGCCGCCGGGAGATCGCTCCCGTTCCCGATGCGGGTTCGGGGTCCCCCGTTCGGAAGGAGAGGATCTCCCCCTCTCGCCCGATCCCGACGCCACCGCCGAAGGCTGCCAGATCGGCCCGGCGGGTGAGGAGAAGGGTGGCGGCGGTCGACCCGGCCGTCTGGTGGGCACGGATCAGCCGCTTGAGCGGCCAGCGGCAGAGGCTGTCGCCGTTGATCAGGAGGACGAGGTCGGCCGGGGCGAAGAAGTCGCGCAGCGGATGGAGAGCGCCGCCGGTGCCTAAGAGCTCGGGCTCTTCCGACCAGGTCAGCGGGATGTCGGCGAAGCGGTCGCCGAAGCGCTGGCGGATCTGCTCGCCCTGGTAGTGGAGGTTGACCGCCACCGCCTCACAGCCGACCGCCGCGAGCTGCGCCAGGGTATGCCCGAGGACCGGTACGCCGCACACCGGCAGGAGCGGTTTCGGCATCGCCTCGGTGAGCGGCCGCAGCCGCGTACCGAGGCCCGCCGCGAGCACCAGAGCTCTCAGGCGTGGCACGGCCTAGCGGAAGACCATTTCGGGCGGGGCGTCCGGGTGCTCCTTCAGGTAGTCCTCGTAGAGACGCAGGTACGAGCGCTTCTCCCCCTTCTCCGGGTCGAGCCCGCAGCGCTTGGCGACCGTCTCGGCGCCGTCGCCCTCGAACTCGGCGAAGTCGCCGATGGGGGTGTGGTCGAGGGCGATGGTGACCCCGCCCAGCTGCCACTCCTCCCGCATCTTCTGGTAGCGCCGCACCACCGTGTAGCCGAGGTTCTCGAACAGCGACCGCGCCTCGTCGGCGCTCTCGATCTCGACCTCGCGCTCCTCGCGCACCTTCATGTTCCCCTCCATGGTGAGCGGCCCCTTGAAGGTGAGGCGGGCGCGCTGCCCGTCGGTCCGCAGGCGCAGGATGCGGCCCGAGGAGAGCAGCTCCCCGTTCTTGTCCAGGATCCAGTTGTCCTCGAAGGCGGCGGGCCCGACGCGCTCCGCTTCCAGCTCGGCGAGCCGGCCCCGCAGCTTGTCGAGCTCGACCCCGGGAAATTTGATCTCGCGCTCTAAACTTCCTTTGCGACTCATGACGGATGGACTTCGCCCAGGCGATCCAGCAGCCGTGCCACGGAGCGGATGCCCTTGTAAAAATGACTGATGTTGAATTTTTCGTTCGGGGAATGGAGGCCGTCGTCGTTCAGGCCGAACCCCAGGAGCAACACCGGGCAGCGGAGCACCTGCGCGAAGGCGGAGACGATGGGGATCGATCCTCCCTCGCGGATGCGCACCGGCCGCCCCCCCCAGACCTCTTCCATCACCTCCATGGCGGCGTCGACGATCGGCCCCTCGGTTTCGAGGAGCACCGCGTCGGCGCCGTGGAGGAAGTTGACCTCGACCGTCACCCCCGGGGGAGTGATCTTCTGTACGTAGTCGGTGAACAGGCGGACGATCGTCTCCGGCTTCTGGTTGGGGACCAGGCGCATCGAGACCTTGGCGCCGCCCCAGGAGGGGAGCACGGTCTTCGCCCCCTTCGCCTGGTAGCCGCCGAAGATGCCGTTGACGTCGCAGGTCGGCCGACCCCAGGCCCGCTCGCGGGTGGTGTAGCCGGCCTCGCCGAAGAGCGCCTGGACCCCCAGCTCCTTCTGGTAGGCCGCCTCGTCGAACGGCAGCGCCGCGAACTCCTGGCGCTCCCAATCGGCGAGCGGCCGCACGTCGTCGTAGAAGCCGGGGATGAGGATCTTCCCGGTCTCGCCGTCCTTCAGCCGGGCGATGATCTGGCAGAGGGCGTTCAGGGGATTGGCGACCGCGCCGCCGTAGGTGCCGGAGTGCAGGTCGCGGTTGGGGCCGGTGACCTTGAGCTCCATGTAGGCGAGGCCCTTCAGGCCGTAGATGAGGGCGGGCTGCTCGGGTCCGTAGAGCGAGCTGTCGGAGATCACCACCGCATCGCAGGCGAGGCGACGGCCGCCGTCCTCCCGCACGTAGTGGTCGATCGCGTGGCCGCCCGCCTCTTCCTCCCCCTCGACCAGGAGCTTGACGTTGACCGGCAGCTTGCCGCGCTGGGCGAGGAGCGCCAGCACGCCCTTCAGCTGGGCGTAGGACTGCCCCTTGTCGTCGGTCGCGCCGCGCGCCACCAGCTTGTCGCCCTCGACCACCGGCTCGAAGGGGGGATGGCGCCAGAGGTCGACCGGGTCGACCGGCTGCACGTCGTAGTGGCCGTAGAAGAGGACGGTCGCGGCGCCCGGGGCGCCGAGCCACTCGCCGTAGACCAGCGGATGGCCGGCCGTCTCGATGATCTCGGCGGTCAGGCCGCCCTGCGCCATCTTGCCGCGCAGGAACTCCGCGGCCCGCCGGACCTCGGCCTTGTAGTCGGGATCGGTCGAGATCGAAGGAATGCGCAGGTAGTCCTTGAGCTCCTCCAGGTAGGTTTCCTTCTCGGCTTCGATGCGCTCCAGCACGTCCCGCGAGTCCCTTGCACCCATGGTCTTAGCTCTCCTCCTCGTTCGGCCCGGTCAGTCTAGCAGACTCTCCCAAGCGCCTGGAGAGGCTGCGGAGGTTTATTGCGTTAACGACAAAATGGCCGGCGAAGGGCGCCAGCAGGTTCCCCCGCCAGAGCATGAGGCCGCCGAAGAGGAGCCCGGCCACGGCCGCGAAGACGGTCCACAGCCGGAAGGCGCGGCCCGGTCCGCTGTGGAGGAGAGCGAAGAGGAGGGTGGCGGGAAGGAAGCCGACCGACCCCTGGACCGCGCCGCGGAAGAAGATCTCCTCGGCGAAGCCCGAGAGGAGCGCCAGGGCCACGGCCTCCGAGGTGGAGATTCCGCCGAGGACCCGGGCGAGGGCCGATTCGAGCTCCTCGGCCGCCGGGAGGATGCGCCGCCCCAGCCGCCAGATGCCGACGAGCAGCAACCCGGCCCCCACTCCGATCGCGAGGTCGAGCGCGAAGCTCTGGCGGTCGACGAAGAGCGCCAGCGGGATGACGCCGCGCGCGAAGCCGATCCACAGGCCGCCGGCCAGGGCGAGAACCAGGTAGAAGGTCCAGGCCAAGCGGTAGAAGCGCCCCGGCGGCAGCGGTGGGGGGAGATCCGGAACGGCCAGACTAGTTCACCGGCTCCTCGGGCCCGATGTCCTCCGGGGCCTCCTCGGTCTCTTCTTCCGACGACGCCGGCTCCTCGCCCGCCTCCCCGAGATCGTCGGGAGCGGCTTCCGGCGCGGCGGTTTCCATCCCCGCTCCGCCGGTATCGCCTAGATCGCCCAGATCGCCGCCATTCCCACCCTCACCGCCATCGCCCGGCGCAGCCTCCAGCTCCTCGTCCTCGCGGGCCACCTTGGCGACCGCGACCAGGCGGTCCTCGCCCTCCAGGTCCATCAGCTTGACCCCCTGGGACGAGCGGCCCACGACCCTTATACCCTCGACGTTGATCCGGATGATCATCCCCTCCTGGGTGATGAGCATGAGGCCGTCCTCGGGCACCACCTGCTTGGCGCCGATCACTTCGCCGGTCTTGTCGCTGACCTTCAAGTTGATGATCCCCAGCCCGCCGCGACCCTGCAGGCGGTAGGAGTCGACCGGGGTGCGCTTGCCGTAGCCGCGGCTGGCGACGGAGAGGATCTCGCCCTCCGGCAACAGCTCCTCCATCGCCACCACCCGGTCGCCCGGGCGCAGGGTGATGCCGCGCACCCCGTAGGTCGCCCGGCCCATGGGCCGCACGTCCTGCTCCGGGAAGCGGATCGAGTAGCCCTTGGCGGTGGCGAGTAGGATGTCCCGGGTGCCGTCGGTGACCTTGACCGCGAGCAGGCGGTCGCCCAGCTCGGCGTCGACGTTGATCCCGATGATGCCGTCGGCCCGCGGGTTGGCGTAGGCCGAGAGCTCGGTCTTCTTGACCGTCCCTTTCTCGGTGACGAAGATGAGGTAGCGGTCCTCCGGGAACTCGCGCACGGCGACGGTCGTCGCCACCCGCTCGGTGGGCGCCAGATTCAGCAGGTTGACGATCGCCTTGCCCTTGGACGCCGGCCCCATCTCGGGGATGGCGTGGACCTTGATCCAGTACACCCTCCCGCTTTCGGTGAAGACGAGGACGTAGCTGTGGGCCGAGGCGACGTAGAGGTGCTCGACGAAGTCGTCGTCCTTAGTCACCATCCCGGTGCGCCCCTTGCCGCCGCGGTTCTGCGAACGGTAGAGGGCCAGGGGCGAGCGCTTGACGTACCCGGAGCGAGTGACCGTGATCACCATGTCCTCGTCGGCGATCATGTCCTCGATCGTGATGTCGTTGGTCTCGGGAATGATCTCGGTGCGCCGCTTGTCGGCGAAAGCACCTTTCAGCTCGCCCAGCTCGCGCTTGATCTCCTCGAGCACCAGGCTGTCCGAACCGAGGATGGCGCGCAGGCGCTCGATCAGGGCCATGAGCTCGCGGTACTCGTCGACCACCTTCTGGCGTTCGAGACCGGTCAGGCGCTGGAGGCGCATGTCGAGGATCGCCTGCGCCTGGACCTCGGAGAGGGCGAAGCCGGACATCAATCGCTCGCGCGCCTCGCCGGGGCTGGCGCTCGAACGGATGGTCGCGATCACCTCGTCGAGATGATCGAGCGCCTTCAGGATGCCTTCCAGGATGTGGGCCCGCTCCTCGGCCTTCCGCAGGTCGTAGCGGGTGCGGCGGATGATCACCGTCTTGCGATGATTCAGGAAGTGGTACAGGAGCTCCTTGAGCGTCATCACCCGCGGCTGGTTGTCGACGATCGCCAGCATGTTGATGCCGAAGGTGGTCTGCATCTGGGTCATCTTGTAGAGCGAGTTCAAGATGACTTCCGGCACCTCGCCGCGCTTGACCTCGAGGACGATGCGGATGCCTTCGCGGTCCGACTCGTCGCGCAGGTCCGAGATCCCTTCGATCCGCTTCTCGCGGATCAGCTCGGCCATGCTCTCGATGAGCCGCGCCTTGTTGACCTGGTAGGGGATCTCGGTGACGACGATCGCCTGGCGCTCCCCTTTGGCGTGGGTCTCGATTCCCGCCTTGGCGCGCACCTGGATGATGCCTCGGCCGGTGGTGTAGGCGGCGCGGATCCCCAGGAGGCCGTGGATGAAGCCGGCGGTGGGAAAGTCCGGCCCGGGGATGAGTCGCATCAGGTCGGCGATCTCGCAGTCCGGGTTCTCGATCAGCAGGAGCAGGCCGTCGATCACCTCGCCCAGGTTGTGGGGCGGGATGTTGGTCGCCATGCCCACCGCGATGCCGGACGAGCCGTTGATCAGGAGGTTGGGGACGCGCGCCGGGAGGACCAGCGGCTCGGTCTCCGAGCCGTCGTAGTTCGGCCCCCAGTCGACGGTCTCCTTGTCGATGTCCTCGCGCAGCATCTCCTCGGCGAGCTTGGTCAGGCGCACCTCGGTGTAGCGCATGGCCGCCGGGTTGTCGCCGTCAATCGAGCCGAAGTTGCCCTGGCCGTCGACCAGCCGGTAGCGCATGGCGAAGTCCTGCGCCATGCGCACCACCGTGTCGTAGATCGCCTTGTCGCCGTGCGGGTGGTACTTGCCCATGACGTCGCCGACGATGCGGGCCGATTTCTTGTAGGGCCGGTCCGAGCGGTTGCCGCTCTCCCACATGCCGTAGAGGACGCGGCGGTGGACCGGTTTCAGGCCGTCGCGCACGTCGGGCAGGGCGCGGCCGATGATCACGCTCATCGCGTAATCGAGATAGCTCCGTCGCATCTCGTCTTCGATGTCGACCGGGACCGGGACGTCGAAGGGAGGCGGTGTACGATCGTCTTCGCTCATATTTTTTCAGTGGAATCTTTTCAGTGGGATCAAAAGTTTCTGGTCAAACGTCCAGGTTTCGCACGTCCAAGGCATTGCGCTGGATGAAATCCCGCCGCGGCTCGACCTCGTCGCCCATCAGGATGGTGAAGATCGAGTCGGCCTCGACGTCGTCCTCGATCCGCACCTGAAGCAGGCGCCGCTTGGTGGGATCCATGGTGGTCTCCCAGAGCTGCTCGGGGTTCATTTCGCCCAGGCCCTTGTAGCGCTGGATCGACAGGCCCTTCTTGGCGCCCGAGTAGAGCTTCTCCAGCGCTTCTTCCAGGTTGTCGTGCAGCGAGACGTCCTCGCCGCGGATCAGGGTGAAGCTCGACGCGGCGATGGCTTCGAGCCCCAGGGCGTTCTGGGCCAGGGCGCGGAACTCGCCGCTCGTCACCAGGTTCCAGTCGATCTTGACCTCGCGCTCGACGCCGTCGCGCTTCGAAACGAACGCGATGAATCCAGTGCCGTGCTCCTCGTCCTGGCCGACGATGACGTTGCCGTAGCCCATGGCCTCGAGCCGCGCCGCCACCTGGGCGAGCCGCGCCGGGTCGGAGAGCGACCCCTTGTCCTTGATCTCACCCTTGAGGGCGGTCTTCAGGGCGTCGGCCGGCCAGCCGCGGGACACCAGCTTGTCGAGGTGCTCCCTAAAGGCTTCGACCTTCTCCAGGAACTGCGCCAGCCGCAGGCCCGCCAGCCGCTTGCTGCCGGTATTGCCTTCATTGCCACCGGTGCCATTGCCTTCGGCGGCCCCGGTGACCTCGACCTCCCAGGCGTCCTGGATGCGCTGCACGAGGAACGTCTGGTACTCGCGGTCGTCCTTCAGATAGGTCTCGCTCTTGCCGTGCGCCACCTTGTAGAGCGGCGGCTGGGCAATGTAGAGATAGCCGCGCTTGATGATCTCCAGCATCTGCCGGTAGAAGAAGGTCAGAATGAGCGTCCGGATGTGGCTGCCGTCGACGTCGGCGTCGCACATGATGATCAGCTTGTGGTAGCGCAGCTTGGCGACGTCGAAGTCGTCCTTGCCGATCCCGGTGCCCAGGGCGGTGATGATGACCTTGATCTCGTCGGACGACAGCATCTTGTCGAAGCGCGCCTTCTCGACGTTCAGGATCTTTCCCTTGAGCGGCAGGATGGCCTGGAAACGGCGGTCACGCCCCTGCTTGGCCGAGCCGCCGGCCGAGTCGCCCTCGACCAGGAAGAGCTCGGCGGCCTCGGGGCTCCGCTCGCTGCAGTCGGCGAGCTTGCCGGGCAGGTTCGAGGCGTCGAGCGCCCCCTTCCTGCGGGTCAGGTCGCGGGCCTTGCGCGCCGCCTCGCGGGCGTGGGCGGCCTCGACGCACTTCTCGACGATCCGCCGCGCCTCGCGCGGATTCTCCTCAAGGAAGCGGGCGAGGTGCTCGTTGACGACCTGCTCGACCCAACCCTTGACCTCCGAGGAGACCAGTTTGTCCTTGGTCTGGGACGAGAACTTGGGATCTTTGATCTTGATCGAGACGACCGCCGTCAGCCCCTCGCGGACGTCGTCGCCGGTCAGGTTCTCCTTGAGGTTCTTCGACAGCCCTGAGGAGGCCGCGTAGGCGTTGATCGTGCGCGTCAGGGCGGATTTGAAGCCCACGAGGTGGGTGCCGCCGTCGCGGTTGTTGATCGTGTTGGTGAAGGAGTAGATCAGCTCCTGGTAGCCCTCGTTCCACTGCATGGCGACGTCGACGGTTTCCTCCCCGGTGCCGTCGTCGCGGGTGTCGATCAAGTGGATGGGCTGCGGGTGGAGGGGCACCTTGTTGCGGTTCAGGTGCTCGACGAAGGAGGAGATGCCGCCCGCGTAGGCGAACTCCATCTCCTTGTCGGTCCGCTCGTCCATCAGGTGGATGTGGATGCCGCGGTTCAAGAAGGACAGCTCGCGCAGGCGCTGGGCCAGGGTCTCGAAGTGAAACTCCAGGATGGCGAAGATCTCGGGATCGGGCCAGAAGCGGACTTTGGTCCCCGTCTTGGGGCTCTTGCCGATCGCCTGGATGGGGGCCTCGGGCACCCCCTGGTGGTAGGTCTGGAACCAGACATCGCCGTCGCGCTTGATCTCAAGCTCCAGAGTCTCCGACAGAGCGTTGACGACCGAGACGCCCACCCCGTGGAGACCGCCCGAGACCTTGTAGGAGTTCTTGTCGAACTTTCCTCCCGAGTGCAGCTCGGTCATGATGACCTCGGCCGCCGAACGACCCTCTTCTTTGTGCAGGTCGACCGGGATGCCGCGGCCGTCGTCCTCCACCGAAACCGAGTTGTCGCTGTGAATCAGGACGTCGACCCGGGTGGCATAGCCGGCCTGTGCCTCGTCGATCGAGTTGTCGACGACTTCGAAAACCATATGGTGAAGGCCCGAGGCATCATCGGTGTCGCCGATGTACATCCCGGGGCGCTTGCGCACCGCCTCCAGGCCCTTCAGAACTTTAATGTTTTCAGCTGTGTACGTAGGCTCGGGTATGGTAGTCAAACCGGGGTCTCCACTCTTTCTTGGGTGCTTGGCACCCCCGGGTGGCTTCAAAATTTCCAGGGGGTGAGAAGGTATACAAAGTATAGCACGAAAAACGCCTTTTTACCAGGCGCTAGGTCCTTGAAAATAGAGGGGCTTAGGGGCTGGAACCGGCGCTTCGCGGAAGACTTATTCGAGAAGGGTGATCCGACCGGCCTCGACCTGCCAGAGGGTGCCAACCGGCAGGGTCAGCCAGACCTGGGGGCGGTTGGAGCTGGCGAAGAGCTGTTTCGCCCCCTTTTCGCCCGTAAACACCCGCCAGACGGAGGCGAGCGTCGGCGGTGCCAGCTCGGCGTCGACGTCGTCCAGGAGGTAGACGGGGCTCTCCCCGGCGGCGTCCAGGACCCGGCCATGCGCGGCGAGGAGGAGAAGCGAGAGGGCCTTCCTCTCCCCGGCCGAGGCGACCCGGCCGACCTCGTGCTCTCCCCAGCGGATCTCCAGGTCGTCCCGATGCGGCCCGAGGAGGGGGAGCTGGCGCTGGCGCTCGCGGTCGGCGATGCGCTCCAGGCTATGGGCGATGGCCGCCGCCCCTTCCAGACCTGCGGCCGGGGAGGGTCGGTAGGAGAGCGCGACCGGTGGGAAGGGGAGGCCGGAGTCTTCGAGAACCTCGGCCAGGCGCAATGCCAGGGCATCCACATAGGCCTTGCGGCGGGCGATGAGCTCCGCCGCCACCCCGGCCAGCAGCTCGTTCCAGGCTTCGAGGCCCGGTCCGCCGCTCGACAGCAGCCCGCGTTTCTGCCGCAGCGCCTCCCGGTACCTGCCGAGCATCTCCAGGGCGGTGGGGCGCAGCCCCACCACCCCGCGATCCAGGAAGCGCCGCCGCAGGCGGGGCGCCCCATAGAGAAGCTCGACGTCCGCCGCCGCCCAGGCGACGACGGGCAGAGCCGCCAGGTGCTCGGCAAGGGGAGCATTCCGGCCGTTGAGCGTCCGCCGCCTAAAGTCCCGGCCATAGGCCACCTCCAGCCGAGCCCGGGCGCCGTTCGTCACCTCTCCTTCGAGGTGGAAGAGATCTGAGCCATTGACGCCATGCCGGATGCAGTCGGCGATCTGGGAGGTGCGGAAACTACGGGTGGTGGCGAGAACGTAGACCGCTTCCAGGAAGCTGGTTTTGCCGGCCCCGTTGCCCCCCAGAAGGAGGTGCGACCCCGCCGCCGGCTGGAGGGAGAGGGGGGCGAGGTTGCGGAAGCCGTTGGCGATGAGTTGGGCGAGCACAGAGAGGCAGGATAGCGCGAGTGGGGCGGATTTGGCCTTGAGATGGTAGGGGCAACCCCCTATAGGCGCTAACTTTGGCTCCGCGTGGACGGGGCGGTGGGGTCCCTCCCCCCTGGGAGGGCGGCGGTTGGATCAGGGGGGAGGCTAGGAGGGGGGCGCTTCGCTTAGGTTAGGTAGAGGAGGCCGAGTGCCTCGCGACGGAGTTACAGATCTCGGGGCCAGCTCTACTGTCGCGCGCTCCAGGAGTTCGTAGCCGGACACTCCCCGAATCGCCTCACTGAGGCGATGGACCGCGTGGTCGACAAGGTTGGCCCCGAGATCGACAAGGTTAGCCAGAGAGCCGCCCGGCTCGTATTCGAGTATTCGAGCGCGTCGAGAGGTGATCAGCCAGAATGAAGTCTGGTGCGCCGATTTAGGCTTGTCACTGGAGCCTGTCCTAGATATTGGCGGCCCGCTGTAGCACCGCTAGGGTGGGATGTCATCGTCTTCATCGTTGTCATCCTGGCCCAGTGCATCGAGAATCGACCGAACTGCCCGATCCAAGCCCTTCGCTGACCGCCGAGCGTTGGTAAAGGTCTCGCGCAATATTACAAGGGCTTCTCGAGGGTTGCCTATAAGCGATCCTAGTTCCACGTCTCCAATATCGTCAATTAAACCACCTTCAGAGTCAAAGATCCGTAGGTAGTAGTCCTCACCTCTCTCAGATATCTGAACTGCATAGTCGGGAAACGCGGCTTGAAACACACTAGAATCTGCCGTTTCCTCCCACCTTAGTCGACCAGCAGTTGTCCTCTCGTGGAGTTTTCTTATAAGGGTGACAGTCGGGTGATCAGCCATAGCCGATTTCCTCACGCTGTAACTGAGTGAGTAGCTCAGTCAGCTTGTCAATCTGATCTGATATAACAGAATTAAGACGAGGTACGTTAGGTGGTGTTTTTGACGCCGCGAGAGACTCGGTCAACCATGACCTCAAGGTTTGCTAAATGCTGGATGGTTCCCTGTAATACCGCATGCTGTGTCTCTTTCAGTTTGGGACGAGATGCTTTAAGTGCTACGAGCTTAGCTCGAAGGCTGCCATAGCGAACTAGAAGAAGCTGCCACTCTGAAGCACGGTGCAGCCTCTTTATTTCCTCAAGCGCAGCCAGGACAGCGGAGATATCAACTATTGACTGCATCGCAGTCATAGCTTCATGAGTACGCCGGGAAGACTCCTCTGCCCGTTGAGCAGCTGTCTTTGACCGCCAGACACCCCAGATTGTAATGATGAAGCCTACGATCGAAACTATAAGACCTAGGACACTAGCGATATCGCCAAGGTGGTAGAGATCCAGAGTCTTATAGAGCCGATCTAGCACAGTGGCGTCCTGGGCCTCTGGCCTCTAACTGTGGACACTGAGACCGCCAGGCAGTTCGTCCCACCATTTGATATTGTCCAGTTTCTGCCCATTCTCGTCTTCCCACAGGCCATCTTCATCGAGCCTGGCGCGAATCCATCTGTTCCCGCTTCTTACAGTAAGGACGAGCACCCACTCACCGACCGGTGGCTTGTGGAGCGGGTCTGTGATCGGCCATCCATGCCCTTCGGAATATGGCATGAAGAGCATTTTAGCACTGCTCCTACACGTTCGCGGCCTTAACGGCTGCTAGGCTTAGGCGCGAGCGCTGGCTGGCTGCGGCGCTTCGAGCCGGCACTGACCGGGATGCTCTATCTGGCCGAGGCGTTGATCCGCAACCCACCGGCTCTCGCCAAGCTCCCCCAGGCCGCGGGAGGCGGGGCAACCCAGGAGGTCGGCTGTATCCTTGCTCGGGACGAGAAGATGTAGGTCGGTGTCGTTGGGCGAGGCGGCTAGGACGGCCGCCCCTTGGGTATTCAGGCGGTGTGCTCAGCCTGGCGCCCCCCTCCTTTCCTCCCCCCTGACCCAACCCTCCCCCTCCCAGGGGGGAGGGACCCATAGGAAGCGATGATCGCGTCCATGCAGGCGATGACCGCCTACATGCAGGCGATGACTGCCTACATGCAGGCGATGACTGCCTACATGGCGGCGATGACTGCCTGCATGACGGCGATGACTGCCTACATGGCGGCGATGACCGCCTGCGTGGCGGCGATGACTGGAGGACGAGGGCTGTGAAGGATCGGTGCGCAGCCCTCTGACTCAGCCTCTTAGATTAGGAAGGAAGGAGGTTCTTGAATCCAGCCTGCGTGAAATGCCGGTCGTTGGTGAAGGCTTGGGAGATCCCTTGATCCTCCATCACCAGGAAGCTAGCGCAATCGACCAAGCCCCACGCCTTGTCAGATCGGCGGGTGTACAGCTCGAGTGCCCGATCGAAGAATGCCGGTGAGATTTGAACCAGGTTCGCTCTGGAGCTGGACCGGATCAGTCCGACGGTATCCGCGAAGCGACTCCTCGCTCCACTTCGGGACAGGCCATTGCCCGTCTCAGCGACAATCCAATCTGTGAGCACTAGCCGGCTACCCTCATCAAGAAGGTCAGCCCAGACGGAGGACGCGGCAGAGTGTAGGGAGTCGGAAGCGTTCAGCAGCGCAAGCCAGCCGTTGGTGTCGAGGAAGAAGGGATCAGCCGCCATCGCTTGCTTTGGGGTGGCCGTAGAGGTAGTGGTCCACGTTGGTGGCGAGATCCGGAATGCCGGTCTCGACCGCGAAGTCGGTCATCCTATAGAGCGGATCTTTCCTGGATTGGGACTCTCCCGGCAGATCGACCTCTACTCGAACTATCGCTCCGTCCGGGAGCTCGACTCCCGGATCGAGGACGACCGTGCCATCCTTCACCCTGCCGTGGTACACCATGGTTCAGATCCGCATCGGCATGATCACGCAGAGATACCGCTCGTCCGCGCCGTCTACCGGCCAGCCGACGCACTGGGTATTCTCGTCCTTGAGCTCCAGGCGCACCCGCTCGGTGTCGACGGCGGAGAGGAACTGCGAGAGGTAGTCCGGGTTGATGCCGAGCCGGAACTCGGGGCCGTCGTAGGCGCAGGGGACCTCCTCGATCGCCTCGCCCAGATCGGGGTTGGCGGCGGAGATCACCATCTGGTCGGAGCCGAACTGCAGCTTGACCGCCCGCGCCCGGTCGCCGGTCAGCAGGGCCACCCGCTGCACCGCCTCGGAGAGCGGTTTCCGGTCGAAGAGGATCTTCTTGTCGTTGTCCTTGGCGATCACCCGCTCGTAGTCGGGGAAGGTGCCTTCGAGGATGCGGCAGATGAGCTCCCGGCGGCCGAGTTGGAAGGAGAGGTGGTGCTCGCCCCGGCGGTAGGAGAGGTTCCCCTCGCCCTCGATGCGCTGCAGCTCCTGGAGGGCCTTGCGGGGGACCAGGACCGAGTCCTCCTCGATGCTCGTCTCCAGGTTGTCCTCGACCAGGGCCAGGCGGTGGCCGTCGGTCGCCACCATCTCCAGCGAGCCGGTCTTGAGCTTCAGGAGGGCGCCGTTCAGCTGGAAGCGCGACTCCTCGGCCGAGACCGCGAAGAGGACCTTGGCGATCATCTTGCGGAAGTCCTGGAAGGGGATCGCGACGGCGCGCTTCTCGTCCACCGCCGGCAGGCTCGGGAAGTCCTCGGCCGCCAGACCGTGGATCTTGAACCGCGACTTGCCGGCGCGGATCGACAGCACCCGCGGCTCCTCCTGGACGAGCAGGACCTCCTCCGCGTTCACCGCCCGGATGATCTCCAGGAACTTCTTCGCCTGAACGGCGATGGCCCCCTCCTCCTTGATGTCGGACTCGCACCAGGAAGTGAGAGAGACGTCCAGATCGGTGGCCGCCAGATTCAGGCGGTCCTTCCGGGCCGTCAGCAGGATGTGCGAGAGCACCGGGATGGTCGTCTTGCGTTCGACGATCCCCTGCATGGGGTTCAGCTCGGTCAGGAATTCGCCGCGATTGAGTCGGATCTCCATGCACCTCTCCGTACTAGATGGAGGTGGAATATAGCATAGCCGTAGGAAGAAGTAGGTGCGGAGGAAATCCGGAAAGCCAGTTCAAGTTGCTGACTTGACGGATTTTGTTTTCCTGGGCCGGCTCCGGATTGAGTGTGGAGAGACTGTGGAAGGTGTGGAGGAAAACCGTCCCGGCCCCCGTTTTGCGGAAAAAGCCCGGGAAATCCTCAGCCGGTCCGCGACAGGAGGCACAGCTTTTCCACAGCCCGGCGCAACGGCGCGCGAGGCCTGTTCTTCGGGTAAGCAAAAGGCGTGCTAGGGGGGTGCTTGGGATTATGCGAAGTGCTGCTCGAGGTTCTTCAGAACCCGGTCGAGGTCGGCGTCGCCCGCCCGCAGCTGCTCGATCTTGTCGACCGAGTACATGACCGTCGAGTGGTGCTTGTCGTTGAACTGCTTGCCGATCTCGGGGTAGGAGAGGGGGGTCAGCTTCTTCAGCAGGTACATCGCCACCTGGCGCGGGAAGGCGATCTGCTTCGAGTTGTTCTTGCTCTTGATCTCGGAGACCTTCAAGCCGTAGTGGCGGGCCACCATCTTGGTGATCTCGCTCCCGTCGGGGCGCCTGCCGGCGTCCGGCAGGATGTCCTTCAGGGTCTCCTCGGCGAGCTCGCGGGAGAGCGGCTTGCCGGCGAGCGAGGCGAAGGCGAAGACCCGGTTCAGGAGACCTTCGAGCTCGCGGATGTTCGACCGCGCCTGGCGGGCGATGAAGTGGGCCACGTCGTCCGGCAGGGGTTGGTTTTCCAAGTCGGCCTTGCGGCGCAGGATCGCCACCTTGGTCTCGTGCTCGGGCGGCTGGATGTCGGCGATCAGCCCCCACTCGAAACGGCTGCGCAGGCGCTCCTCCAGGGTCGGGATGTTGCGCGGCGAGGAGTCGGAGGAGAGGATGATCTGCTTCTGGCTGGTGTAGAGCGTGTTGAAGGTGTGGAAGAACTCCTCCTGGGTGCGCTCCTTGTTGGCCAGGAACTGGATGTCGTCGATCAGCAGCACGTCGATGGTGCGGTAGCGCTCGCGGAAGGCCGGCATGCGGTCGAAGCGGATCGAGTTGATCAGCTCGTTGACGAACTGCTCGGCCGCCAGGTAGACGATGCGCAGCTCCGGGTGGCGGCTCTGGATGTGCGAGCCGATGGCGTGCAGGAGGTGGGTTTTGCCGAGGCCGACCCCCCCATAGAGGAAGAGTGGGTTGTAGCTCTGCGACGGCGACTGCGCCACCGCCCAGGCGGCGGCATGGGCGAACTCGTTCGACTTGCCGACGACGAAGTTGGCGAACAGGTACCGGGAGTTGAACTGGCCGCCGGTGACCGGCTCGGGAGCCGAGGTGGCCGGCGAAGAGGCCGCAGACGCCGGGTCCTCCTCCTTCGAGTCGAGTGAGAAGAGCACCTCGAACCCCTGCCCGCCGAGCCCGGCCAGAGCCCGGTCGACCTGCGGCCGGAACCCCTCCTCCAGACGGTGGAGGAAGCGGGAGTCCGGCGCCAGGAGGACGAGCTTGTCACCCTCCGAGCGCGCCTTGAGAGGGCCGAACCAGGTGGCAAATTCCTCGGGGTCGAGCTGCTGCTGGAGTTGTCTTTGGAGGAGCGACCAGAGGGATTTATCCGGCATGGAAGGGGCTCTGGGGATAGGGATTGAAAACAGTTTTCCACAGGGTTTTCCACACCTGTGGAAAAACCCGCCTGGGCTTTCATTCTGATGTCAGCGGTGGTCTCAACGACGACGGGAAGGATCATACCACACGGTTACGAAGCCCCCGCAAGACCTTTTCGGCCCCGATCTCCAAAAAGTCCGCAACTCTTTTCATGGGAAGGGTTTGCGACTCAGAAGGGCCGCGCCAGGCGGGCGATTTCGGGAGGCAGCTCGAGGAGCTCGGCCCGCGGCGGCTCGAGGCTCCTCGCGAGGCGGAGGAGGGAGGAAGGGAGGAGCGGCTCGCGCTGCTCGCGCAGGAAATCGAACAGGCTCCGGGGCTCGGGGTAGAACTCCAGCTGGACCGGCTCCCCCTTCGGCAGGTGGGCCGCTTCGAGGGCGAGTCTCGATCGCGCGGTCGAGCCCGCCGAGCTCGTCGACCAGGCCGAGGCGCTGGGCGTCCGCCCCCGTCCACACCCGGCCGCCGGCGACCGCTTCGACCGTCGCCCGCGGCAGCCGCCGCGCCTCGGCCACATGGCCGACGAAGAGGTCGTAGACGTGGCGCATCCGCGCCTGAACCCCGGCGTCCTGCTCGGCGGTGTAGGTGGTGAGAGAGGAATAGAGATCGGCGTTCTTTCCCCGTTTCAGCGGGTCGTGGGTGATCCCCAGGACCTCCTCCTGCAGGCGGCGGGTGACGAACTTGCCCCCGACGACGCCGATTGAGCCGGTCAGGGTGGCCGGCTCGGCGACGATCTTCCGGGCGCCGGCGGTAATGTAGTAGCCGCCCGAGGCGGCGAGATCGGACATCGACACCACCAGCGGTTTCTTTCGTGCCAGGAGCTTCACCTCGCGGAGGATGAGGTCGGAGGCGAGCGCCGAGCCGCCGGGGCTGTCGACGCGCAGGACGACGGCGGCGAGCGACGCGTCCCGCGCCGCCTGGCGCAACTGCCGCGCCATCTCGTCCGAGCCCATCTCGACCTCGTCGCTCCACGGCGCCGACCGCCCCCGGCCGCGCACGATCTCGCCCTGGGCGACGAGGACGGCGATCCGCGGGCCGGAGCTTCCCGCGGCGGCGTCCCCGTAGTCTTCCAGGCGTTGCCAGCGGGGCCGGCCGCCGGCGAGGCGGGAGAGGCGGGCGCGGAACTCGTCCGGATAGCCCAGGCGGTCGATCAACTTCTTCTCCACCGCCGCGGTCGCCGTGTAGGGAGCGCCGTCGATCAGCTCGCGCACCGTTCTGGCGGCCAGCCGGCGCGAGGTGGCGACGGCCGCGACGATCTGGTCGTAGGAGCTGTCGAGGACGGCGTTGATCGCCTGGGCGGCGGGTGGCGTCCAGTGGCTCTCGGTGTAGGTCTCGCCGTAGCTCTTGAAGGCGCCGACGTGGCGGTACACGGGGTCGACCTTGAGCTTGTCCAGGCCTTCCTTGAAGAAGGTCCCCTCGGCATAGAGGCCGATGAGGTTGACCTCGCCGGCCGGCGACATCTGGATGTGGTCGCAGGCGGTCGCCAGGTAGTAGTCGAGGGTGCCGTTCGACCCTTCGCCGACGCTGTCCAGGTAGCACTCGACGAACTTGCCGGCCTGGGAGAGAGCCGCGAGCTGCCGGCGCAGCTCCTGCGCCTTGGCGAGGCCGAGCTCGGCCGACTGGATGTAGACCGCGATCCCCTTGACGTTGCGGTCGGCCCGCGCGGCGCGGAAGGCGGGGTAGAGCACGGTCATGCTATCGGCGCTCGCGCCGCCGAAAAGGAGGGGCTCGGAAGCCTGCTCCAGGATGGGGCGGTCGACCCGCCAGACGAGGATCGTCGGGCCGGCGAGCCGCCGGTGCCTGCCGGCGAGGAGGATGCCGGCGAAGGCGGCGACGAGGGCGACGGCGACCAGGACGACGAAGAGGACGGCGAGCCTTCTCATGCTCCTATCGTACCGCCCCCGGCTCCCCTCGTCCCGAACCGCCGCGATCAGCCGCGAGCCCGGTCGCGCGGGTCGCCCTGCGGCGCGCTCGCGATCACGAAGTCGATCATCGCCCCGGCGACGTCGACCCCGGTCGCCTTCTCGATCCCTTCGAGCCCGGGGGAGCTGTTGACCTCGAGCACCATCGGCCCCTCCCGGGAGGCGAGCAGGTCGACCCCGGCGATGTTCAGCCCCAGCACCTCGGCGGCCTGGACCGCCGTGCGCGCGAAGGCCGGTTCGAGCTCCACCCCGCGCGCCGTGCCGCCGCGGTGGAGGTTGCTGCGAAACTCCCCCTCTCCCGCCTGCCGCGCCATGGCCGCCACCACCCGCTGGCCGACGACGATCGCCCGGTAGTCGGTCCCCGCCGCCTCCGAGATGAAAGCCTGGATGAGGATGTTCTGGCGCAGCGAGTACATGGCGTCGAGCACCGACTCGGCCGATTTGACCGTCTCGGCCAGGATGACACCCATCCCCTGCGTCCCTTCGAGCAGCTTCAGGATGACCGGCGCCCCGCCGACCTTGCGGATGGCCGAGCGCACGTCCTCCTTCCGGCGTACGAAGGCGGTGGGGGGGATGCCGATGTCGTGGCGGGAGAGGAGCTGGAGGCTGCGCAGCTTGTCGCGGCTCCGCGCGATGGCCTGGCTCTCGTTGGCCGGGAAGACTCCCATCATCTCGAACTGGCGCAGGACGGCGAGGCCATAGAAGGTGATCGAGGCGCCGATCCGCGGGACGACGCCATCGAGGCCGGTCACCCGCTCGCCGTGATGGAAAACTTCGGGACGGCGTTTTGAAAGTTTGACCAGGCACTGCAGCGGATCGAGCACCGAGACCTCGGCGCCGCGCTGGCCGCAGGCCTCGACCAGGCGAGAGGTCGAGTAGAGGCTCGCCTTGCGCGACAGGATGGCGATCTTCATGGGGGCTTGGCCTCTCGGGCTCAGGGCAGCTGTCGAAGTAGGTACTTGCGCGAAACGTCGACCAGGAAGTCCCCTTCCAGGGCTTTGCGCCCGAGGATCATACGGAAGAGCATGCCGCTGCGGTCGGTCAGGGTGAGGAAGATCCGCTTCCGCACCGGCCCGAGGACCAGTTCGGTGGCGATCAGGGGACGGATCTCGCGGTGCCCGCCGGCGTCGGTGATCCTCACCCGGCGGAGCATCCGCGCCCGGGCGGTCGTGGCGCGCTCGGGGTGGCGCTTGTCGAGGGGCAGGACGAATTCGAGGTCGGCGCTGCCGTCGGGGTGCTCGGCCAGGGTGCGGAGGGCGGCGACGTGGAGAGTCGAGGTCCGGGCGCCGGTGTCGATCTTCGCCTTGAGCCGGCCGATTCCCAGCTCCGGGAGAGCCAGGTACTCCTTCCACCCGATGACGACGGGCGGTTCGGGACCGTCGAGCTGCGGCATCCCTGCCATTCCGCGGGGGATCATAGCAGGGCCGTTCTTGAAAGAAAGTGCTCAACCGGGAGGGCGACTTTGCAGAAAAGAAAAAGACGACCGCCCTGCGCTCCCCGCCCCGGCCGTTCTCCTCCCGCCAGGCAGGGCTTCCGTTGGCAGCCGGCCGAGCCGCGTCCTTCGTCCTTCAATCGACAGAGGTCAAAGGGTTTATTCGCAGCTCTCCTGGCCAGAAGAAGAGGGTCGGCGAGTCCCTGTGGGGCTTCACTCGCGAGTGGCATAATCCTTGCTCATAGAGAAATGCAGGTTTAACGCGTAAAGGGGGAGGTTCCACCAACCGATTCACTGTCCCTTCTTGAAACTGAGATCGGCTGATCTCACCCTCCTACTTTCCCCCCCGAACCCCCTATACAGGGGTCGATCCCCGAAGAGCCAACCGGAGATTGGGGCCTCCCCCCTAAGCGCCACCCCCACCGGGGTGGCGCGGCGCTTTTGGCGCCGATCCTCTGAGTGCCGGCGGCGGAATTCCAAATCGGGCACGCGTGTTGCAGAGTACATTGGACATGAAGGACAACGGAAGCGGGGAGGTTCCACCAACCAAATTCAATCCTTCCAAAAAAACCGAGGTCGACCGTGGCCTCACCCCCAAAGATCTAACCTACATCCCCTAAACAAAAACAGGGGCACACCACAAAACCAACCGGAGAGACGGGGCCTCCCCCCTTAACTCTTACCAGAGTGACCACCCCGCGGCTCAGGCCGCGGGGTGGTTTTTTGTGCGCCGGTCGGCCAAAATGGCCGGCCATGGCGTGCCCAACTTGACGCGATGCGGCACCGAGACGCCCTCCTCACCTGGTTCGACCGGCATCGCCGCGACCTGCCCTGGCGCCGGACCTCCGACCCCTACCGCATCTGGCTCTCCGAAGTCATGCTCCAGCAGACCCGGGTTGAGACGGTTTTACCCTACTACGAGCGCTTCCTCGTGCACTTTCCTACCATCGAGGCGCTGGCGGCAGCCCCCGTCGAGGCGGTTCTGGCCCTCTGGTCGGGCCTCGGCTACTACCGGCGAGCCCGGCAGCTCCACGCGGCGGCGGGCCAGGTTACCGCCTCCGGCCAGGGCTTTCCACGCACCCTGGAAGGGCTGCGCTCCCTCCCCGGGATCGGGGACTACACGGCGGCGGCGGTGGGGAGCATCGCCTTCGGGATCGCCGAGCCGGTTCTGGACGGTAACGTGGAGCGCGTCCTCTCGCGGTTCCTCGCTCTGGGCGAGGAGCCACGCTCGCGCTCGGGGCGGACCGCGCTCCTCGCCACGGCGCGGGAACTGCTCGTCCCCGGGAGGCCCGGGGACAGCAACCAGGCCCTGATGGAGCTTGGGGCGACCCTCTGCCTGCCCAAGGCCCCCCGTTGCCTGCTCTGCCCGCTCGCCGCCGGCTGCCGGGCGGCGGCCGTGGGCGAGCAGGACCTCTACCCCCTGCCGCGGCGGCGCCGCGAGGTCGTGCGGGTACGCCAGGTCGTGGCGGTGGTCGAGGGGCCGGGAGGCGTCCTCCTCTTCCGCCGCCCGGAGGGGAGCGTCCTCCTCGCCGGGACCTGGGAGCTGCCGTGGGTGGAGGGGACGGAGACCGGGGAGGAAGACGACCCTGCGGCCCGCCTCGGCGCCCGGTACGGCGGCCGCTGGCGGCTGGGTCCGCGCGCCGCGCAGGTCCGCCACGGCATCACCTACCGTGACATCGAGGTCGCCGTGCACCGCGGGGAGATGACGCCGGGCGGAACGGTCGAGGAGGGGCTCGAAGCCGGCTGGTTCGACGCCGAAGGGAGGGTGAGGCTTCCCCTCTCCTCCCTGGTCGGCAAGGTGCTGGCCGCCCTGGCGGGGGCTCAGCGGCTCGGACCGCCGGGGCGCTCGTAGGAGCCGGTCCCGCCGCCGCTGCCGCCGCCGGCGAGGATGAACCAGCCGATGATCTTGTCGTCGAGCTCGCGCAGGCGGGTCGCCACCAGGTTGCAGAGGATCTTGAGCAGGCGCAGCGACGACAGCTTGTTGATGTCCAGGATGCCGTTCAGCACCTCGCGGGGGATGGCGAGGACGACCGCCCCGCCGTCGTCCGCCTTGGCGTCGGCCGAGCGCGGCTGGTTCTCGATCAGCGCCATCTCGCCGAAGTAGTCGCCGCGCTCCAGGAAGGCCAGGGCCTCCTCGCCGGCGCCGGGGATGTACTTGCTGATCATCACCCGGCCCTCGAGCACCACGTACATCTCCTCGGCACCCTCGTCACCCTCGCGGAAGAGGACCTTGTGCGGCGGCAGGTTCTTCTCCTTCGAGAGCGAGGTCAGGAAGTTGATCTCCAGGGTCGAGAGCTTCTGCTCCTGGAAGAGCTTGCGCTTCGAGGCGAGGTCGATCCGGAACTCCCCCGAGGCGTCGTGCTTGGGCGGCGCCTGGGCGGTGGCGGGCCGGCCGGTCTCGGAGAAGAACTGGGTGAGCTTTTCGTTGGTCTGGCGGAGTTTCTTCGACAGGCTCTTCCAGAAGGTCCAGTAGAGGGCGAGGTTCAGGCGCTGGTCGCGCTCGGCCAGGGCCTGGAGGGCGAGCGGGTTGAGCATCAGGAGATCGGTGTCCGCGAGCGTCATGGCGTCCCCCGAACGGGCGCTCCGGTCGATGAAGCAGGTCTCGCCGAAGAGGTCGCCGGGCTCCAGGTTGGCCAGGCTGAAGCTGCCGTAGGGGGTCTTCCGCTGGATCCGCACCCCGCCGCTCTCGATCAGGTAGGCGTCGGCCGTCTCCTCCCCCTCGCGCACGACGAGGGCGCCGGCCGGATAGCGGCTGCGCGACACGCACGGCCCGAGCTGTTCGAGCTGCGGGTCGGTGAAGTGGGCGAACAGATCCCACCGACGCAGAAGGTATGGAATGCTCAAGGTGAGCCCATTGTAGCGGATTCAGAGCGTCTTCCAGAGATGACTTTCGGGCGCCGCGGCGCGGCCGGCCGAGCGCGCCCAGGCGGCGCGCGCCGAATCGCCGGCCGCTTCCCAGAGGGCGGCGGCCTGGAGGAACCACTCGGCGAAGAGCGGCTCGCCCTCGCCGAGATCGGTGCGCAGCTTGGTCTCCAGGGGGGCCTCGACCTCGTCGAAGAGCCGGCGGGAGGCGGCGAGGTCACCCCGCCTGAGGGCGAGCCAGGCGCGGTGGAGGGTGAGCGACTCGGCGAGATCGGAGCGGTGGCCGGCCGCCCTGGCGAAAGCCTCCTCGGCGGCCGCCGGATCGCCGGCGTAGGCGGCGACGAGCCCCTTTTCGAGCCAGGCCTCGCCGTCCCCCGGGTCGGCGGCCAGGAGGCGGCCGAGGAGCTCGCGGGCGCGGTCGAGCTCCAGGAGGTGCTTGGCGGCGACCGCGGCGGCATAGAGCTCGTCGCGTTCCGGCCGGGGTCCCGCGGTGCGCGCCGCGGCCAGGGCGGCCGCGAAGTGGCCGCGCTCCAGCTCCTGGACGGCCGGGCTGGCGCCGCTGCGCCGCAGGCCGGACCACAGGAGGAGGGAGCCGGCGGCGAGCCCGACCAGCAGGGCGCCGAGGAGGAGACTTTCGAAGGAGGGCATGGTCGTCGAACCTCTCCTATGCCGATCCAGGGAGTAGAAGCTGGGCGGGACGCAGGTGGCCCCAAACTGCCGCCTCGACGGTGTCGAGCCAGCCGGCGCGGGCCTCCGGGGCGAGCGCCAGGGTGGCCAGGCCGCGCTCCCCGATCTCGCGGGCCAGGCGTTCCTCGACGGCGAGCTGGAAGCCGGGGTCGGCCGAGCGCACCCCGTCCGGGCTCGGCTGGGCGACGATCGGCACGTGCACGAGGAGATCGTACCCTTTCATCCAGGCGGCGAGGAGGCTCTCCAGGCTCTCCTCGCGACCGGCGGCGAGCAGCAGGTAGACGTAATTGTCGAGCAGGCTCCGGTCGCAGATCACGACCGGGTAGCGGGCCTGGGCCACCAGCTCCTCGGCGATCTGGGTATGGAGGATCCACTCCTGGGCGGCGACCGAGGTCTCCAGGTTGATCGGCAAAGGACAGCGCCGCGCCACCTCGTGCACCACCTCGACCGCCAAGTCGCGCGCCTTCAAGCGTGCGGCGAGGCCGTAGCAGAGGGTCGTCTTGCCGACGCCGTGGCTGCCGATGAAGGCGAGCTTGAAGCGGGGACCCGGGTTCATGGCCGGGGCCTAGAACCAGAGGTGGCGGTCGAGGGCCGTACGGATCTCCAGGAGGCGTTCCGTGGAGAGCCGACCGAGGCGCTCGACCAGCCGCTCCCGCGAGAGAGTGCGGATCTGCTCACAGAGCGCCTTGCTCTCCCGCTTCAGCCCTCCCTCTCCTGCCGGGATGCGCACCTGGAAGGGGAACAGGCGCTCCAGATGGGAAGAGATCGGGATGACCGTGACGGTCGGGCTTGAACGGTTGGCGAGGTCGTTCTGCACGACGACGGCGGGTCGCGTCTTGCCAACCTCCGACCCGACCACCGGATCCAGGTTCACCAGGAAGACGTCGCCGCGCTCCATCAGAGGCCTTCCGTCTCGATTCCCGTCCAAGCCGGGTCGAGAGAGGAGCTTTCCGCCTCCGCGCGGTAGCCGATCTCCATCTCGCGAGCGAGGTGCTCGCGCTTCAGCTGTTCCACACGCCAGCGGATGGCTTCGCTGGCAAAGGCGCTGAAGGTAAGCTCGCCGGCGAGGTGCCGGGCCTCCTCCACCAGAGCGTCGGGGATGGATATGGTGGTGCGCATCAAGTCATCTCCATCTACATCATTCTAGGTGAAGAATAGGATGAAAATTGCGCTGGTGCAACCGGCACTCCGCTAGGACAGGATCTGCTCCAGCACATCGACCGCCACTGTCAGCTGCTCCTGCGTAATCGTGCGATCTGCGCCACCCTCCCCTCCGGCCCGCCGGCCAGGAGGAGGACGCCGCGCGCGAGCGCCCCCTCGACCAGCTGGCGCCCCGAAGGGGCATAGGCGTAGAGCCGGAGGCGTCAGCCCCCGGTAGGAGATCTCTTTTGGAATCAACGAGCCCCGAAGGGGCGACGGAACCTGTAGGCAGCCGTCCTTCTTTCTTACGGCTGCTGCTGTCGCGCGCGGATCCTCCCCACCTGCTCCTCGGCTCCCGGTCCGGCGGCCACGAGCAGGGTGGCCAGGGCGAGAGGCGAGCGGACGATTGCCTCCAGGAGGTGGAGACCCTCGGTCCATCGCGGATCGTATCGGTCGATCCAGCCGGCGACCTGGGAGCCTGCTCGCCATACACGGAGAGGACCGGGTAGCCGTCCGAAGTCTCGCGACGGGCCGGTCTCCGGTGGCGAGGTCTTCCCACACCCGGAGCACGGCGACCGCTCCGGGCTTGCCGGGAACGGGCTCCGTCTTCCGGGGGCCGGCGAGCTCGGCCTCGGCTGCAGTCAGAACCTCCTCCTGCTCGCGCAGGTGGGCCAGGTAGTCGGAGGCGAAAGCGTTGGCTAGGGGGGTGGCGGAAGTGGAAGAGGTGAAGTCCGCCGTTCTGGCACAGCGCTCGGAGTCGCTAAGCCTGCCTTTCGAAGGCGTCCTTGAGGTCGCTTCCCGTACTCATGTCGTTGACGCAAACTGTGCCTGGGGCTAAGCTCTCGCGTAAGTGCACGCGCGTGCAAGCCGATTTGGCGTGGTCGTTATAAGCCCGCAATTCTTTGTCAAAGAATGGACTCAGAAGGAACTGGTGCTGGGTTATAGCTGGCGCGTCCTTTAACCATACGGCCATGGCTGGGTGACTAATGGAGCAGAACTCCTCTTCAGGCAACACCGGACCGCATAGTATCTTCATAAGCTACAAGCGAGAAGATTCAGAGGTCGCCAGGGCACTCCGCCAAGCTCTGCGGGCGGAGGGGTTGAGCGTCTGGTGGGACGAGGAGCTTCGGTCTGGGGACAGGTGGGCCGACACGATCGACACCGTCCTTGGCGCAGCGGATGCGGTCGTTGTTCTATGGTCTGCGTTATCTGCGCAGTCTGACTGGGTGCGATATGAGGCGGCCGTAGCGAAATTTCGCGGCACTTTGGCTCATGCTAGAATTGATGGGGCGAAGATTCCAATACCCTTTCAGTCCATTCACTCAGCGGACCTATCTCGGTGGAACTACCGTGAGGATGACCCCGCTTTCCGTAAGCTTCTGGAGACCCTGAACGCGATACGCCGACGTCAACAGAGAAAGGCGCATCTAACGCGTCTTGTTAGGTGGGGAGGTGTCGGGCTCATACTCTTGTTGAGCGTTTTTGCAATCTGGATGGCCCGTGCACGACCCTTCTCGACGAGAATAGCTCCCATCGCTGTTCTTCCACCTCAGGCCACAGAACTCAAGGGAGTTGATGTACACGAAGTCCAAGGGAGCGAGCAAGGTAAGTTAGGAGCTGACCCTGAATCTAAAGTGACTGGACACCCTGCTGGCCTTGTGAAGTCGCCAGAACGCGGGGAAGAAGAAGTTATCGAGAAACTTGACATTGAAATCGGCGCTCGATTGACGGCCGTCGAGGCAGCGATTAATAGTTTGGCACACGTCAACTGGCTTGACGGAGATTCGAATACAGGAGAGGGTAATTCTCTCCGTTTCGCGGGGCAAAACATTTCTGGTTTAATTTATTTACTCGATCATTCGAGGGGTACATTTCCAGATTTCAAGGATGATAGCTTCACCTCTCTTCTCGTGGCATTACGGTCGAAAGTGAAGCCCAAGGAACGGGCAGCTCTCGATCGCGTGCTCGCTGAGTACCGCGAACTTAGTCAATTCTGCAACGGACTCCCCACTTATGAGGACGTTAAAAGAAAGATGAGTAGGGAAGATGTCGCCAAGACTTTGCTTGACATCGATAAAAAGATAAGCGCCATGACTTTAGATCGCTGGAAAGCGAAGAACCCCAGCTGAAGTCTGCGAATGCCACGCTTCCGTTTCTCCCACGTGGGATTCGCAGCAGCCTTGGGTACATGCGCGGTTCCAGAGCCCCTCCGATCCGTGTCGAACGCCTTCCGGCTCGGGTTGGAGGGGCCCCGGAAGGCTACCGGAGGCCTGGACCGGGCCTGCCGAAGGCTCCGGAGGCTCCCGGGCGACTGTCGCCGCTTGCGAGGGCGGTCCGCTGCTACCCGAGCGTCTCCAAAATCCTGCCGAATAGGCGACGACGAAACACCTACCGGTCCCCCAGTACCTCTTCCAGCAGCTCGATCGCCACGCCCAACTGCTCCTCCGCAATGATGAGGGGCGGGACGATCTGCGCCACCTTCCCCTCCGGCCCGCCGGCGAGGAGGAGGACGCCGCGCGCGAGCGCCCCCTCGACCAGCCGCTTCGCCGCCTCTCGCGAGACGAGCTCGATGCCCCAGAGGAGACCGCGGCCGCGCACGGCGGCAACCGCGGGAAAGCGGTCCTTCCAAGTCTGGAGCCTCTCCCCGAGATCCTGGCCGAGAGCGGCGGCCCGCGCCGGCAGATCCTCTTCTATAAGGATGTCGAGCACCGCCAGGGCGGCGGCGCAGGCGAGGGGGTTGCCGAGGAAGGTTGAGGTGTGGAGGGCCTCACCCGGCGTCTCCCAGCCGCGGAAGACCTCTCGCCGGCCGAGGACCGCGGCGATCGGCACCCCGCCGCCCAACGCCTTGCCGCAGCAGAGAAGGTCGGGGACGACCCCTTCCGATTCGACGGCGAAGAGGGTCCCGGTACGGCCGAAGCCGGTGAAGATCTCGTCGGCGATCAGGAGAGCTCCCCGTTCGCGGCAGAGGGCGGCGACCGCGGCGAGCCAGCCGGCGGGGGGGACGAGCACCCCTTCCCGGCCGACGATCGGCTCCACGAGGACGCCGGCGATGTCGCCCCGGGCGAGCACGCGGTCGATCTCCGGGGGCGGGGCGCCGAAGGGGAGACGGGTCAGGTGCGGGTGGAGATGCGGCGCGAAGGGCTGGCGGAACTCCGGCCGGGAGGTGGCGGCCAGGGCGCCGAGGGTCACGCCGTGATAGGCCGGCTCGAAGGCGAGGATTCCCGCCCGGCCGGTGGCTCCCCCGGCGAGGAGGGCGGTCTTGAGGGCGATCTCGACCGCCTCGGCGCCGGAGACGGCGAAGAAGGCCTGGGCGTCCGGCATCGGCGGTATCGGCGACAAGGCGGCGAGGCGGGCGGCGAGCTCGACCCGCCCGGGGTGGGCGTGGACGTCTCCCAGACCGTGGAGGAGCTTCCCGCTCTGCGCGGCGAGCGCCGCCACCACCCGGGGGTGGCGATGCCCGATCGCCGCCACGCCGAAACCGGAGGTGAGGTCGATGTAGAGATTGCCGTCGACGTCGAGGACGTTGGCGCCCAGGGCCTCCTGCCAGAGGATCGGCGGATGGCCGGGGACGACCGTATTGACCCCGGGGGCCTCGACCGCGGCGAGGCGGGCGGCCAGCTCGCGCGCCCGCGGTCCCGGTGGCCCGGGCGGCGGCGTGACGATCCGGGGCAGCTGGTCGCCCCGGGCGAGGGAGGGGGGGCTCACATCTCGCGCCGGCCGAGGAGCGAGCGGCCGAGCGTCACCTCGTCGGTGTACTCGATGTCGCCACCCACCGGCATGCCGAAGGCGAGGCGGGTGACCCTGATGCCCCGGGCTTTGAGCAGGCGGGCGAGGTAGAGCGCCGTCGCCTCTCCCTCGACGTTGGGATTGGTGGCGATGACGATCTCCTCGACCCCTTCGAGGCGGGCGAGGAGGCCGGGGATCGCCAGGCGGTCCGGACCGATCCCGCGGTGCGGCGAGAGGGCCCCGAGGAGCACGTGATAGAGCCCGCGGTACTCGCCGGTCCGCTCCAGCGGCTCGATGTTGAACGGCTCCTCGATGACACAGATCCGGCCGCGGTCGCGGTGCTCGTCCGAGCAGAACCGGCAGGGGTCGACGGCGGTGATGGCGTTACAGACGGAGCAATGAAAAAGCTTTTCCTTCACCTCGACGATGGCCTGGGCAAGAGCCTGGGCCTCGGTGGCGGGGACCTTCAACAGGAAGTGGGCGAGGCGGGTCGCCGTCTTGGGGCCGATACCGGGCAGGCGGGAGAGCTCGCCCACCAACCGGGCCAGGGGATCGGACATTGGAATGCTGGCCGCCTCCTTGCGCTCAGAACAGACCGGGCAGGCTCGCTGCCATCGATCCCATCTTGCCCTGCATCGTCTCTTCCACCCGCCGCCCCGCCTCGTTGACGGCGGCGACGATCAGGTCCTCGAGCATCGAGGGGTCCTCGCGGTCCATCACCTCAGGATCGATCTTGACCGCGACGAGCTGCTTGTGGCCGCTCATCTTGACCGACACCATGCCGCCGCCGACGCTCGCCTCGACGATCGTCTCGGCGAGCTCGCGCTGCAGGCGTTCCTGCATCTCCTGGGCCTGTTTCATCAACTGACGCATGCTGCTCATCGGCCTAATCCTCCCTCAAGCCACTGCGGTGTTCCTCCACCCTCTCCACCCGGCCCTGGAAGATCTCGAGGACGGTCTGGACGGTGGGGTTCTCTGCGACCAATTCGAGCTTGACGCTCGTGAGCTCCGGGGGGGCTGCCTTGCCGGTCCCCGAGCCTTCGATCAGCTGGACGGCGGTGCCGGGTCCCCAGACTGCCGCCGCCGCCTGCTCGATGATCTGCCAGCTGCGGTGGAGCTTCGGCCTGAGCAGGTGGTCTCCCGGATGGGAGACGATCTCGAGGCCGTGCTCCGTGAAGCGCAGCTCGGCTTCCTCCAAGTATGCGACCAGCGGCTGTTTTAGACGACTCAACTCGTCGAGGAAGGCTTGAACGCGATCCCCCCCTCCTTGTACGGCCGCGGGGGCCGGAGGTTTAGCGAGTGCCGGTGCAACCGGCGCGGCGGCGGTCGAGGTCTTGGGCGGCGCGCTCTCGCGGGGTGGCGCGGTGGGTGGAGCGGGCGCTGCGGAGGGCCTGGGTGCCGGCGCCAGGCGGGCGGGCTCGGGAGCCCGTGCCGGGGCGGGACGGGCTGCAGCGCTGGCCGCATTGGCGGTACTGGCAGTGCCGGAGAGGATCTCCTCCACCCGACGCAGTTTGGGCAGCTCGGCGGCGCGCAGCCAGGCGATCTCGACCGCCAGGGCGCCGGTCTCGCTGCGGCGCACCGTGGCCTCGCTCTGCAGGAGCTGATGGACGAGGCGCAGGAGGTTCTCGTAGCCAGCGTCGCGCGCGGTCTCGGCGAGCGTCGCGGCCTCCTCCGCCGGCAGGTCGACCTGCCCCGCATCGCCCCCCAGGGAGAGGTGGAGGGCGTCGCGGCTGTAGGCGAGGAACTGGCCGTAGACGTGGCGGGGGTCCCAGCCCTCGTCCTCGACCCGGCGCACCATGGCGGCCACCCCGGCCCCGTCGCCCTGGACGATGGCGGAAAGCAGGCGTCCGAAGAGCGCCGTGTCGAGGCCTCCCAGCAGGCGGATCGCCTCCTCGTCGGAGATCGTGCCGGAGCCGAAGGTGGCGAGCTGGTCGAGAAGGGCGACGGCGTCGCGCACGCTCCCCTCGCCGGCCCGGGCGACGAGGCGCAGGGCCGTCTCGCTCGCCTCGATGTGCTCGGAGGTGCAGATCTCGCGCAGCAGGGCGGCGACCTCGACCGAGGGGACGCGGCGGAAGTGGAACTCCTGGCAGCGCGACAGGATAGTGGCCGGGACCGCCTCGATCTCGGTCGTGGCGAAGATGAAGACGAGGTGCGGCGGCGGCTCCTCGACGATCTTCAAGAGTGCGTCGAAGGCCTGGCGCGACAGGCGATGGACCTCGTCGAGCACCACCACCTTGTAGCGGTCGCGGGCCGGTCCATAGCGCAGGCTCTCGGTCAGCTCGCGCACCTGCTCGACCTTGGAGTAGGTGGCGGCGTCGACCTCGATGACGTCCAGATCCGAGCCGCGGGTGATCTCCAGGCAGGGGAGGCACTCGTTACAGGGATCGGCGGCCGGCCCCTTGGCGCAGTTGAGCGCCTTGGCGAGCACCCGGGCGGCGGTCGTCTTGCCCACCCCGCGGATGCCGGAGAAGAGGTAGGCCTGAGCGATCCGCCCCTCTTTCAGGGCGTTGCGCAGGGCGGTCACGATCGGCCCCTGGCCGACGAGGCTGGAGAAGTTCTGCGGGCGCCACTTGCGGGCGAGAACCTGGTAGGTCATGGAGGTGGTGATGTCAGCGGCAGTGGCGGCAGTGGTCGACGAAGGGCTCCGGTTTGTCTGCGGCACTCAGCCGGCATACCTTATCGCTGCTCCCTTCCGGGCCTGACGAGGTTCGGTCGCGACCAATGCACAGGACCCGAACCCTTCGTCGGCCACTGCCGAGGTGAGCCATGGTACGTCCTGGGGTCGGGGATGTAAAGGCGGCTCGGGATTATGTACTTGACAAACCCAGGACCTGAACGCCCTCAAAACAGGACGGAGCAGAGACACGACGGGCCGCCCAAAAAGGCGGCCCGTCCTCGCGCTTCAGTCGTTGGGATTGGCAGGCAACGGGGGCAGGAACGAGAGCGGGCGCTCCCCTTCGGCGAGGGCTCCTTCGGGGTCCTCGATCGCCTCCTCGATCGCCTCCTCGATCGAGTCGGCGATGCCCCCGACCTCCTCCGCGCATCGGTTGGCGAAGCCGGCGAGGAGTGCGTCCTCTCGGTGGTAGGTCTCGCACCTCTCGGCGAACTCCAGCACGTCCCGCAGGTGGCGGAGGTCCAGGACGGCGGCCCCCAGGATCGCCCGGAGATCCCCCTCGCGATGGTACGGCCACCAGCGGGGCCGGGCGCCGATGTACAGCTCGACCACCAGGAAGGCGAGCCGGCGGAGGGCGGATGCGTCCCCCCGCCGGGTGAATCGGACGAGGAAGGTCTCCCGGAAGCCCTCCCCGTCGAAGGCGAACGGGAGACGCTGGCGCCGTCGCCTCTTCTTCATCATCGGCGGCCCCCCTCCTCGAAGTCCCGCCGCAAGCTCTCGGCCGTGGCGCGGGCGGACTTCTCCAGGCGACGCACGGCCGGGCGGAGGTCGTCGGCCACGGAGCACTCGATCGCTCCCCGCAGGTCGACAGCTACGCTGTACGGCTTCTCGTCGTTGTACATCAGCTCGGCGTCTGGGGGCTCGTACAGGCCCCCGGCGACTTCCTCCAGCCGCTCGGTAAGGGAGAGGATCATCCGGGCGATCTCTCCGACGACGTGCTGCGCTTCTTCGTCTGAGTACACGAGTCCCATAGAGGCTTCCCGCCTTTCTTTCCAGCCGTCCGTCTGTTGGTCTTTACCCCAAGATGGGGTATCTAGCGGCAGAGGATACCCTAACTTGGGTTACCCGGAAAGAGGGTAGTAGAAACTCGTGCAAGTGAGCCCGGTAACGTCACCTGAGTATCAGCGGATGCTGGAACGACTCCGGCAGGCCCGGCGCGATGCCGGCATGACGCAGGCGCAGGTCGCCGAGCACCTGGGGGTCCGACAGACGTTCGTCTCGAAGGTGGAGCTTGGGGAACGGCGGATCGATCCGGTCGAGCTGCGACGGTTCGCCGAGGTCTACGGGCGGGGCGTGGACTGGTTCTTGGTGGGCTAGCCCTTAACGGTTTTGTCGCGGTTCTCTACGGCTTGAGCGATCGCTTCCGCTCCCTCGCGATCGGCCGGCGGCAGGGTCTTCCAGTAGCTCCAGAAAGCTTCTTCCAGTAGGCTGTAAGCGGCCCTGCGCGTGAGATGCGCCAACGCATCAAGGCGGTACTTCGCCCGGAGGCTGAGACGCACCGAAAAGGTCCCGCCCTTCCCCTCGTTTTTTGCCTTGGTTCGTTGAGCCATTGGTTCTTCGGTGTCTTGGTTATTTGGTTGCTTAGTGCCCCGGTTTAAATATGCTCTAGCTGCTCCGTGCATTCCACCCATTCAACTGGAGAACAAGCGTTGCTTAGACCACTAATTGTCACGCACCTGAGACCTCAAACAACCGGAATGCCAACCCACCAACAAGGCGAGAATCTTAACACGTCCTCTCAGAAAGGTGCATGGGGCGATGTTCTTCTGCCCGCTGTCCATTTGTGGTGCTAAGTGGCGTAAGTCCCCCCTAGATAGTGCGGTCGATCCCGTTGACACTCTCCCGGAGGAGGGGTACCATTGTTCGAGCATTTGTACGGGAGGTGTCCACGATGTTTGAGGAAGCCTGGGAGAAGCTACTGGTCCAAGCGGAGACGAAGAAGCGGCGTGCCATCGCTGCCGCCGAAGCTGAGTATCAGCAGGTTGTCGAAGCCGTGAGGCTGGTGCGAGGTCTCAGCGAGTCCGGCCGTTCTCGCGTGGCTCACGGCCGGCTCTCCTCCCTTGTTCTTGCCGCAGTCGAGCAGATCGAGGGTGGCTTCACGGTTCGCGATGTTGAAGCGAGGTTGCATGTACTCTCTCCGGAGATCGCCGAAAGGACCTCGATTGCTTCGATCTCCACAACACTCCGGAGGTTGGTGGGGCGAAAGATTCAAGTCGCGGAGCCTGGTAACAGCACAACGCCGTCGAGATATCGGCGGGTCGACTTCAGTCTGGAGGGAGTGGGCTAAGAAACAGTGAGGCCCCGTGCTACCGGGGCCTCGTGAACTTTTGGCTTTTGCATCTCCTTGGGAGGAGATGGGACTGCATTAGGGTAGCCCTATCTTGCCACACGGCGCCTCCCAAGGTCAACCACGAAGTCCGAAAAGCTTCTCGGGGTTCGTGCGGCTTAGAGGAGGTAGCTGGAAATGGAAGTTCAGTTGGAAGGTGTAGTGCTTAAAGAGCAGGGTGTCACCTTCGCCGTCGTCATCGTGAAGAAGCACATCGTTGACGACCCCGGCCAAGCTCGGGAAGCCATCCGGAATTTTATGCCCTTCTTCCCTAGGCTTCCGATCATCCTTATGGGACAGGACTCCCGGGGAGTGGCGACCTACTACGGCCGGTCGGACATCGCCAAGTTTTTGGCGAACCAGCCCTTAAGCGCTATCCCCTGGAAGAAGTACACCTTCACCAGGAACTAGGGCCGTCTTAGTTCGCTTTCGGGGCCAGCCCTCGAAGGGCTGGCCCCGATCTCCGAGATTTGCGCACCGGTCCCAAGATCGGCTAGCGTCACAGCTTGACAACGCATACCGAAGAAAGAGACATCACCCTATACGGTCGTTCTTCTACCGCTCTGTAACCGCCCTGGAGGTATGCGCTGGGATCGGCCTGGCGTTTGTCTTAGCCTTCCTGCGCTGGCCAGCCGGGACCCCAGCGCCGCCTTGGCTGGCTGCCATCGTGGCATGGATTCAGCACCACGGGCCGCCGCTCCTCTTCCTCTTGTTTCTCGTCTCCTATCTCGCTCGACTGCGCACCTTCCTGAGACCGCCATCAACCTGGCGCCTTGTCAATTTTACACTAAACCAACTACAAAAAGTAGTGTTCAAGGGCGAAAACGACAACGCGGAGCCCCTGTACAACCACCGCGTTACGCTTTTTAGGCGCGGTTGGTCGTTTCAGTGGTGCCGTTGGCCGTGGAGCGGTTGGCTAATTCCCGTCGAACGCTCGGGTCACATGACCCGGAATACTGACACCGTCTTCCGGGCCGCCGAACCGGACAAGTTGGAAGGCGTTGCCGGCCAGGCATGGGCAAGGAACGCTATCGTCTCGATCGCTAACCTCCCGGACCTGGAGTCAATTGGCAACCAGGACCAGGAGTTGCAAGCAAAGCTAATTGAGGAGTACGCCGCGGGTACTTCTGTAACCACGGAGTGGGTACGGAAGCGGCTTAAGGCAAAACGGCCGATGGCGAGATCTTTTTGTGGACTGCCGGTCGAATGCAATGGTACGATGTGGGGGGTTCTCGTTATAGACAGCAGGAATCCGGAAGCGAAGACGCCTGAGTTCGATCCTCACTTCCGGTTCGTGGCTGGGCTATTAGGTAAGATTTTATCCAAATGAGGTTGACCATGAACCAGGAACAGTGGATTCGGGTTGACCCTGGCGCGATGAACCGGCGCCATCACCACAAAGTTGACGATGGCGTCGAGGTTGTCTGGTCGACGTCGCCCTACGACATTCCGGAGGCGATGCGCAGCTCTTACGACCGCGAGAAGAGGCGCCTTACAATCGAGTTTCGGTACATGTCTGAGGAAAGCACGCGGCGAGAACAGCACGGACCCTATTTGTCCTTAGGGGTGGGCAAGAACAGCGGCCGGATCTACACCATAGAGATCGACATGCACGCGGTCTTGGATGAGTGGGTCAAGTTGAGCATCAAGGCCATCAGCGAACGCGCTAAGCAGAGATCTGAGTTCCACAGATCCAACTATGAAGTGACGAAGCGCCTTCTTCGGGAACACGCGCCAGAGCTTAGCGCTGCCATGGCAGCCGGCTAGGCTAGGGCTTATCCCGGTCGCTTCCTCGAACGCGCCGGGGTCTCCGGCTTCACCTTCAACAGTTCCCCCACCGCCTCCTCGAAGGTGAGCGGGTACAGCGAGAGGTACTTCCCTACTGGCCGTTCCCCGGCTTCCTCTTCTTCCGCCGGCGCCTTCTTCTTCGGGGTGGTCTTCTTTCGGCTTCTTGCCATCGCTCGATCCCCGGGATGGGGAGGAGGAGCTGTTCCGGCGGCTCCCCCGTCCCCCATCGGTTGGTGTCTGTCAGTCTAGCCCGGATCAGGCAGTCTGCGCCGGGAGCCACTTTGGCGCGCGGTAGAAGAGTCGCTTGCCTTCCACTCCCTGAACGGCCAGCATCAGCCGCTCCGCGTCTTCCACGTCCCGGCTGTTCCAGCGGAAGTCAAACTCGTTCAGGTACCGCTGTAGGTGCTGCTTGCTCACGTGGTGGAAGGCTCCCATGATGCCCCGCTTCAAGAGACTGAAGAAGCTCTCCGAGAAGTTGGTGTGGACGATCCCGCGGACGTACTCCCCAGCCCCATGGTTGACCGACTCGTGGTCCAGGAACTCGCGTTCCAGGCCGATGTAGGAGCGATTCTGGTCCGTCATGATCCGGGTGGCGCCGTCCACCTCGATCCGCATGATGCCCTTCAGGGTCTGCGCCTTGGCGTCCGCGACGTGGAAGGACCGGGCATCGCCGTCCCGCTGTACCAGGGTGAAGACGACCGACTTGTTTCCCCCCGCGTGCGGTCCCAGGCCCTGCCCGCGCGTCTTGCCGCCCACGTAGGTCTCGTCCGCCTCGACGATCGCCGCTTCCTGGGGGCCGCCGTCCTCGCCGCCGGTCATGCCGCCGAGCACCTTGGGTGCCAGCTCGGTCATGGCGGCCCGGATACGATGGCAGAGGAACCACGCGCTCTTGTAGGTCACGCCGACCGTGCGCTCGATCTGCTTGGCCGAGACCCCCTTCTTCGATGCGCACATCAGGTGGATCGCGTACAGCCATTTGTTCAGGGGGATGTGCGTCTCGGCGAACACGGTGCCGATCGTCACGGTGAACTGCTTGCGGCAGTCACGGCACTTCCAGACGCCCTTGCGGACGGGGCGGGAGGAAGTCGCCTTGGGGAGCAGCCTGTAGGCCCGGCCGATCACTCCGCACTGAGGGCAGATCGGGCCTTCCGGCCAGCGCTGGGCTTCCAACCACTCGCGGGCCGTGTCCTCGCTCGCGAACATGCCAGTAAGCGTCTCGAAGCTAAGGGTCTTGGGGGTGGTCTTGCGCTTTGCCATGGCCGTCTCCTCTGACGTAACCCCATCTTAGGGTATCGGCCTGGGTTTGTCAAGTACATAATCCCGAGGCGGCTTGACACCCACCAGTTGATGGTCTCTGGATCTGGGCTGTATCCGCTTACGCTGGCCCATTGTCTCTGGAGCTGGGCCGTATCTGCTTAGGCTGGCCCATTGTCTCTGGAGCTGGGCCGTATCTGCTTGTGCTGGCCCGTTGTCTCCGGATCTGGGCCGTATCCGCTTCCGCTGGCCCATTGTCTTTGGATCTGGGCCGTATCTGCTTCCTCTGTCCCAGTGTCTCCGGAGCTGAGCCATATCTGCTTCCGCTGGGCCATTGTCTCCGGATCTGGGCTGTATCTGCTTCCGCTGGCCCTTCGTCTCTGGAGCTGGGCCATATCTGCCCGCCCGGCGGTCATCGCCGGGCCGGCCATTTACGCCGGCCCCCCCTTCCATTAAGATAGGCGACCTTGCGCGGCGGCAGCCGATGACGACCGAGGACAGGGCATGGATGGAAGCGGCCCTGAACGAGGCCCGGGCGGCGGCCGCGATCGGCGAGGTGCCGATCGGCGCGGTGGTGGTGCGGGAGGGGGAGGTGCTGGGACGGGGGCACAACCGGCGAGAGATCGACGGCGACCCCCTGGCCCACGCCGAGCTCCTGGCGATCCGTCAGGCGGCGATGGCGATCGGGGGGTGGCGGCTTACGGGTTGCACCCTCTACGTCACCCTGGAACCCTGCGCCATGTGCGCCGGCGCCCTGGTGGCGGCAAGGGTCGAGCGGCTGGTCTACGGTCCGGCCGATCCCAAGGCGGGCTTCTGCGGCACCCTGGGGAACCTGGTCCAGGACCCACGGTTGAACCACCGGCTGGCGGTCGAGGCCGGGGTGCTCGCCCCAGAGTGCGCGGCCCTCCTCTCCGGCTTCTTCGCCGGTCTGCGTCGGCGACAACCCCCTTAACCGGGGTAAAGTGTTCTTTTTCAGTATGTTAGGAGAGGTGTCCGAGTGGCTTAAGGAGCACGCTTGGAAAGCGTGTGTAGGGGAAACTCTACCGTGGGTTCGAATCCCACCCTCTCCGCCAAGCTTTCCACTGGAGAGGTGCCAGAGTGGTTGAATGGGACGGTCTCGAAAACCGTTGACCGGGCAACCGGTCCGTGGGTTCGAATCCCACCCTCTCCGCCATCGTTTTCCCGCCGTTCCTTGACGGCCGGGGGACAGGTGGGCTAAGTTACCGGTTTCGTTCGGGTCAAAAACACCCGCAAGAGCTCACGTCAAACAAGGCGGACACAAAGTGAAACGGACGTTTCAACCCAACAATCGCCGCCGCAAGCGGACCCACGGCTTCCTGGTGCGGATGCGCACCCGCCACGGCCGCGCCGTGCTGGCCCGGCGGCGCCGGAAGGGACGCAAGCGCCTGGCCGTCTGATGCCGCCGCCGCAGGATCCGCCCGTGCCGACAGCCGGTGACGAGCGCCTGCGGGAGGCGGAGAGACTGCGGCGGCGGGCGGACTACCTTCGGTGTTACCGGACCGGACGGCGGCGGCATGGATCGCTCGCCATTCTCTATTTCATCCCGAACCAGCTCGGCCATCCCCGGATCGGGATCACCGCCAGCCGGAAGGTGGGGAAGGCCGTGGTTCGCCATCGGCTCAAGCGGCGGATCAAAGAGACCTATCGGCGATGGAAGCGACGCGCCAGCCTCCCTGCGATGGACCTCATCGTGCACCTGAAGCCGGAGGCGGGAGTCTCGGACTTCCCGGCCTTCCGGGGCGAGTTGCTGCGTCTGCTCGGCGGATTGATCGAGCGGGACCGAACCTCTTGACCCGCCTCCTCGTCGCCCTGCTCGCGGCCTACAAGCGGCGCATCTCTCCTCTTCTGCCGCGTTCCTGTCGCTTCACCCCCACCTGTTCGGAGTACGCCCGGTTGGCTCTCCTGAAGCATGGTCTTCTGCGCGGCACCGCCCGGGCGACGTTCCGGGTCGTGTGCTGCCAGCCGTTCCATCCCGGCGGCGTCGACCTGCCCTGATACGAGAAAGGATCCGAAGCTCCGTGGACAATCGCCGGTTGTTATTCGCCGTCCTGCTTTCGCTGGCGGTCCTGATCCTCTGGCAATATATCTTCCCGACCAAGCCGCCGGCGCGGGTGCCGCCGCCGTCCCCCGCGACGGTCGAAACCGCCGCCTCGCCGACACCGTCAACCGCGCCGGCACCGGCAGCAACACCGGGCGCAGGCGCCACGCCCCAGGCCGCTCCGCCGTCCATCTCCGCCGAGCCGCCGGTCGGCGGCGAGAAGGAGGAGCGCGTCGTCCTGGAGAACGAACGGACCCGGGCGGAGCTCAGCAACCGCGGCGCCCAGCTCGTCTCCTTCATCCTCAAACAGCACAAGAGCGCCGACGGCAAGCCGCTCGAGCTGGTGCGGGCGCGCAGCGGCGGCTTCTATCCGTTCGGCCTGGTGGGCCGCGACCTCGCGGCGCTGCCGATCGACGACGCGCTCTTCGCGGTCGAGAGCCGGGACCCGAGCGGCGTGACCTTCCGCTACAACGGCCCGCAGGGGACCTGCCGCAAGAGCTTCCGGTTCGACAAGGACGGCCTCCTCACTGCGGAGGTCACGCTGGCGGGCCGAAACGACTGGAGCCTGGCGGTGGGGCCGGGCATCCGCAACCCCACGGCGGCCGAGCTGGGGAGCCGCTACCAGAGCCGTTCCGCCGTCTGGGAGCTGGGGAGCGACGTGCAGACCGTCGACACCCACAAGGCCGAGCGCCGGGAGCTGCCTGGCACGGGGCTGCGCTTCGTGGGGATCGAGGACAGCTACTACCTCGCGGCGGTGATCCCAGGCCGCAACCTGTCCCGGGCGGTGCTCCAGCCGGTCCTCCTGGAGACCGGGACGGGCGGGGTGGCCACCCGCTTCCTCCCCCTCCCCCCAAAAGACCAGATCACCAAGGCCCAGGAGAGCCTCGGCCGCGAGTTCCTTCTCCTGCTCCGACCCGAGGGCGACACCCTGGCGGTCAATACCTACTGGGGGGCCAAGGAGTTCGACCGCCTCGCCGCCCTTCCCTATGGGCTCGACAAGACGATCGACTTCGGGACCTTCGGGATCGTGGCGCGGCCGCTCCTCTCCGGCCTGCACTGGATCTACCACCACGTGGTCCAGAACTACGGCTGGGCCATCGTCCTGATGACCGTGCTGATCAAGATCGTGCTCCTGCCGCTTACCCACAAGAGCTATGTGTCGATGCGCCGCATGCAGGAGCTCAACCCCAAGCAGCAGGCCATACGGGACCGGTACAAGGGGAAAATGAAGGACAAGCAGGGGCGCCCGAACCTGGAGGCGCAGCGCAAGATGAACGAAGAGATCATGGGCCTCTACAAGGCCGAGGGGGTGAACCCGGCGGGCGGTTGCCTGCCCATGCTCATCCAGTTGCCGATCCTCTTCGCCTTCTACCGGATGCTGACCGCCGCCGTCGAGCTGCGCAACGCTCCTTGGGCCTTCTGGATTCACGACCTCTCGGCGGCGGACCCCTATTACATCCTCCCCATCGTCATGTCGCTCACCCAGTTTCTGCAGCAGCGCATGACTCCGATGGCAGGCGATCCGGCGCAGCGGAAGATGTTCATGATGATGCCTTTCATCATGCTCTTCCTCTTCCTCCCCTCGCCTTCCGGCCTCGTCCTCTACTGGCTGACCAACAACGTCTTGACCATCCTCCAGCAGGGGGTTTACAACCACCTCAAACAGCGGCAGGAGGCCTGAGGGCCCCTGACCCGACGACCCAGGAATGGTGGCGGACCACGATGAGCGCTTCCCAAAAACGATATTTCTCCGGTGACACGCTACGCCAGGCCCTGGTCCAGGCGGCGAACCATTTCCACCTGGACCCCGACGAGATCGCCTATCGCCCGATCGAGAAGCGGCACGGCTTCATCAAGAACCGCAAGAAGGTGCTGATCGAGGTCGACTCGGAGGCACCGCGCCGGACGGCCCCCGCTGCGTTGCCCCCGCCGCCCGCGCTGGCCCCACCACCGCCCTTGGCCTCCACGGCGCCGGCCCCACGGCCGGTCGAGCCGCGAGCCTATGAGGAGCGTCCGGGTGCTCGCCCGGAGCGCGAGCGCCGGCCGGCGGAGCGGCGAGAGCCTCGGCGGCGCCCGGCCGAGACGGCCCGGCCCCCGCGCAGCGAGCCCGTACGAGCGGCGGCCTTCGCGCCGACCGACGAAGAGGACCTGATCGTCCTGCCCGAGCGGCCGCGCAGCGCCGCCGAGCGCTTCCCGACGGCGACCGGTCCCCAGGCCGACGCCGCGCGCAAGGGACTCGCCCTGCTCCTGAGCATCGCGGGTCTCGACCTCGCACCGACCATCCTCCAGGGGGAGGAGGGACGGCTGGAGATCGAGCTCTCGGGAAGCGACACGGATCGTTGCTTCGAGGAAGAGGGAGAGGTCCTGCGGTCGATCGAGCACCTGCTGCCGCGGTTGATCCGGGCGCTCTGCGGGGAAGCCATCCCCGTCCGGGTCGATTGCGACAACTTCCACGAGATCCGTGAGGAGCAGTTGCGGACGCTGGCGCAGCGGGTCGCGGCGGAGGTCCGGAAGCGGGGGCGTCCCCGTACCCTGGAGCCGATGAACCCCGCCGACCGACGGGTGATCCACATGACCCTGGCCGATGATCCCGGGGTCGTGACGGAGAGCGAGGGCGAAGGCTACTTCAAGCGGGTCTCCGTGCGTCCGGCGTGATCCATGTTTCACGTGGAACATGCCCGCTCCGCTCCCCGCGTTCACTCCTGAAGAATTCGGGCGGGCCCTCGCGGCCCGCTCCCCCGAACCCCTCTCCCCTACCGTGGTCGATTCGCTGTATCAGCACTACCAGGAGCTGGTGCGCTGGAACCGGACGATTTCTCTCGTCGGTCCGGGCACCGCGGACGAGGTGATCGCCCGCCACTACGGGGAGGCCCTCGCCGCCCTTCCGCTCCTGCCGCCGGGGGCGCGGGAGGCGGTCGACGTCGGTTCGGGTGCGGGATTTCCGGGGATCGTCCTCGCCGCCGTGCGGCCGGGTCTCCACGTCACCTTGTGTGAGGCGCGGGGACGCAAGTGGTCGTTCCTCGCCGCCGCCGCCCGTCGCGCCTCGTTGCCCTGCCGTTGCCTCAATGCTAGAGTCAGCCTCCCGCTGCCCACGGGCCTCCCGGATGCCATCGACCTGGTGACGGCTCGAGCCGTCCGGCTCGAGCCCGAGGTCCTCGGAGCTCTCGCCAGTCGTCTCACGCCGGGAGGCCGGGTCCTGCTCTGGGTCGGGGAAGAGACTCCGGATCTACCATCGAACCTGACCCCTGACCGCGAGCTGCCGCTCGCAGGGAGCGCCCGGCGTCGTATCCTGGCTTTACGGCGCACTGAGAGCCCGAGCGAAACCGGATGAGCCACATTCTCGCCATCGCCAATCAGAAGGGGGGCGTGGGGAAGACCACCACGGCCATCAACCTGGGGGCCGGCCTGGGCGCCTTCGAGCGCCGGGTCCTCCTCGTCGACTGTGACCCCCAGGGCAACGCCACCCGCGGGCTGGGAGGGTGGCCGACGGCGCCGCACCTCTATCATGCCCTCATGGGGGAGGTGCCCTTGACCGCGGCCATCCGTCCGTCGGGCTTCCCCAACCTCGACATCGTCCCCTCCGGCCGCGACCTGGTGGGGGTCGAGGTGGAATTCGTCGGCCGGCCCGGGTGGGAGGGCACCCTGAAAGGGGTGCTGGCAGAGGTGGCAGACCGCTACGATACGGTCCTCATCGACTGCCCGCCATCGCTCGGGCACCTCACGGTCTCCGCCCTGACCGCCGCGGACGGCATCTTGGTGCCGCTCCAGTGCGAATACTTCGCCCTGGAGGGGGTGAGCGAGCTGCTGGCCACGGTTGAGCGGGTGCAGGGCGGCCTGAACCCCCAGCTGGAGATCGCCGGTATCCTCCTCACCATGTACGACGATCGCACCAACCTGTCGCGCGACGTGGCCGAGGAAATCCGGCGTCACTTCGCCGATAAGGTCTACGAGACGGTCGTACCGCGCAACATCCGCCTGGCCGAGGCGCCCAGCCATGGCCTTCCCATCTTCCAGTACGACATCAAGTCGCGCGGCGCCGAGGCTTACCTGGCGCTGGCGCGCGAGTTCCTGCGGAGGGCAGCGTGAGCAGCAAGAAACGTGGGCTGGGCAGAGGGCTCGACGCCCTCCTCGCCCCTCCCGTCCCTGTCGCCCCGAGCGAAGAGGGGCCGGTCGAGGTCTCGGTCACCCATCTGCCGGTCGCGAGCCTGCGACCCAACCGCTTCCAACCCCGCACCTCCTTCGACGAGGCCGGTCTCGACGAGCTGGCCGAGTCGATCCGAGCCCAGGGAATCGTCCAGCCGCTCGTCGTAACTCACGAGCAGGATGGGAGTTACAGCATCATCGCCGGCGAGCGTCGATTCCGGGCGGCGCAGCGGGCGGGCCTCTCCGAGGTACCGGTCGTGGTGCGCGAGGGGCTGGACGATCGCAGCCGCCTGGAGCTCGCCCTGGTCGAGAACCTCCAGCGCGCCGACCTGAATCCGCTCGAAGAGGCCGAGGCCTACCAGACCCTCCAGGAGAGCTTCGGGCTTTCCCAGGAGGAGGTGGCCGGACGGGTGGGGAAGGCCCGGCCCACGGTGGCCAACGCCCTGCGCCTCCTGAAGCTCCCGGAGGAGGTGCTCGAGCTGCTGCGCGAGGGTCAGTTGACGGCGGGCCAGGCCCGGCCGCTCCTGGCGCTCCCGACGCCTGAGGAGCAGGTGGCTCTCGCGCTGCGCATCGTTCGGCAGGGGCTCTCGGCCCGCGAGGTCGAGCGCCTGACCGCGCCGCGCCCCCAAACGCCCGCCGCTCCGGCTCCGCCGGCCGAGGTCCATGCCGCGGCGGCCGCCGAGACCCTCACCCGGCGTCTCCAGACCCGGGTCGAGATCCAGCGCAAGGGCAAGGGCGGAGTCTTACGGCTGCACTTTCACTCGGAAGAGGAGCTGATGCGGCTCTACGAGCTCCTCATGGCCAAGGCATAAGTGAGCATCATGACCCGGAGGGGAGTGAGCGATGAGAGGTAAATCCGATGCCAGGCAGAGCGACCTGAACGGTTTTCTCGACAGCGGCAGCCACATGGAGGGAGAGCTGCGCTTCGAAACCTCGTTCCGGATCGACGGGAAGTTCACCGGCAGTATCGTCTCGGACGGCGATCTGATGGTGGGCGAGGGGGGGGAGATCGAGGGCGAGCTCTCGATCGGCCGCATTTTCGTCTCCGGCACCATCCGCGGCAAGGTCCGCGCCTCCCGGCGGGTGCAGATCGCGCCCAGCGGCAAGGTGTTCGCCGACCTGGAGACTCCTTCGCTCGAGATCGAGGACGGGGCTCTCTTCGAGGGGCGCTGCTCGATGATGCGCGAGGGGGAGGGCAGCGTGTCCGGCGTAACCGGGGCGGTACCCAAGCTGGTCAGCTCGATCGCCGTGAAACCGAAGGCTTGAGACCCGGTGGCGGCCCGGTCAGCGTCTCGTACGAGGGCAGGAAGGTCAGGGGCTGGCGGGCGAGGAAGCTCTTGTCGAAGGCGGAGGTCAGGACCTTGCCGTCGAAATCGCGCGCCACGGGGAAGCTCAGGCCGTAGAGCAGGGTGGGCGCCACGTCGGTGAGCTGGGCCCCGGTCAGGAGCGCCCCGGGCGCAATTCCGCCCTGGCCCCCTCCTTCCTGGTAGAGGATCAGCACGCCGTCCGGCGAGTGGTCGGTCTGGCCGGCGAGCAGGGCGCCCGGCGAAACTTCGGCGCGCAGCCGTCCCCAGGTACCGCTCGGCGCCTCCACCCCGTAGGCCGAGACGATGGCGAGGAGCCGCGGTCCCGGTCGCCGGTCGCTCTTCCAGAGCGCCTCCAGAAACTCGTCCAGGTGGATGTAGTAGGTCGAGACGAGCGCCGCGGCCTCGGTGAGGACATGGGACCTGGCGCCGTCGAACTCGGCCGCACTGTAGCCGCCAAAGTAGCGGCGCGAAATCCCTTCGAGCCCCGGGAGGGTGAGGAAGAGGGCGTCCAGGTCCGGGGTCGCGGCCATCAGCGAACGGGCCGCCGACTCCCGCCAGAGGTCCCCGGCCAGAGCGATGCTCAGGTCACCATCGCCCGCCGGTCCGAAGCGGGTGAGGAGGCCTCGATCGACGTCGACGGGTTGGATCCGGAGTGCCCGGGCGCGTGCCGCGAGGTCCGCCGGCAGGGCGGCGCGCGGGCCTTCCTCGCCGTGAAAGAAGCCGTCGGTCAGGGCGAAGGCCGCGCTCGCCGGCGCGGGGGCCGAGGCGGGCCAGCCGAGCATCCCCGAGCGCACTCCGAGCCGCGCCAGGATCTCCCACAGCATGGAGGCGGTGCGCGCGCCCGCCGACGGCGCCCGTGGGCTGCCGAGGGTCCCCCAGCGCCGGAAGCCGAGCCCCACCGGCAGCAAGTGGAGCTCCGCCCCGGGCTCCAGGAAATCGACGCGGTAGATCCCGCCGCCGACAACCCCATGTCGATAGGGGTACTTGCCGGTAGCGAGCGTGGTCCACAGGGCTTCCGGCCGATGGGGGGTGAGCGATTGCAGGCGGCCGTGGGCTCCCTGCTTGAGTAGCGAGGCGAGGAAGGGCAGCCGTCCCTCGCCGGCGAGCGGCAGCATGGCGTCCAGGGTCGCGCCGTCCAGGCCGATCACCCACAGGCGTGGCCGCTCGCCGGATTCGACGGCGGGTGGCCGCGGCGCCGGTGGCGGGTGGGGACGAAAGGCCTCGCGGCGCTCGACCATGACATAGACCGAGAGGACCGCCACCAGGGTGAGCCCGAGCCGGCTGCGCCGGCCATAGGGGCGGCGATGCAGGCTGTGGAGCAGGGCGGTGTAGAAGAAAATCAAGGCGGCGAGCGACAGCCAGAGGGCGGCCTTGATCAGGCGATCGTTGATTCCGGAAGGCAGAAAATAGGCGTAAATCGAGGCATGACTGGCATCCAGGAGCGCCGCCAGGGCGAGGGCCACGGCGAGTCCCCAGGGGAGGATGCGTCGCGCCTGTCGCGGTCGGCCCCAGGTCCAGGGTAGACAGACCGCGAGGCTCACCCCGCCGAGGAGGAAGCCGTAGAGGAGGACCCCCCGCACCACCGGGACGGCGGCGAAGGGGAGGTCGGGATTGAGAAAGAAGAGGAGGCCGGCGATCTGAGTCCCGGCGAGCAGGCCCGGCAGGAGGCCCGCCGCCAGGACGTCGCTCCAACCGGGCCTCCTCCGCACGACGCCCTAGAAGATGAAGATGGGCACGTCGACCTGGTGATCGAAGTTCCAGTGGTAGGTGTACCCCGGGAACTCGAGCGGCACCGTGTAGGTGGCCCGCATGCGCAGGCGGTCGCCGTTGCGCTCGACCTTGACGTGCTCCTTGTCGAGCGGCAGATCGAGCCGCTGGGCGGTCGCCAGGATGTCCTTCTCCATGTCCTCGGGATTGGCCCTGGCGCCGAACTTGCCCATCTCGACCATGTGGTCGTAGAGCTCGGCGCTCTTGATCTTGACCGGAATCGCCTTGTAAGCCACGAGCACCCCGACGATCAGGGCGATCGTCCACAGGATGCAGCCCAGGTTTCCGGACCCCTTCTCGGCGGACCAGCGACGCATAGGAACCTCCTCCTTGATGAATCTCGCGCCGGTAGTTTACCGCACGATGCGGAGGGTGCGAGCCCAACGGGTGCGCGCGAAGAACTTGAGCCCCACCTGGCCGAGCTGGCGGAGCTTCCCGGAGAGGCCCGGCCCGTCGGGCGACTCGCCCTCGCCGGTGTCGAACGACCAGTAGATCATGAAGGCGCGCCCCTTCAAGTTGGCCTCCGGCACCTCTCCCCAGAAGCGGGAGTCGTTCGAGTTGTCGCGGTTGTCGCCCATGCAGAAGTAATGGCCGGGGGGGACCACCCGGGGTCCGAAGTTGTCGCGGTTGGAGAAGTCGCTCGCGAGCGCGCTCCGCGGCAGGACGCGCTCGTCGGTGTGGTAGGTGTACCCCTCGTCGTGCACCACCCGGCCGTTCAGGAAGAGCCGCTTGTCGAGGATCTCGACGCTGTCGCCGGGGAGGCCGACGCAGCGTTTGATGAAGTCGCGCTCCGGGTCCTTGGGGAACTTGAAGACGACGATGTCACCGCGCCGCACCGGCCGGACCGGCAGGAGGCGGCTCTCGAGCGGCGACAGGGTCGGTCCGTAGACGAACTTGTTGACCAGGATGTGGTCGCCGATCAGCAGGTTCTGCTCCATCGAGCCGGAGGGGATCTTGAACGCCTGCACGATGAAGGTGCGGGCGAAGGTGGCGAAGATCACCGCGATCAGAAGCGCTTCCAGGTACTCGCGAGAGACGGACTTCTCGGTCTGCATCGAGGTGGGGGTGGGGGGGAGCCTAGCGGATCAGCCGGAAGGTTCGCCGCCACCTTGTATCGGGCACGAAGTGCAGGGCCGTGCGGCCGAGGTCCCGGGCCTTGTCGCCGACACCCTGCCAGGCGCCGCTCTCCGTGCCGCCGCCATACGACCAGTAGATGAACAGGGCGCGGCCCTTGAGCATCTCGGCCGGCAGCGATCCCCAGAAGCGCGAGTCCCAGGAGTTCTCCCGGTTGTCCCCCATGCAGAAGTAGTGGCCCTGGGGCACCGTGTAAGGACCGAAGTTGTCGCGGTAGCGGAGGTTCTCCGGCAGATAGGCGCGATTGGGATAGACGTTGGGGTCCCGGTGGAGGGCGAAGCTCTCGTCGTGCACCACCTTGCCATTGATCGAGACCTGCTTGTTGGTCACCTCGACGACGTCGCCCGGCAGGCCGATGCAGCGCTTGACCACGTCGATCGTGGGGTTCTCCGGCGAGCGGAAGATGACGATGTCGCCGCGCCGGACGCCGCGCGCCGGCAGGAGCTTGTCGAGGCTCCCGGGCTCGGGGCCGTAGATGAACCGGTTGACGAACAGGTGGTCCCCCACGAGGAGGGTGTTCTCCATCGAGCCGCTCGGGATGTAGAAGGTCTGCAGGACGAAGTGATTGGCGAACTGGAGGAAGATCGCCGCGATGATCAGCGCCTCCAGGTACTCGCGATAGACCGATCTCTCCGTCGCCCTCTCCGTCGCCATAGCCGGCCTAATCTACCCGAAAGGGCGAGCTAAGGCGAGTTTCGCGCCCCCTGTCCAAAGATCTTGCGGCCGTCCAGATCGCTGGACAAGGTGCCGCGAGTCGTTCCCACCTCCCGGCGCCACCGGTGCCGCCTCGTCTTTTTCTCCCTTCCCCCACCGGTCCGCGGCCTCCCCGCCGTCTCCGCCGCCAGATCACTGGACAGGCGGCTCCTTGCCGGCTCAGCTGTCAGCGATGTAACTCCATTCATTCCAGTTACTTAGATCGCAGAGGCCACCTGGCAGCGGACTTGATCTATGGGCTGCCGTCAACGACGGAGAGGGGGTGCAGAGGAGAGCGAAAAGGACCACGGAAAACCAAGGCAAGGGAAACCAAACCGCCCGGGGCCGAGAAGGCCCCGCGGCTGTCTTCACCGCGCAGTCGACTTCCAACCCGTTCGATCGAAAGGAGCCTTCCAATGTCCAGCAAGCGTCGTTTCCTCAATAGCATCCTCTTCCTCGGCCTCCTCGCCACCACCCTGCCGGTCGCCGCTACCGCGGCCGAAGGCAAGCGGGTGGTCAACATCAACACGGCGGACGCCGCCAAGCTCGCCCTCCTGCCGCGGGTCGGCCCGGCGGTGGCCGAGCGCATCGTCGACTACCGCAAGGAGAACGGGCCGTTCAAATCGGCCGAGGACCTGATGCACGTCCGCGGCATCGGGGAGAAAACCTACGACCTGATCAAACCCTACATCGCCCTCTCGGGCGAGACCAGCCTGACGGAGAAGGTCCACAACAGCCGAGCCAGCAGCAAATCCAAATCCGCGGGAGCCCGCCACTAGGCAGCCCGCCTGGGCGGGGCGGCCGGACCGCCCCGCCCGGGGGGAACCGGGCCATGCCAAGAGAACGCGGCTTTCAAGTAGCGGATTTGACCGTGACCCTGGCCGTCTTCGCCCTCGCCATGGTGGTGGGCGTGCCCCAACTGCTCCGGCTGACCGCCGACCTCCGGGTCCGGGCGGCCGCCGCGGAGGTGGTCGGCGCCCTGCGCCAGGCGCAATCGCTCGCCGTCCGGTTGAACACCGAGGTGGCGGTGCGTTTCGCGGCAGAGGGACGGAGCTACACCTTCACGCTCTACTGCGACGGCGACCACGACGGGGTGACCAACGCCGACATCCGCTCCGGCGTCGACCGCCAGGTCGGTCCGGCGAGGCGGCTGGAGCACGTCGGCGGGGACGTGGGGTTCGGGATTCCCGCCCGCCCGGTCCGCGATCCGGGCGACCCGCGGAGCTTCCTCGATCGGATCGACGACCCCATCCGCTTCAATCAGTCTGACCTCGCCTCTTTCGGTCCGCTCGGCACCGCGACCCCGGGCTCGGTCTATCTCACCGACGGCAACTCCCGGCTGGCGGTGGTGCGGGTCTTCGACCGCACCGGCAAGGTCCGGGTCCTGCGCTACGACTTCGCGTCCGAGACCTGGCGTTAGTCCGCCAAAGACGCGACCGCGGATTGACGGCTCTCGGGCCGGTGCAGTAACGTGACCTCATGGGGGCCATCGTCGTCGTCACCACCGTCGGAACCGAGGAGCAGGCCTACCTGATCGCGCGCGAGATCGTCGCCCGCCGTCAGGCGGCCTGCGTCAACGTCCTGCCCGGCATGCGGTCGATCTACCGCTGGAAGGGGAAGATCTGCAAGGACGGCGAGCTGCTGCTCCTCGTCAAGACGATGGAGGGGGAGTTCGAGGGGGTGGCGGCGACCATCCGCGAGCTCCACAGCTACGAGCTGCCGGAGATCCTCTCCTTCACCGTCACCCGCGGCGAGCCGGGCTTCCTCGATTGGATCGCCGCCAGCGTCGACAAGGAGGCCGAGTTCTCGGACGAAGAGGACGAGCTGGCCTACGCCGCCGATCCCGACGACGCAGATTTCTGAGCCTGCCGCCTCCTGCCCGCCGCTCAGCAGGGCTGCAGGGCCTCCGTCTCCAGCGTCGCCAGCGCCGCGTTCTCCTCCACCCCGGCCAACGCCTGATCGAGGTCGGCCAGGAGGTCGTCCAGGTCCTCGATCCCCACCGAGATCCGCACCAGGCCGTCGGTGATCCCGAGCTTCCGGCGCCGTTCGGGCTCGACCGAGGCGTGGGTCATCGAGGCCGGATGGGAGATCAGGCTCTCGACGCCGCCCAGGCTCTCGGCGAGAGACAGCAGGCGCACCTGCCGGAGGAGCTGGCCGGCCGCCTCGAGGCTCCCCATGTCGAAGGTGATCATTGAGCCGAACCCCGACGCCTGGCGCTTCTGGATCTCGTATCCCGGATGGTCGGTCAGGCCGGCGTAGAGCACCCGCTTGACCTTCGGATGCCGCACCAGGTAGCCGGCGATGGCGCGCGCGTTCTGCTCGTGGCGCTCCATGCGCACGGGCAGGGTTTTCAAGCCGCGCAGCACGAGGAAGCACTCGAAGGGGGAAGGCACGCCCCCCGAGCACTTCTGGGCGAAGGCGAAGGCCTCGGCATGCTCTTTTCGGGACGACACCAGCATGCCGTTCAACACGTCGCTGTGACCGTTGAGGAACTTGGTGCCGGAGTGAACCACGACGTCGGCCCCGAGCGCGAGCGGCCGCTGCAGGTAGGGGGAGAGGAAGGTGTTGTCGACCGCCACGATGGCCCCCCGGGCATGGGCGATCTCCGCGATGGCGGCGATGTCGGAGATCTGCATCATGGGATTGGTGGGTGTCTCCAGGAAGACCATGCGGGTCTCGCCGGTGAACGCCGCCTGGACCGCCGCCAGGTTGGTCGTGTCGACCCAGGAGAAGCGCAGGCCGTAGCGCTCGAGGACCTTGTCGAACAGCCGGTAGGTCCCGCCGTAGACGTCTTCGGAGACGATGACGTGATCGCCGGCGCTCCACAGGGTCATGAGAGCCGAGATGGCCGCCATCCCGGAGGCGAAGGCGTGTCCCGCATACCCCCCTTCGAGGGCCGCGACGTTGGCCTCCAGGGCATCGCGGGTCGGGTTGTCGAGGCGCGCGTACTCGTAGCCCTTGTTCTCGCCGAGCCCCTCCTGGACGTAGGTCGAGGTCTGGTAGATGGGGACGTTCACCGCTCCCGTCCGGGGATCGGGTGGCTGGCCGGCATGGATGGCACGAGTCGAGAAACCAAGCTTTCGCGGATCGCCTTTCACGAGAGTTCCTTCCTTTCCCCAGAAACGATAGCTCATCATCAAGGTGAAGCCGTCCGTCGCAAAACGGTCGGAGCGGCAGGAACCCGCGCCCTCCTCCACGCCATAGTTTCGTTCCTGCTTTGCGACCGATTGTAACAGAGGCATGTGCTGTATATCAGAGTTGTCGGCCCACTGGCGAGAGGGGTGGCTGGCCGGCCGGCTGTCGTAAGATCCTCCGCCATGAGAACCGACGCCGAATCTCCGGAGAGCCTGTCGCCCTTGCGCTGGACCGATCGCGGGCTCGAATTGCTCGAACAGACCCGTCTTCCCGCCGAAGAGGTGTGGATCCTTTGCGAGCGCCCGGAGCAGGTGGCAGACGCCATCCGGCGCCTCGCCGTGCGGGGCGCTCCCGCCATCGGCGTGGCCGCGGCGTACGGCTTGGTGCTCGGCCTGCGCGACATCGACGATCCCGACCTCCTTGCCGGGCGCTTCGACGAGGTCGAGGCGCTCCTCGGGGCCACCCGTCCCACCGCGGTCAACCTGCGCTGGGCCTTGGCGCGGGGCCGCCGCGTCTTCCTGGAGAACCGCGCGGCGAGCCCGGCGGCGGTCACCACCACCCTCCTCGCCTGGGCTAAAGGCCTGCACACCGCGGACGTCGAGGCCAACCGGGCGATGGGCGAGCATGGGGCTCAGCTCTTCGCCACCGGCGACCGCGTTCTCACCCACTGCAACACCGGTGCCCTGGCCACCGCCGGCTACGGCACCGCGCTGGGGGTGATCCAGTCGTCGTTCCGGCAGGGCAAGGTGGGGATGGTCTGGGTCGACGAGACCCGCCCCCTTCTTCAAGGTGCGCGTCTCACCGCCTGGGAGCTCCAGCGCCTCGGCATCCCGTTCCGGCTGGTCACCGACTCCTCCGCCGGCGCCCTCATGGCCCGCGGCCTCGTCGACCGGGCGGTGGTGGGCGCCGACCGCATCGCGGCCAACGGCGACACCGCCAACAAGATCGGCACCTACACGGTGGCGGTCCTGGCGCAGCGCCACGGCATCCCCTTCTACATCGCCGCTCCCCTCTCGACGATCGACCGCAGCACCGCAACCGGGGCCGACATCCCCATCGAGGAGCGGGCGACGCGGGAAGTAACGGAGGTCCTCGGCCGGTCGATCGCGCCGGCCGACACCGAAGCCCTGAACTTCGCCTTCGACGTCACCCCCAACGAGCTGATCGCGGGGATCATCACCGAGGTCGGCGTGCTGACGCCGCCCTACACGGAGAGCATCGCCAGGGCTTTCGAAGGGCGCGCCGAGAGCTGAGATCTGAGGTACTCTGTTGACGAGGCCCCTCCGGTGACGCGAACCATCATCTCCCCCTCCGACCTGTCCGAAAGGACCCGCGAGATCCTGGATCGGGTGCACGAGGGAGAGCTCGCCGTCGTTGCGAGCGGCGGGGAGGAGCGGATCGTCCTCCTCGATGCGCTCGACTACCGGCTCCTGCATGCCCTCGCCCGCTGCGCCACCGGCAGCGGAGCCAACGATGATCCCAGCGAGCTTCTCGAGGCCCGGGTGCTTCGGGAGTACCTCGAAGAGAGGATCAATCTCGGGAAGGCGGCCGAGTTGCTCCAGCTTTCCCGCTTCGAGCTCGAGGAAAGCTTCCAGCGGCTGGGGATTCCGCTCCGCCGAGGAGCCCGCTCGATCGAGGACGCCCAGGCCGAGATCGCCGCCGCCCGCCGGCATGCCTGAACCACCCGATCCTTCCGCATGCCGTCTCTCGCCGACACGACGGTCCTGAACAACTTTGCCCAGATCCGGCGGACCGACCTTTTGCGGTCGATCTACCCGGATCTCTCTGCCCCGATCCCGGTCTGGAATGAACTGGAGATCGGAGTTCGCCGCGGGATGGTTCCTGCCTGCGATTGGTCCTGGCTGAAGATCTTCGATTTGACCGGGGAGGAGGGAGCCCGAGCCGACGAGATCGGCCGTGGTCTGGGCGCCGGAGAAGCTGCGTGCCTTGCAGCGGCCGTTTCTCGCGGATTCCTCCTGCTTTCCGATGACTGGGAGGCGCGAGCGCTCGGCCGCTCACTGGGGCTTGAGATTTCTGGCTCTCTGGGCGTTCTCGATCGGCTGGTCGAGAAGAAGGTTCTCGGGTTGGAGGAAGCGGACGCTCTCTTGGCAGAGATGGTGCGGCGCGGCTTTCGCAGCCCCTACCGGTCGCTGCGCGAAATACCCCGCTGATGGGAAGGCTTTGGTGGAGGTGGTGGGAGTTGAACCCACGTCCGAGAAACGCGTCCCGAAAGCGTTTACGTGCATATCCTTCCATTT